>Ga0194053_10000145_pt1 | contig 54706 bp, 56 predicted proteins | sample SepL228m_MetaG_FD_161684 | JGI IMG/M metagenome (GOLD analysis project Ga0194053, IMG submission 161684) | Anoxic zone freshwater microbial communities from boreal shield lake in IISD Experimental Lakes Area, Ontario, Canada - Sep2016-L227-8m | ecosystem: Environmental > Aquatic > Freshwater >...
GTTGGCGACTTTGGGACCAAGGTGCCCAAGGCGGTACAGGCCGAGGTGCTGGCGCGCCAGAAAGACATTGCCTCGGGCAAGCTGCATCCGTTTGAAGCACGCGCGGCGGTGCTCGACAATCAGGGCCACCAGGTCATCGCCAAAGGCCAGCGCCTGAGTGACGCCCAAATCCTCGACATGAACTGGCTGGTGGCCGGCGTGCAAGGCCACATCACCCACTGATAATGACATTGAATCTGCGTACCATGAAAGCATACCGAGCCTCGATCTTCCACTTCGCCCCGACCGACACGGCCCAGGCCCTGTGGGAAGACGACGGCTTGCTGGTGGTGGGGCCCAACGCGGACGGCGTGCAGGTGGTGCAGGCGGTGGGGGCCTACCGCAAGCTGATCGACCAATACCCCGGTGTGAGCGTGGAGCACTGGAGCGGGCGCATCATTGCCCCGGGTTTTGTCGACATGCACGTGCACTACCCGCAGACCAACATCATCGGCTCGCCCGCAGCAGGGTTGCTGCCCTGGCTGGAGAACTACACATTTCCCGAAGAAAAGCGCTTTGAGTCGCCCCAATACAGTATCGAGGCCGCAGAGTTTTTTGTGAAAGAGTTGCTGCGTAACGGCGTCACCACCGCGCTGTGCTTTGCCAGCTCGCACCCGGAATCCGTCAACGCCTTGTTTGCCCAGGCGCAGCAGCACCGCCTGCGCCTGATTACCGGCCTGTGCCTGATGGACCGCAACGCACCGGCGGACCTGCTCAACCGGGGGGCAGACGCGGCCACGCAAAGCCTGATCGACTCCGAGGCACTGATCCAGCGCTGGCACGGTGTGGACCGCCTGGGCTACGCCATCACGCCGCGCTTTGCGCCCACCTGCAGCGACTTGCAACTGCGCCTGGCCGGTGAGTTGGCCCAGCGTTACCCGTCGGTATGGATTCAGTCGCACGCAGCAGAAAACCGCGACGAAATCGCTTGGGCGCGGCAACTGTTTCCACAGTCGCGCAGCTATCTCTCCACCTATGCCGACTTTGGCCTGATGCGAGCGCGCGCTGTGTACGCGCACTGCATTCACCTCGATGCGCAGGACCGCTCCCTGCTGCGCGACACCGGTACAGCGGCGGCCGTCTGCCCGACCAGCAACCTGTTTCTGGGCAGCGGATTTTTTGACTATGCCCAGGCCGAGAGCGCCGGTTTCGCCTACGGCTTGGCCAGCGACGTGGGCGGGGGCACGAGCTTTAGTCCGTTTCACACCATGCTGGGTGCGTACTACGCCGGGCGCGAAGGCCAGACCAAAGAGGGCGTGTCGCTCACGCCGCAACACCTGTGGTGGCAGCACAGCGCCGGTGCGGCGCGCGCCCTGGGCCTGGACGGCGTGGTGGGCAACCTGGCACCGGGCTGCGAAGCCGACTTTGTGGTGCTCAACCCGCAGGCCACGCCGCTGCTCGCGCGCAGGACGGCGCTGGCATCCACCCTGGACGAACTGCTGTTTGCCATGATCGTGCTGGGAGACGACCGCCTGGTGGAGCGCACCGTTATTGCGGGGGCGGCGTAGCGGCGCTTTCTCCGCAAGATGCTGCCCTGGGTTGCCCACTTACAATCACGCCACAGCAGGAGCCCGTACCCCATGAGTATCAAAAGCGACAAGTGGATTCGCCACATGGCCGAAACCACCGGCATGATCGAGCCGTTCGAGCCCGGTCAGATCCGTCAGCGCGACGGCCACAAAATCATCTCCTATGGCACCAGCAGCTATGGCTACGACATCCGCTGCGCGCCCGAGTTCAAGGTGTTTACCAACATCCACAGCACCGTGGTCGACCCCAAGAACTTTGACGAAAAGAGCTTTGTCGACTTCAACGACGACGTCTGCATCATCCCGCCCAACAGCTTTGCGCTGGCGCGCACGCTGGAGTATTTCCGCATTCCGCGCAACGTGCTCACCGTCTGCCTGGGCAAGAGCACCTACGCGCGCTGCGGCATCATCGTCAACGTCACCCCGTTCGAGCCCGAGTGGGAAGGCTACGTCACGTTGGAGTTTTCCAACACCACGCCGCTACCGGCCAAGATCTACGCCGGCGAGGGCTGCGCCCAGGTGTTGTTCTTTGAAAGCGACAAGGACGACGTGTGCGAAACCAGCTACAAGGACCGTGGCGGCAAGTACCAGGGTCAGGTCGGCGTGACCCTGCCCAAGGCGTAAATAGGCGTAAACCCGGGGGATAGACGATAATGGCCCCCGACCCCTCGCAGCAGGGGCTACCCGCTATCGGTTGGATAGCAGACTTTTTGGCCCTGCCGAACCGATTTGAATACTGAAACTTCCCCTGTCCCCGTGACTTCGAACGAACTCACCAGCGATACCCCCATCATGGCCTTTGCCCAGTTGCAACTGGCCCCGCAACTGGCCCGCGCTGTCAGCGAAATGGGCTATGAGTCGATGACCCCGATCCAGGCCCAGGCCATTCCCGTGGTGCTGCAAGGGCGCGACGTGATGGGCGCGGCCCAGACCGGCACCGGCAAAACCGCCGCGTTTGCCCTGCCGCTATTGCAGCGCATGATGCGCCACCAGAATGCCTCAACCTCGCCCGCACGCCACCCGGTGCGCGCGCTGGTGCTGCTGCCCACGCGCGAACTCGCCGTGCAGGTGGCCGAGCAGGTCGAGTTGTACGCCAAGTACACCGAACTGCGCAGCGCCGTGGTGTTTGGTGGCATGGACATGAAGCCGCAAACGGCAGAGCTCAAGCGCGGTGTTGAAGTGCTGGTGGCCACGCCCGGGCGCCTGCTCGATCACATTGAAGCCAAGAATGCCGTGCTCAACCAGGTGGAGTACGTGGTGCTTGACGAAGCCGACCGCATGCTCGACATCGGCTTTCTGCCGGATTTGCAGCGCATCCTGTCGTACCTGCCCAAGCAGCGCACCACCTTGCTGTTTTCGGCCACGTTCTCGCCCGAAATCAAGCGCCTGGCCAACAGCTACCTGCAAAGCCCGGTGACGATCGAAGTGGCGCGCTCCAACGCCGCCGCGTCCACCGTGGAGCAGCACTTCTACAGCGTTCCCGAAGACGAGAAGCGCCACGCCCTGCACCATGTGCTGCGCACACGCGGCATGAAGCAGGCGTTTGTGTTTGTCAACAGCAAGCTCGGTTGCGCACGGCTGGCGCGCTCGCTTGAGCGCGAAGGCCTCAAGACCACGGCGCTGCATGGCGACAAGAGCCAGGACGAGCGGCTCAAGGCGCTTGACGCGTTCAAGACCGGCGAGGTCGATCTGCTGGTGTGCACCGATGTGGCAGCGCGCGGGCTGGACATCAAGGACGTGCCCGCCGTCTTCAATTTCGACATTCCCTTCAACGCCGAAGACTACGTGCACCGCATTGGCCGCACCGGTCGCGCGGGCGCGGCCGGGCTGGCGGTGAGTTTTGTCAGTGGCAACAACGACGCGCGCCTGGTGGGCGACATCGAAAAGCTGATCAAGACCAAGATCGAGCTCGAAGCCATCGAGTTTGAAGAGAATTTGCCCAACATCCGCAAGCAGGGCCGCATCAACGACGGCCGGCGCATGTATTCGCACGACGGCGAGTCCAGCGGTGGTGGCGACAATGGCCGCAGCCCCGGGCGTGGCGAAGGACGTGGCGAAGGCCGCGGTGGGCGCGATGACAGCTACGCTGCGCGCAGTCCGCGTCCCCCACGCAGCGACTTTGCGCGAGCGCCAGCGGTGTCACGCGATCCGTTTTTCGACAAGCCCTACGAGGCACCAGAGCCTGCAGCCGAGGCGGCCTCGCCGTCCTGGGAGGCCGCTGGCCGCCCGGCAGCGCGTGGCATCTCGGCCAACATCAAGCCCAAGCGCAAAGTGGCCGCGCTTTTCAAGTCGGAATAAGTCAAAAGTCATGGATCGCCACGGCCTGACGGCCTCGCGATGACGAGGGGGCGTGGCCTCGCGATGACGAGAGACAGCATGGCCTGACGATGACGGAGAGCTGTCATTGCGAGGAGCGTAGCGACGCGGCAATCCATGCAGGCATAAAGTCATGGATCGCCACGGCCTGACGGCCTCGCGATGACGAGGGGGCGTGGCCTCGCGATGACGAGGGGGCGTGGCCTCGCGATGACGAGAGACAGCACGGCCTGACGATGACGAGAGGCTGTCATTGCGAGGAGCGTAGCGACGCGGCAATCCATGCCTTTCGGATTGCATGGACTGCCGCGCTACGCTCGCAGTGACGAAACTGCGGTTCAATGTCCCTGCGATTCACCCCGGCTGCTGCTGCGCCACGCATTGCACCTGTATCAGTTCATGGCCAACCGGGGCGAGCTGCGCATCGAGCTTGAGCGCGCTCAGCGCTCCCCCCCAGACGCAACCGCTGTCCAGGCAGTACAGGTTGTCGTGGCCCAGCCAGCCCAGCGTGGACCAGTGGCCAAAGGCCACGGCTACGCCTTCGGTGGCGCGATGGGGCACGTCAAACCAGGGCATATAGCCCGCTGGCGCCGCTGCCGCCCCCTCTTTGGTCTGGAACTCCATCTCGCCTTGGGCAGTGCAAAAGCGCATGCGCGTGAGCGCATTCACGATCACGCGCAGGCGGGCCTCCCCACGCAACTCGGGGCTCCAGTGGTTGGGGTTGTTGCCTGACATGGCATGAAAAAAATCGCGTGCATCCGGGCTTTGCAGCGCCGCGCAGACCTCGTTGGCCAGGCTCAGCGTGTCGGCCGCGCTCCAAGCGGGCAGCACGCCGGCGTGTACCATGAGCAGCTCGCGCCCGTGCGCCTGCAGGTGCAGTGCCAGGGCCTGGCGCTGCAGCCAGTGCAGCATGGCGTCGCGGTCACGCGCCTGCAGTACCGCGTCGAGCGTGTCCTTGCGGTGCAGGGTGCGCCCGCCGCAGGCCACGGCCAGCAGATGCAGGTCGTGGTTGCCCAGCAGGCATTGCGCGGCTGCGCCATAGCCCATCAGGCGGCGCAGCACACGCTCGGAGTGGGGGCCGCGGTTGACCAGGTCGCCCAGCACGAACAAGGTGTCGCGGCTGGGGGAGAACGCAATCGTGTCCAGCAGTTGCTGCAGCGCGTCGTCGCAGCCTTGAATATCGCCAATAAGGTACAGTGCCATGTCCACATTTTCGCTTTTGTTCCATGGATCTTGTCCTGATCGTTTTGCTGACCCTGCTCAATGGCGTATTTGCCATGTCGGAGTTGGCGCTTACGGCCAGCCGAAAAGTGCGTTTGCAAACCATGATGGAAGCCGGGGACAAGGGCGCGCAGGCGGCGCTGGCCCTGCTGGATCACCCCACCCAATTCCTGTCAACGGTGCAGGTTGGCATCACTTCGATTGGCATGCTCAACGCCATCGTCGGTGAGGCTGCCTACAGTGACCTGGTGGCAGCCTGGTTGCGCGACCACCTGACGATTTCGCACCGCGCATCCGAAATGTCAGCCACCGCGCTGGTGGTGACTGCCATTACCTTCGTCACCATTCTCTTTGGCGAACTGGTGCCCAAGCGCATCGGCCAGCTCTACCCCGAATCGGTGGCGCGCGTGGTGGCACGTCCCATGGCCTGGGTCGCCAAACTGGCCAACCCGTTTGTGCGCCTGCTGTCCATGAGCACCCACGGCATCTTGCGGCTGCTGCGCATCGACACCACCGACACCCGCGCCGTGACCGAGGCCGAAATTTCTGCCAGCCTGGAAGAGGGCGTAGATGCCGGCATCATCGAACAACACGAGCACCAGATGGTGCGCAACGTGTTCCACCTGGACGATCGGCCGCTCACCTCGATCATGCTGCCGCGCTCTGACATCGAGTGGCTCGACGCCGCCCACACGGTGGGTGAATGTCTGGCGCTCATCAGCAACGGCGGCGGGCACGGTTCCCACTCCTGGTACCCGGTGTGCCGCGGCTCGCTCGACAACGTGGTGGGCCTCATCAGCCTGGCGCGCCTGCTCCAGCTAGGTGCCCAGCACCCGGGCGAGATTGAAGAAGTGGCACAACCGGCAGTGTTCATGCCCGAGACCATCAGCGGCATGGAACTCATCACCCAGTTCCGCACCAAGGCCGCGCGCATGGTGTTTGTGGTGGACGAATACGGCGTGCTGCAGGGCCTGCTCACCCCGCACGATTTGCTTGAAGCCATTACTGGCGAACTGCAGCCCATCACCCAAGCCCAGGCGTGGGCAACGCAGCAAAGCGACGGCAGTTGGCTGCTCGACGGGCTGATGCCGGTGGGAGAACTCAAGGCGCGGCTGGAAATCGACGACCTGCCCGATGAAGACCGGGGCCGCTACAACACCTTGGCAGGCCTGCTGATGGCGGTGTGCGGCCACCTGCCCATGACGGGCGAGGTGATTGATTGCGCGCAGTGGCGTTTTGAAGTCACGCAGCTCGAAGGTCGGCGCATTGACAAGGTACTGGCGCGCCGTGCCGCGCCCGCTACAGCCGCCCCGTGAGCCAGTACGAGAGCCAGCCCACGCACTCGTGCAGCGCAATCTGCCAGCGCGTTACGCCTTCGCGCAGCGAGTATTCGGTCCAGGGTGTGGCGTCACCCGTGCGGTAGTCCACCGGGTAGGCGCTGACCGTCCACCCTGCCTTGGCAAAGGTGGCCATGGCGCGCGGCATGTGCCAGGCCGAGGTCACCAGCAGCCACGGTTGACTGCGATCCACCCCCGAGAGTTGGGCGCTGAGCACGGCGTTTTCGAAGGTGGTGCGGGATGCGTCCTCGTAGATCACGCGCGCGCTGGGTACGCCCAGGCTGTCGTAGAAGGCACGCGCCCGCACGGCCTCGCTGGGCCCCTGGCCAAACAGTGTGCCTTCGCCACCGGTAAACAGCAGACGCAAGTGCGGGTTGCGCTGCAGCGCCGTGGCAGAGGCGAGCATGCGCTCGGCACCATCGCGCAACTGGGGTTGCTGGTGGCTTTGCGCGATGTAGCCTTCTTCCAGCGCGCCACCCAGCACCACCATGCCCACATAGTTGCGCAGGTCGGCTTGCAGTGGCAGTTCGGGGTACTGGGCCTCAAGCCGTCGCAGGATCAGGTCCGGCAACGGCTGCCAGCCCAGGGCCGCCAGCAAGAAAAGCGCCCCCCACAGCAGGCCACGGCCACGCCCGCCGCGACCCGGGCGTGAGCGCACCAGACCCAGCAGCAGCAGCGCCGCCACCCAGGCCAGTGGTTGGGTGATAAGGGCAATGACTTTACCGATGAAAAACATGGCGGGCTCCAAAACTATTCTATCGATCGTTGCCGACCTCACCATACACCTCCTCGCCATAGCGAGGCCTCATCCCCTCGTCATCGCGAGGCCATACCCTCACCTCGTCATCGCGAGGCCATCAGGCCGTGGCGATCCATGACTTTGTGCCTGCATGGATTGCCGCGCTTCGCTCGCAATGACGGCCAAAGGACATGGATTGCCACTTCGCTGCGCTCCTCGCAGTGACGAGTCATAGTTTCATGCCAGGTGTGCAATATCGGCCCCGAGACTGGCGACGGGCAATGACGAGTTGGATTGTCATGATGGATGGAAGCTTCAATAGGATCATTCCGGCCGGTCGAGCTTGCTGCTGAGCAGGATGGTGGAAAACGTGTCCTTGACGCCCTTGATGCCGCGGATGCGGTCAATCACGCTGTCGAGTTCTTCGGTGCTTTCGGTGGTCAGCATGACCGACAGATCGTAGCGCCCGCTGACCGAAAAAATCTTGTTGATTTCGTGCCGCCGCGTCAGGGTTTTGACCACATGCAGCGTGCTTTCGGACTCGGTTGCTATCAGCACCATGGCGCGGATGCGTGCGCTGGCTTGCGGCGTGACCAGGGTGACGGTGTAGCCGGTGATGACGCCTGCGTCCTCCAGCGCCTTCAGGCGCAACTGCACCGTGCTGCGCGCGCACCCCAGCGCCTGCGCGAGCTTGACCACCGGTAACCGGGCGTTGACCTTGAGCAGATCAATCAGGCGCTGATCCAGGGGGGCGAGGGTGTCATTCATGGCAGGTTGTGCATTCTGTTTGCTGGCCATGCATTGTGACTCAAATAACAAGGCGCTTTCAGTCACATTGCCTGTTTCCCTGCGCGGGCGGCGTTCCTAGAATTATTGGTAACCGACCCCGTTTGCCCCTTTGCATTGAATACCAGGAGTTCCCCATGCTGCAACGAATCATTCCACTGGATACGGGTAAATTGCTCACCCGCGTACAACTCGACGCCTACGACCCCGAGTCAGAATCCTGGCAGAAGCAGTTTGCCCGGCGCTACGTGCATCACGCCGAGTTGGACGGCGTGCTCAACAACATGGAAAACGTCAACGAGACCGTGTACGACAAGTTCGCCATCGCCGTCACACCCTACATGGCGCAGCTCATGGACCCGGACGACCCCCAATGCCCGATCCGCATGCAGTATCTGCCCACCTTCCACGAAGAAACCAAACCCGGCTTTGCCACCATGCTCGATCAGTTGGGCGAGGAGGGCGACACCGTGCCGGGCACCAGCATCGTGCACCGTTACCCGCGTCGGGTGCTGTTTCTGGTGTCCAACACCTGCGCCACGCTGTGCCGCTTTTGCACGCGCAAGCGCATGGTGTCCAAGGCTACGGGTTCGGTGCACAAGGAGCAGATTGAGCGCTCAATCGACTACATTGCCGCCAACACCCAGATTCAGGACGTGCTGCTCTCCGGCGGCGACCCGTTGACTTTTGACGACCAGCGCCTCGACGAGATTCTGGGTGCCATTCGCAGCCGCGCGCCGCACGTGCGCTTTCTGCGCCTGGGCTCGCGCATGGTGGTGCAAATGCCCACGCGCGTGACGCCGGAGTTGTGCGCCGTGCTGGAGAAGCACCGCGTGCAAATGGTCAACATCCACATCAACCACCCCAAGGAAATCACACCTTTGTTGCGCCGCCGTGTCAAACTGATCCAGAAGGCAGGCATCATGATGGGTTTGCAGACGGTGTGCCTCAAAGGCGTGAATGACGATGTGGAAGTGATGCGCGAACTGTTCCTCCAAAGCATTGAAATGGGTGTGCGGCCCTATTACGTCTATTCGACCGACATGGTCGAAGGCGCGCACCACTTTGTGGTGCCGCACAAGCGCATGCTCGAACTCTATGAGGGCCTGCGCGGTTGGATCAGCGGCCCGGCGGTGCCCACCTTCATCGTTGACGGCCTGGGCGGCTTGGGCAAGCTGCCCATCATTCCGTCGTATGTGAACGAAGAACTCCTCCCCGACGGCTCGGGCACCACCGTCAAATGCCGCAACTACAAGGGCATGACGGTGGAAATGCCCGGGCTGGGCCAGGACTTCAGCCTGCCCACCCAAAGTAACTAGGACGACGACGCATGAAACACGGTTCCCCCTATGGCATCCACCGCGTGCTCGAACCCCAGGGCGTGCTGCCGCAAGGCGCCTGGAAGCTCGACAACCGCATGGAGATCTGGGACAACGAGATTCTGATCCAGGTCAGCGCGCTCAACATCGACGCTGCCAGCTTCACCCAGATCAAGACCCAGGCCGAAGGCGACCTCGCCAAAATTGAAGTCGCCGTGCGCTCCATCGTCGCGCAGCGCGGCAAGCACCACAACCCGGTCACCGGCTCGGGCGGCATGCTCATCGGCACCGTGCTGCAGATCGGCCCGGCGCTGCAGGCTCGCAACGAATCGCTCCCCGTCATTGCGAGCAACCCTCCCGTCATTGCGAACGAAGTGAAGCAATCCATGCAACCGCTCCCCGTCATTGCGAACGAAGTGAAGCAATCCATGACTTGCGGACTGCATGGACTGCCGCGCTGCGCTCGCAGTGACGAAAGCACGGCGCATGGTCCATTTGCAGCTTCGGCCACGCAACAGGAAACTCGCAGCAACCTGCAAGTGGGCGACAAGATTGCCACGCTGGTGTCGCTGTCGCTCACGCCGCTGCGCATCGACGCCATCCGCGCCATCCACCTGGAGCGCGACCAGATCGAAATCGAGGGCCAGGCGATTTTGTTCGAGACCGGCCTGTACGCCAAGCTGCCCACCGACATTGCCGAAAACCTGGCGCTGGCGGTGCTGGATGTGGCCGGTGCGGCGGCGCAGACCGCGCGTCTGGTCAAGCCCGGCAACAGCGTAGTGGTAATTGGTGCAGGCGGCAAGTCGGGCACGCTGTGCGTGTACCAGGCGCGCAAGAGCGCAGGTCCCAGCGGCTGCGTGATTGGCGTCTCGCCGTTTGAGAAGGATTGCCAACGCATGCGCGATCTGGGCTGGGTGAACCATGTGCTGCAGGTTGATGCGCGCAACGCGCTGGCGCTGATGGAGGCAGTCAGCGCCGTCACCCAGGGCCAACTGGCCGATGTGGTGATCAACTGCGTCAACGTGCAAGACACCGAGATGGGCAGCATCCTGGCCACGCGCGAGGGCGGGCGGATCTACTTCTTCTCGATGGCCACCAGCTTCACCGCAGCGGCATTGGGAGCCGAGGGCGTGGGCAAGGACGTGGAAATGATCGTCGGCAACGGCTACGCCAAGGGGCACGCCGAGTTGTCGCTCGACCTGCTGCGCGAAAGCCCACGCCTGCGCCAACTGTTTGAAGAGCTTTACGTTTAACCTAGGTTTATCCATGACCCAGAGTGTGCTTTGGCAGCGGATTTGCGCGCAGGGTCTGGGCACCGTGGCGGTGATGGGCATGACCAAGAACACCGGCAAGACGGTGGCGCTGAACCATCTGCTGCGCTGCGCCGCGCAGGAGGGTGTGGCCGTGGGGCTAACCTCGATTGGACGCGACGGCGAGGAGCATGACCAGGTTTTTTCGTTCCCCAAGCCGGCGGTGCGTGTCTGGCCGGGCATGCTGGTAGCCACCGCGCGCGACACCCTGGCGCGCGCCAAGGTGCCAACCCACACCGTGGCGCACACCGGCATTGGCAGCCCCATGGGCGAAATCGATCTGGTGCAGGTGCTGGATGAGGGCGACATGGAAGTGGCGGGCGCGTCGCGCAGCAGCGACCTGCTCCAGTTGATTGCGCAACTCCAGCAGCGCGGTTGCGCGCTGGTGTTGCTCGATGGTGCGCTCGGGCGCAGCCACCATGCCTCGCCGGCGATTGCCGATGGCATCGTGCTGGCTACCGGTGCCACGCTGGGCGGTGCCATGGGCGACGTGCTGCGCAAGACGCGCGAGCGCCTGGCGCTGCTGGGCATTGCGAGCGCGCCGCCCGCGCTGGTGGAGCGTTGCCGCGCCGTGTTTGTGCACGGCGGAGTCGGTCTGTGGGACGCGCACGGCGGCGAACTGTTCCTTGGGCAGATTCCCACCCTGACGGCGGCAGGCACGCTACTGCACTACGCCGAGCGCGGTGTGCAGACCATTGCCGTCAGCGGAGCGGTCGGGCGCACGCTGTGGCAGGCGGTGCAGACGCTGGCCGCGCGGGTGGATGGCCTCACGCTGGTGGTGGCCGACGGCACGCGCTTGTTTATCGACGTGCTCGACCTGGCCGCTTTGCGCCGCCTGGGTGCGCAGTTGCTGGCCTACCGCGCGATTGGCATTGTGGGTGTCACACTCAACCCGGTGGCACCGCTGGGCACGAGTTTTGACGCGCATGCGTTCTTGGCCGAGGCCCGTATTCAATTGGCCCCCTATGAGGTCAGCGATGTTGCGCTGACCGACACCTTGTTACCGGAGTAATTCATGAGCCACCTCCATTTGGACCAGCAGCAGATTGACCGCGCGCGCGACCTGGCGCGGGGCATCGCGCGCCGGGTGTACGACGACATGCAGGGCTTTACCACCACCACGGTAGAGCGCGCCACCATCCGCCTGATGGGCGTCGATGGGGTCGACGAAAACGACGTGCCCCTGCCCAACCGGGTGATCAGCCATTTGCAGGAGCAGGGCTTGCTGCAGCATGGCGCGGCCGCCGTGTTGGCGCATGCCATGCAGCAGCGCGGCTGCAACGCGCAACAGGTGGCGCAAGCGGTGGCCGAGGGCACGCTCACGCTCACGCGCTCGCGTGACGAGCAGGCAGCACGCGCGCACGCCCAGGCACACGCGGCATCCATGTGCGCCCACATTGCGCGCCAGCGCGCGCAACGCCAGACGCAGATCCAGACGCTGGGCGAGGGCCGCGCGCCCTGGCTGTACCTGATCGTGGCCACCGGCAATATTTTTGAAGACGTGGTGCAGGCGCGGGCTGCGGCCGAGCAGGGCGCCGACATCATTGCCGTGATCCGCTCCACCGGCCAGAGCCTGCTGGACTACGTGCCCTTTGGTGCCACCACCGAGGGCTTTGGCGGCACCTACGCCACCCAGGAAAACTTCCGGCTGATGCGCGCTGCGCTGGACGAAGTCGGTGCCAAGGTGGGGCGCTACATCCGCCTGACCAACTACTGCTCGGGGCTGTGCATGCCCGAGATTGCCGCCATGGGTGCCATGGAGCGGCTGGACATGATGCTCAACGACTCGATGTACGGCATCATCTTTCGCGACATCAACATGCAGCGCACCTTTATCGACCAGTTCTTCTCGCGCATGGTCAATGCCTATGCGGGCATCATCATCAACACCGGCGAAGACAACTACCTCACCACCGCCGACGCGTATGACGCGGCGCATACGGTGCTGGCCTCGCAACTTATCAACGAGCAGTTTGCCTACCTCTCGGGCCTGCAGCCCGAGCAGATGGGGCTGGGCCACGCCTTCGAGATTGACCCGTCGCGCGAGAACGGTTTCCTGTGGGAGTTGGCCCACGCGCAACTGGCGCGCCAGGTGTTCCCGCAAGCGTCGCTCAAGTACATGCCGCCCACCAAGCACATGACCGGCAACATCTTCAAGGGCCATGTGCAGGATGCGCTCTTCAACATCGTGAGCACCGTCACCCAGCAAAACATCCACCTGCTGGGCATGATGACCGAGGCGATTCACACGCCTTTCATCCAGGACCGCTTCCTGGCGATCCAGAACGCCAAGTACGTGTTTGGCACCATGCGCGACCTGCACGCCGAAATCGAGTTCAAGGCCGGTGGCCAGATCGAGCGGCGTGCCCAGACCGTGCTGAGCGAAACCGAGCAGGTGCTCACGCAGATCGAATCGATCGGCTTGCAAGCCGCCATCGGCAAGGGCATCTTTGCCGAGATTGCGCGCACGCCCCAGGGCGGCAAGGGGCTCGATGGCGTGCTGTCCAAGGCTGACGATTACTTCAACCCGTTCCCGTCGCTGATGCTTGCAGGAGGCCACTAGCATGAACGCCCAATTTGTCAAACCCTATGGCGACACGCTCGACGACGGGCGCGTGCAACTCTCGTTCACCTTGCCGGTGGCGCTGGACGACGTTGCCAAGGAAGGTGCCAAGCAACTCGCGCTGATGATGGGCCTGCACGAGCCCGCCGTGGTGCACGCCGAGGACATGGGCCAGGGCTTTAGCTTCTTCATCGTCTACGGCCAGTGCACGCACCGCGTGGACCTGTCGCGCCTGCAGGTGAGCAAGCCCGAATACGAAGTGCTCGACAAGGATGGCGTCAACCGCCTGATCACCGAGAAAATGCAGCGCCGCATGGTGGTGCTGGGTGCCTGCATCGAGACCGACGCGCACACTGTGGGCATTGACGCCATCATGAACATGAAGGGCTACAACGGACACAAGGGGCTGGAGAGCTACCACCAGATTCGCGCCATCAACATGGGTGCGCAGGTGGATTCGCAAGACCTGGTGGCGCGCGCCATCGAGGAGCAGGCCGACGTGATTCTGGTGTCGCAGATCGTGACCCAGAAGAACGTGCACCTGGATAACCTGACACGCCTGGCCGACCTGCTCGAAGCCGAGGGCCTGCGCGACCGCGTGATTCTGGTGGTGGGCGGCCCGCGCATCAGCCACGAACTGGCCAAGGAACTGGGCTACGACGCCGGCTTTGGCACCAAGACCTATGCCCAGGACGTGGCATCCTTCGCCATCCACGAATGGATCAAGCGCCACCCTTGACACCCTTGAATTTGTTACGGAGATACACCATGGAAAACTACACCAGCCTGATCCGCCTGCGCATGAGCGCGCACGATGCCCACTACGCGGGCAACCTGGTGGATGGCTCAAAGATGCTGCACCTGTTTGGCGATGTGGCCACCGAACTGCTGATCCGCAGCGATGGCGACGAGGGCCTGTTTGTGGCCTACGACAGCGTCGAGTTTCTGGCCCCGGTGCACGCCGGTGACTACATTGAAGCCAGCGGGCGCATCGTCTCCATGGGCAAGACCTCGCGCAAGATGGTGTTTGAGGCGCGCAAGGTGATTGCCTCTGCGGGCATTGCGGCCCAGCCCTCGGCGGCCGATGTGCTGGAGACTGCGCAGGTGGTATGCCGCGCCAGCGGCACCTGCGTGGTACCAGCCAGCTGCCAGCGGCGCGCGCCATGAGCAAGCTCATCATCACGGCGGCGCTCACGGGCGCTGAGGTCAGCAAGAGCGATCAACCGGCACTGCCGATCACGCCACAGGACATTGGCCGCGCGGCGCAGGAGTGCGTGCAGGCGGGCGCATCGATCGTGCACCTGCACGCGCGCCAGGGCGATGGCACCTCCACCCAGGACCCGGCGGTGTACCGCCAGATCATTGCCGAGGTGCGCGCGCGCTGCGACGCCATCATCCAGATATCCACCGGCGGTGCGGTGGGCATGACGGCGCAGGAGCGCATCGCGCCGGTGGCGCTCAAGCCCGAAATGGCCACGCTGTCGATGGGGTCGGTCAACTTTGGCGGCGACGCGTTTGTCAACCACCCGGCCGACATGCGTGCCTTTGCTGCCGCCATGGCCGAGCACGGTGTGCTGCCCGAACTGGAAATTTTTGACGCCGGGATGCTGGCCACGGCCACGCGCTGGATCAAGCAGGGCTTGCTGAGCGCGCAGCCACATTTTGATCTGGTGCTGGGCGTGCCCGGAGCCATGCCGGCCACGCCAGAGGCGCTGATGTACCTGAAGTCTCAACTGCCCAGCGGTGCCACCTGGACGGTGGCGGGCATTGGGCCGGCGCAACTGCAACTCGGCACCCTGGCCATTGTGCTGGGCGGCCACGTGCGCGTGGGCTTTGAGGACAACATCTACTACCGCAAGGGCGAACTGGCCACAAGCAACGCACAACTGGTGCGCCGCATCGCCCAGATCAGCCAGCTACTCGAACGAGCGGTTGCCACGCCCGCCGAGGCGCGTGTGCTGCTGGGCCTGCCAGCGCTGGGCGTTTAGGCAAAGGCGTGTCGGCCGCAGGCACCGGGGCCGTCGGGGTGGCCGCACGAGCCACAGGGGCCGGGCAGGGGTGGTGCGCTGGCGCTCGACGCCGTGGTGGCAAAGACCGAGAGCTGTTTTTCCAGCTCGACCGAATGGCAGTGCGGGCATTGGGGCGTGGTGTCGCTGCGCACCAGGGCTTCAAACTGGTGGCCGCAGCCGCTGCAGGCGTATTCGTAAATGGGCATGGTTCCTCCGTGGATGGGGGCAATTATCGGTCCTGGCAAGCGCGAATGTCCATGCCCCGCTACACTGGGCTGGCCGATTGCAGTGCACTTGTCTGGAGGACGTGACCATGTTTGAGTTTCTAGGCTTTGGCCGCAACAAAGAATCAAAGCCTGCAGCGCTGCGGCCCCCTGCCGCAGCGCAGAGCGCCAGCGCCGCCCCCAAAAACCTGGACAAGCAACGCGAAATGCTGCGCATGGCCTTGAGCGCCGTGTTGCGCCGCCACGGAATTCCTTCGCAGTGGATTGGCTGCGACATCACCCCTCTGGCGCAACCCGCAGCCACCGAGGTGCTGCTCACGCAACTGACGCTGCTGCACTGGCACGACGCCCTGATGCACTACGCGCCCGCATTGCAGGACGAACTGTTCAAGGAGATTCACCTGTTTGACCACAGCGTGCGGGCCGAGAGCTTTTTGTTCGTGTGGAAGTTTGCGCCGCAATCGGGCCACCCCACCGGCCCACTGCCCGCGCCCGAGTTCTGGACCGCGCCCGCGCAAGCCCCGGTTGCTGCGCCACTGCCTGCTGCGGCTATCCCTGCCGAGCCCCGCCCCAAGTTCGACCTGCCCAAGTCTGCCCTCGACGACGGTGACGACGACCAGGGCTTCCCCGCCACACAGGTAAGGGATCGCATCTGAGCAGGGTATTGCAAAGCGCGGACAATGCGCGCATGCACAACACAGCACGAACACAACTCTCCATGCTCGACCTGGTGACGGTGCGCGAAGGCGGCACCGTGGCGCAGGCGCTGGCATTGGCCTTGCAGACCGCACAGCACGCCGAAGCGCTGGGCTTTACGCGTTACTGGCTTGCCGAGCACCACAACATGGAGAGTATTGCCAGCTCTGCCACGGCAGTGCTGGTGGGCTACATTGCGGGCGGCACGCAGCGCATCCGCGTAGGGTCGGGCGGCATCATGCTGCCCAACCATGCGCCGCTGGTGGTGGCCGAGGCCTTTGGCACTTTGGCCGAGTTGTACCCTGGCCGAATTGACCTCGGGCTGGGGCGCGCTCCCGGCACCGACACCCTGACCATGCGCGCGCTGCGGCGCAACCGGGTCGAAACCGAAGAAGACTTTCCGCGCGACGTGGCCGAACTGCAGGCGCTGCTGGGCGATACCCGGCCGGGCCAGCGGCTGGTGGCCAACCCGGGAGCGGGTACGCAGGTGCCGATCTGGTTGCTGGGCTCAAGCCTCTTTTCGGCGCAACTGGCAGCGCAACGCGGTTTGCCCTTTGCCTTTGCGTCGCACTTTGCGCCGCAAATGATGATGCAGGCGATTGAAATCTACCGCAGCACCTTTTGCCCCTCCAAGACGCTGGCCAAACCCCATGTGGCCATTGGCGTGCCCCTGGTGGCCGCGCCCACGGACGAAGAAGCGCAGTACCTGGCCAGCAGCGTGTACCAGCGCGTGCTGGGCATTCTGACCGGCGAGCGCAAGAAGCTGCAGCCCCCGGTGGCCGACTTTGTTGCGCGCCTGAGTGAGCGCGAGCGCGGTGCGATTGCGGACTTTCTGGGGCTGGCCGTGATTGGCGGCCCCGCCACCGTGCACGACGCCTTTGCCCGCCTGCAGGAAATTACCGGTGCCGACGAGTTCATCCTGGTGTGCGACCTGTTTGAAGCGCAGCACCGCTTGCGCGCGCTCGACATCGCCCGCCAGGCATGGCCGCTTGATGCCGCTGCCGAGTTGCGCACCAACTGAAAGCGCCACTCTGTGGCCAACGGGCCCACGGCCAACCACAGCAGCACGAGCAATGCCCAACGACTTTGTTTTATTGGCACAGGGCCGATTGTGCCGCCTTACGCTTGGTATCCTTGAGCCCCCCGTGGTTTGACTGATGGGGTTTTCTTTTTGATACATGCGCACTGAATACCTGTTCGACCTCGCCACCTTTCACGCCTACCGTCTGGCAGGGTATGCGCTGCTCAACTGGGCCGATGACGCGGCGATTCTTGCGTTCATGTTTTGCTGACGGCCACCTCAGGGCTTGATAAGAGTGGCGCCGTATTGTAGACACCCAATTAAGGGTCCTAATTCAACCGATGATGATGTATGAGGTATGGCGCGGAACACTGCGGAAATGCGTCATCGACTGAGCAGTTCAACATAGGCTTGGTAGCTGTAACATCGGTTCTTTTTCTGGCCAGTCATCTCAGTCACGATGCTCAAATCCTCCAAAACTCTCACGGCTGATGTCGCAGTGGGGAAACTGGTATCGAGTTGCTGTCGAACGCGTTCGATAGAGAAGCGTGGCATCATCGGCAGCATCTCGAACAGTCGATAGCTCGCTGGGCCTGCCTTGGGTGATTGCAGCAGTCGGCGGCGGTCGGCGGCGACAAGGCTGGCGACTTCAATGATGTTCTTCTCTGCATCCCCTGCGGCGGTTGCCACTCCCTCCAAAAAAAAGGTGACCCAGGACTCCCAATCGCCTTCGGTCCGGATGGCTGACAGACGACGGTAGTACTCGGCTTGGTGTTGCTTTAGGTAACCGCTGAGGTACATCAACGGCTCAGCCAACAACCCCCAATGCTCGAACAATGCTGCGATCAGCAGGCGACCGATTCGTCCGTTGCCATCAAGGAAGGGGTGAATGGTTTCAAACTGTGCGTGGATGAGTGCCACCTTCACCATAGGTGGCAAATCCGTCGCGGTGGCGTGGATGAATCGTTCCATATCGGCCAGCAAAGCTGACACACGCTCTGGTGGCGGTGGCACAAACACGGCATTGCCAGGCCGTGTGCCACCGATCCAGTTCTGTGACCGGCGCAGTTTCCCGGGCTGTTTTCCTGCGCCCCTGACACCGTCAAGCAGCAACCGGTGAGCATGGCGCAACAACCGCACGCTAATTGGCAGCCCTTTGGGGTCACGCAATTGATCTTGCACCCAGCGAAAAGCACGGAGGTAGTTCGTCACCTCCTCCACATCGTCGGTGTTGCTCAACTTGAAGCCCGCTTCTTTGTCGAACAAGTCGGTCAGCGTGGCTTGCGTGCCCTCAATCTGCGACGTGAGTAAGGCTTCCTTGCGAATGGCGCTATACAGCAGCCAATCCACCGATGGAGCTAACCCAGACACCCCGGCCAAGCGAGCAAGCGCCAATTCGGCCTGACGATTGAGTTCAATGAACGCCTCGGGTGACAGGGCCGGATCAAACGGTGGCAAGGCATGGGGCACAAATGCACGCACCGATTCGCCAAGCGTCGTTGAAGTCGAGTAGCTTCCGGTAGTGCGAGGCATTGAAAGCAATCTTTAGTGGCGGAGCATCGTATTAAAGCATTCTTTAATTTGAATGGCAACAATGAACCTGGATTGCGCAGTTGGACGCGCCCAAGTGGGCTTGTTGGCGCGCTATCAACTTTCCCCAGTTCTCCAGACTGGCCTTAGGGATGCCCGGTATCTTGGCCCGTCGTTTCGTTTCACTCATCGCATTCTCCTTAAACTGATTTTTATCCATCAGCCAAGCAGTACGTTTTTCGGGGGCAAGGTCAATTTCTGCCGACACCTTGCCCGCGTCCTGCAACACCTCACGGTCGGTGGCCTCAATGAAGCGATTCAGGCGGGTTTCCCAGTCCTGCATGGTCACAGGAATCTTCCGTTGCGCCATGTCTTCAGCCACATCCAGATAGGCGTTGACCAGCCGTGAGAGCTGAGCCAGCTCAACATCAGTCAGGTAGTTCTTGGCGATTACCCGCCCGGATGTCCAAAAATTGGAAGCCATGCCGCGCACCGTCCGCCCCCCAAAAAAACCCGCAGCCACTGGGGGAAAACGGGCAATGAAAAAGCCCTGACTCGCGAGAATCAGGGCTTGATAAGAGTGGTGCCGGAGAGATGAATCGAACACCCGACCTTCTCATTACGAATGAGCTGCTCTACCGACTGAGCTACACCGGCTGGAAAGGGCTGAATTATAGCGTGGTCGTGTTGGCGCTCAGGGGGGCTTGGTGGTAGCTGGTGACGCGTTCCACTTCGTTCCTGGAGCCCAGCACCACGCTCACGCGCTGGTGCAACTGGGTGGGTTGCACGTCGAGGATGCGCTCGCGTCCGTTGGTGGCTGCGCCGCCGGCTTGCTCCACCAGCCAGGCCATGGGGTTGGCTTCGTACATCAGGCGCAACTTGCCGGGCTTTTCGGGCTCGCGCTTGTCCCAGGGGTACATGAAGACGCCGCCGCGTGTGAGGATGCGGTGCACGTCGGCCACCATGCTGGCAATCCAGCGCATGTTGAAGTCTTTGCCGCGCGGGCCTTCCTTGCCGGCCAGGCACTCGTCCACGTAGCGCCGCACCGGCGCGTCCCAGTGGCGCATATTGCTCATGTTGATGGCAAATTCCTTGGTGTCGGGCGGGATCTGCACGTTTTCTTCGGTCAGCACAAACGAGCCCTGCTCGCGGTCCAGCGTGAACATCACCACGCCGTCGCCCACGGTCAGCACCAGCGTGGTTTGCGGGCCATAGACGCAGTAGCCTGCGGCCACCTGCTGGCAGCCCGCTTGCAGAAAGTCCTGCTCGCTCACGCCCGCGCCTTCGGGCTTGTGCAGCACGCTGAAGATGGTGCCGATACTCACGTTGACGTCGATGTTGCTGGAGCCGTCAAGCGGGTCAAACAGCAGCAGGTATTCGCCTTGCGGATAGCGGTTGGGGACGACGTAGATGCCTTCCATTTCTTCGCTCGCCATGGCGGCCAGGTGGCCGCCCCACTCGTTGGCTTCAATCAGCACTTCGTTGGCGATGATGTCGAGCTTCTTCTGGATTTCGCCCTGCACATTCTCGCTTTGTGTGGCGCCCAGCACGCCACCGAGCGCGCCTTTGTTGACGGCCAGGCTGATGCCCTTGCAGGCACGCGCCACCACCTCCAGCAGCAGGCGCAGTTGCGCCGGAATCGAGCCGTCTACGCGCTGCTCTTCCACCAGGTAACGGGTCAGGGAAATTCTTCGGGTCATGACAAGTCCTCTCAATCTGCCAGCGCGCGGTCCACCACCTCGCGCACATCGTTGCTCAAATCGGCCTTGGCGGCCACGCGGGCCAGCGCCTCGCGGGCGGCGCTGCGGTAGGGTTCGGCCAGTTTCTTCCAGCGGTCCATGGCGCGTGCCAGGCGCGCAGCCACTTGGGGGTTGATGCTGTCAAGCTCGATCACGCGCTCACTCCAGAACACATAGCCCGCCGCGTCCACGCGGTGGAACGCTCCGGGGTTGGCGCTGCAGTAGCTGAAGATCAGGCTGCGCGCCCGGTTGGGGTTGCGGATGTTGAAGTCCGGGTGGCTGAGCAACTGGCGCACCGCTGGCAGCACTTGCCCGCCACGGTCGGGCGTGCTGGCCTGCAGGGCAAACCATTTGTCGAGCACCAGCTCTTCGTGTTTGAACAGCGCATGAAAGCGCGCCAGCGCCAGCGTTGCCAGCGGGTGGCCGCTGCCCACCAGGGCTGAGAGCGCGTGCAGCCGGTCGGTCATGTTGCCTGCGTCCTTGAAGCGTTGCAGCACTTTGCCTGGCCAGACCGGGTCGCCGTTGTGGGTGGCTGCCAAACACCGGTAGTGCAGCGCCAGGCCCGAGAGCGCGCGCCGCCCGCACGAGAGTGTGTCGGGGCGGTAGCCGCCATTGTCCTGGTGCGCCTCCAGCGCCCATTGCCAGTCGTCCTGCAAGGCCAGCGCCAGTTGCAGGCGCATGGCTTCGCGCACGGCGTGCACGCGCTGCGGATCCACCACGTCAAGCTGCTCGGCAATGTAGGTCTCGGCGGGCAGCGTAAGCACCAGTTCCTTGAAGGCGGCATCCAGCGTGGGGTGGCGCAGCACGCTGCGCATGGCCTCCACATAGGCCGGGTTGAGCACGGGTGTGTCGGCTGGCTCTGCGTTGGTGGCGATGGCGTTGATGGCGCTGCGCAGCGCCAGGCGTTGCCCGGCTTCCCAGCGGTTGAAGGGGTCGCTGTCGTGCGCCAACAGCGCCAGCAGTTGCGCGTCGCTGTAGTCAAAGTCCAGCACCAGCGGGGCCGAGAAGCCGCGCAGGATCGAGGGCACGGGCTCTTCGGCCACGTTGACAAAGGTGATCGACTCGCTCGCCTGGGTGAGCACCAGCAGGTGCTGGTCTTCGCCCGCGAGTTGGCCTGCCTGCACGTGCAGGGGCAGGGCTTGACCGCTGGCGCTGCCCAACAGGCCCAGGCTGACCGGGATCACAAACGGCGCTTTGGCGCTTTGGCCGGGCGTGGGTGCGCAGCTTTGGTCAAAGTGCAGGGTATAGGTCTGGGCGGCACTGTCGTAGCTGCCGCGCGCTGCCAGGTGCGGCGTGCCGGCCTGGCTGTACCAGTGCTTGAACTGCGGCAGCAGGCGCGCCAGGGCCGAGTCGGGGTTGGCGTCGGCAATGGCCTGGGCAAAGTCGTCGCAGGTGACGGCCTGGCCGTCAAAGCGCGCGAAGTACAGCTTCATGCCCTTAGCAAAGCCTTCGCGGCCCACCAGGGTTTGCATCATGCGCACCACCTCGGCACCTTTTTCGTAAATGGTGACGGTGTAGAAGTTGTTGATTTCGATGTAGCTGTCCGGGCGCACCGGGTGGGCCATGGGGCCCGCGTCTTCGGGGAACTGCGCGGTGCGCAGCACGCGCACGTCCTCGATGCGCTTGACCGCGCGTGCCGACGCATCGGCACACATGTCCTGCGAGAACTCCTGGTCTCTGAATACCGTGAGCCCTTCCTTGAGGCTGAGCTGAAACCAGTCGCGGCAGGTGATGCGGTTGCCAGTCCAGTTGTGGAAGTACTCGTGCCCGACCACACTTTCGATGTTGGCGTAATCCACATCGGTGGCGGTGGCCTGGCTGGCCAGCACGTACTTGGTATTGAAGATGTTGAGGCCCTTGTTTTCCATGGCGCCCATGTTGAAGTCGCTGGTGGCAACGATCATGAAGCGCTCCAGGTCCAGCGGCAGGCCAAAGCGCGCCTCGTCCCAGGCCACGCTGGCCATGAGCGAGTTCATGGCGTGCTCGGTCTTGTCCAGGTCGCCCGCGCGCACAAACACCTGCAACAGATGCTCCTTGCCCGCACGCGAGGTGATGCGCTGCTCGCGCGCCACCAGCTTGCCTGCTACCAGGGCGAACAGGTAGCTTGGCTTCTTGTGCGGATCAACCCAGCGGGCAAAGTGGCGCCCGTCGTCCAGCGTGCCTTGTTCCACCAGATTGCCGTTGGACAGCAGCACCGGGTAGCGTGCCTTGTCGGCGCGCAGCGTCACGCTGTAGAGCGCCATCACGTCGGGGCGGTCCAGGAAGTAGGTGATGCGCCGAAAGCCCTCGGCCTCGCATTGGGTGAAGAACGAGTCGTTGCTGACGTACAGGCCCGAGAGCTTGGTGTTCTTGATGGGCGCGCAGGTGGTGAAGATTTCCAGATCAAAGGCGTCCGGCCCCTCGGGCAGGTTCTCCAGCACCAGCTTGCCCGCGTCAATCTTGAACGAGGTGCCCTGGCCGTTGACCAGCACGCGGGCAAGGTTGAGGTCGTCGCCGTCCAGGCGCAGCGCCTGCGCGGTCACATCCGGGTTGCGGCGCAGGCGCATCTTGTTGAGCACCCGTGTCTTGGCCGGGTCCAGGTCAAAGGCCAGATCGACGGCTTCAATCAGGTAGGCCGGCGCCGCGTAGTCGGCGCGGTGGATGGCAATGGCCGGGCCATCGGCGTCACGCAGTTGAAACATGCAAATTCTCCAGAAATCGGGTGTCAAACAGTTGGTGGTAGTCGCGCACATGCGTGAGCACATGCGCGCCGTCGAGTTCTTGCGCCGTGTGGCTGGTGCAGATCGCCACGGCGCGCATACCGGCGCGCCGCGCTGCTTCAATGCCAAAAGGCGCGTCTTCAAAAACAATGCAGTCTTGGGGCGCAGTATCCATGCGCCGCGCTGCTTCGAGAAAAATGGCCGGGTCGGGCTTGCCCGGCAGCCCCTCGTCGCCGCCCACCACGGCGTGCGGCGGCGTGGCCAGTTGCAGGTGCGAGAGCACAAAGGCGATGTTGTCCTGATCGCCCGCCGTGCCCACTCCCACCTTGAGCCCTTGGGCCAAAGCCTGTGCCGCGAAAGCGCCAAACCCGGCTACCTCGGTGAAGTGCGGGGCAAACAGTTCGCGGTAGATGGTTTCCTTTTGCGCAATCAAGGCCCACGCCTCTGCATCCTCCAGCGGGCGCTCAAACAGTTCGCGCATGCACTCCGCGCCGTTGCGCCCGTTGGTGCGGCGCATCACTTCGTCCAGCTCCATGGCAATGCCGTGGCGCTGCATGAACACCGCCCAACTTTTGGCGTGCCACCCCATGGAGTCCACCATGGTGCCGTCCATATCGAAAATTAAGGCCCCCACGCTCCCCGCTACGCGTGGTTCGCTGCCCCCCGAGGGGGCTAAATTCCCTTGGGGCGGCCCGGCGGGAATTTGAGCCCCCATGCTCCCCGCTACGCGTGGTTCGCTGCCCCCCGAGGGGGCTAAATTCCCTTGGGGCGGCCCGGCGGGAATTTGAGCCCCCTCGCTCGTTAGTGCTTGCGTGCTCATACGCCCTGCTTGAGGGACGCTTCGATGAATACGTCGAGGTCGCCGTCCAGCACCTTTTGGGTGGCGGAGACTTCGACGTTGGTGCGCAGATCCTTGATGCGGCTGTTGTCCAGCACGTACGAGCGGATCTGGTGACCCCAGCCGACGTCGGTCTTGGAGTCTTCGAGCTTTTGCTGTTCGGCCTGGCGCTTGCGCATCTCATGGTCGTACAGGCGGCTGCGCAGGCGCTTCCAGGCTACGTCGCGGTTGCTGTGCTGGCTGCGCCCGTCCTGGCACTGCACCACGATGCCGGTGGGGATGTGGGTCAGGCGCACGGCCGAATCGGTCTTGTTGATATGCTGGCCACCCGCGCCGCTGGCGCGGAAGGTGTCGGTGCGCACGTCGGCGGGGTTGATGTCGATCTCGATCGAGTCGTCAATTTCGGGATAGACAAACACCGAGGCAAACGAGGTGTGGCGTCCGCCCGACGAGTCAAACGGCGACTTGCGCACCAGGCGGTGCACGCCGGTTTCGGTGCGCAGCAGGCCAAAGGCGTATTCGCCCTCGATCTTGATGGTGGCCCCTTTGATGCCCGCGGTGTCGCCTGCGGTTTCGTCTTCCATCGTGGTCTTGAAACCCTTGCGCTCGGCGTACTTGAGGTACTGGCGCAGCAGCATGCTGGCCCAGTCGCAGGCCTCGGTGCCGCCCGCGCCGGCCTGGATGTCCAAAAAGGCATTCATCGGGTCGGCCGGGTTGTTGAACATCCGGCGGAATTCCAGGTCCTTGATGATGGCGGCGAGCTTTTCGGTCTCAGCCTCAATCGTGAGCAGGCCGGCAGTGTCGCCATCGTCCTTGCTCATCTCGAACAGTTCGGAGTTGTCGGAGAGTTCGCGCTCCAGGTTGTTGAGCGTGAGCACCACGCCGTCGAGTGCCTTTTTTTCCTTGCCCAGCTCCTGGGCGCGCTTGGGGTCATTCCAGACCGTGGGGTCTTCCAGCGATGCGTTGACGGTTCTCAGCCGTTCTGCTTTGGCATCGTAGTCAAAGATACCCCCGTAACTCGCGCGTTCTGGCGCTCAGGTCGGCCAGTGTCGAGCCAATAAGGTTGATGCGTTCTGCTTCCATGGTGCTTATCCTGTTGTAGTGTGGTTCTGCAAGTAGGCGCGCATTTTCTCATGCCTTCCAAAACCGCGTCACGCAGGGGCGGTGCCGCGGAGCCCGAGCCGCGCGGACGCTGCCATGGATGGCGTGCAAGCGCGCAAGCATCACGCTATGGCCTTACGGCCTTGCGACGACGCGAGGCCGTCATTGCGAGCGAAGCGCGGCAATCCATGCAGTTAGAAGTCATGGATCGCCACGGCCTAGCGGCCTCGCGATGACGAGGGGGCGTGGCCTCGCGATGACGAGGTAGTGAGGGCGGCCTCGCGGTGACGAAGGGTCGTCATTGCGAGCGAAGCGCGGCAATCCATGCAGTTAGAAGTCATGGATCGCCACGGCCTAGCGGCCTCGCGATGACGAGGGGGCGTGGCCTCGCGATGACGAGGTAGTGAGGGCGGCCTCAATGATGACGAGAGGGCGGCCTCGCGGTGACCGCATACCGTTGCTGCGCTTATGCGATAAAGCGCTCGATCAGGCGTGCCAGCACTTCGGGCTGGTCGTGGTGCATCATGTGGCCGGCGTCCTGGATTACGGCGGTCTCTACGTTGGGCACGTGGACGAGGCGCTGATGGTATTCGTCCAGGGTGTACTTGCCCTTCCACCACAGGTCCATGCTGTTGTCCGAGGCTTCCACCGACAGCACCGGCATAGACAGGCGGCGGTACAGTGCTAGCACTTCTTCGAGCTGGTAGAGGTGGGCACCGGCCACCTTGTGCGCGGTGTGGCCCAGAATGCTCCATCTGCCATCGGGCTTTTGTCCGGCCCAATGCTGGGCCAGCCAGTTGGCCTTGTCCTGGCCCAGGCGCGGGTTGGTTTTCATCAGGCGCCGTGCCACGCCGCTCACGGCGTCGTAGGCGCGCAGGGCCAACTCACCCCGGTGCAGTTGCTTGAGGTCGTCCATCCACTTGGCGTAGCGTGCGCTGGCCTGGTCGGGCGAGGTGGCGGGCAGGCCAAAGCCTTCCAGGTTGATGAGGCGGCGCACACGCTCGGGGCGCACGCCGCCGTAGATCATCACCACGTTGCCGCCCAGGCTGTGGCCGACCAGGTTGACGGGGGTCGATGGCGCGTAATGGTCCAGCAGAAAGTCCAGATCGGCCAGGTAGTCGGGAAACCAGAAGTTGTCTACCCCACCGGCCTCGGTGCGGCCATAGCCGCGCCAATCGGGGGCAAGCACGTAATGGTCGTGGCTTAGGGCGTCCACCACAAACTGGTAGCTTGCGGCTACATCCATCCAGCCGTGCACCAGCACCAGCGGAATTTTTCCGGGTGCGGGGTCACCCCAGACCTGGACGTGGTACTGCAAATTGCGGATCGGGACAAACTCGCTGCGGCAGGGTCTTTTGACTTGGTACATTCGGGGGATCATACGGAGACAAGCCATGACCGTCAGTCAAAACAGCGACAAAGCAGTTCCCACCAGCGCGCCGGGGGGCGCGCCTGCCGGCCAGGTGCCTGCCCCCTACGCACGCCAGCACTCCGCCTACCAGTGGCAGGTGCCAGCGCAGTTCAACATCGCCCAGGTCTGTTGCCGACGCTGGGCCGAGCGCGGCGATGCTACAAAAAGAGTAGCTATCCACGCCTATTCGGCCGACGCCGCCGGGGTTGCCTACACCTACGCCGCGTTGCTGGAGCGCGCCAATAAGCTGTCCAATGCGCTACACGCTCTGGGCGTGCAGCGCGGCGACCGGGTCGGGATCGTGATGCCGCAGTGCTTTGACACTGCCGTGGCCTACATGGCGGTGCTGCAAATGGGCGCAGTGGCCATGCCCTTGTCGCTGCTGTTCGGGCCCGAGGCGCTGGAATACCGCCTGCGCGACAGCGAAGCGGTGCTGGCCATTTGCGACGCCAGCGCGCTGGCCGACATGCAGGCCACGCGCGCCACCTGTACTGCGCTGCGCTGCGTGCTCGGCGTGGGCGCTGCGGCCACGCTCGGCTTGTGTGATCAACGCCTGGACGACGCGCTGGCGCAGCAGCCCGGCGACTTTGCCCCGGTGGCTACCGCCAGCGACGACCCCGCTGTGCTGATCTACACCAGCGGCACCACCGGCAACCCCAAGGGCGCGCTGATAGCGCACCGTGGGCTGATCGGCAACCTGCCCGGCTTTGTTGCCAGCCAGAACTGGTTTGGCTTTGGCCTGGAGCAGCCACTGACCAGCCTGTGCGCCCAAACGCAGGCGGCCCAGGCGGACATTCACAGCGTGTTCTGGTCGCCCGCCGACTGGGCCTGGACCGGCGGGCTGATGGACGCGCTCCTGCCCACGCTCTACTATGGTCGGCGCATCGTGGCCTACAACGGGCGCTTTTCGGCGCAGACGGCGCTTGAGCTGATGGGCCAGTGTGGCGTGACGCACACCTTTCTCTTTCCCACGGCGCTCAAGGCGATGATGAAGGCCTACCCCGGCACGCCCGAGTGCAGCGTGCGCCAGCAATTCGGCTTGCAGTTGCAGGCCCTGATGAGCGCGGGCGAGGCAGTGGGGGACGCGGTGTTTGGCTACTGCGTGCAGCAGCTTGGCGTGCAGCCCAACGAAATGTTTGGCCAGACCGAGATCAACTACATCGTGGGCAACTGTGTTGCCCACTGGGGGGCCAAGCCCGGCAGCATGGGCATGGGGTACCCCGGTCACAACGTGCAGCTGATTGACGAAGCGGGCCAACCCTGCTCGGTGGGCGTGCCCGGCGACGTGGCGCTCAACCGCTACGACGTGCATGGGCGACCCGACCCGGTGTTCTTTCTGGGCTACTGGAAAAACGACACTGCCACACAGACCAAGTTCACCGGCGACTGGTGCCGCACCGGCGACCTGGCCGTGCGCGATGCCGATGGCTACCTCTGGTACCAGGGCCGCTCGGACGATGTGTTCAAGTCGGCGGGCTACCGCATCGGCCCGGGCGAGATTGAAAACTGCCTGGTCAAGCACCCCGCGGTGGCCAATGTGGCGGTGGTGCCCAAGCCCGACCGCGAGCGCGGCGCGCTGGTCAAGGCCTACGTGGTGATTGCGCCGAACTACCTCGCCAACTATTCTGAGCATACGGGGCCGGGCAGCGCATTCCAGGCCCGGCTGCAGCGCGAATTGCAAGACCACGTCAAGGGCCAGCTCGCGCCCTACGAGTACCCCAAGGAAATCGAGTTTGTCGATGCCCTGCCCATGACCACCACCGGCAAGGTGCAGCGCCGGGTGCTGCGTCTGCAAGAAGAAGAGCGTTGGCGCGCGCAGGAAGCCGCACAGTGAGTGTCATCCAGAGTGCTGACTTTGTGGTGGTTGGCGCTGGCATTGCCGGTGCGTCGGCGGGCTACTGGTTGGCCCAGCACGGGCGCGTGCTGTTGCTGGAGCAGGAAGCCCAGCCCGGCTACCACGCCACCGGGCGCTCGGCAGCGATGTTTGTCACCAGCTATGGGCCGCCCCAGGTGCGCGCGCTGTCGCAGGCCAGCCGTGCTTTCTTCGAGCAGCCGCCCAGCGGGTTTTGCGAATCGGCGCTGCTCACGCCCCGTGGCACGCTCACTGTGGCGCAACCGGGGCAGCAGGATTTGCTGGACGCGCACTGGCAGGTGATTGATGCCATGGCGGTGGGGGCACAGCGGCTGGACGCGCAGCAGGCCTGTGCCATGGTGCCGGTGTTGCGCGCCGAGTGCGTTCTCGGCGCCGTGTTTGAGCCCGATGCCTCGGACATCGATGTCCACACCCTGCACCAAGGCTACCTGCGCGGCCTGCGCCGCGTGGGCTCTCAGGTGCTGTGCGACGCCAAGGTGACCGCCATCACGCGCCACGGCGCGCTCTGGCATGTGCAGGCGGGCGCGCACTGCTACCAAGCCCCGGTGCTGATCAACGCCGCCGGTGCCTGGTGCGATCAAGTGGGTGCGCTGGCCGGTGCCCGGCCGCTCGGGCTGGTGCCCAAGCGCCGCTCGGCCTTTGTGTTTGCGCCGCCAGCGGGGCTGGACTGCACGCGCTGGCCGCTGTGCCTGGGGGCGGATGAGTCGTGGTACTTCAAGCCCGATGCGGCCCAGTTGCTGGGCTCACCGGCCAACGCCGATCCGGTGGTGCCGCAGGACGTGCAGCCCGAAGAACTCGATATCGCCCTGGGTATTGACCGGATTGAGGCCATCACCACGTTGCAGATTCGCCGCCCCACGCGCACCTGGGCCGGGCTGCGCTCGTTTGTGGCCGATGGCGAATTGGTGTGCGGCTGGGACCCGGCAGTCAGCGGCTTTTTCTGGCTGGCCGCACAGGGCGGCTACGGCATTCAGACCTCGGCCGCCGTGGGTCAGGTCTGTGCCGCACTGGCGCAGGGGCAAGCGCTTCCCGAGAGTCTGCGCCGCTGGGGCGTGAACGCGCAGTTGCTCAGCCCGGTGCGCCTGCACGCTCAAGCGCCACAGGCCTGGCCGCAAGCGCCCGCGCCGATGTAGACTGCGCCATGGAAAAAAAGAGACCTCCGTCTGGCCTGCTGTCCAAGGTGGCCGTTTTTTTCCGCGACTCGGGCGGCAGCCAGGTAGATACCAGCGAAGCGCAGCCAGCGGGAGCGGAGCCGCCCAAGGAGGCAGCACCTCAGGATTTGGCCGAGCGCAAACGCCACGACGACCAGGTGCGCCTGCGCGAGTTCAACCACTTGCGCAAGCTGCGCAAACAGCGCCTGGGCAAACTGGCGGGCGGGGCGGACGGTTCGGCGCGTCCCTCGGTGTTTCAGTCGAGCACCAGTTTTGGCGCGGACGACCGCGCCTCCACGCTCAAGAAAATCGACGTGATTGAGGCCCACATGGTGGGTTCGTGGAGCGGTGGCCCGCAAACCTCGCCGCCGTCGATGCCCGAGTGGGCGGTGGTGACCTTGCCGCCGGGCGCGATTGCTCCCCCGACGCGGCCCGACGACGAGAGGACCACGGCTGCCGCGCAACCGGATTTTCTGGACGACATGGATCTGGACTTCACCGGAATGCTTTCGCAGCAGCCCGAGCCCGAGGCGGTGCCTGCCGCTTCTGCGCTGGACACCGCCTTGCAGGACGCAGCGCAACGCTTTGCCCAGGGCCAGACCCGGTCGGCCGAAGCCCTGCTGCTGGATTTGTTGCGCGACGACACGCTGGCTGCAGACGACGCGCACATGGTTGCCTTTTCCCTGTTTGATCTTTACCGCGGCACCGGCCAGCACGATGGCTTTGACGCCGTGGCCATGGACTACGCGCGCCGATTTGGCCGTTCTCCGGCCGAGTGGTACTCGGTGCCCGATATGCTGGCGCAGGCTAACGCGGCGCTGGCCGCTCCCCAGAGCAGTGGCGAGGGCCAGGCCGTCTGGGCGTGCCCGGCGCTGCTGGATATGCAGGCGTTGACCGGTCTGGCCGCGCGCTTTGCCCAGGGCAGTGCGCCCTGGCAGGTCGACTGGAGTGCGCTGCGCACCATTGACAGCACGGCTGGCACGCCGCTGTCGGTGCTGGTGAACCTGTGGTGCAGCAAGCCGGTGGTGTTGCAGTGGAGCGCAACCGATGCGCTGGAGCAGGCACTGGCCCTGCACACCCCTGCCGATGACCGCAGCGCCGATGTGCTGTGGTGGCATTTGCGCCTGGACTTGCTGCGCGTTTTGCAGCGCAACGACGACTTTGACACGCTGGCGTTGGACTACTGCATGCTCTATGAGGTGTCTCCGCCGAGTTGGGCCCCCGCCCAGGGGCAGCTCACGCAGGCCTTGCAGGCGTCGCCTGCCGTGGTGCAAGTCGGTGCGCAGGCGCTGGCGCCGGCAGGTGCGCAACACGCGCGCTGCGCGCTCAGCGGCGAGGTGCTGGGCGCGGACAGCGCCGCGCTGGAAGTACTGCGCCAGGCCAGCGCTACGGCACCTGACGTGGTGGTGTCATGCGCCACGCTGGTGCGCATCGATCCGCAGGCCGCCGCGCAGTTGGTGCTTTGGGCCTCCGACTGCCATGCGCGTGGCTGCCTGGTGCGCCTGGAGCAGGTAGCGCGCTTGGTGGCGGTGCTGCTGATAACACTGGACCTGGAGCGCCACGCCGAGATGGCGGTGCGCGCCAACTGAGATGGCAAAACACGTATCTGAAACCCCGGCCACGCAGATGCTCAAGGCACACAAGGTGGCCTACACCGAGCACCCCTACGAGTACCTGGAACACGGGGGCGCGCAGCACAGCGCCAAGGTGCTGGGCATGGACCCGTTCATGGTGGTCAAGACCCTGGTCATGCAGGACCAGGACGCCAAGCCGCTGCTGGTGCTGATGCACGGCAACCGCGTGGTGTCGACCAAGAATCTGGCGCGCCAGATTGGCGTCAAGTCGGTACAGGCCTGCAGCCCCGAGGTGGCCAACCGGCACAGCGGCTACCTGGTAGGCGGCACCTCGCCCTTTGGCACGCGCCGCAGCATGCCGGTGTACATCGAGGAAAGCATTTTGGCGCTGCCCAAAATACTGATTAACGGCGGACGCCGCGGCTACCTGGTGGGATTGGACCCGGCAGTGTGCGTGCAACTGCTGCAGGCAAAGGCGGTACAGTGCGCGTTGGAGGCCTGATGCCGCAGAGGGTGGCGCAGTGCCCGGTTTAGGTTCAGAGGAGAAAAGGTTTTGAATTCGTTTGTTGCGTTTTATCCGATCGTGGCCACGCTGCTGGGCTATCTGGTGGGCTCGCTGTCGTTTGCGGTGATCGTCAGCCGCGTCTTGGGGCTGCACGACCCGCGCACCTATGGCAGCAAGAACCCGGGTGCCACCAACGTGCTGCGCTCGGGCAACAAGGCTGCTGCCGTGGTTACGCTGCTGCTTGACGCCTTCAAGGGTTGGCTGCCGGTGGCGCTGGTGCACTGGTTTGGCAAGCCCTATGGCATGGAGAACGGCACCATGGCAATGGTCGGGCTGGCGGCGTTTGTCGGGCACCTGTTCCCGGTGTTCTTCCGCTTTGCCGGTGGCAAGGGCGTGGCTACGGCACTGGGTGTGCTGCTGGCTACCAGTGGCTGGCTCGGGCTGGCTGCGGGCCTGGTGTGGCTGCTGGTGGCCTACACCATGCGTTACTCCTCGCTGGCGTCGCTGGTGACGGCGGTGCTGGTGCCGGTGATCTACATCATGGCCGATGGCCTGGTCTGGTACATGGACAGCAGCATTGCGCTGTCCACCAGCGTGATGTCACTGCTGCTGGTGTGGCGCCACGCCGAGAACATCGGACGTCTGGTCAAGGGCACCGAGTCGCGCCTGGGCAAGAAGAAGGTTTAAGCGCCGCGTGCCTGCTACGGCACCGCGTGGGCACCGAGTTGCAGGATGTGGAAATGGTTGAGATTGGCGCGCACCGCCGAGGCGGCCAGCGCCGAACGGATGCGCGGCGCGCCCGAGCCGGTGTCGTGCAGGCGCGGCATTTGCAGCAGTTCGCCATTGGCCTTGCCGACCACGGCCACAAAGGGCAGGTTGGCCTTGCTGCTGCGCCGTAGCACCACGCCAAGTTCGCCGCTGTCCATGCGCACATAGGTGCCCGGCGGGCACAGGCCCACCGCTGTCACCAGCGCGTGGCTCAAGGCATCGGTGGCATTGCCCATGACCGTGCGCGCCGACTCGGTGGCGGTGCGGCCCGAACGCGACATGCGCGGGCTGATCATGGCGGCGTAGCGGTCCACCACCTTGAGGATGCGTGTCAGGCGCGTTGCCGGTGGTCCCTCGCGCAGATCGACGTTGCCTACATCGTCGTCATGGTGGGTTGCCACGATGTCAAGCCAGTGGTCGTCGTTGACCCCCAGGCTGGCCAGTAGCAGGCAGCTTTTGGCCGAGTGGCTGTTGATGGCGTCGCGCTGCGCGCTGGTGGGCTTTTCGGCCTGGCCGGCCAGGTCGTCCTGCAAGGCGGTCATGGCAATGTTCATGGTCAGCGCCGCGTGCACCAGGCTGTTGCGTTCGGGGGCCGGCGTTCCCAACTCGGCTGCAATCAGGTGGCACAGCGTGGCGCATACCAGTGAGTGCGAGGCGCTATAGCCCACCGGCGAATTGCCCGCCAACTGGAACAGCAGGTACAGGCCCACGTCGGGGTCGCGCAGCATCAGGCCCTGCATCCAGCGGTCGTATTGCACCACCCGGTGCACAAACTCCTGGGCGTTGGCCGGGTTGGCCAGTATCACGCCCAGGCCCGACTCCAGATCGGACCACTGGCCCAGCAGATCCTCGTACTCGTTTTCGCTATGGATGACTTCGGTCACAGACTGCTCGCTGGCAAAACCGTCAATCGCGGAAGTTGTTGAAGCTCAGGGGCACGTCGGTGATTTCCTTTTTCACCAGCGCCATGGCGGCTTGCAGGTCATCGCGCTTGGCACCGGTGACGCGAATCGCGTCGCCCTGGATGGCAGCCTGCACCTTGAGCTTGCTGTCCTTGATCAGGCGCTGGATCTTCTTGGCCAGGTCGGACTCGATGCCGTTGCGCACCTTGATGACCTGCTTGACCTTGTCGCCCCCGACCTTTTGCACGTCGCCCTTGTCCAGAAAGCGCACATCGACGCTGCGCTTGGTGAGCTTGTTGCGCAGCACGTCCTCGATCTGGGCGAGCTGGAACTCGGCGTCGCCGAGCAGGGTGATTTCCTTGTCCTTGATTTCGATGGCGGCGCTGGTGCCCTTGAAATCAAAGCGCGTGGCGATTTCCTTGGCGGTGTTGTCCACCCCGTTTTTTACTTCCACGAGGTTGGCTTCGCATACGGTGTCAAATGATGGCATGGCAATACTCAAAAGTGGCAGTGAGACAATCCCGCCATGTTAGTCGAGAAAAACGTCCCGCTCCAGCCCTTTAACACCTTCCGCATCGTAGCCAAGGCGCATACGCTGGTACGTATTGGGGGCGAAGCGGACTTGCGTGCGGTTTTGGCCGACCCGGTGCTGGGCCCGGCCGAAAAGCTGGTGCTCGGCGGCGGCAGCAACGTGGTGCTGACCGGCGACGTCAAGGCCGTGGTGCTCAAGGTCGAGATTTCCGGCATGCGCCTGCTGGCCGAAACGCCCAAGGCCTTTATCGTTGAGGCTGGTGCGGGTGAGAGCTGGCACGCGCTGGTGGCCTGGACGCTCGCGCAGGGTTACCCGGGCCTGGAAAACATGGCACTGATTGCCGGCACCGTGGGTGCCGCGCCGGTGCAGAACATTGGCGCTTACGGGGTTGAACTGCAGGACCGCTTTGAATCGCTCGACGCCATGGACCTGCATACGGGAGAGGTTTTCACCCTCAACGCCGCGCAGTGCGCGTTTGGCTACCGCGATTCGGTGTTCAAGCACGGCGCACCGGTGCAGGGCGCGCACCAGGCCATGGGCCTCAAGGGCAGGGCGCTGATTTTGCGCGTGCGCCTGGCCCTGCCCAAGCCGTGGAAGCCGGTGCTGGGCTATGCCGACATCGAGCGCAAGATGCTTGAAACCGGGTGCCGCACGCCCACGCCGCAGCAGCTGTTTGACTGGGTGTGCACCATCCGGCGCGGCAAATTGCCCGACCCGGCGGTTACCGGCAACGTGGGCAGCTTCTTCAAGAACCCCACCGTCACCCCGGAGCAGTGCGCCGACATCATTGCGCGCGACCCCAAGGTGGTGCATTACCACCTGGACGACGGCACGGTCAAGCTCGCTGCGGGCTGGCTGATCGACTCCTGCGGCTGGAAGGGCAAGTCCGTCGGGCAGGCCGGCGTGTATGAAAAACAGGCGCTGGTGCTGGTCAACCGGGGCGTTGGCACCGACGGCGAGGGTGCCACCGGCGGCGAGGTGATGACGCTGGCGCGCGCCATCCAGACCAGCGTGTATGAGCGCTTTGGCATCCTGCTCGAACCCGAACCCCTGATCGTGTGAGTGCTTCCCAACTCCGCTACAGTGCGCCCATGCAAAAAATCATGGTACTGGGTGGCTCGGGGTTTGTGGGCAAGCGCGTGTGCGCCCAACTGGTGGAGGCAGGCTGGGCGGTCACCGTACCCACCCGCGCGCGCAGCCACGCTGCAGCGCTTACGCCGCTTGCCGGGATGCAGCTGCTGGAGCTTGATGTGCATGACGAGGCCGCGCTCACGCACTCGCTTGCCGGACACACGGCGGTGGTGAATCTGGTGGCCATCCTGCACGGCACCCGTGCCGCTTTTGAACAGGTGCACGTGGCCTTGCCGCACAAGCTGCTGCGCGCCTGCCGCGCTGCGGGTGTGGGCAGTCTGGTGCACATCAGCGCCATGGGTGCCAGCGACGTGCGCCCCGAGCAGGCACCGTCGATGTACCTGCGCAGCAAGGGCCAGGGCGAGGCCGCGCTGCTGCACCCGAGCGACCGCGCCAGCGGCCCCACGGTGACTGTGATCCGCCCGAGCGTGATTTTTGGCCCGGGCGACAAGTTTCTCAACGTATTTGCCCAGTTGCAGGCGGTTCTGCCGGTGATGCCGCTGGCCGGGGCTAGTGTGCGTTTTCAGCCGGTGTGGGTGGACGATGTGGCCCATGCTGTGGTGACGCTGTTGGCGCGCCAGGTTCACGTTGGCGCAACCCCGGGTGCGGCTGAAGCGGCTTTCCCGCCGGTGGTGGAGGCCTGTGGCCCTGAGGTGTTTACTTTGGCGGAACTGGTGCGCTTGGCGGGCCAACTGCGTGGCGTGAACGCCGGACGTGGCCGCCCGGTGCTGGCGCTACCGAACTGGCTGGCGCGGCTGCAAGCCCGGTTGATGGAACTCGCCCCGGGCGAACCCTTAATGACTCGCGACAACCTCGACTCGATGAAGATCGACAACGTCGCCAGCGGCAAGGTTGCGGGCCTGCAAGCCCTGCGCATCGAACCCGCAGCCCTGCGCCCCATCGCCGCGCGCTACCTTCAGCGCCCGTAGGCTTGGGGGATATTGCTTGTAAGCCATTGATTTACAAGGATTCACCTGTTGCATTGCGATTTTCAATTCTGCCCAGGCTGCGCCGAAACTGGGCTAACAGGAACGCGGCACGCGTTCATCGCACTGGGCGTCACGCACTTGCGGCACCGTGGCGGGTGGCGAAGTTTTCAATCTGCTAAAGATTTTGTGCTCTGTGACGATTCTCAAGCTCCCACCGCTCGAAACTTGCCCATGTACACGATTGACAAGAACACCGCTGAGGCGCTGCTGCTGGAGCGTCCGCGCTATCCGTTCAAGCAAATGGATATTGGCGACTCGTTCTTTCTGGACGACTTTCGCCTGGCCGAGAGCGCCCGGATTTCTGCCATCAATTTCGTCAAGCGCCACGAGTTGCCCTGGCGCTTTAGTCTGCGCAAGATCGACAAGGGCTGGAGAATTTTCCGGGTTCATTGAACCGGTGCCCCATAGAAAAAGGCCGCTTGCGCGGCCTTTTCTTATTTGTGCTTGGCGTGGTGCGGGTGCTCGGGGTGGTGCACTGAGTGGTGTTTGGCGTGATGCTTGGCGGCGTGCTCGTGATGCTCAAGGGCATGGAGCTTGTGGCCGTGCGCGAGTTGCGCGTGGTGCGATGCGGCAGCGTCGTCTCCGTCGTGGTGGTGCTTGTGCGCTTCACGGTGGTGATGCGCCGCGGCTTCCAAGTGCTTGGCTGCTTCTTCGTGGTGGTTGTGCTTGCTCATTGTCGTCCTCTAGGTTAGGGCTGATAAATCGGCAAAACCCCCGGGCACGAATATTTAGCACAAACTCGCCCAAGGTGGCCGGAGCCCATGCTAGGCACACTTGCTGCCAGTGGGAAGCCCTGGCAGCAGTAACTTCGGTAACTGCCGTAACGCCCCAGATCGGTGCGCGTAGCGCTACGCGCCGCCGCCGAGCTTGAGGAAGTCGCCGTCCTTGCCCAGCGAGAGCATGCCGCTTTGGGCGTAGATGCCGAGCTTGGCGCGGGTGTCGGTGATGTCGAGGTTGCGCATGGTGAGTTGGCCGATGCGGTCCAGCGGCGAGAACGGCGCGTCTTCCACCTTTTCCATGCTCAGTCGCTCGGGTGCGTAGGTCAGGTTGGGCGACTCGGTGTTCAGGAGCGAGTAGTCGTTGCCACGGCGCAGTTCGAGCGTGACCGTGCCGGTGATGGCGCTGGCCACCCAGCGCTGGGCGGTTTCGCGCAGCATGATCGCCTGACTGTCAAACCAGCGCCCCTGGTAGAGCAGCCGGCCAAGCTTGCGCCCGTTGTCGCGGTACTGCTCAATCGTGTCTTCGTTGTGGATGCCGGTCACCAGCCGTTCGTAGGCAATGAACAGCAGCGCCAGGCCGGGTGCTTCGTAGATGCCGCGGCTCTTGGCCTCGATGATGCGGTTTTCGATCTGGTCGCTCATGCCCAGGCCGTGGCGACCGCCAATGCGGTTGGCTTCCAGAATCAGGCTCACCAGATCGGGATATTCCACACCGTTCAAGGCCACCGGGCGGCCCTCTTCAAAGCGCACCGACACTTCTTCGGCTTGGACCACACAGTCATCGCGCCAGAACGGAACGCCCATGATCGGGTTGACGATGCGAATGCCGCTGCTCAAGTGTTCCAGGTCCTTGGCCTCGTGCGTGGCACCGAGCATGTTGGAATCGGTGGAGTAGGCTTTTTCGGCGCTCATCTTGTAGCCAAAGCCGTGTGCCGTCATGAACGCCGACATCTCGGCGCGGCCACCCAACTCGTCAATAAAGGCCTGGTCCAACCAGGGCTTGTAGATCTTGAGCGACGGGTTGGTCAACAGGCCGTAGCGGTAGAAGCGCTCGATGTCGTTGCCCTTGAAGGTCGAGCCGTCGCCCCAGATGTTGACGTTGTCTTCCTTCATGGCCGAGACCAGCATGGTGCCGGTGACAGCGCGCCCCAACGGCGTGGTGTTGAAATAGGTGACGCCGGCCGTGCTGATGTGGAACGCGCCGCTTTGCAGCGCGGCCAGACCTTCGTTGGCTAGTTGCGCGCGGCAGTCCACCAGGCGCGCTTTCTCGGCACCGTACTCCATCGCCTTGCGCGGAATCTCGTCGTAATCGCTCTCGTCGGGCTGGCCCAGGTTGGCGGTGTAGGCGTAGGGCAGGGCGCCCTTGAGCTTCATCCAGTGCAGCGCGGCGCTGGTGTCCAGGCCACCGGAGAAGGCAATGCCGACGCGCTCGCCGACGGGAATGTTTTGGAGAATGGTGTTGGACATGAAAAGCGCCTTGAACGCCTGCAACGCTTGCAGGAATAGCTAAAAAAATGGAGCAGGTAAAGGGCTGCTCAACCGAAATGGCAGATGTAGTGGTACGCGTCAAAACCGGCTGCAACGCGGATTTCAAACTTGGCGTTGCCCGGCACGCTGAACTTTTCCCCCGCGACGGACTTCACCCAGGTGTCGCTGCCCGCGAGCCGGTATTCGCAGCCGCCGGATACGCATTCCATGATTTCAGGTGCGCCGGTGTTGAAGGTCAGCGTGGCGGGCAGGATTACCCCGACCGACTTCTTGGTGCCGTCGGGGAAGGTGATGCCGTGGCTGATGCATTTGCCGTCAAAGTAGACGTTGGCGGTGGTGGTGACGGATACGCCGTCGATATGGGAAGTAGTCATGGGCGCAATTTTAGGGTACGCGGCTGGCAAACGCGGTGGGTGAAAAACCGACCGTGACCGCCCCATCATTCCACTGCACCACCGGGCGCTTGATGACGCTGGGGCACTGCAGCGCCAGCGCGCGGGCGCTGCCGGCATCCACCACCGCCTCCCGGGTGGCGTCGTCGAGCTTGCGCCACATCGTGCCTTTGCGGTTGATCAGCGTTTCCCAGCCCACGCTGGCAAGCCACAGGTCAAGCGCATCCGGGGGGACGCCCTGTTTCTTGAAGTCGTGGAATGCGTAGTCAGAGCCGTGCTCGCTGAGCCAGGCGCGCGCCTTTTTGACCGTGTCGCAGTTGGGAATGCCGTAGAGCGTAATCATGAGTGCGATTGTAAGAACACGGGCCGGGCACAAAGTCCGCCCGGGTGCGCCACAATCAGCGCCTGTATGGAACATTTCAATCTGAACACCCTGACTGAGTGGCTGGACCACTGCGAGCGGCTGCACCCCAAGGCCATTGACATGGGCCTGGAGCGCGTGCGTATCGTGGCCGAGCGCATGCAAATCCGCTTTGACTGCCCGGTGATCACCGTGGCCGGCACCAATGGCAAGGGGTCGACCTGCGCCATGCTGGAGGCCATCCTGTCCCAAGCGGGTTACCGCACCGGCGTCTACAGCTCGCCCCATCTGGTGCACTTTGAGGAGCGCTTGCGCTTGGGTCAAGAGAGCGTGGCTGCCACCGAGCTGGTGGCTGCGTTTGCCCGTGTGGAGCGCGCCCGCTGCCCGGTCGACGCCCGGGCGCAGACCGTGTCGCTGACCTATTTCGAGTTTTCGACGCTGGCCATTCTGGACATCATGACCCGCTCCGGGCTGGACGTGGCCATTCTCGAAGTGGGGCTGGGCGGGCGGCTGGATGCCACCAACATCATCGACACCGACTGCGCCATCATCACCAGCATCGACCTGGACCACACCGAGCTGCTGGGCTCTGACCGCGAATCGATTGGCCGCGAGAAGGCTGGCATCATGCGCACCGACCGGCACGTGGTGGTGAGCGACCCGGTGCCGCCGCAAAGCGTGATTGACCACGCGCTTGAAGTCGGTGCCGACCTGTGGCGCTTTGGGCACGATTTCAACGTCTCGGGCGACAAGCAGCAATGGGGCTGGGCCGGGCGCGGGCGGCGCTACAGCGGGTTGGCCTATCCGGCGTTGCGCGGGGCCAACCAGTTGGTCAACGCCGCGGGTGTGCTGGCGGCGCTCACGGCGCTGCGCGAGCGCCTGCCAGTGACGGCGCAGGCGCTGCGCAACGGGCTGGCCCTGGTGGCACTGCCCGGGCGCTTCCAGATCGTGGTGGGCCAGCCCACCCTGGTGCTGGATGTGGCGCACAACCCGCACTCGGTAGCGGCGCTGGCAGCCAATCTGGACGCCATGGGCTTTTTCCCGACCACGCACGCGGTCATGGGGGCCATGGCCGACAAAGACCTGGAGGCGATGCTCTCCAGGCTGCAGCCCCTGGTGGAGCGCTGGTATTTCACCGATCTGCCGCTGGCCCGCGCGGCGCGCGGGGCAGATTTGCAGGCACATTGGGAGCGCCACAACACGCGCCAGGACGCGCTGGCGCACAGCTTTGCCAGCCCGGCTGCGGCACTGCAGGCGGCACTGGCTGCAGCCGACCCCGCTGATAGAATCGTCGTCTTCGGATCGTTCCACACCGTCGGTGGCGTTTTGCAGCAGGGCCTGCCGCAGCTGCACGCCAAACACCTCAACCCTTGAGATATTCCACGCATGGCCTTTTTCAAGTTCCGCAAGAATGCCGACGAGCAGCACCCCCCTGCTGCCGCAGCCGAGAGCGTGGAAGCCTTGCGCAAGCGCGCGCGCCATCGCCTCATTGGCGCGGCCGTGCTGGTGCTGCTGGGCGTGATCGGGTTCCCGCTGCTGTTTGACAGCCAGCCGCGCCCGATTGCGGTGGACATTCCAATCGACATCCCCGACAAGAACAAAGCCAAGCCACTGGGCAATTTGCCGGTGGCTGCGCCCAACGCCCAAACCTCGGGTGCCATTGAAACCGAGTCGGCCAGCGCGCCAGTCGCGTCGGCACCTGTGGCGGCAGCGGCAAGCGTTGCAGCCAGCGCCAAGCCAGCAGCGGCTGCGCCTGCTGCGTCCAAACCGGCACCTGCGGCAACGGCTTCCAGCCCTGTCTCGTCTGCATCTGCTGCAGCCAAACCCGAGCCCAAGGCACCAGCCAAGCCAGCCGCGTCTGACCCCAAACCGGCCGAAGCCAGCAAGGCCCAGGCCCTGCTCGATGGCAAGGAGCCCGACAAGAAGCCAGCCGCCAGTGGTGGCCGTTTTGTGGTGCAGGTAGGCGCCTTTGCCGACGCAACCAAGGCGCGCGACGCGCGTGCCAAGCTCGAAAGGGCCGGCCTCAAGACCTACACCCAGGACGTGGAAACCAAGGACGGCCGCCGTACCCGTGTGCGTGTGGGGCCGTTTGAAGCCAAGGCGGAGGCGCTCAAGGCTGCCGAAAAAATCCGCAAGCTCGACTTGAACGCCGCCATCCTGGAACTCTAAAGTCCCTCCTGCCCCATGCAAACGCTGGACTGGATATTCTTGGCGATCATCGGCGTGTCCATGGTGGTGGGGCTGTGGCGCGGCCTGGTGTACGAGGTGCTCTCGGTGCTGAACTGGATTGCGGCCTTTGTGCTGGCGCAGTGGTTTGCACCCGAGGTGGCGCAGTGGCTGCCGATGTCCGGCGGGAGCGAAGTGTTGCGCTATGCGGCCGGTTTTGTGATTGTGTTTGTGGTTGCCATTTTTGTTGGTGGCTTGCTGGCGTTTTTGGTCAAGAAGATGGTGGCCTCGGTGGGCTTGAGTCCGGTGGACCGGCTGCTGGGCGCGCTGTTTGGTGCCGTGCGCGGTGTGGTGGTGGTGCTGGCGGTCGCCGTGGTGGCGGGCATGACCCCGATGCGCAGCGCAGCGTGGTGGCTGGACGCCACCGGCGCACAATGGGCGACCGTTGCGCTGCAAGGCTTGAAGCCGGTGCTGCCGCAACAATTTGGAAAGTATCTACCCTGAATGAGTAAACAAGCATGTGCGGAATCGTAGGCGTCGTCAGTAACGCGCCGGTTAACCAGTTGATCTACGACGCTTTGCTGCTGCTGCAGCATCGCGGGCAGGATGCTGCGGGCATCGTCACGCAGCAGGAGCGCAAGTTCTTCATGCACAAGGCCAAGGGCATGGTGCGCGACGTGTTTCGCACGCGCAATATGCGCTCGCTGCCGGGCAACTGCGGCCTGGGCCAGGTGCGCTACCCCACAGCGGGCAACGCCTACAGCGAAGAAGAGGCTCAGCCGTTTTACGTGAACGCGCCCTTTGGCATTGTGCTGGTGCACAACGGCAACCTGACCAACGCGCACGCGCTCAAGGCCGAGCTTTTCAGCACCGACCACCGCCACATCAACACCGAGAGCGACTCCGAAGTGCTGCTCAACGTGCTGGCGCACGAGATCGAGAAGACCACGCGTGGCCTGCCGCTCACGCCCGAGGATTTGTTCACCGCCGTGCGCAATGTGCACCGGCGCGTGCGCGGCTCGTATGCCGTGATTGCACTCATTGCCGGCCACGGCGTGCTGGCGTTTCGCGACCCCTATGGCATCCGTCCGCTGTGCATTGGCGGCGTGCCCGGCAGTACCGTGGTGGCTAGCGAATCGGTGGCGCTGGAGGGCGTGGGCTACGCGTTTGACCGCAACATCGATCCCGGTGAGGCGGTGTTCATTGCGCTCGACGGCACGCTCCACGCCCAGCAGTGCGCCGACCACCCGCAGCTCAACCCCTGCATTTTCGAGTTTGTGTACCTGGCGCGGCCCGACTCGGTGATGGACGGCATCTCGGTGTACCAGGCGCGCCTGAACCTGGGCGAAACCCTGGCCAAGCGCGTGATCTCGACCGTGCCGCCCAACGAAATTGACGTGGTGATCCCGATCCCCGAGTCCAGCCGCCCCAGCGCCGCGCAACTGGCGCAACTGCTGGGCCTGCCGTACCGCGAGGGTTTTGTGAAAAACCGCTACGTGGGGCGCACCTTCATCATGCCGGGGCAGGAAGTGCGCAAGAAGTCGGTGCGCCAAAAGCTCAACGTGATTGCCAGCGAGTTCAAGGGCCGCAATGTGTTGCTGGTGGACGACTCGATCGTGCGCGGCACCACCAGCCGCGAGATTGTGCAAATGGCACGCGACGCCGGTGCGCGCAAGGTCTACCTGGCCAGCGCTGCGCCACCGGTGCGCTACCCCAATGTGTACGGCATCGACATGCCCACCAGCAAGGAGCTGGTGGCGCACAACCGCTCGGTGGAAGAGATTCGCCAACTCATCGGCTGCGATGCGCTGATTTACCAGGAAGTCGAGGGCATGAAGAAGGCCATCGGCTCACTCAACCCGCGCATTCACGACTTTGACGCGTCGTGCTTTGACGGCGTGTACGTCACCGGCGACATCACCGCCGCCGACATTGCGCGCCTCAACGCCAACCGCGTGGATGTTGATGAATCGATGGAAGACAACTCGCGCCTGGCCTTGCCCAACCACGGAGAATAAGAATGAGCCAGAAGCAAAACCCGCTTGCGCTGCACCCGGACACCCTGGCGGTGCGCGCTGCGGTGGCACGCAGCCAGTATGGCGAAAATTCTGAAGCCCTGTACCTTACCAGCGGCTATGTGCAGCCGTCTGCAGAGGTGGCGGCGCGGCGTTTCTCGGGCGACGAGGATGGCTTTACTTATGGGCGTTACGGCAACCCCACGGTCACCAGCTTCGAGCAGCGGCTCGCGGCCCTGGAGGGCAGTGAAGCGGCGATTTCCACCTCCTCGGGCATGGCCGCCATTTTGATGATGTGCCTGGCACTGCTCAAGTCGGGCGACCACATCGTGTGTTCGCAGTCGATGTTTGGCTCGACCATCAAGCTCATTGGCACCGACCTGGCGCGCTTTGGTGTGGAGGCCAGCTTTGTGTCGCAGACCGACCTGGGCGCCTGGAAGGCGGCGCTGCGCAGCAACACACGCTTGCTGTTTGCCGAGACCCCAACCAACCCCTTGACCGAGGTGTGCGACATCGCGGCGCTGGCAGACATGGCGCACCAGGCAGGCGCGCTGCTGGCGGTGGACAACTGCTTTGCCACACCGGTGTTGCAGCGGCCACTGTCGCTGGGGGCCGACATCGTCATGCATTCGGGCACCAAGTACCTTGATGGCCAAGGCCGCGTGATGGCGGGCGCGTTGTGCGCCAGCGAAGAACTGGTGAACGAAAAATTTATGCCCTGGCTCAAGACCGGGGGCATGACCCTGGCGCCGTTCAACGCCTGGGTGGTGCTCAAGGGGCTGGAGACGCTCGACATCCGCATGCGGGCGCAGTCTACCCACGCCTTGGCGCTGGCACAGTGGTTGCAAGAGCACCCCGCCGTGCAGCGTGTGTTTTACCCAGGCCTGCCCAGCCACCCGCAACATCGATTGGCAATGGCGCAGCAAAGCGGCATTGGCGGCGCGGTGTTGTCGTTCGAGGTTCGGGCTGACAGCCCGGAGCAGGCGCGCGCACGCGCCTTCCATGTGCTTGACGCCATGCAGGTGATATCGCTTTCGACCAATCTGGGCGACACCAAGACCCTGGCAGCGCATCCGGCCAGCACCTCGCAAGGGCGCTTGACCGAAGCGCAGCGCCAGGCGGCCGGCATTGGCCAGGGCCTGATCCGCGTTGCGGTCGGGCTGGAGCATATTGCAGACCTTCAAAATGATTTCTCACGCGGCCTCAGTGGCCTCGCTACCCTGTAATGACCACCAAGACACGCACCCGCTTTGCCCCTTCGCCCACGGGCTTCATTCACCTGGGCAATATCCGTTCGGCCCTGTATCCCTGGGCCTTTGCCCGCGCCACCGGCGGCGACTTCATCCTGCGCATTGAAGACACCGACCTGGACCGCTCCACCCAGGCCGCCGTGGACGTGATCATCGAAGGCATGTCGTGGCTGGGCCTGGACTACGACGAAGGCCCCTACTACCAGATGCAGCGCATGCCGCGCTACAAAGAGGTGCTGGCGCAACTGGTGCAAAGCGGCCAGGTCTACCCGTGCTACATGAGCGTGGCCGAACTCGATGCGCTGCGTGAAGCGCAGATGGCCGCCAAGGCCAAGCCGCGCTACGACGGTACCTGGCGCCCCGAGCCCGGCAAGACCTTGCCCCCGGTTCCCGCGGGCGTGCAGCCGGTGCTGCGCTTCAAGAACCCGCTGGGCGGCTCGGTGGTGTGGGACGACAAAGTCAAGGGCCGCATCGAGATTGCCAACGACGAACTCGACGACCTGGTGATTGCCCGCCCCGATGGCACCCCGACCTACAACTTCTGCGTGGTGGTGGACGATATCGACATGGCCATCACCCACGTGATTCGCGGTGACGACCACGTCAACAATACGCCGCGCCAGATCAACATCTTTCGCGCACTGGGCAAAGAGCCGCCGGTGTACGCGCACCTGCCCACCGTGCTCAACGAGCAGGGCGAGAAGATGAGCAAGCGCAACGGCGCCAAGCCCATCACCCAGTACGCCGCCGAGGGTTACCTGCCCGAGGCCATGGTGAACTACCTGGCGCGCCTGGGCTGGAGCCACGGCGACGACGAAATCTTCAGCCGCGCCCAGTTTCTGCAATGGTTCAACCTCGACCACCTCGGGCGCAGCGCCGCCCAGTTTGATGAAGCCAAGCTGCGTTGGGTCAACGCCCAGCATCTCAAGGCCATGGCCGGTGACGCCCTGGCCCCGTTGGTGCAGGCGCACCTGCAGCAGCGCGGCGTGGTGGCCGATGACCGGCTCGCACGCCTGTGCGACCTGCTCAAGGACCGCTGCGACACAACGCTGCTGCTGGCCGATTGGGTGGAGCGCTTTTATGGCGATGTGGTGGCCAGCGCCGACGTGTTGGCACAACACGTCACACCCGCTGTGCGTCCCGCACTGCAACTGCTGGCAGACAAGCTGCAGACCTGCGCGTGGGACAAGGCGAGCATCGCCGCAGCCATCAAGGAAGTGCTGACTGCCGCCGCGCTGAAGATGCCGCAACTGGCCATGCCGGTGCGGGTGCTGGTGGTGGGAACGCCCCAGACGCCGTCGCTCGACGCGGTGCTGGAGCTGTGCACGCGAGAAAAAGTGCTGGCCCTGCTCAAGGGCGCCTGAATATTGCCGCTATAATCTGAGGCTCGGAAATTGAGAATGCTGACTTGTTGGCTTTCTTGGGATGAGGGGGTATAGCTCAGCTGGGAGAGCGCTTGCATGGCATGCAAGAGGTCAGCGGTTCGATCCCGCTTACCTCCACCAAAATTTCTGAAACTGGAGCAGTCCAAAGGTTATGACCCCATCGTCTAGAGGCCTAGGACATCACCCTTTCACGGTGAGTACCGGGGTTCGAATCCCCGTGGGGTCGCCAGATACCACCGCAAGGTGATCGGCACAAGTAGGTAACCGCAGGTCCGCAAGGGCTTGCTACTTGGCTCGCAAGAGCGAACGTTACCGCTACCAGGAGTGGTAGTTCAGTTGGTTAGAATACCGGCCTGTCACGCCGGGGGTCGCGGGTTCGAGTCCCGTCCACTCCGCCAGTTAGTAAGTAAAAACGGGGCTTCGCGCCCCGTTTTTATTTGTCCCCATGGTGCTGACAATTCGTTGATGATGTTCACGATGAACCGTTAGCCACCCCAGAATTTATGACCCACGAACCTCGACTTTTGCGTGCGCTGCGTTCCTTGCTGCAAGACCAGCGGGTGGCGGCGTTGGGGACGACGCAGGACGATGGTGCGCCGTTTGTGTCGATGGTGCCGTTTGCGCTGGTGCGGTCTTTGCGGTGTGTGGCGATTCACGTCAGCGGTCTGGCGGCGCAGACGCGCAACCTGCAGGCCCGAGCTGATGTGTCGCTGCTGGTGATGGCCCCCGAGACGCCCGAGCGTGCGGTGCACGACTTGCCGCGCGTCACCCTGCAGGGTCGCGCCCGCGTGCCTGAGCGCGGCAGTGCGCAGTGGCAGGCGTGCAAGGCGGCGTATCTGCAACGGTTTGCGGACGTGGAGCACATGACCGAGTTGGGAGATTTCCGTTTTGTGGCAATTGAGATTGCAAGCGCCCGCCATGTGGCCGGGTTTGGTGCGGCGCGGTCGGTGGATGCTGAGGAGATTGCGCTTGTGTTGGGAGAACAATCATGAAAATTCGTGTCTTTGCTATTGCACTCGTGGCTTGTATGGTCTGGTCAGTGGCAGCGGCGCAGGTGCCCGGCGCTGCGTCTGCAGCCCCGGCACCGCTGGGCACCATTGCGGCGCTGGACGTGCAGCGCTACATGGGCACCTGGTATGAAATCGCCAAGTACCCCAACTGGTTTCAGAAGAAGTGCATGGCCCAGACGCGGGCCGAATACCGGCTGCAGACCGACGGTACCTTGCAGGTCATCAACCGCTGCCAGCAGGACAACGGCGCCGTGGATGAAGCTGTGGGTCAGGCGCGCCAGATCGGTGCTGCCACTTCGCCCAAGTTGCAGGTCCGGTTTGCGCCGGTGTGGCTATCGATGCTGCCGTTTGTGTGGGGCGACTATTGGGTGATCGACCTGGATGAGGACTACCAGTTGGTGGCGGTGAGCGAGCCCAAGCGCGAGTACCTGTGGATTCTTTCACGCACCCCCACGGTCAGCGCCGCTGCGTACGAAGCGCTGCTGGCGCGACTTAAAAACCAAGGCTTTGACTTGGACCGCCTGGAGCGCACCAAGCAGGTTTGGTAGCACCTGCCGTCCAGCGTGGTGGTAAATTGGGGCATGCAACAAAGGATGCGATGAAGCAAGCACGAAAGCCCCGCAAGCAGACAACACCCGCCGCGTCAGACGCAGACGATGAGGCGCAAGCCTCCAGTGCGGCCGACCCTACCGGGGCCGCAGGCCGGGTGGCGAGCGCCGTGCTGGGTTTGGTGGCGCTGATTCCGTCCTCCGCTGAGGCACCTTCGGGCACGCCCGAGGCGCGTGCGCAAGCGCTCACCGAGGCTGCAGCGCGAACCACGGCCAAGATTTCTGGATTGGCGGCTTTGGCGCCGGGCCCGCTGGGCTTGCTGACGGTGCTGCCCGATCTGGTGGCGATGTGGCGCATTCAAAGCCAACTGGTTGCCGACATTGCCTCGGTGTATGGTTGCACGGCCACGCTGAGCAAGGAGCAGATGCTGTGGTGCCTGTTCAAACACTCGGCAGCGCAAACGTTTCGGGATGTGGCCTACCGCGCGGGTGAGCGTTTTTTGATCCGGCCCCTGAGCCTGCGCGCCTTGCGCGCTCTTGCCATGCGCATTGGCGTGCGGATTTCTGAGCGTGCCGTGGGCCGTGCGCTGGCCAGGTTCCTGCCGCTGGTGGGTGCGGCCGGGGTGGCGGGCTACGCCTATTACGACACCCGCAAGGTGGGTGCGGCGGCAATCGGGCTCTTTGGCAAAGAGGCATCGGCCTGAACCTGTCACACGCCATGCCGGATTCATGCGTTCCGACCCGAGCCAGCCTTGCGTGGGCGGGTTCGGGCATAGCGGCTGCGCTGCGGTTGTGCTGTGTGCTGATCGCGCTGCTGCTGGGTGCGTGTGCCACGGTGCGCCAGGAACTGCCTTCGCGCTTGTCGCAGGAGCAGACCAACGATGTCACCTTGTACGCCATCAGCCTGGTGGGCACGCCTTATCGCCATGGCGGCAATTCGCCCGACGCGGGCTTTGACTGCAGTGGACTGATTGGGCACGTGTACCGCAGCCGTGCGGCGGTGCTGGCCCCACGCACCGTGGCGCTGCTGGCCGATTGGGGGCAGGCTATGGCCAAGGCAGAGGCGCGTAGCGGCGATCTGGTGCTGTTCTACCAAGGTAGCACAGCCACCCATGCCGGCATCTATGTGGGCGAGGGTCGCTTCGTTCACGCGCCGTCCACGGGCGGCGAAGTGCGCCTGGATCAATTGGCATCGAAGTATTGGTCGCGCCAGGAAGTGGCGTTTCGCCGCCCCTGAGGTGCCGCAGCCAAAGCCAAGCCCATGCACGCCACCGATACCAAGGTACTGCGCCTGTTTCTTCTGGGCAATGGCGTGGAGGCGTCGCGGGCCATTGTCTGGGTCATCGGCTTTTTTGCATTCCTGAACGTGTATTCGGTGCAGGCCGTGCTGCCGCTGGTGATGGCGGATTTTCATGCGTCACCGGTGCAAGCGGGGTTTACCGTAGGGGCTACGGTGCTGGCGGTGGGGCTGGTGTCGCCGTTTATCGGCATGCTCTCGGATGCGCTCGGGCGCAAGGTGATTCTGGCAGCGTCGATGCTGGCCTTGACCATACCCACGGCGCTGATTCCGCTGAGCACCAGTCTGGACGCATTGATCGCGCTGCGCTTTGCGCAGGGGCTTGCCGTGCCAGGGATTGCGGTAGTGCTGATTGCCTACATCTCGGAGGAGTTTCGCGCCGGTGGTGTGGTGCGCATGACGGCCACCTATGTGGGCGGCACGGTGATGGGCGGCTTCTCGGGCCGCTTTATTACCGGCCATGTGGGCCACGTGCTGGGCTGGCGCGGTGCATTTTTTACGCTGGCCATCATGAATCTGCTGGGTGCCCTGATGGTGCTGTGGCTGCTGCCGCCATCGCGTAACTTTGTGCCTAACCGCCACGCGGGTGGAGGCCTGCGCACGCTTGTGCGCCACCTGCGCAACCAGCGTCTGATGGCCTCTTGCGCGGTCGGGTTTTGCGTGCTGTTCTCTCTGGTGGGCACCTTCACCTACGTCAACCTGCACCTTGCGTCCGAGCCGTTCAATCTGTCGGCGGCGGGCCTGGCCAATGTGTTTGCGGTGTATCTGGTGGGCGTGCTGGTCACGCCGTGGGCAGGGCGGCATATCGACCGCCTGGGCTTCATGCGCGCGCTGCTGGGGGCGCTGGCACTCTCGGCATCGGGCCTGCTCATCACCCTGGTGCCGTCGCTTGTTCTGGTGATTGTGGGCTTGGCGGTGTGCTCCACTGGCGTGTTCATCTGCCAGTCGGCCACCATCAGCTCGATTGCCGGCAGCGTGAGCGAAGGCCGCTCGCTGGCCACCGGCATCTACTACATGAGCTACTACGCCGGCGGTGCCGCAGGCTCCTGGGTTGCCGGCTTGGCCTACGAAGGCTGGGGCTGGAGTGGCTCGGTGCTGACCATCACTCTGGTGCAGATCTTGGCTGCGTTGATCGTAGTGACCGTGTGGCGCGCGGCGGCAGGGCGGCGGGTGTGAGGGGCGATGTGTGGAATTTTGGTCGGGGTGAGAGGATTCGAACCTCCGGTCTCTACGTCCCGAACGTAGCGCTTTACCAGACTAAGCTACACCCCGCGGTGTGTTCCAGCGACTCGGCGCGAATCAGTGATTGCGCTCGAGTAATTGGGACGCAGATTGTATCAAACGGCTTGTTGGTGCTGGCGGGGCGGCGATGACACGGGAGCGCTTGGTGGCGGTGATTGCTGACGCTGCCGTTGTGGTAGAGGGACGTGTCAATGTTCTTGCTGCAGAACTCAACCGCTCTTCTTGAGGGTGGCAAGCTGCTTTTGCCACGCTCCCACCCATTTGTCAGCTTGTTCTTTTTCGTTCTGTGATGCGGCGGCAAGAAATCTCTCAATGGCGACACACACGCGACGTGCTACGTAGTTTCTGCGCTGCTTTAGTGACTTATTCATTGCGCTATCTCCTTCTTCTACCTCTCCCCATCGTGACAGCAGAAAACCGTTTATGCGACGCTGATTATAGGTGGCAGCGTGACAATCGTATCAGCGCACACTATGACAATGTGAAGGCATATTGCGTTGAATCAAAGAGGGCGTTTGAAATGGCGAAAAGACGTTGCCGCCGTGTCCAACCATCTGCGCTATGCCCCTCGTCCATGTCAGGGGTCTCAATCAATAAACCACATTTTTACGGGTGAACCCCACTGAATCTGCTGCTTTTGCTGACGCTGTGCCTCACGCTGACGACGCTGGCTATCGCGCTCGGCTCTCACATCCCGTGCTGGGCTACAGCAAATCTGCTGAATTCAGTGATTGCGATCGAGCAACTGGGTCGCAAGTTGAACCAAGCAGTCCGTGTGCGGCCCGCTCGGCAGGCGCTTGGCGGCGGCGATGGCGCGCTCGGCTTCATGATGCGCGGCGGCGCGGGCCACGTCGAGCGCTCCGGTGCTGTTGACGATGCGGATGACTTCGGGCAGTGCGCCCACGTCGCCGTTTTCGATGGCGCGGACAATGGTGTCGCGCTGCTCTGCGGTGCCGCGCTGCATGGCGGCAATCAGGGGCAGGGTGGACTTGCCTTCGCGCAGGTCGTCGCCCAGGTTTTTTCCCATCACCATGGCGTCGCCGGCGTAGTCAAGTACGTCGTCAATCACCTGGAATGCTGTTCCCAGCGCCTGCCCGTATTCGGCGCAGGCTTGTTCGAGTTCTGCGGTGGCGCCAGCCAATATGGCCCCTACCCGGGCGCTGGCTTCAAACAGTTTGGCGGTCTTGGAGCGAATCACCTGCAGGTAACCGGCTTCGTCGAGCGCGGCGTTGTGCATGTTCATCAACTGCATGACTTCGCCCTCGGCGATGATGTTGGTGGCGTCGGCCAGCACCTGCATGATGCGCATGCTTTGGGCGTCCACCATCATCTGGAAGGCGCGCGAGTACAGGAAGTCGCCCACCAGCACGCTGGCCGGGTTGCCAAACTTGGCGTTGGCGGTAGGGTGGCCGCGGCGCAGGTCGGATTCATCGACCACGTCGTCGTGCAGAAGCGTGGCGGTGTGGATGAACTCCACCACCGCAGCCATGTTGAAGCGTTGGCTGCCGTCGTAGCCCAGGGCCCCGCAGCACAGCAGCAGCAGGGCAGGGCGCAGGCGCTTGCCGCCCGCAGCAATGATGTACTGGGCGACATTGCCCACCAGGGGTACGCCGGAGGCGAGTCGCTGCGCGATGACCTGATCGACCTGGCGCATGTCCTGTTCGACGATGGAGAGCCCGGTGGGTGCGCCGGTGGATTTGGCTTGCAAGGCAGTTCGCTGGTTGGTTGGTTTGGCCGATTATAGGGAGGCCCCCCGGGTTTTGCCGGGCCGTAAACGCTAAATTTGGTGGTTCGAGGGGGTGATGGTATACTCCAAGGCTCTGCGAAAATTCGTTTGCAGAAATCCAAGTCGAAGAGGTCAACATGTACGCGGTCATAAAAACCGGCGGCAAGCAATATCGCGTTGCTGCTGGCGAAAAAATTAAAGTAGAACAGATTGCTGCGGACGTAGGCCAAGAGATTGTGATCGACCAGGTTCTGGCTGTCGGAAACGGCGCTGAACTCAAGGTTGGCACTCCCTTGGTGTCCGGCGCAACAGTTACGGTCACGGTAGTGGCACACGGCAAGCACGACAAAGTGCGCATCTTCAAGATGCGTCGCCGCAAGCACTACCAAAAACGTCAAGGTCATCGCCAGCAGTTCACTGAGCTGCAAATCGGGGCGATTTCATCCTGATAACTTGCGGGACAGCGGTAGCCCCCTGTCCTCAACTGACTAGAGAAAATCATGGCACAGAAAAAAGGCGGCGGCTCTACGCGAAACGGGCGCGATTCCAAGCCCAAGATGCTCGGTGTGAAGGCGTTTGGTGGTGAACTGGTCAGCGCCGGTGCCATCATTGTTCGCCAGCGTGGCACCAAGTTCCACCCCGGAACCAACGTCGGCGTTGGCAAGGATCACACCTTGTTTGCTCTGGCCGACGGGCATGTGGCTTTTGCTACCAAGGGCGCATTGAACAAGCAAACGGTGAGCGTGACTGCAGCCTGATTTGCCTTTGGCTCCCCAGAGAAACCCTGCGCCAAGCGCGGGGTTTTTCGTTTATAACTACCCAAAATCATGAAGTTTGTTGACGAAGCCTATATCGACATCTCTGCCGGAGACGGTGGAGCGGGCTGCGTCTCGTTCCGGCATGAAAAGTACAAAGAGTTTGGCGGCCCCAATGGCGGCGACGGGGGCCGTGGTGGCCATGTGTTTGCCGTGGCCGACCCCAATCTCAATACCCTGGTGGATTACCGGTTTTCGCGCCGCCACGACGCCAAGCGCGGCGAGCACGGCATGGGCTCGGACATGTTTGGTGCCGCTGGCTCCGACATCACCCTCAAGATGCCGGTAGGCACCATCATCAGCGATGCCGAAACGGGCGAGGTGCTGTACGAACTGCTCACGCCGGGCGAAGTGATCACCATTGCCAAGGGCGGCGACGGCGGTTTTGGCAATTTGCGCTTCAAGAGCGCAATCAACCGCGCTCCGCGTCAACGCACTCCGGGCTGGCCCGGCGAAAAGAAGAATCTCAAGCTCGAACTCAAGGTGCTGGCTGATGTCGGCCTGCTGGGCATGCCCAACGCGGGCAAGTCCACCTTCATCACGGCGGTCTCCAACGCCCGGCCGCGCATTGCCGATTACCCCTTCACCACCCTGCACCCTAACCTGGGCGTGGTGCGCGTCGGCCCGGAGCAGAGCTTTGTGGTGGCCGACCTGCCCGGTCTGATCGAGGGCGCCTCGGAAGGCGCGGGCCTGGGCCATCTGTTTTTGCGGCACCTGCAGCGCACCCGGCTGCTACTGCACATTGTGGACGTGGCCCCGTTTGATGCCGACGTGGACACCGTGGCACAGGCCAAGGCCATCGTCAACGAACTCAAAAAGTATGACGAAGCGCTGTACAAGAAGCCGCGCTGGCTGGTGCTCAACAAACTCGACATGGTGCCCGCCGATGAGCGCGCGGCCCTGGTCAAGGACTTTGTCAAGCGCTTCAAGTTCAAGGGCCCGGTGTTTGAGATCTCGGCGCTCACGCGCGAGGGCTGCGAGCCCCTGGTGCGCGAAATTTACAAGCACGTCAAGGCACAGCAGGTGGCCGAGCAGGCCCCCCCCGAGATCGACCGGCGTTTTGTCGAACTGCCCGATGCCTGACAATTGCTATTAATTTGGTAGCTCTGCACCCAATGGTGGCATGAGCTGCAGCCCGATATGTCAACTACTTCTGAATCTTCGGTATTGCGTGAGGCCAAGCGCATCGTGGTCAAGGTGGGCTCCAGCCTGGTGACCAACGACGGGCGCGGCCTGGACGAGGCCGCCATTGGCGAATGGTGCCGGCAAATGGCGTCTCTGGTGCGCGACGGGCGCGAGGTGATCATGGTTTCCAGTGGCGCCATCGCCGAGGGCATGAAGCGCCTGGGCTGGTCGGTGCGTCCCAAGGCGGTGCATGAGTTGCAGGCCGCTGCTGCCGTGGGCCAGATGGGCCTGGCGCAAATGTACGAAACCAAGCTCAAGCAAAACGGCTTGGGCAGCGCCCAGGTGCTGCTGACCCACGCTGACTTGGCCGACCGCGAGCGCTATCTCAACGCGCGCTCGACCCTGCTGACCCTGCTGCGCCTGGGGGTGGTGCCGGTCATCAATGAAAACGACACCGTGGTCAACGACGAAATCAAGGTGGGCGACAACGACACGCTGGGTGCCCTGGTGGCCAATCTGGTTGAAGCCGACGCCCTGGTGATCTTGACTGATCAGCAAGGCCTGTTTACCGCCGATCCGCGCAAGGACGCGCAGGCCACCTTGGTGCGCGAGGCCCAGGCGGGCGACCCGGCGCTTGAAGCCATGGCAGGGGGCGCAGGTTCGAGTTTGGGCAAGGGCGGCATGATCACCAAGATTTTGGCGGCCAAACGTGCGGCTGGCTCAGGTGCGTCCACCGTGATTGCCTGGGGCCGCGAGCCCGACGCACTGGTCCGCCTGGCCCAGGGCGTGCCGATTGGCACGCTGCTGCTGGCGCAAACCCAAAAGACACAGGCGCGCAAGCAGTGGATGGCCGACCATCTGCAGATGCGTGGTGCCGTGGTGGTAGACGCTGGGGCCGCACAAAAACTGCGCTCCGAAGGCAAGAGCCTGCTGCCCATTGGCATGGTCCAGGTTGAGGGTGATTTTTCGCGCGGCGACGTGATCGCCGTGCGCGACGCCAGCGGATTGGAGATTGCCCGCGGTCTGGCCAATTACTCCAGCGCCGAGGCGCGTTTGCTGTGCCGCAAGCCTTCGTCCGACTTTGAAAAGCTGCTGGGCTACGCCGCCGAGCCCGAAATGCTGCACCGGGACAATCTGGTGCTGACCCGTTCGTCGTTGGCACCAGCCCCCGAAGCGTAACGGCTGTATTTCGAGTAACCATCCCCCGGCAAAGCCGGGGGCTTTCAAATTGTGAGCCGCTCAAAGCGGCAAAACGGGGTCGCTAACGCGGCCCCAACTCTTGGCGCCACCGTTTCGGTGGCCGTTTATCTCCACA
>Ga0194053_10000147_pt1 | contig 54209 bp, 31 predicted proteins | sample SepL228m_MetaG_FD_161684 | JGI IMG/M metagenome (GOLD analysis project Ga0194053, IMG submission 161684) | Anoxic zone freshwater microbial communities from boreal shield lake in IISD Experimental Lakes Area, Ontario, Canada - Sep2016-L227-8m | ecosystem: Environmental > Aquatic > Freshwater >...
TCTTCCTCGCCTGGAGCGGCGCGGAGGCCGGAAAGGCGCTGCTGGGTTGCGACCTGAACGGCAATGTACAGTGGAAGAATATCCGCCAGGGGATGGCTGGCGCAGAGTATGTCGCCGTCGACGGCGGTACCGTCTACGCTGCAAACTGGGGCGATGAAGGCGGCAACATCCTCTACCGCGTGAATGCGGCCAACGGCTCCTACGTGGACTGGGGCAACGGCACGCCGGATCTGGACCCGCGCGACATCTTCACCACCTCCGCAGCCACGCCGCATCGCCTGGATGGTCTGGCGGCTCGGGGTGGGAAGCTGTACCTGAGTTTCGTTAACGCCAATTTCCGTCGCGTGCAAGTCACAGACTGGCGTGCGGTGCTGATTCAGTGTAAGGCCGGCGACGGCCTTGCCGGAGAAGTCTGGAAACGCCTGGACGCCGGTTCAAAAAAGACCGCGGAGCGCTGGTTGGCCGGGAATACTCCCGAAGATGACGCGTTGAAAGCCCCGAACTACTACACCCCCGATGTGCGTGACGCGATGATTAGTGTCTTCAATGCGATGCTGCGCGACCGCACCCTTGTCAAAGAGGCAGAGAAGCTCTCTGATGACGCCCTTGCGCTGGCTAATCGCCGCGCTATAGAAGCCGTGTTCCCGCAAACCATCGTGAAGATTGAAACCGGGTTCGTGGCGATTGTTGATGTGAAAACTCGGAAACTGCTGCAGCGCTGGCCGGTGGCGCAACCGCGCTCCTTGTGCGTGGTCAGCGACACGCTGGCCTACATCGTTTCGGACGGCAGCACGGTCCTCGCACTTAATCTGGCAACTGGCGAGACACGTCCGGTGGTGCAGGGACTGAAAAATGCCACCGGCATTACCGTGGATACTGCCGGGCAAATATTCGTTGGCGTGCGTGAACCCGACAACCAGGTGAAGGTCTTCACCGCCGACGGCAAGTTCGTCCGTGCCATCGGCCGTCCGGGTGGCCGCGACAAAATCGGCCCATGGACGCCGGACGGTTTATTGGCGATCAACGGGTTGGCGATCGATGATCAGGGAAAACTCTGGGTCGCGGAAAGCGACATGTACCCCAAACGTATCAGCGTATGGGAAGCCGCCACCGGGAAATACGTAAATGAATTCTTCGGCCCTACCACCTACGGCGCGCTGGGTGGCGCAATCAATCCGACCGATCCCAACCTGATGGTCGGTGCGGGCAGCGAATGGCGCATTAACCCGGCGACCGGAAAAGCTGCCTGTCTCGGCACCATCACCCGCGATGGCATGGAGAATTCCCGCTTTGCCATCGGCGCCAACGGCAAGCTCTACCTGGCCGTGTCACCAGGCTCGAACCATGGCACGGATATCGTGCGTATCTTCGAACGCGTGGGTGATGCCGATTACAAGATACGCGGCATGTTCCTGTATGAAGGCCGGAATACCCTCGCCGCCCAGACACGCTACTGGGCCGATGAAAATGGCGACGGACAGCAACAAGCTAACGAAATCACCAGCGTCAAAGGCATGCTGGACTTCAGCGGCTGGTACATGTATCTTTCCCCGGACCTGTCGATTTATTGCGGCAAACAGCAGTTAAAAGTGATTGGCTTTACCGCGTGTGGCGCGCCGAAATACGACCTGACACAGCCGACCGCCATGCCCATCGCCGGCATGGGTTCTGCTGATGGACGATTCGTCGTCAGCCAGGGTGATTACGGCGCGAGCAACACCTGGAACAACTGTTATGATATCGCCACCGGCAAGCTGCGCTGGCAGTATCCTGACAACTTCGTCGGCGTGCATGGCTCACATAACGCCGTGCCACCCGAAGTGGGCATGATCCGCGGTTCATTCGGTCCTTGCGGGACGGCGAAACTCCCCGAGCCTATCGGCAACATCTGGGTGATGCCGACCAATGTCGGTGAGTGGCATATCCTCACCGAAGATGGCTTCTACCTGACCAAGCTCTTCCAGGGTGATGCCATGAAGATCGTCTGGCCGAATAAAGCGGTGCCAGGTGCCATCCTCGACAACGTGCCACCGGGCATGGGCGGTGAGGACTTCGGCGGATCCATCAGTTATGCAAACGACGGCAAGCTCTACCTGCAAGCCGGAAAAACCGGCTTCTGGAACGTGGAAGTCACCGGCCTGGATACTGTCCAGGCGATTAAAGGCAGCACGCTGGCAATCACCGATGACGAGACGAAGCTGTCGCGAGAATTCCGCGAGCTGTATCTACAGGAAGCTGTAGGCATAACGCGCTTGACGATCAAGAAAGCAACCCCCACCTTCACCGGCAGCCTGGATAAAGACTTTCCCGCGGATTCGCTGCTGAAGTACCAGAAACAGGATGATGCGGCGATCCGTTCGGCGGCAGCCTGGGATGCAACCAACCTGTATCTCGCCTGGGAAGTAAAGGATAAAACGCCGTGGATCAACGGCGCCACAGACGCGGCGCAGATGTATATCGGCGGCGACACCGTGGACTTCCAACTCGGTACCGATCCAAAAGCCGATAAAAACCGTGGCGAAGCCATACTCGGTGACCTGCGCCTGTCCATCGGCAACTTCCAGGGGACACCGACAGCAGTGCTGTTCCGCAAAGTATCCGCCGAGAAGAAACCGAAAACCTTTGCTTCCGGCGTGGTGAAAGAATACCGCATGGACTATGTGGACATCCTTGCCGACGCGAAGATCACCGTTAAGCCGCAAGGGCAGAGCTACGTGGTGGAAGCAGCGATCCCGCTGGCCGCCCTCGGCCTGCAGATCACCGATGGCCTGGTGCTTCGCGGTGATTTCGGTGCTACCCACGGCGACACCGGCAACCGCACCCGCTTGCGCTCCTACTGGAGCAACCAGAAGACCGGCATCGTTGATGACGCCGTCTTCGAACTGATGCTGGAGCCGAAGAACTGGGGCGAATTGGTCTTCAAACCGTAAAGCAGTTCATAGACAGCGACACAGTGGCGGAAAGTATTCAAACAGTTATGGCGGCGTACGGGTAAATATTGATGGTTTAGACGGTGGTGAAGCTTATGGTACTACTATCGGTCGTACCGCAGGCTCATTTGTTAAGATACCTATTACTGTTTCAGATAATACCATGCATAAAGTTACTGTTATTTCTGGCGGACGTTTCGGTTCTGAACCTGACGCAATATACAAAGTCTATAATTTGCTGAATCCTGAATGTATGGCATCAGTTATTATCTCTCAGGAGGGTGCACCACATGTTGCGCAATTTCAGTTCTGTGGTAACCAGATATTGCGTATTGAATGCCAGATTTGTGTTCAAAAATGGATACTTCCACAAACCCGATAGCACGCGCCTTGCTTATTCGCAAGGCGTGTGTTCTACACTCTCCGGAGCGACCACCTGTTAGTACCAACGATTCTCCCCGGTAGGTATCTATTGGCAAATTATATTACTACTTATATCCTACCGATTGCCCCGTTACTTAAAAAAATCAGAAATTATCGTAAAACCTATTGACAATTCCCGTATGCTGCCAGTATGATACAGTTGATGCCGTCAGTTGAGTTATGTTACGGTTCATCGTTTACAGTTAAACAAAGGGGTTAAATGACATATACGACACAACATCATTATCATCGCATCGCAAATGTAATGCGCGACAAAATAATTAGTGGGGAATGGCAGCCTTGTATGATGTTGCCGGGCCGGCGCGCTCTGGCACAGACTTTTAAGGTGGCCATCAATACCATTGAACGCGCGGTGATTTTATTAGTGTCTGAGGGACTGTTGCAGGCTGATGACCGGCGCGGAACTTTTGTCACCGGAGGTACCGACCTGAGCGACCTTCCTTCCTCATTGCAGCCTGCCCCGGTGATAGATCGCACGCGGCAAGCCACTATCGGAATCCTGGGTGCCTTGTACCCGTATGGGGATTCCGCGGCATTTGAGACGCAGTGGACGAATCATATATTGCGCGGATGCGAACAAACCCTGTCCGAGTATACAGAAATGACGCATAACTTTGTTAACCTTCTACAAGGAGAACAATGGCCCGAATTTTCAATAGAACATGCACTGGATGTGCTGTTGTCACAGACGGTAGATGGCATCATTCTCATGAATGAAGCGGTAATCACCCCATTGCTTGCGCGCGTCGACCCCACCCGTATTCCGGTTATTACGGTCAACATGACACCCATGCACTTTACAATTCATGAGGTGAGCGCTGATGATGTGGCTGCCGGGTATCTGGCGGTTCAGCATCTAATCTTGCGGGGTTATCGGCGCATTACGACATTTTTCCCATTTGACGCTGATTGGGCGAATGCACGGTTATCGGGCATTTCCGAGGCTATTCACCGCACCCAGGTGCCGGACTGTATAGTTACGCCGTTCCTCTCTTCCACTTCACTCGAACCGACTTTTGAAAATCAGGATACTGTCGGTTATACATATGCTCCTGCATTGCTGGAAACGATGGCGCCGGGAGATGCCATAATAGCCGCCAATGATTCTGTCGCCGTGGGCATCCTGCGTGGCGCACACGAACTTGGCCGTGTGCCCGGGCGCGATTTCGGCCTGATTAGTTTTGATGATTATCCACATTCTCGCTTACAGGGTATTACCAGTCTGCATCCTCCACTGGAAGCGATGGGGCGTGAAGCGGCGCGAATGATGGTGCGCGCTTTACGTGGTGAGGCGATTCCTCTGCATGTATCACTGGCCCCATACATTATGGCGCGAACATCAACATTACGTATAAATCCCAGTGAAGAAAGCATTACTATCGCGCAAGCCACCGAGCCACATATGGCAGGCACAATAAATAATCTTTTCTAAAGGAGAAAAGCAATGAAAATCAGTAAAAAAGGTTTCACTCTCATCGAATTGCTGGTCGTGATAGCCATAATTGCTATCCTCGCCGCCATCTTGTTCCCCGTCTTCGCCCGCGCGCGGGAAAAGGCTCGACAGACAACCTGTACCAGCAACCAGCGACAAATAGCCGCGGTGATCCAGATGTATGTTCAGGACCACGAGGAAACGTACCCAAATACAACCGATGTCTGGAGTAAAATATCTGTTGACCCCGGTGTATTGATTTGCCCCACAAGTGGAAAAAAATATCTTAATGGGTATGGGTACAGCAGCGTCCTGGCCAACAGCGCCATTGGCGATTTTACCGACCCGACTTCGACATTCGTCACGGTTGATACCAATCCCGATACCGCCACATATGCGAATATTATATCATCCAAACGCAATGTTACCTACCCGCATTCCGGCAAGCCAATCGCATCTTTTGCTGACGGCCATGTTGCTACCGGCGATGATTTCCTGTATATCGCGCAGTTCGCCGGCGGTTTGACCAAGGGACCGAACAACCAGGTACTGGTCCCGGATGCCCGGAATATAGGCACCACCACGGCGCCGCTAACCCTAAGCACCACCGGTTTCACACTTGATGGGAAAATGTCCTCGCTGGGCGTCGGTAAATCAGGTTTTGTAATTTTCAACTGGCTGCAGGGCGGCACCGACCGCGCCGTGCTGGCCACCGGCTTTTCAATGACGAAAAACGCGAACTGGTTGACCCATAATACCGCATACCCGAGTTATGGCGGGTGGGCCATGCGGTATTATGACAGCACCGGCGCGCTGCAACCGGGCGTCGGGCAGTCCGCGGGCTGCATCAATATCGGCTTCAACCAGACGGCCTCGATGCTGTTCACCCCCAACGACCTGGGCGATCACCTGCTCACCCTCGTCCACACCCGCATCTTCACCCATGGCGGGCCGGCAAAATATATTCTGCAGGCCGGGACAAAATCGGCGACGTACTATATCTCCAACCAGGAGATCTCACCGCCCGACGCGCTGGATTCCGGGCAGTGCGTGCTGCAGTACAAGTTCCGCGGGGAGGCGAACCTGAATATGCTGGGCTTGCGCAATAGTGCGGACAGAGGCGATTACGCAATGCTGCTCGCGGTATTTATTGATTAATCCGCTTACTGCCTGCCAGGCTATAAAACTGGCAGGCATAATAAATAATATCTACTAAAGGAGATAAACAATGAAAACCAATCAAAAAGGTTTTACACTAATCGAACTGCTGGTCGTGATAGCCATTATTGCTATCCTCGCCGCCATATTATTTCCCGTCTTTGCCCGTGCGCGGGAGAAAGCGCGGCAGAGCACCTGTGCCAGTAATCAACGGCAGATTGTTGCCACAGTACAAATGTATGTACAGGATCATGATGAAACGATGCCATCTACCGCAACCGTATGGACTGACCTTAATCTTGATGCCGGCATACTTATCTGCCCCACCAAAGGGAAATCCACACCTAACGGATATCTATATAACGCCATGGTGGGCAGCAGCGCGCTGGGTGATATCCTTGACCCAATGCTTACCCTCGTAACGATTGACGGTGCTCATACAACAACCACGGCGCAACCCGCGACGAATGTGCTTTATACCACAAAGGACATTGAATATCGCCACAGCAATGGTGTTATTGCCGGGTATGCTGATGGGCATGTCTCAGTTAATACAAACCTCAACTGGCCGCTTACTAAAGAAGGCGAGATAACTTTCCCCACCAATACCGCAATGACATTAACTTTTGATCCGGTTAATCCTGCTGATGGAACTAAGGGTCAACCATGCGTCAGCATCGCCGCGGCACTTCCTGCCAACTTTACCGGCGGGATGACGCAGGGATTAGTTGGCTCGCATGGGTATATCCTGTTTAACTGGGCCAACAGCGGTACAGATGTCACGAATTTCAAGGCGCCCTTCCCGTCGGATGCAGTCACTCGAGGCACAGGATGGACAAACGACGGCTATTCCAACATTACTTTAAAAAATAGCGCCACCAGCGTCACAAGCACCTATGAAATTCGCACCGGCAACAGCAATCCATCGTCTACGGCGACGCTGAATATCAAAGCCAGCGATTTTACACTTCACACTCTGACTGTAGTCGTGCCGACAATTTTCGCCAATACCCGCGATATACGACTGGCGGTGACCACCAACAGCGGCGCCGCGAAAGAAAGCAGTCTCGAATATTACTCACGTGGTCAGGTAGGCAACAAAATATTCCAATACAAATTTTCCGGTCAGGTGACGCTATCGCTCACCTCATATTTCGCCGGATCAGGTACCCAGGGGATGATTAACGCGATTTTCCTGGATTAGTGACTGACAGATATAATCAAAACGCAATCCTGCCAGGTTATAAATCTGGCAGATGCAATTAAACTATTTTCTAAAGGTGAAAAACATGAATATCAGTAAAAGAGGTTTCACCCTCATTGAACTGCTGGTCGTGATAGCTATTATTGCTATCCTAGCCGCGATTCTGTTCCCAGTCTTTGCCCGGGCGCGTGAAAAGGCGCGCCAGTCTACCTGCATCAGTAATCAACGACAGATTGCTGCTTCAGTACAAATGTATGCACAGGACCATGAGGAAACGATGCCCGGCTCCTCGACGGTCTGGCGGGACATCAACGCCGACGCGCAAATCCTGCAGTGCCCCACCGCGGGCAAGAGTCTGGCCGTGGCCTACACCTACGACGCCGCCAGTTGCAGCAACGTCGCGCTGGGCAGCATCCCCGACCCCGTCGCCACCTGGCTCACCGCCGACGGCGACACCAGCGGCATCGCCTACCGCCATACGAACAAGACGATCAAGAGCTTCGTCGACGGGCACGTGACGATTGTGTCGGCGGTGGCGACGGGACCCTCGTGGACGGGAGCAGATGACGCGACGACTCAGAAGGTCGGCACTACCCAGATGGTGGTCTGGAAATCCTCGGGCGGGACATTCACGGTATCCTCGCCCATTGCCGTCGATATCCTGGTGGTTGCCGGGGGCGGGGGCGGGGGCAGCAGCGCCCCCAATGAGAATCCATCAGCCGGAGGTGGTGCGGGAGGTTTGATTTACAAAGCGGCGACAAATCTATCCCCAGGCACGTATAACGTGGTTGTCGGTGCTGGTGGGACAGGAGGTCTCACCAATTACTGCTATGGCACAAATGGTGGTGATTCTACTTTCGGTACACTACTAACCGCCATCGGTGGCGGTGGTGGTGCTTACGGAAAAAATGGTACTCCTCTTCAAGGAGCAAGTGGCGGTTCTGGTGGTGGTAATGCGCGCCAGTATTCTGCTGCTGGTGGCACAGGTCAACAATCAAGTTCTGCCAGCGGAGGGTTTGGAAATAACGGTGGTAAGTCTGTGGGCAGTACTTGCGCAGGCGGTGGAGGAGGGAGTGGATTAGTTGGTGGGGATTCAACCGCAAGTAGTGCTGGGGATGGCGGTGACGGTAAGGATTATTCTTCCGTGTTTGGAACTGCTGTCGGAGCATCGGGATGGTTTGCGGGTGGTGGTGGAGGTGGAGCTAGGGATTCATCAACTGATGGGGTTGGTAAGGCAGGAGGCGGCAGTGGAGGTCTTGCCGGAACTGGCAGGAATGCTGTGGCAAATACTGGTTCGGGCGGTGGGGGTATTCGTTTATCGGCGGTAACTGGGGCTGGCGGTAACGGCGGCTCCGGCATCGTCATTGTGCGGTTTGTCACGAGCCAGTAGGTAAAAACTCCCCGCCCTTTCCAAATCCATCCTTTATCTGTTTATATGGGGACCGTTGATTTCAACGCAGGCGAGCATCCCACTGCCGCGTGCTGGAAGGCGTGATGGTAGACGCTCTGGTGCGGTGCAGGCCTTCGGCGGTTCCAGTGGCCACAAGAGATGATTAACGCGATTTTTCTGGATTAACGGCTCAAATATAATCTGATATCCTCAGGAGAAAAGATGACCTTACGTATGTTTCAAATATGGGGTTTATTGTGGTTGCTGTCGCTGCCAGCGCTGGCGGCTGATGTGCCATCCCCTATCACCTGTACATACCAGATGCCGTATGACGGCTTTGCCGCGGTACAAATTACCAATCGCGCTACAGGCGCGCTGGTGCGCCGTCTGGTCGCGGAAGTGCCGCGTGCTAAAGGAACTGTGACAGAATATTGGGATGGAAAAGATGAAACCGGACAGTATGTGCAACCCGGCGAATATCGCTGGACTGCCATAACTCATCCCTCGCTGAAACTGACGTATGAATATACCGTAAACAATGCCGGTCAACCGGCGTGGTGGGCGCCAAAACCTGGTAAAGGCGGCGGCGGATGGTTGTCTGACCATAGCCTGGCGCATGAAGTATGCGCGGTGGGCGATGTCGTGTTCATCGGCGCCGGAGGCGGCGAAAACGCGCATGCCCTTATCGCCGTGGATCGCGATGGCAATAAGCTATGGGGCATCGGTTCCCCATTCGGCGCTTTCTCCGGTGTCTCGCGCATGGCCAGCGACGGCACCTATGCCTATGTCCAAAATGATAAAGAGATAATTCGCGTAGATCCACAGCACGAATTCGCCCGGGTGAAACTGAATATTGATTATCAGTTTTCACGCGCCTACCCCGCCCCTGCCGGGGGAGGCACCACCTTTTATGATGGCGGATTAGCCGCGCGCCAGGGGAAACTCTACATGACGATACGCAGCAATGGTACGCCGTGGGTACGTTCATCCTTCACGTCAGACCAGGTGGCAGGCGCACAGTGCATGCCGGCGGTAATAAATAAAAAGCGTCCGGAAGCCTACGGTGAAGACTGGACAGAAACAGAACGTTTTCATGCCGCCTTTGCTGATGGCGGTGCCGCCAATTCTATCAGTGGTGAAGGATACGGTGAGGCACCGAAGAGCGGACCATTTAAAAATACTTTAACAGTTGTCTACACCACTCCCGTGGCAATTGGTTCTGTGTTGGTGCCGGATGGGAAGATTAAGGTATATGCTTTGAAAGAAGGTTTAAAGAACCCGGTGACAACTGATGATCCCGGTGAAGATATTGAGGATGATATTGACCCGGTGGATCCGGCAGTATGGACGCAGTTAATAATTACTGAAAAAAAAGGCAAACCGACTTTAGCCGTTCCGGACCAGGGCATAAAGACTACCGCACTCCGTTTTATCACCAATCGCCTTACATACGCGCTGGTAACAGAACGCCGTATGACTGACGTTGCCCCCGCGGCTGAGTATATCTTCCCCGAGGGTCAAACTGTTGGCGGTGGATGGTCGGTGTCACGCAATTCGAAAGTGCGCCCCATCAGCAAAGATGACCCGGCATGCATGGCGCTGGTGTGGAGGACGCCGGTGGCGTTGCGTGGTCTGTCATTGCTGCAACCGGACAGCGCCTTTTTCGCCGTTGATGTTTGGACCGGCGCAGGCGACCCCAAAATCGCTGTAGAAGCTGGTGACGGGTGGAAGCAGGTTGGGTATGTTGAGGCGGGTACGCGCGGCCCGCGCGCTACTACCCCGCTCGCGCACCATATCGATTTCGGTGATATATATACCACTAATGCAGTGCGGGTGCGCGCCGTTCTCCCGGCCAATACCCGCGGCTACATGGGTTACATCAACCCGGTATCCGGCATACACACCGCGGCCGTAAGTAACTTTATCGCTTATTCACCTGCAGGTAACGATTTACCATTCCCAGTTGAAATGACCCGGCGCGTGATAGAAATTCAGCTGCCAACAGACCCTGCAAAAGAAACATGTACAGTTACACGGAATCTGCCGCTGGCTGAACCCGGGTATCTCGCTTTTAGTCCGGCCGGCACACTTTACGCTGTTTCCGCCGGTCGCATTGTCACAGTGCCGTTGGACGGCGGGACAGTAAAAGAAATAATCAGTAAGGAAGCGGCTGACAACCCACATGGCATCACCTTCGATGCTGACGGAACCATGTATGTCTCGAGCCGTTCAACAAAACTGATTACCGTCTTCGACCCCGCCACCGGCAAGCGGATACGAACCATCGGTCATGGCCCCATCCGGGTAGGCCCGTGGGACCCCTCCTCCATGACCTCGCCTTCCGGCATCACCATCGATAATGCCGGCAAACTCTGGGTGGCGGACTGTACCGTTCAGCCAAAACGCGTGCTTAGATTCACCCGGGACGGGAAATTTGATGCAGAATATATGGGTTCAGCCTTCTACGGCGGCGGCGGACACATTGACGCCGGTAATCCCGCGGTTCTGTATTATATGGGCATGAAATTCGTCGCCGATCATGCCAAACAGACATGGAAGCTGGAGAGCATCGTCCACACGCCTGAAGATACTGATTGTGTTATGGGACGATGGCCGGACCGGGCATTTACATATCAGGGACGGCGTTATCTGCTTGGAGATCCGGGCGGCATTGGATTCTGGTCGTATGGCGCGCTGATTTGCACTGAGAAGGATGGGAAGGCGCAGGCAATGGTCGCCGCGGGAAACCTGGCACAATGGAGCGGAGAAATAAATAAACGTCCGGATCTCAAAGAGAAGTTCGGCAAGCTCAATCGTGCCGATTACGGTTTTTTATGGATTGACCAAAACGGCGATTATATCCCGCAGGTCGGAGAAGTACAGACGACCACCGCCAGCAAGATGACGGTAGGCATGTGGGGTTGTATGATTGGTGACGATTTCTCGTTAAATTTCACCGGTGCTCGCCTACCGCTGGCTGGCATTCGCGCCGACGGTACGCCGTTATATGATCTTGCCAAATTGGTGGTTAATCCCAAGTTGGGAGACCGCCGTTGGACAACGGTTGACGGGTCATCATTTGTGGTGGGTGATGGAGAAAACTATCTGTTATCATCTGATGGCAACAACAAACTTTGGTCATATCCTGACCGATTCGCCGGGGTACACGGTTCACACAATATCGGGTATGACCGTCCGCCGGGCACACTGGTGGGTGAATTGAAGCCGGTCGGGCATTTCAGCATCGCCGGCGAAGAACTTTTCGTCACCAATGGCAATCATGGAGACTGGTTCGCTTTCACCCGTGACGGGCTTCTTGCGGCCTGTATATTTGGGGGACCGGTAGGTTATGGCAAACGCACCTGGACAATGCCGGAATGGACATGGGGGAAAACTGATTTATCCGACCTTTCTCTGGGTGAAGAGCATTTCGGTGGTTTTATCACTAAAGCTATAGATGGTAATATCTACGCTGTCGCCGGTCACAACCACAACAGCGTGGTGCGTGTGGAAGGGTTGGAGGAGATGAAACGGTTCACCGGAAGCGTAAATGTTAGCAAAGATGCGCTGACAACCCTTATGACCAGCGATTTATTTAATAAATTGCCCGGCAGTAGACCGAAAATGACGATGCTATGGCTAAATAATCCGCCGACAATCAACGGCGATATTGATGACTGGGAGAAAAAGCTGTTCGTCCCTATTCTCACGCGCACCACTCTGGAGAAAAAAATCGTTGTCGATATCACGGCGGCACTCGCATACGACGAAAATAATCTCTACATTGCCGGCCGTATCGCCGATGATTCACCAGCGTTGAATACCGCGGAAGAGCCGAAATACCTGTTTAAAGGCGGCGACGCATTGGATATCACTCTTGGCACCGACCCAAATGCTACGCCCGGCCGCACAACACCGGCTGTTGGCGATATTCGCATATTATTAACAAAATGGAAGAATAAACCAATCGCGGTAATCTATCGATATGTGGTGCCGGGCACACCGGAAAAGGACCGCATTCTTTTTCCGTCTCCCATCAGTACCACCGCCATTGATGTGGTGACTATTTTACAGGATGCTGATATAGCTGTGGTCTCAAATGGGACGGAATGGACAGTAGAAGCCGCTATTCCATGGACGCAGCTTGGAGTAAACGCGCCATTCATAGACAGCCATATTCGCGGTGATGCCGGGGTGCTGCTGAGCGACAATAATGGCATGCGCACTTTGCAACGATATTACTGGTCAGGAAAATCGCAAACCATCGTCAGCGATACCGCCTTTGAATCGCGGATTTCTCCCGCATTGTGGGGAGAAATAACCTGTTTAGAAGCCGATAAACCGGCTGATAATATAGATTGATCTGATACAGATCGCAAATCCTGAATGAAATCAGGAATTTTACAAGGGAGTTTTTTATGCGTATCAACCTTAGTCTGTTGGTCCAGGTACTGTTAGTCCTTTGTGCATTAACAATGAGTTGTGCAACAGAGACCGAGAACCTGAACATGCAGGTGCTGCCTGCACCGGGCAAGATGGTCATCGACGGCAAGTTTGATGATTGGGACCTGACCGCTGGCATCTTCGCATGCTGTGATGCTGAGAACCTGCGCGATCAATACAGCGTGTGGTTTTACACCATGTACGACGGCGACAACCTGTATTTACTGGCGCGTTGGAAGGATCCCACTCCACTCAACAACCCCGGGGTGAAAGGCGATTTCGGCTTCGCAGGCGACTGTCTGCAGTTTCGTACCGTGACGACCGATGCGGCGGGCAAGGATAAGACCGCCCATTGGGACTGTTGGAAGTACCGTGTGGGCGGGGATGTAATCGGGGGCGCGTTCGGCAAGATGTTCAACGAAGGCGGCATTCCCAACGCCAAGGCGGAAGGTGCGCAACAGGCATTCCTGGTGGATGCCGACGGCAAGGGTTACGTGCAGGAACTGGCGGTGCCATGGAGCCTGCTGACCGCCGACAAACAACCGCTCAAGACCGGTACCAAAATGCTTATGACCCTCGAGCCGAACTTTACGGCCGGATCGATGGGCCGCATTACTACCAAAGACCTGTTCAAGCCTGGCGTCCAGATTGACCGCACCTTCACCTTCCAGGGTCCGGGACCCTGGGGATATGCCACTCTGGCGAAGGAAGGCAAGCTGAAACCCCGCTCCATCCGTCTCTCTGACGGCCGCGAGTTTCCTGTGGAGATGGAGAATAGTCCGAAGGCGCCGCTGACCGGCGTGCCGGTGGTGAACTGGACCGGGTTAATCCAGAGCAAGGAACTGCCCGGCTTTAAGCCGCTGCGCTTTACCATGCCGTTCGACGGCTACATATCGCTGAATCTATTCGCCCCCGACGGGTCAGTTGCCCGTCAACTCCTGAACTGCGCCTTCTTTACCAAAGGTGAACATGATATCAAGTGGGACGGTTTGACTACCCCATATTGGCGCACCCCGGGACAACCCGTGGCAGCGGGTGATTATACCTGGAAAGCCATCGCGCATAAGGGCATCGGCCTTCGGTTGCGTGGTTGGGCCTGTAATGGTGGCAACGCTCCATGGGATAGTTCGCGCACTTCTAACTGGGGCGGCGATCATGGTGTCCCGTATTCCTGCGCCACCGATGGCACAAAGGTCTACCTTGGTTGGACCGGAGCCGAAGCGGGAGCCGCCATACTGGCGTGCGATCTTCAGGGTAATGTCCAATGGAAGCACACCCACGGCGGCATGGGCGGCGCCGAGGTGGTGGCCGTAGATAACGGCATCGTCTATGTCGACAAGTGGGGTAGCATGATCTACCGACTCGACGCCAAGACCGGCATTTATACGTCCTGGAAAGGCAGGGACTCGGAGACCTTGTCGATCGGCGCGATCTGGGAGAAACCCGCGGGCATGCCCGACCGCATCGAAGGCATGGATGCCCGCAACGGCAAGGTCTACATCAGTTGCGCATCTGGGAGCTTCCGCCGTTTCGATATCCGGGACATGAAGGCGTTCTTCCTGCGACTCGCTGCGGGCGATGGTTTCGCCGGGAAGCTCTTCGACAAATTGAATGCAAATTCCCAGCCTAAAATAAAGAAGTTTAAGGCCGATCCGGCGCAGGATTTCGAAGAACTGTGCAAGGCTCCCATCTACTACGTGCCGGACATCCGCGACGACATCGTCAACGTCCTGAACGGGATGCTGCGCGACACCACCCTGGTGCCTAATGCCGACCAACTCTCCGTCGCGGACCTTGCCCTGGCGAACCGCCGGTTCATCGAGAAGGCGCTCTCCGAGGACATCGTGCCGGTACGGGTCAACTTCCTGGCTATACTCGACGGTGCCACCGGCGCAGTGCTTAAGCTTATCGATATTGAAAAGCCGGGCTTCATCCGTGCTGTGAGCGACGAACTCGTATACGTGGTGCAGGATCGGCGCAACGTAGTCGTGGTCAACCCGCAATCCGGCGCCGTCAAGACCGTCCTCACGGGGCTGGACGGCGTGGGCGGCGTGACCACCGACGGGCAAGGCCGGCTGTATGTGAGCGTGCAAGGCAAGGTCCAGCAGGTGCAGGTGTTCACGGCCGACGGGAAACCCGCCGGCGCGATCGGCCGCAAAGACGGACGCCCGGCGCTGGGCGCCTGGGTCCAGGACGGGCTACTGAACCCCGCCGGCCTGGTGGTGGACAAGGACGGCAAGCTCTGGGTGGCGGAAGCGAACGAGACGCCGAAACGCTTCAGCGTGTGGCAGGCCCGGGCGGAGGGGGAGAGGAAAGAGGGCGCCTTCCTCAAGGAATTCTTCGGTCCCACACACTACGGCGCCAGTGGCGCCGCGATCAACCCGCGCGACCCGAACGTCATGGCCGGCGAAGGCTGCGAATGGCGGATTGACCCCAAGACCGGGCGCGACACCTGTCTGGGGGCGTTCGACACGACCATGCATGGCGCTGCGCTCTATGCCGAGGGTGGCAACGGCAAGCTGTACCTGGTGACGGCTGTGCGTGACAAGGGCCTGACCATCCGGGAAAGGTTGGGTGATGCGAAGTTCGCGCTGCGCGGAAGCATCGTCCCCGAGGGAAAACAGACGGTCTTCTGGGCTGACGCCAACGGAGACGAACAGCAGCAACCCGATGAACTGACGACGCATCCGGCGGCGCTGTCGATGACCGGCTATCTGGGCTGGATGCTCAACATGAACGGCGACCTGACCCTCTACGCCAACGGCCTGCAGTTCAAGGTTGCGGACTTCACAAAGTGCGGCGCTCCCCGGTACGACGTCGTCGGCGCCCGCAAAATTGCCCCCATGGGTAGCGGCGCGGTGCCTACTCCGGACAATAGCAAACTGGTGGTGGTGGGCGATCAGAATTTCGAGTGCTACGACACGACCGACGGGCGACTGCTCTGGAAGTATCCCAATACCTTCGCCGGCGTGCACGGCTCGCACGCGGCGCCGCCGCCGGAAGTCGGCCTCATCCGCGGCGCTTTCGGCTTGGTAGGCAATGCGAAATTGCCAAAGCCGGTAGGCGGAATTTGGGCAATCAATGGTAATATGGGTGAGTGGCACGTACTGACCGAGGACGGTTTCTACCTCACGCGCTTATTCCAGAGCGACGGTTTTAAACTCCAGTGGCCTGACCAGGCGGTACCGGGAGCCATCCTGGACAACGCGCCGTCGGGCTCCGGCGGCGAGGACTTTGGCGGCTCAATCCGCCAGGGCAACGACGGCAAGGTTTACATCCAGAGCGGCAAGGTCGCGATATGGAATGTAGAAATGACAGGTTTGGAGACAATCACCGAAATCCCCGGCGGCAAGGTGAATATAAGCGCCGACGATGTGAAAATAGCCCAAACATTCCGCGAGAAGCTATTGCAGGTCGTGGAAGGCAATAAAAAATACGTTGTCAAAAAGGCTACCGTGGCGTTCAGCGGCAACATAGACGCGGACTTCAAAGGCTTTGATGACGTCGCCAAGCCGGCGTTCGAGAAGCAACCAGGCTCTCGCATTCGGGTAGCAATGGCACGCGATGATGCGAACCTTTACATCGGTTGGGAAGTGAAGGACGACAGTCCATGGGTCAACGGCGCGGACGCGCCGGAGTTTATGTATGCCCGCGGCGATACCGTGGACATGCAACTCGGGACAGATCCCAAAGCGGATGCCAAACGAAAAGATCCCGCGAAAGGCGACCTGCGCCTTTCCATCGGCAACTTCCAGGGAAAACCAACCGCAGTCGTATACCGCAAGGTCGCCGACGAGAAACATCCGAAGATTTTCAGCTCCGGCGTCATCAAGGAATACCCAATGGACAGCGTAGTTGTGCTGGACACCGCCAAAATTGATGTTAAAGTGGATGCGCCGGGCAAGCGCTACGTGGTGGAAGCCGCAATCCCGCTGGCGGCTATCGGATTGAAAATCACCGACGGCCAGGCATTGCGCGGCGATTTCGGCGCCACGCACAGCAAAGCGGCTGGCAACGACACCATGCTGCGCACCTACTGGAATAATCAGGCTACAGGCATCGTCGACGACGAAGTCTTCGAGCTCATGATGGAACCGGCGAACTGGGGCGAAATTATGTTTCAGCCGTAATAAGTGCCGGATTATTGAAACTTTTCGACGCCTGTTGAAACTAATTGATAGGCGTCGAAGGTTTCTATAATAAATCAGATGCAACTCTCATCATCAGGAGATTAGATCAATGGATAATTTATTTTCATTTGACTACGCTGGTCGGCCGTTTCCGGAGGGTTTTACACGACAACCCGGAAACGTGGAGGTATGGGCTCACGCCTCCGGCCTTACAGTGACCGTTGAATCCACAGTCTACCCCGACACGTGCGCGCAGGAATGGACGCTCTGGTTCGAGAATCGCGGGACGGCGGACAGCGCGCTGCTGACGAACGTCTACCCGCTGGACGCCCGCGCGGCCTTCCCGGACGGTTGCACTGTGACCACGGCGAAGGGCACCAGTTGTAAGATTGATGATTTTGCTTTAGTTACTGATGTGCTGGAGGTTGGTGAGTCGAAGGAATATGCCTCCTGCGGCAGCCGCGCCTTCATCCCGTTTTTTAACGTGGGTGGCGTGAATTCAGGCGCGACTTGCGCGTTGGGTTGGACGGGACGCTGGTTTGTGAATGTGGAGGCGTATGCTGGTGGCGCGCGGGTAACGGGCGGCATGCCCTCAACCGGCTTCTTCCTGCGGCCAGGCGAACGTGTGCGCACGCCGCAAGTGCTATGGTTGCCCTGGAGCGGCCGCCGCCTGGACGCGCACAATGCCCTCCGGCGCCACCTGGTCGGCAAGATGCCCAAGGGCGCGGACGGGCAACCGCAGGCGCCCATCTGCTTCGCTACATGGGGAGGAATGAAGACGGCTACGCATAAGAGGCTTATCGAGTTCATCCGAAAGCAGGGATTTCGCTACGACCTCTACTGGATAGACGCGGGCAGGTATGGCGACGACCATGAGACCGAGGAATTCCAAAATTTCGAGAACGAGGACTGGTACTTCCATGTCGGCAACTGGCGCGTCAACCGCAAAGTCCATCCGCACGTCGTCACCGTGCTGGCCGACAAACGCGGCACCCATGGTGCGCCGCCGGTGCGCTGGATGGTCAGCGACCCGACGACAAAACGCCAGTGGGTCTTGCGAGAATACGCTGGGGATCAGGGTGTTAACGCCCTGCAGTTCCGCTTTATCGGCGCAATCGACCTGACCGCCGTGACCACCGCCTACAGCGACGAATGGTACAACCGCATCGGCATTTCGGCGCTGTTTTTGGACTGAATCACCACAGATACAGACGTCGAAGAAGAGCACCCTGTGATAGATAGGAGCACAGTTTAATGAAAACCATGACAGTAACCGCCGACAACCTGGTCGAATGCCTTGGCGACGACCTGGACTACCAAGGCGCCTGGGGGTCGTTCAGCCCGTTCTACTCGGACATCGGCCTGGGGATCGTCAACGTGGAGTTTGGCACGTCCCGGTTCATCGGCAGCGGCATCCAGCGCCTCCTCCTGCACTACAACCGCCACACGACGATCTTCCTCGAACCTTTCCTCTCCATGCCTGCTGCGGTGAAAGCACCCTTGTGCACGGCGACCGGGGTCACTCAGTTCTTCCAGGATGGCACGGCAAGCATTGCCTTCTGTGAACACAATACCTGGGTGGTGGAGTGTGAGGGCGTTCCTCAGCTCGAGTTCGGCGTCGCCCACGTCGTGGGTGGCCAGTGCCTGCGGCACAGCACCTGGGGCGAGGACATCCACCTGTTCGATGCCTATCTGCCCACCGCCGACAAACGCGATCCGGATCAGTACTTCCCCGTGGTCCTGGGTCTCCGAGTGGTCGCCGGAACCGTGACGGCAGGCGAGGGGATCGCGGCCCCATTGCGGATCAACGCGGATGCGGCGGGCCGCTTGGTGTTGGCCTTCTCGGTGCGCATGTTGGAGGTGGCGCACGAGCCCATTGTGAGCCGGTTGCAGGCCGCAAGCCGGACGGCGGAAGATGCCCAATGCCGCACTCAGGCGTGGCTGAAAGAGGCGATGGGCGGCTTTCAGACCGAGGCACGCAGCGAACGCGAACGTTTCGTTCTCGCCCTGTGTGTCCATACCCTGCTCAGCAACAGTGCTGAAGCCCCCGGGTACCTGGCGGGACGCATTGCCGCCTTCCCGAACCGGGGCAGGTATCCCACCCATTTCATCTGGGACAGTTGCTTCCAGAATCTGGCCACCGAGTTGATGCATCCGCGGCTCGCCGAGGACAGCCTGCTGCTGCTCACCGAGAACCTGCGTCCCGACGGCAAGATGGGGATGTGTCTGTCGCCGACCTGGATGCGTCCGCACGAATCACAACCCCCGCTGGTCGGTTGGGCCGGGCTGCGCCTGGTGAAGGCCAGAAATGACATGGACCTGGCCAGGCACCTGCTGCCCGCGCTGCAGCGCAACACGCGCTGGTGGCTCACGCAACGCATGACACAGTTCGGCCTAATTTCGGCCATTCACGGGCTTGAAACGGGGTGGGATAACTCGCCGCGTTTCGACCAGGGGCCGACTGTGGCCTGCGACATGAACAGCTACCTGTTAATGCAGATGCGCGCCTGCGCGGAGTTCTCACATATGCTTGGCGATGAGGCCGGTGCTGCAGCGCAGACGGCCGAAGCCGATCGCTATGCGCAGCGCATGGTCGAGATCCTGTTCGACAAGGCCACGGGACTCTTCTGGGATCGGCATGTGGCCAGCGGCGAATCGGTCCGGATCATGACGCCCGCCTGTTTCCTCCCCTTCCTGGCAGATGTGCCGGTTCCCCTCGCGACTGCCAAGGAGTCCATCGAGAAGGTGCTGCTGAATCCGGCCTGCTTCTTCGGCAAAGTGCCATTTCCCACCGTCGCCTATAACGAGGCCTGCTACAAGCCTGACGATTGGTGGCGGGGACCGGTCTGGATGCCGGTTGCCTACCTTATGCTTCTGCTTCTCGACAAGACCGGGTTTCGAACTGAGGCCGCGAGGGCTCGAGCTTCGCTCTATGAGACGATCCTCAAGGACGACGGGCAGATCATGGAAGTGTTCAATTCTCAGACCGGCAAGGGCTTTGCAACCCCGCAGCAGGGCTGGACGGCCGCGATTTGTCTCTGTTTGAATTGGGAATTGTCCCGTCAGACAGCGGAGGTCTGGCAAGACGTTTCGCGTAAAGGCTAACCTTCAAGTGACATGGTGACGAATAAGATTGCATTGCCAGGGAATACATGAGCGGTTGGGGCAGCCGTGAAACAAAAAAGTTGGGAAGGACCAGAATAATGTCGAAGAAAATGATATTAAATATGGAAAAGCGTGACGTGGCCGAAGTGACGCCCGCGCCTACGGGTCTCAGCCGGCGCTGGACGATCTTCATCGTCCAGCACAGCCACATTGACATCGGCTACACCGAAAAGCAGGAGCTGACGGCCGCACAGCACGCGCAGTTCATCCGTCAGGCCGTGGAACTGGCGCTGTCGCCGCGGCAGAAGACGCGCGACGACGACCGAAATCTCTCCTCCCCGCCATAACATTTCAATTATCTTTAAAGGGGGAAATAATGGTGAACAGAATGCGGAAAGTTATTTTTACAAATCGCGAACTTGCGTATTTGGGAAGGTTTCAACGTGTGACAGGTCGTAAACCTGGTGAGATTAATTTTGGTGAGGACAATTTATCGAACTCACCCAGCCAAATGAACAATATGAGGCATGGCATTTATGCTTCAAGATTCCTTAGTGTTGATGAGAAATATATTTTTGAAACCATGATAGAACGATTTCATCAGGAGTATGAGTTTAATAGCAGTACTGATCTTTTGCAATTAGAGTTGGTATGTTTGTATTACCTGCAAATTGGAAGAGCTATTGTTTTGGAGGAATGGAAAACAGCTAATTATCTTGACTTGATGCTGCGCCGTCATCTGTCAGACTTAAAGGCTACCAGGACAAGTCGTGGTGGATAAATAAGTGCTGTATCTCGCTGTTCAGAGGTTATAAACCATATTTTTGATAAAGCGAAAACGCAGGAAAACGAGATTGATTTGGCTGATAATCTTACTGCACCAGAAAAAATGCCGAAAAAGCTGCAGAGAATAGATTTTGAACATGATGAAAATTAGCGTGTATTTTTAGCTGTTTTAATAATTCATGTCATCTAATCTACATTCTGTGCACATTGTCATCTGGTATTCCAGGGTAGTTTTGCTATTTCTCGCATGCTGATGTAGAGGCGAAATGGGTGAGACGGAAGTGGATGAAATCCATATTGCTGATAAAATTTCACTGCTTTTTCATCCAACGCGTCAACTACAACAGCGTAGACCCCGACATGCTCGGAAAAATACAACGCGTGGTGCAAAGCGTGCATAAGCAGCATTTGTCCAATGCCGCGACCTTGCGCTTGAAGGTCTACCGCCAAGCGTCCAAGGAGCATGATTGGAACTTGTGGAAGCGCGATACGTTCTGCAGGAAGTTCGTCTGGGATAAGAGCACCTGCAGCGAGAGTGTAGTATCCCAACACCCGGGTGGTGTCATCGTCCGCAATCGCCACCCATGTGACGCCTATATTGCGTTCATTAAATTGCCTTGCGTATTGACGTAGAAAACTGTTTAAGCTGTCGGATCCGCAATTAAATGCTGCACGATTATGGCGAGATACATCCAAACGTTCAATCTGGAGCATGATATGTATCTCCGTTGAATGTACCAGCATTGAAATTGCTAATGGCTTTTGAAAGTTTAGTATTCGGTGTCAAATCAGCATCAAGATTTGACAGCATATTTTCCCATTCCTCGGTTGGAATGCGAATAACCAGTTCATCCATTAATTCGTGACTGGCTGCATCAATAGCAAGCCTGACGAAATAATCGCTGATATTCATCCCGTGACGGGATGCGACATGTTCGAGTAGTCGCTTACCCTCTGGTGTAATGCGGCACGATAATCGTTCTGTTTTTGTAGCTGTGGTGCTCATATATTTAACCTCTATAAATATTGTACCACATTGTGTGACAAATGTCACACGCTGACTATATGGAATTTAAAGAAGTTCCAGCGCGTCCTCGAGAACGCCATCTACCAGGTGGGTGTAGATTTCAGTGGTGGAAATATTCTTATGGCCAAGCGCCCGTTGGACCAATAGCAGATCACCGGTGCGACTGTAGAGGCGGGTGGCAAAAGTATGGCGCAGGCCGTGGGGTGTAATATCCTTTTCAATGCCGGCTTCGCGAAGCCAGTATCCGAACCGGTAACCTACCTGCCGCGTAGATAAGCGGGTTCCCAGTTGGCTGATGAATAATGCAGTGGTATGCTCACCTTGTTTTTTACGCCATTGCAGATATGTGCGAAGGAGACCGCGGAGATGAGTATTCATGAATTTTATTTGTGCCTGCCCGCCTTTCGCCCGGCGGATATACAAGTGCTTTGAGTCCAGTTCGACGTCGTCGATATTTAGTTCGACTAATTCCTGCAGACGGATGCCGGTGGCAAGAAAGGTTTCAATAAGGACCCGGTCGCGTTTAGCGATGGCACTGACCCGTCCGGTCAATGTTTTTAGCAATCGACGGACTTCAGTGTCGGTCAGGAAAGCTGGGATGCTGCGCGGAGTCTTTTGCATGTGGATATTTCTGGCAGGATTATTTTGAATTAGTTCTGTGTCGTATGCCCAATTGCAAAATGCCCTCAAGGCAGCGCGACCGCGGTTCAGGGTTTTGGGAGCTTTAATAATGCCATTGGCATTGGTGGTAATACCGGGGTTCGATAAGGTGGTGGTAAGCATGTTTGAAGTTATATCCGACAAACTGATGTCACCCATTTCTGTGAACATTTTACGCAAATCATGTTCATAGATTGCGATAGTTTTTTCAGCGCGGCCAAGTGATCGTTGATGTGTGCAAAAGGCGCTGAGTGCCTGGTTTAACTGCATTGTTAAATCCTCCTTTTTTATGTGTGTAATTCATGCTATAGCTGGCGAAGGAAGTCAAGTTGGCTGTATAAATAAAAGTTCAGGAAAGTTGGAGAATTGCCTGAAAATGACTTGAAATTAATTCCGGTTTGAGTGATTCATTGGTTGTTACAACCACACATAAAGTGTGGAAAACAAAGGAGAAAATAAGATGCCAGTAACAATCAATGAAATCAGTTTCGGTATCGAAATCGAAACGGTGGGTAGAACCCGGAATGAAGTGGCAAATGCCATCAAAAACGTAGTGGGTGGAACGGTAGAGCAAAGCAGTTTTGATGCCTACAGGGTAATAGACGCATGCGGGAAAATATGGAATGTCGTAGCAGACGGCAGTTTACAAAATGTACCAGCTCACCTACGTGCGGAAATCGTCAGTCCAATACTTTCCTACAATGATATCTCGCTATTACAGCAGGTGGTTCGCGCGGTGCGCCATATCGGAAGCCGCTGCGATGAACGATGCGGGATACACATTCATTTAAGCCATGATTCAGTGACCCCGAAAGCGCTGGCTAATCTTGCCAAAACCATCTATAAACAGGAAGAGCTGATTTACGCTGCCCTCGGAGTAACACAGGCTCGGATGGCGCGTTACTGCAAACCGATGAATCCCGCTTTTATTGAACGCATCACCCGCTCCACGCCGAAGACATTCGAAACACTCAATCGACAGTGGTACGGTCAATATAATGCAACCCCACGACGTTATGACAGCAGTCGATACGCGATTTTGAACTTGAACGCATTCTTCTTAAGGGGTGCCGTGGAAGTGAGAGCATACGCAGGCAGTCTCCACGCCGGCAAGGTGAAAGCCGCCATCCAGTTTAGCATGGCGCTTTTTGCCAAGGCATTAAATACCCAAGCCGCCTCTACCAAGAAACGTAAGTATGACCCCGCCTCTGCCAAGTATGATTTCAGGGTATTTTTAATAAGCAGTCTGGGAATGAACGGTGATGAGTTCAAGTCTGCTCGAAAGCATTTGTTGGAACTAATGCCAGGTGATTGTGCCTTTAAGTATGGTCATCCTGAGAAAAAGGCGAAGGGCAAGAAAAATGAAGGGATTACTGAAGTTGCTGAAATTACTGAGACTGGAGCCGAAATGCTTCAGTCTTCGCTTTAAGGGAGGTGCATGATGGAAAAAAAACCGATTGTGGTAAGTGCGGAAGTTTTTGAAGGATTGGAAGCGGTCAGGCGTTCTGGGATTACCAATATGTTTGACCGACCCCAAGTCATCGAGATAGCTGAAATGATGGGGTATGACGAAACTGCGGAATGGTTGACATTAAACAGGAACCTTTATTCGCAGGGATTATTCCAGGGATTTCAGGTAGGTGAAGATAATATGGAGGAAAAATAATGTGTGGTTTAGTAGGTTCAATTTTAGGTAAAAAACGCAGGACTAGGAAAGAATTAGATGCTTTGACAGATACTTTTATAAGATTGTTGGTCAGCTCTGAGCATCGTGGTCCGCATGCAACCGGTGTTGCATGGGTGAAAAATGATGGAACCATGGATATGGTAAAGGAGCCTTTGAACGCGTGGCGATTTGTTAAATGCGATGATTTTACTGATTGGCTGAATGGGATAGATAATAAGGTAACTTTTTTAATGGGGCACACAAGATGGCCGTCGCGGGGAAATGTGAAGAATTATAATGAAAACCATCCAATCTGGACTGAGCCGGTATTGTTGACCCACAATGGAACCATTCATGAACATTACTTGCATTACATCCGCCTGAAATTAAAATATACGACACGCGTGGACAGCGAACTTCTGGCGCGAATTGCCCAACGGCATGCAAGTGATGATGGAATAAATATAGAGAATTTCATCAGGGATATAGAATTACTGGATGGCAGTATGAGTCTTGCTATGGTTAATGTGTTGAAACCGGAAGAAATTATATTGATGAAAGGGAATATGCCACTGGAAGTTAGAATGAATAAAAAGAAGAAAGTGCTGATTTATGCATCGGAAGCAAAGATACTGGACTGGGTAATGGTTGGTGAAGATGGTTGGGAAGAAGTGGTGATGGCACCAGGGGAGGCACTGGTTGTGAATACTAATGATATCTGTGAGCCGTTGCGATATCAGTTTACATCTAAAGGGATGGCTGTGGGACGATTTTTTGCATCACAATATTTTACTGGAGTGTAATATATTAGTAGCTATAAAATCCATTCACTACAACTTACAAGGCATGCTGGAGATGCATGTATTTATTCTAACATTGTAATTTCTCTCACTAATTAGGCTGTTTTTGACATTTTCTATGAAAAAAAATTCAGCGGGGGAGACACAAAACCAGAAGCGATTAGAAAAAGCTATCAATTAGAAAATGAAAGTCGGTGTATGCTTTCATGCAGCTATCTCAACCAATACTGATTCGGGTTGCAACTTGTGTTGGCGCGGAAGATGTGGTTTAAAATGTGTGAGGCTATTAAAGCGAAAGCGTAGAAAATCTTCGTTTTCCGTTGCCTGTTATGTCTCTTTTTGTTGGCCTGCCAACCGATATGTCCGCGGTGTCTGGCCCATATACTGGTGGAATGCGCGGATAAAGTGGTTGACGTATTGAAATCCGCACTGGGCGGCGATATCGCTGAGCGGAAGTGGTGTGCTGCGCAACAATATACATGCCTTCTCCATACGCAAAGATAACACCCGCGCTTTCACCGTTTGTCCGGTTTCATCCGCGTAACGGCGAATTAGCGTGCGTTCGCTAATACCCAGATATTCTGCAATATCCTCCAGCCGAATGGGCAATCCCAGATTGGTAATGATGTATTTTTCAACATTTTCGCGTAAAAACGGTGTGTAGGCAGGCGCGGGTGGCGGTTTGGAGAATGCACCAAGCAATGTAGCGCAACGCGAAACCAACATGCTGCATCGCATGCCGGCACGCTCTGGCCAGCCGGGCAGGTTCAATCGGCATTCTTCTGTCATCGTCACCACTTCCTGCACCATCCATGGCCATAACATGCGAGGAGGGGTGAGAGGGGGAATTATCTCCGGGGTGATGCTGAAACAGATATAAAAGCGCAACAACCCGCCGGCATCCGCCACCCAATGCGGTTCTACAGTCGGCAATTTCACCACCACCGCGCCTGGTTGCAACGGCCATGCTTCCGGACGTGTCATGCGTCCGCTACCTGCAACGCAGCAGTTTAAACAGTATCCTGCATCTTCAATGGGCCGCTCAATGCCGGCAGCTCCCTCCACGCAGAAGATAAAACCTGGCGTCAGTCGGTGGCCATGCAACTGCACGGGAGGCGCATGAAAGTTGACGCGGTTGCAAACACGCATCAGTTCATGATAGCGCACCAGCGGTTCGGTGGCTTTGTTGGCATTGGCTGATAACATGGCGCTATTATATCACATATTGGCATAAAAAGGTAGTATATTTTAAATTAAATTTTCAGTGATAAGGTATAATTCAATAATAAACTTTAAGCAAAACATTAAAAAACATTTTATTAAAAGGGGTACTTATTATGTATCAACACTATTTAAAATGCGGCAAACGACAATCAGGATTTACGCTTATCGAACTTTTGGTTGTAATTGCCATTATTGCTGTTTTAGCCGCAATTCTGTTCCCAGTGTTTGCCCGTGCCCGTGAAAAAGCACGTCAAACTACCTGTACCAGCAATCAGCGTCAGATTGCCGCAGCGATTCAGATGTATGCCCAGGATCACGAAGAGACATTGCCGTCCTCTAACACCGTCTGGTCGGATATTAATGTCGACGCTGGTGTGCTAATCTGTCCCACTCTCGGGAAATCTATACCGAATGGTTATCTCTATAATATCACTCGTTCTGGTCAAGCCATCGGCACAATTGTCGACCCGTCTACCACCTGGCTCACTGCTGATGGATTGAATGGTGCACTCGACTTGCGGCATTCCGGTAAAGTTATTGCCTCTTATGTGGATGGGCATGTTGGAATCAGCCCCATTGCTACGATTACTGTCTCACCGACGGCAACGACCCTGCAGCCCGGAGGACAGCAAACTTTTTCCGCCTTGGTCACTGGCATGACGAATCTACCATTCATCTGGAGCATTCAGGAAGGCACGGCAGGGGGAACCATTACCCAATCTGGTCTATATACGGCACCCAGTAGCTACGGGACTTATCATATTAAAGCTGAAGCTATGGGCATGCCGTCGACAGGCGGAGATGCCACTATCGTGGTCGGGAATGGCTCGTATGATTCCACCAATGACTACTCCAATAACGCGGGCAATCCGAAAGGTGTATGGAGTTATTTGAAAACGGCGACTACCTCGAGTCTCAATAGCGCCGCGACGCTCCTCACCTGGCAGAACGACAGTACCGGATTCCGTGATAACTGCTGGTGTTCTTTGCCTTACGCTGGAATTCGCAGTACCTACATGCATCCCGGTAACACGTTTGATGTCCTACTCGCTTTCACCAATCCGGGGTCAAATTGTAATGCCATAGTGTCATTGACCGTGACCGACGGAGATTCTGGCGCCGGCGATGGCCAGACGCTCACTCTGGCGAAGAATGATACCACTGTGAAAAGCTGGAGTCTTGCTGCCGGTACATTCAGTTCCTTTACCTACAGCATTCCGCTAACACTGGCGGTTAATGACAAAATTTACGTCAGGTTAAATCCTAACGCAAATTACGGATTTGATAAAGTGATGATTCGCGAGACGATTACCACGTATTGATGCCCGGAACCTACTTGGCGGTGCTGGCGGCACGCCACGCCCGATGCAACGTATGGATATAGGCGTCTCAACGCTATACCGGTGTTCGTGACGGCTGACGAGTGTCATCTTCAGCAAACGATAAAAAACCGCCGGAGAAAACTCCGGCGGTTAGAAAAAGGAAATAAACATATGCACTTAAAAATGCTCTTAATCTCAATGATTGGACTAATCGGCAGTCTGGGAATGGCTCATGCTGCTGACACACAATGGACATTAGCGACAGATGACACAAGTCTGACGATATCAGTGACTAATAACAAACTATGTCTTACTGAATTTAAAAACCCGGCGCAAAACTGGAATTGGTTTCCTGTCGCATCTGAAGTGCCGTTGCCAGGAAAATACAATTGGAGTTTTGTTGATGCAATAGAGGATAAAACTAATGGTAAGATGGTAACCCTGCGCTTTGTTAGTACCACTCCCGCATTGGAATTAAAATCTGTTTGGCGCGCCTTACCAGGACCTGGGCCGGTGGAGAACGAGGTGGCGGTGATCAACCAGTCGGATGGCAAAGTGGTCTTTGTTCCTACCCTGGCGGCGGAGATCGCGCTGGCAGCGGATGCGCCGATTACGGTGCATCGGGCCGTCAAAACCAGCGCGGGAATCGGGAAAGTGCAGGAAGAGGTGCTGACCGCCAATGCCAAGGGCGGGACCGATGCCGGCTGGATTCCCTTTGTCCTCCTAGGCGCAGAGGGCAAGCACGGCGCGTATCTCGGTTTCGAGTGGGAATTGGGAGGCTTCCAGTGGTCGACCGGGGCAGACCCGCAGCGTTTGACTTGTGCGGTTCGGCCAATCAGCGAAACCGTCACGCGGGCGCCGGGGGGCGTGTTCCTGATCCCCAGCGTGTATTACGGTACGTACCAGGGCGATTTTGATGATGGCGCCAACCGTTTCAAGCGCTGGTTCTGGAATCACAAGATCACCCGCAGCCTGCACAACAACGTGAACGAGCCGTGGGTCCAGATCTGCATGCAGGAACTCCAGAAGGCCGGAGCCTCGGCAAGCATCACGGGGAATACGCCGCAGAGCGCCTACGATCTCCTGGCAGCGATCGGCGCGGAATGTGTCAAGATGGATTACTGGGATGGCTCGGGAAAGTGCTGGTACACCGACCGTGACTGGACCTTCCGCCCCGAGGTCTGGCCTAATGGGTTTGATTTCGCCACTAAGGCGCACAAGGCCGGGCTCAAGGCCTCGCTCTACATGGGCGGCACCTACAAGGACGCCGACCTGAACACGCCGGCCGGACGGGATGCTGAATTGGCCGCGGTGTTGGAGCGCTATGACACGGGGTGGTTCGATATGTGGCGCACGGATCGCTATACGGCGCCGATGGACCCGATGCCCTCCACCTACGAAGGCGTAATGAACTTCCTCTTCATTCAGGACCATCTGATCACCAACCGCCCCGGTTATCGCTATGAGAACTGCTGCAATGGCGGCAAGTTCAAGGGTTTTGCCATCTGTCGGCGGATGACCTTCTGCACAATGAACGACAGCGACAAGAACCCGGTTTTCACCCGAACCACCTACTTCTCCAATACCTACGCCATCAATCCGGTGCAACTGAAGTCCGACCTCGGCCCAGCCAGGACGGCCTACGAGATGCGCACCCACATGCTGGGCGCCATCCTTTCCTGGGCCACCGACAACCCGGTCTACCGGCAGCATATCGCCCTCTACAAGGAGCGGCAACGGCCCATCCTGCGCGGCGCCAACGTCTACCACATCCTGCCCATGGCCGACGGCAATAACTGGGACGGGCTGGAGTATTACAATCCCGACCTCAGGAAGGGCTCGGTGTTCCTCTTCAAGCCGGCCGCTGATGCGCCGGATCACAAGGCGATCCGTCTGAAAGGCCTGCAACCCGACGTCGTCTACACGCTGAACTTCCAGGACCGACAGGAACTCGACTGCGTGCACACCGGCCGGCAACTCATGGCCAACGGCGTCCACGTGACCGGAATGATCGGCCCACAGGCGTCGGAGATCATCTGGATCGATGAGACGCCCGGCGCGGCGCTGACACCGGAGCCCGAGATGTCCGGCAAACGCTCTTCCATTCCGCTGCGCGACGGACAGCGGCTTCCGGCGGCATTGCAGGAGGGGTTGCTCTACTGGGTGGACGCCAACCAGAACGTGTATGTCGACAGCAACGGCAAGGTGTTGATGTGGAAGGATGCCCGCGAGCAGGCAAACGGCGACGAATACATCCGGGCGGCGCAATGGGCATTATCATCGCGACCGGTGCTGATCACCGGTGGCACGGAGATCAACTCCCTGCGCCTGGTTGACTTCGGCAAGTGGCACAAAGGGGATGCCGGGGTGTGGATGCCGTGGCAGCACCCCGACGAAAAGCCGGCACGCATGACTCCGGCCATGGTCTTCATGGTGGTGTCCTGCCCGAACGGCTCGGGCTTCCTCCTGGGCGACCTCGAGCATTTCGACTTCCATCCCGCCGGATGCGAGAAACCGCCGGCGGTCTGGTTTTGGAAGGCCGGAAACCAAGGAAAAAACGGTATCCTGTACCTCAACGGCAAAAAGGTTGATGCCACCACGACGAAAGTCGCCACGGGTCTCCAAGTGGCATCCATCGTGGCGCCACCCGGGGCGGTCGCTTCGAACTTCCTCCGGGATCGCAGCTACAATGTGGGGGGAGGACGGATTGGCGAAGTGCTGATCTACGGCACTCCGTTGGATGATGCGGCGCGGCAGCGCGTGGAACAGTATCTGATGCAAAAATGGATACCGGAAGGTGTGCAATAGCGCTACACGTATCAGCAGAAACCTGCGTATCGTGCAAGTTTCACAACCACTCGACATGCCGATCGACAGTTGCCCGATCGCTGTTCCCGCAGTCGATAGGAGAAAAACAATGATAGTACAGTCTCCACTGCCAACACTGAACGAATTGCGTCCTATAGGCGTTGAAGAGGCGCTGCGCTTTGCCGGGCAATGGGCAGCGGCCGCCGCCGGGTTGCCTGGCGACCCGAATGCCGTGCAGGCCATCTGTCGGAAACAAGGCTGGGGCGTGCTGCAATGCAACCGCACCATTATCAACCAGCCCATCATTCTGGGCGGTCAAACCTTTGCCCACGGTTTCGGCACCCATGCCGACAGCGAGATCGTCCTGCGCGCCCGCCAACCTATCCGCCGCTTCCGCGCCTGGTGCGGCATGGACGGCAGCGCTGTGTGTCGCGCGGTCAATGCCAAATATGCCGACCGACTCCACTGCACCGTCGAGGCAGAGGGGCGCGAATTGTGGCGTAGTCCGTTGCTGGGGGCGAACGCCGCACCCGCTCGGGTGGACATCAATGTCGGCGACGCTGACGCACTTACCCTGAAGGCGTGGATGATTGACGGAAACCTCGATTATGCCCATGTAGATTGGGCTGAAGTTGAGCTTGAATTGGCCGACGGCACCGTGGTGCGCCCTACCGACAGCGCATTCGCCGCGCAGCCGCTGCCCAATGACACGCCGCCGTTTTCCTTCACTTATGACGGCCGTCCATCCGCAGAATTTCTGCCAAATTGGCGAGTGACGCACAGCGCCAGTTCCTGCGCGGATGGCATCCGCATTCAACAGGTCCTCTGGCACGATCCGCAGACCGGCCTGGAGTGCGAACTTGAACTCCAGACCTTTGAGGGTTTCCCATCGGTGGAGTGGCTCCTGCGTTTCCGCAACACGGGCACGGCGGATACCCCGTTGCTGGAGAATATCCAGGTGCTGGATACCGCCTGGTCCGCCACCGGAGAAGTGCAGCTCCGGCGCTCCCGCGGTACGCTCAACAGCATAATGGATTTCGAGTATCTCGTCTCGTCCCTGGCCGAGGGGGAGACCGTCAGCATGGCGCCTTACGGCGGCCGTTCCTCCAGCGGCTGGCTACCCTTTTTCAACCTGCAGTCGGGGGACACCGGGATCATTGCTGGCATTGGGTGGACCGGGCAATGGGCCGCCACGCTGGCCCGCGGCACGGCGGGTGGCGCGGTACGCCTACAAGCCGGGCAGGAGCTAACGCGTCTGGTGCTGCATCCTGGCGAGGAGATCCGCACCCCACGCATTCTGTTGCTCTTCTGGAATGATGACCCGCAGGCCGGCCATAACACCTTGCGCCGCTTCATTCTCGCCCACCACACGCCGCGGCCAAACGGGGAGCTGCTGCGTGCCCCGCTGACCGCGGGGCACTGGGGCGGCATGCGCACCTCGGAACACCTTGCTCGCATTGAGGCATACCGGCAGCACGGGATCGATAACGAAGTGTATTGGATCGATGCTGGCTGGTACGGGCCGCCGGAGAGTTTTTCACCCGAAGAATCCTCCGGTGAATGGGTCAAATACGTCGGTGACTGGCGCATCAACCCGGTGGCCTACCCGCGGGGATTCCGCCCGATCAGTGACGCGGCGACTGCAGCTAAAATGAAATTATTGCTCTGGTTCGAGCCGGAACGCGCACTGGTTGGCACGCCGCTGCCGACCGAGCACCCGGATTGGTTCCTGGGCGAACGTAAGCCAGGCGCCAGTCTGCTGCTGGACCTGGGAAATCCTGCGGCCCGGCGCTGGCTGACCGACTTCATCGCCGATTTCCTGACGGCGCAAGGCGTGCACCTCTACCGTCAGGACTTCAACATGGCGCCGCTGCCCTACTGGCGCGCCGCCGACGCGCCGGACCGGCAGGGGATGACGGAGATTCGCCATGTCGAAGGGCTTTACGCCTTTTGGGACGAGTTACTGCGTCGCCATCCAGGGCTGATCATTGACAACTGCGCGAGCGGTGGCACCCGCCTCGACCTGGAGACTAGTGGTCGCAGCATTCCGCTGTGGCGTAGCGATTATCAGTGTGTGGATTTCGATCCGGTCGGCAGCCAGGTCGAAGGCATGGGACTGAACTACTGGCTGCCGCTCTCTGCCTGCGGTACCGGAGTCCGTCCTGGTGACACTTATAACTTCCGCAGTGCCCTCTCGGCAGCGCTCTGCTTCCACCTGGCGCCTACCGAAGGCGCGCCTATCCAACCTGAGTATCCTTGGAAGTGGCACCGGCGCATGCTGAACGAGGCTCGCTGTGCCCGGCCACTCTTCTATGGCGACTACTATCCGCTGACGTCGTGCCGGCCCGAGCAGGAAGCCTGGGCCGCATACCAGATGCACCGGCCAGACCTTGGAGAAGGATTTGTCCTGGCATTGCGTCGCCCGACCGCACCCTTTGTCGTCGCCGACTTTTACCTTCAGGGATTGGATGTGGATGCGGAATATGAATTTGAGGACGCTGACACCGGCCACACCTGGCGCAAGACCGGCCGGGAGCTTGGCGAGCATGGCGTGCGCTTGACCTTGGAAACCGCGCCGGAGAGTCGGTTGCTTTTCTACCGGCGAAGTGTGCACAAATATAAGGAAGCATCTTTATGAAACTCACCCCCCTGCTGACAGATTACGCCATCGTCCAACGCCACCAGAGCATTCCGGTCTGGGGGTGGACGGAGAAGCCGCGCACCCGGTTAAGGGCAACCCTCGGTCCGGTTCGTGCAGAGGGGATCTCCGGTGACGATGCCAGGTTTCTGCTGCGATTACCCGCGCTCCCGGCCGGGGGACCGCTCTATCGTGAACACCGCCGTGAAGGCAATTGCATCCGCATCTTGTTTGACCAGGCCAGCGATGGATTGTCCCTACGGGACGGCGACAGCGTCCGAACGCTGATGATCGCCGGGAGAAATGGCGAGTTTATGCCGGCCCAATCGGCCATCGAAGGCGCGAGTCTGGTGGTGTGGAACGATGAAATCCCAGCGCCCGTCGCGGTACGTTACGCCTGGGCGGACAATCCCGCCGATGCGAATCTTATAGGTACCGACGGGTACCCGGCCGGCCCGTTCCGGACCGACGTTGTGAGAGAAGGAATTTGACACGATGCTTGCGACTATCGGCTTTCTGATTGGTTTCTTCACCCTCCAGGTCCTCGCCAACTTGCTGTTCAAGTATGGTGGTGATCATCCTGAACGTTATTGGCTTTGTTTCATTTTTGGCAACATAATGGGTGTTAGCAGTATTTGGTTCATGATGCAAATTTATCAGCGCATGAATGCCAATGTTGGGTTGGCGATCGCCGGTGGCGGAAGTTTTTTGTTGGTACAATTGGCACTCTTTATTTGCTTCGATGGGCGACTTAATGTGATGCAATGGCTGGGGATTGGCATGATTCTTGCCGGAATTATGACAACGATTCTCAGCGGATCAGGAAAATAGATGACACACATCGACTTAGTACAGAAAATTATCTGCCTGGCGCACCGGACCAACCGGGTGCGGGTGGCCTTTGCGCCGGTACACAGCGTCTCGGTGCTGTCCGCTCCCGGCGATCTGCGCGTGATCGGCGTCCCGCAACACGATGACGACGGCTGGTATCTCGACATTGCCGCAGGGTCGCGGCGCACCGGATATGTACCATTGGTGCTTACCGCCGAACAGGATGGCGCCAGCATCACAATGGATGTACTCACGCGCATCTTCGCCGACAAGGAATGCTTCTTCTGCCTGACCACGACCACGAATTTTCATTGGGGGTATGCTCCGAATCGGATGCAGATGTTGGACGCCATGGCCGAACCTCAATGGGACGACGTGATTATGGGCGATCCGTTGCGGTTTCATGGGCACGATTACACATCCTCGCGCTCTATGGCCGAGGGCGGGCATCGCTATCACCTTCCTATGACCTGGCTGATGGACGGCGCCACCGCGGAAGCGGGCGCAGCCGAGATTGCCCGCTGGCACCTGGCGCACGGGGACGATGTGGGCGTGCTGCCGCCCAGTTACTTCTTTCATAATCCCGTGAACTACAACACGACCAATACGCAGGATGAGACCACGGCAGTGCTGCAGCACACGCGCGAGCGGGTCGAGGCCGCCTTCGCCGCCCACGGCTGGCATTTCCGTCCCACGGTGTTCGGCGTCGATCAGTGGGTCGGCTCCGTGGGGACCCGGTGGCTGGCCGCCGGTCGGGTATTGGGATTTCGCGGCATCTGGGGCACGGCCTTCGACCATGAAACCTGCGACGGCAGCATGTATAGTGAAGGTTGCCCGTGGGACGCCTATCGTACCCGCCCCGACAACTTCCGCTACCCCGACACGGACGCAGCATCTCTCTGGGGGCTGCCTTGGACCACGCGCGAATTGGTGAACGCGTTCCTGGAGTATCCCAACAGCTCAACCCGCTACAGCACTGATCCCGACGACATCAAGGGCTGCGGCATCATGGATGCCCAGTCCGATTACTGGGATCGCCTGTTGGACGGCATGCTCACAAACCTGGCAACGTGCGATTTCCAGTGCTTCGTGTTGCACAACGAAGATCACGATGCCCACCGCGTCTGGTCGCAGGAATATTTGGCCGGCTTCTTCAGCCGGTTGCCCGCCGCCGTCGTTCCAGCCACACTCGAAGAAGTCATCCAGTGGCTTGACCTGCGCTTTGCCGACGGCGCGCATCCGCGCCAATTGCTGGAATTGTCCGACCCACTGACCTGCCACGATGCGGTCGTAGCGTCCCTGCACGCCAATCCCTGGATCAAGGAATATACGCCGCCGACCCACTGGCAGTCAGTCGAAGGGCATAACCCGTCTGTGCTCTGTTATTACGATGCCACCTGCCGCTGGTTCGCGGTGCAGGGCGAGTGCATCCCGCGGCAATACATCGATTACACGGCAGCCCACACATTCACTGAGACCGGCAACAGTCCCAAGGCGCGTCTGCCCCGCCTTTGTGATTGGCAGGAAGTTTGGCAACATGTTGAAGGCCGGTCGGTATTGCGTGTGACCTTCACCGACGACTGTGCCTTTACACGCCTGCCGTTGATCTGGTGGGAAAATCTGGAAATCCCCGCGGAATTAGCAACCGCGCATTGCCGAATTCTGTTGTTCGATGTGATCCTCGGCACTAATCTGATGGAGGTGGTTTGGTGATGAATACTCGCACGATGCTTATCCTCGGCCACAACCACTTCGACCTGATGTGGCGGCGCTGTTTCCTGGCTGACGCTGTTTACAATGGGGTGACAGTGAAACCGTACGCCGACATCCAGGAACGGGTGCTCAATGCCTGGCTGGCACTGGCACCGAGTGGCTACACCTTCAGTGAAGGCCAGGCGCTGGTGCTACGCGAGTGGCTGCGTCGCGATCCGACTCGCGTGGAGCAACTCAAGGCCGAGATTGCGCGCGGCCGCTTTGGCGTCATGCAGGCTGGGGAGATGGTGCAGGACAGCAACCTGCCCACCGCCGAGGGGTTGGTGCGCAATTTCCTGGTGGCTCATCCGTTCTGGCGCGAGTTGGGTGTGGAGGACCACCCCGGACTGGAGATCGCCTGGCTGGAGGACGCCTTCGGCAACAGTGCCAACTTTCCGCAGGTGCTGCGTGGTGTTGGCTGTCGGGTGGCGGCCCGGCTGAGCTACCGTGCCTGCCCGGATGAAGTGTGGGTGGGCATTGACGGCACCGCCCTGCCGGTGCTGGACCACGTGCCGCAGCGGTATCACGGCAGCGTGGTGAAATATCCCCCCTGCCCGGCGTGCGCCGGCCAGGGGTGTGCCGTCTGTAATAATTCGGGGTTGCAACTCATTCCGCTGCTCGATCGTGAGGGTTGCGAGCGTATCTTACGCGAAGGACTTAGCGGCACACAGCGCGACACGGCCGCTTTCCAGGGCTGGGATGCCGCGGTTGCCGGCGACGGCCTCCCATTCATTAATTTCGGCGGCGAAGAGATGCTGCCCGATGCATGCGTGCTGGACGCGGTGGAGGCGGTGTCCCACGACTGCCCGAGGGGGACCCTCCTGCGCTGGGCCAACTGGACGGACTTGTGGCTGCTACATCGCGACCGCCTGCTCGCTCTGGCGGAGGCCCATGACGACACACCCACGCCGGAACTGAATCCTGCGATGCCCGGGTGCATGGTAACCCGGCGGCTCACCAAGGCGCGCCCTCGTGCGGTAGCCTACAGGCTGATCGAGGCGGAATCGTGCCTGGCCGACAAATCGTGGTGGGCCGGCGCCCCGATCGCACCGCCAACCGACTATACTAGGGCTTGGCAACAGGTGGCCTTTGCCCAGTTCCATGACGCCATCACCGGCACGCACATTGATTCAGCGTTTCGGGAGATGATGCAGTTTCTCGATGAGGCCGAATCCGTGGCCTTGCGCCTTCTTCCCGCAAAGTCGCCGGTGTCTACTCCGCAATGGCAGCCGCATGACGGTCGGGAAGACACTCGGCGCCTGGGTCGCCTTGACGTGTGCTTTGATCGTCTCGGTATCCTGGCTGTTTCTGTCGATGGTCGCGAATTGTTGCGCGCGCAGCAGGTGACGCCAACCATGCATGCGTTGCGGGTTGGCGAGTTGACGCTGGAGAGCGATTTCGGCGACGCTTGGGGACAACGCATCGCGCCACTCGGTGATTCGTCGATGCGAGGGCTTGGCGAATTTCACGATACGGTCGAAGTGGCGGATGACGCGATCCGCTGGCAAGGTCGGTATCGGGGCGGCCACCGCAAGGTACACATGCTCGCCTGGACGGTGGAGGTGCAGGCTTCCACCGACGGCGCACGGCTGGACTTCACATGCACGGTGGACTGGGATACCGAGAGCAAGCGCCTGCGCGCCGTGTTTCCGGTCCTCTGTCAGGATCCGTCCTGGTTGGGCGAAATTCCCTTCGGCTTTGTCGAACGACGCTTTGATGCCACCCTGACCGACTGGACTCAGTGGAACGCACACCAGAACGAGTATCCGATTTTGCACTGGGCACAACACTGTTGTGCAGGTGGTGGAGCGGTAGCGCTGATCACCGAAGGAATGCCATGCGTTCGCTGGCAGCCTGGCAGCTTCGACCTCTCATTGTTGCGCTCACCCGAATGGGAGTTCTGCTCCGTCGAACCGGCGCATTATGAGTTCTGGAACACGGATGGCCATCGCGATGCCGGGCACCACCAGATACGCTGGAGCCTGTGGCCGGCAGCAGTTGCACAAACGCCGGCGGTATTGACCGCGGCTGGCTATGCATTTAATCGTCCCGGCTTCACTGCGCCGCCATTTCGCATCGTTGGACCAGTACTCGTTACTGCGTGGAAACTGGCCGAGGATGGCGAGGCGTGGGTACTGCGCGTGCAAGAGATCAGCGGTGAAGGTAGTGAGTTGACTCTCGAATTTACTGATGTGCGCACGGTGACCCCCTGCGATTTGCTTGAGCGCCCGGGACACGCCGGATCAATCGGTGAACCGGGCAAGGGCCATCGCTGGTCAACGAGGCTGCAGCGGCACGGAATATTGACGGTGCGGATTAGGTGACGGCATATTCCCGGTGGTTGCAGCGCACGATATCAAGATAGAATGATGCTCGTTTCCGCCGTGTGGTGATCCTTGTGGAGATGGTATACTGGCAGGCACGCCTATTTCTGCCATGTTGAGCATTTGTCGAGTATTGCTGGATAACGTAGATGATAATATGGCGCTATTATATCGTTTATTGGCGTCAAAAGGTAGTATATTTTATGTTAAGTTTTCAGTGATAAGGTATAATTAAATAACAAACGTTAATAAAAACGTTAAAAAACCATTCTATTAAAGGGGGTACTTACTATGTATCAACACTATTCAAAATGTGACAAACGAAAATCTGGATTTACGCTTATCGAACTTCTGGTTGTCATTGCCATTATTGCAATTTTAGCCGCCATATTGTTCCCGGTGTTTGCCCGTGCCCGTGAAAAAGCACGTCAAACTACCTGTACCAGTAACCAGCGGCAGATAGCTGCTTCAGTGCAGATGTATGCACAAGACCATGAAGAAACATTGCCAGGTTCAGCTACTGTTTGGGGAGATATTAAGGTCGACCCGGGTGTGTTGATTTGTCCAACTGCCGGCAAGTCCCGTCCCAACGGCTACGGCTATAACTCCTATGTGGCCAGTCAGGCACTCGGGAATTTCGCCGATCCTACGACGACGCTATTGACAGCGGACAGCAACAATAACATCAACCTGATCGTCTGGGGGGCGGATGTCGAACCGCGGCATTCCGGAAAGCCGGTCACTTCGTTTGTGGATGGTCACGTTGCGACATATAGCAGCCCATTCTATGGGTTGCCGGTCTACAGTCAAAACTTTGAAAGCGGCACGCTGCCCACGAGCCAGTTTACCATTGGCTATGATGGAGCTACACCACAGTGGGAAATCGCGCCCAGCGGCGGCTCATACCCAGCGTCTTTAGGAAAATATGTGCTGAGAAATAACGATATAAATGGGAGTAACCGTCCCTCAAGTTTGTGGACGTTTCCGGCGCCAATCGCAGGAAACTTTAAATTAACCGCGAACTGGATGGCAGGCGCTACTGGTACTGCGATGATATATGGGCATCCGATCGTTTTACTTGCCGGCGACAGTACCGAAATTTTTGAATTGTGTTTTTACAACAGTACTAGTATTTGTGCCGGCGGGACGGCGTTTTACACATACGGACCTCCGACTGGCGGTGTCGTCATGGGATCGAATCCGTTGTACTCGACTGCCGGGAGTGCCACGACACACAAGTGGGGCACGTGGACCATATTGACGGTGACCCGCATCAACCTTACGATGACAATGACCATTGAATCGTTGATACCTGGGACGGGGCCGACGTTGACCTATACTTATACTGGGCCGATAACGAACGTGAAGCCATTAACGAACTGGTACATCTGGCAACGCGATATGGGCACAACGAACGCGTCCTTGTGTTGGGACAACGTCCAAATTACTCAATAACCTGATAACAGAGAATAAATAAGGGGGGTATAGTTTCATGTATTATACTACGACTCACACCGCATCGCAGGCGCGTGAAGAGTTCACCCTCATTGAGTTATTGGTCGTTATAGTGAATTAAAATAAAGGAGAAAATGTTATGTACCACAAATCATCTTTGTTGATGTTAAAGTCAAAGAAAGGGTTTACCCTGATTGAGTTACTGGTAGTCATTGCCATAATTGCAATTTTGGCCGCCATACTCTTCCCGGTATTTGCCCGTGCCCGGGAAAAAGCACGGCAGACAACATGCACCAGTAATCAGCGGCAAATTGCGGCGACGATTGCCATGTTCTGCCAGGACCACGATGAATCATTGCCGGGTACAGCGACAATCTGGAATGATATCAATGTGGATGTCGGCGTACTGATCTGTCCCACGGCCGGCAAGTCCCGTCCCAATGGCTACGGCTATAGCACGTATGTGGCCGGTCAGGCACTCGGGAGTATCGCCGACCCCACGACGGCACTGCTGACGGCGGATAGCACTAATACCGTCAACCTGATCACCTTGGGGGCAGATGTCGACCCGCGGCATTCCGGGATGGCGATCACCTCGTATGTAGATGGCCACGTCGTGGCAAACCCCGGCCCCGTCTATGGGTTACCGGTCTACAGCGAAAGCTTTGAAAACGGAGTGTTGTCCACCATGTTTACCAGTGGCGTCTATGGAAATGGTACACAACAATTGCAGATCGCACCGAGCGGCTTATACCCGATGTGTTTAGGTAAATACGTGATGAAATCGACTGATACCGTACCCGGTGGGAGCGGGTCTCCCACAAGTACGCTGACCTTTCCGACACCCGCCTCGGGAAACTTCAAGTTTACCGCGAACTTTTCCGCGGGTGGATTCGGTAGTGGTACGCTTTGGGGCTGGTCAAACCCAATCATCTTATACGCCAGCGACAATTCCGTCATTTTTGAAATGTCCTATTACTCAGGTAATAATATTTATGTCGGCGGGACATGGGTGGCGAATAACAATCCATCAGGCGGGACTATCATCAATCCGGGAGCCACGAATATGTTGTTCACGACTGGCGGGAATACCACTTCTTTCAACTGGGGCACATGGACAGTATTGACGGTGACCCGCGTTGGCACAACGATGACGATGACAATAGCGCCGGTGTTACCAGGGACAGGGCCGACGTTGACCTATACCTCTACCGGGTCTACCCCTACAAAGCCATTAAAGAGCTGGTCTTGCTGGAGACGCGGTGGCAATAATCCTCCCGCCCCGGCCGAGTATTGGGACAATATCAATATTATTGAGTAATAATCGTTGGCGAATCGTAATAGTTTTCAGAAACTCGTTATTAAATTAGTCTTAAGCACTACACGCCATTATTTATGGCAAATATGAAATATTAAAATAAGAAGGTAGATCTCTCATGATTACGTTAGTCTTGCGCGCCTCACTTTTAGTAGTGTTTGCTGCCGCCGTAGCAGCGGGGGCCGTTACCGTGAACACCTCGGCGGCACTGACTACCGCACTGATGAAAGCGAAACCGGGCACAACGGTGCAGTTGGCACCGGGAAATTATTCCTGCACGCCAACCATCCCCGCCGGCGTGACGCTGCGCGGAGCGGGGTATATGAAAACGATCCTGGATGTCGGCGCGGCCGACACCGGGGTCACACTGGGCGGCGACGGCGCAAGCGTGGCTGACCTGACAATCGCGACGCACGGCGGCATGGCATTGCTGGCGCGAGGGGTGAAGGTCATCAGTGTGTCCGGTATATTGGTGCGCGGCGGCGCGGTTGCAGTATTCCTCCAACACATTGATGGCGCGCGCATCGAGAACTGCATTCTGGACGGCAGCCAGACCGGGGTGGCAATGGAGTCCGTCACCGGCGCGGCCATCGTCAACAATACGCTGGTTCATACCGATACCGCAGGGTTCTCGCTGGCCAAAGTCGCCGGTAGCGCTGTATTCAACAACCTGGTGGCCCATGCCGGGGTGGCAATCAGTGTTACCCAACCGAGCGCGGGCTTGCTGGTGGATCACAACCTGTATCTGGCGACGTTCGCCGGGAAGTACGAGAATGAATATCGACGCGTCTCACTCGGTCCCTGGCGCGATGTTTCCGGCGGGCTGGACGCGCAATCGGTCTGCCTGCCGGTTACGTTCCGCGATGTCACCAACGGCGACTACCAGCCGGTGTCTACACTGGACTGGAACCCCGGAATTGCGACAACCGCCAATTGGGGCATCGCCAAACTCGGTGGGGTGGCGGCGCCTGCCCGGGACATTCTGGGCACGGTTCGTCCCGCCAATCCCGGCGTCGGTGCGCGCGAGGCGGCCGTCGAAAACAGGTTCATGCGCGCCACGGACGGCTCTTTCGAGGTGAAGGAAAGCGGCGGCACTAAGAGCGCCGGTGTGTTTACGCCGGATGGCACAGCTGTGCGCTACCTATTCCGCGACCTGCCGCTGCCAGCCGGGACCTACGGGTTCGTGCTTCCGTCGCGCAGCGAACAGGGTGCGAACATCGCGGCGGGCGCGTATGAACTGCGTCTGGTGGAAAGCAACTTGCGCTGGACATACCGCGGCATCACTGGCAACAACGGTCAGGGCAACCTGCCAGGCGAATCTGACAAGGACAGCGTCACCGCGATGTCCTTCGGTCCCGACTACAGCCTAATCACCAGTACCGGCTGGAGCGAGCACGGGGAGAACGTCAAGTGCCGGGACCTGACCACGCGCAAACCGCGCTGGGTGCTGCCGGGGCAGGATGCGCCTGTGGGCATCTGTCTGGGCGAAGATGGGCTGGTCTACCTCTTACGCAACGACAGTGTCATCCGTTTCGACAACGCGGGACAACTCAAGCCGTGGGCCACCGGCGGCGTGCGCTTGCCGGTGAGCATCGCCGGCGCCAACGGCGTGGCGGAACTGGGCGGAAACCTTTTCGTCACCAGCAAGAGCGGTGAGGTAATGCGCGTGTCCATCGCCACCGGTAAACAGGACATGGCCTTCAAGGTTGAAAATCCAAAATCTTTAGTCGCCGACCGGCAACGAGGCCTGCTCTGGATGCTCTGCGACGTCGATCGCGCGGTGACGGCCTGTGAACCCGACGGTATAGTAAAATACACGTTCAAGCCGGTAGTCAATCCGCTGGCTTTAGCCGTGAATGGTGACCGGCTGGCGATAGCCGACTGCGATGCCGGCAAGGTCCGTTTTTTTGATATTCATGACCCATCTGCGCCTGTCGCCAAACAGACGATTGGCCGCGGCGACAGCCCCATCGGCCCCATTGCGGCGGACCGCTTCCGCTTTATGAAATCGCCGGGCACTCTCGTGCTGATGGATATGGATGCCATCGGGCGCCTGGCGGTGTTGGACGGCATCGGCCGCCCGCTGGTCTTCGCGCCCGACGGCGCCGGCGTTTACATGAGCTTGTGCGCGTTCGCCTACGACCCGATTTGGAATAACTACGACGGCGAAGAGGACGGCCTGACACATATGTACTTCGGGTCGCAGTCCTGGACCATTGACGCCAGGAAGGGCACCTGGGCGCCGGAAGCGTATTGGGGCGGCAGCACGCCGCGCTTCAAATACCACGGCCAGTTGTATGCCGCGGGCAGCGCCAGTATCATGGACTCCGCCGGCAAGAAGCGCGACGGCGTCGGCATCTACCGCTTTGATAACTACGCGCCGAAGATGCTGCCGATTTTCTACTATGTGGATGCGAAGAGCCAGACCCTTCGGGTGATTCACGACGAGAACAACGACGGCGCGATCACGGCGGCCGACGGCGATGGGACGCCGGTGCTGGACACCGCGGGCAAGCCAGTTCCCGTAAGCCCATATGGGATCTGGCCTCGCTTTACGGCCTTTGAGCGCAACGGTGACATCCGTGCCGCACGACTCTGGGTGTTCAAGGGCGTGGATTTGAAAGGCATTCCAGTGTACGAATTCTCGGCCGACTCGGACTATCCGATTGACACCGCCAAACTGGCCTCACCATACACATTCAAGACGACTTTCAAGCGGCCGGACCGCGCCCAACCGGTTGCGGCGGTCGGCCGCTATTCCGAGAGCGTCGTGGCTTCCGACGGCGACCTGATCTCCGGCATGATGACCAACGACAGCCCTCATGGTATGGGACTGGCCAATAGCGGGTGCATTGACTTGGCGCGCATCCGCAAGGACGGTTCGCTGCGCTGGTATCTGGCAATGAACGATTATGGACCGATCCAAGGCGTCAAGCAGGTGACGCCGGGGTTTATTCTCACCAGTTGGGGGCACCAGGCCGAATGGATCGGACTGGATGACGACGGTCTTTCCCTCGGGCACCTCGGCTTTCCCCAGGCGGAGCACTGGAGTGGCTTCTGGGTTGACCAGCCGGGATCCTACACCTTGTTCAAAGGCAATGACGGGCGGTTGCATGTCATGGCCAGCGACTACTCCGTCAGCGGCTGGCACTGGCTTAGCTTGCAGAACTACGATAATTACCGCAAGGCGGCGTTCCCCTTCAAGGTCAGTGATGATCGGGCGGCGGCGCTGGCGGCGCAGGAGCCGCGCACGGCCTTCATGATGACGCGCGCTGAAAAGCCGCGCGTGGTGATTAAAAAGCTCGTGGCGCCGCTCACCATCGACGGCGATCTGGAGAAATGGCGCGCGCTCGGGTTGACGCCGCAGGTCGTCGTCACTCCGGCCACCGGCGGATCGAACATCAAAAGCGCGAAGGATTGCAGCGGTGTCATCCGCCTTGCCTATGAAGGCGACAATCTCTACGTGCAACTGCTGCGTTTTGACGATGTGGTGGTCTTTGATCCTGCGTTGGCCACGCACCTGCAGGATTCGCTGGAGATGATGATCAACGGCTTCCTCCCGGGTTTTCAGTTCGTCGTGGGCAAGTTCGGGCCGGATGGCACCCCGGTGATTCGGCGCAAACGCTTCTTCATGAAGGAGAACCTGGATTTGCCGGCCGACGTCGCCCCGCGCGTCATCAAGGTACTCGATAATGCAGCCGCGGTTTCGGAACGGAAAATGATCGAGGCTGCCACCGGCGAGGACCTGTCGCAGGCAAAAGTGATTGTGATGGAATTCAAATTGCCCATCGACAAACGCGTTTATGTCGGCGCCGAAAAGGACGTATTCTCGTTGGAGTCGGGCAAAGGGTTTTGGTTGGGTTTATGTCTCGACGACAACGACACCCCCGGCTTGGGCGGCGCGCAGAAGTCGGAAGTCTGGCCGGCCAGCTTCGGCACATTCATGCCCAAGGAAGATGGGGTGTGGGCGGTGTTTGAGTAACGCGTTATGCATATAGTATCACGCGCAAGGGAGAAACCTGATGACTTCGCAAATTGAATTACGTTATCTCGACGCGCGGAAAATCCTGGCCGAAATGGGCGAGTGGATGGCGCTCGGGTTCTACGAAGGGCTCGATCTGCCGTGGCCACGGGCGTACGGGCTGGCGTTTCGGCGACTGTATGAGCATATGACGATTACCATCCCGGAGCAGGACCTGCTTCTGCCCCACGAACCCCTGCCGCAGGCGCGCACCATGACCTCGCACGGCGCCTGGTTCGCCACCGCGCTGATCTGCGATTTCAACCATGATCGCGGGTTGCGCGTGAACCCCGATATCGCGCAGGAACGAAAACAGGCTTTTCCGCAGCATGCGGCCTTCATTGATGCGTTGGTGGAGGATTTGCAACACGCGTTGCCACATTTCGGCGGCTACACGCACTCAAACCCGGACATCCGCCGCGTGGTGCATGACGGGTTCGACGCCATGGAACGGGAACTGGACGGAGAGATCGCGGCTGTTACGGCGCAGGGCGACCACGCCGATTCCGCCGAACGGAACCTGCTGGCCGCGCTCAAGGATTACGCCGTCGGGGTTCGCACGTTTCACACGCGGGCCGCAGGAGCGATCCGCCAGGCAGCGGACAGGGCCGTGGACGCGCGGTGGACAGAACTCACGCTCGTGGCCGACAGTTTCGCGGCCTGTTTTCTCACGCCGTCCACGACCTTTCTCCAGGGTCTGCTGGCGGTGCATTTCGCCTGGCTGCTGGACGGCTGCGACAGCATTGGCCGCCTCGACCAGGCATTGGGGCCATTATACGAAGACGACATTCAGAGCGGCGCCCTGACACCGGAGTTTGCGCGCAGACTGATTGATGAACTCTTCATGGATTTCGAGCGCCTCAATGGGTGGAATTTACAGGTGGGTGGCTACCGGCCTGATGGCCAGGATGGCTATAACGCGCTGTCGCGTGAATTGATTATCGCCTGCGACCGTAATAAGGTCCGGCGACCGAACGTCGCGTTTCGAATTACCCGGGCGACTCCACCGGAGGGTCTGCGCGATGCACTCGCCGCCTTGCGTCAAGGATCCGGTCGTCCGGCGCTGTATAATGACGACCTGTATGTGCGCACCATCAACGACCTGGACCTTGGCGTAATCACTGAGGACGCGCGCGAAATCGGGTTTGGCGGCTGCACTGAGACCATGATTGCCGGGATGTCGAACGTGGGAAGCCTTGAAGGCGATCTCAATCTCGCCAAGGCACTGGAACTGGCGATTCACGATGGGCGTGACTCCTTGTCGGGGCGTCAGCTGGGTCCTCATACCGGGCGGTTCCAGGACTTCATCGACTTTGCCGCTTTCCTGGCCGCCGTGAAACGACAGATTCAATATGCGATTGATGAATTCGTCGCGTGCAACCGCGAGGAGTTGGCAAAGCGCTTCACCCAGGGCGATCCCAAACTCTACCGCACCTTTTTCACCCGTGATTGCGTCACACGCCGCAAGTCATTCGAGGCGGGCGGAGCGCGGTATAACTGGGCGGTTGTGAACTTCGCCGGTGCGGCAAATCTCCTGGATAGCCTGTCCGCCATCCGCCGCTGCGTATACGAAGAACACTCAGTGACGGCCGATGAACTGGTGGCTGCGCTGTTGGCGGATTTCGCCGGGCACGAGGACACGCGACGGCGGCTGTCCGGCAGTCCGAAATTCGGCAACGACGACTCGACCGTGGACGATCTCGGACGCGAAGTCATTACGTTTGCCTGGCAAGAACTTTACCGGCATGAGACACCGCGCGGCGGTCGCTATGTCGGCTCCTGCATCATGTTTACGACCTATGGCTGGCAAGGCGCCCGGGTCGGCGCGCTGCCGGACGGACGGCGTGCGGGTGCGGTGGTCGCCGATTCGATCGGACCTGTGCAAGGCTGCGACATCCATGGTCCGACGGCTATGCTGCAATCGGTAGCCAAATTGCCGCTGTCGCTGGCCATCGGCACCCCGGTGTTGAATATCCGTTTCCAGAAGCAGTATTTGGCCACGCCGACGGGCTTGGCCGCCTGCGCGAGCCTGATCCACACATTCTTTGACCTTGGCGGCCTGCAATTGCAGGTGTCGGTGCTGGACAGAGAGGAAATGTTGGCTGCCCAAAGGGAACCGGAGCAGCATCGCGACCTGATCGTCCGTATTGGCGGGTTCAGTGAATACTTCACCAACCTGGATCCCGCATTACAGGCAAGTGTGATTGCTCGCACCGAGTATGGCGAATTGTAACCGCCATTACCGAAGTCGTGCCCCGAATGGATGTGTTCATGAATAGGATGTGCACCTTTTAAGATTCTATAAGGAGGATCTGATGCGTAAAAAATTGTTGGCGATATGCACGATATTACTTTTGTGGTGCAGCGGACTGGCGCATGCCGTCATGTTGGAGCGCGTGATCTCGCGTGAAGACCCGAACTTTACATGTGCCCGCGCCGGGATGTCCATCGGACAGGACGGCAATGTCTATCTTACGGGCACGCCGGCCGGCGGCGGCCGCGGTGCCTATGTGATGCGCGTCAGCCGCGACGGCAAGCAGAAGGCCGGGGGAAATGTCGTTTGGGACGGCTTCAACGGCGCGGCTGCCAACGCCGATGGCGTCATTGCTACCGCCAATAGCCATATGAATAACCGGATCCACTTGTATCACGGCACCGATTTCAAGGAATACGCATCGGCCGCCTGTGGCAACCCCTCGATGGTAGTCGCGGGCGCGAGCGGCGATTTCTACGCCCGGGATGTGGGCGGAAACCGCGTCCAACGAATCAACCCTCTCGGTGTTGTCGTCAAGACGTATTCTTTGCCCGCCGCTGTGAAAGGTGTCGGGAATTTTCGCGTCAGCGAAGCGGCGCAGGCGTTTCTCTTCGCAGGCAATCCCCTGACGCTTGTCGGCTTTGACGGCGCGATTCGTTGGACACAAAAGCTATCGGGTGCGATCGACATGGATCCCGCGGGCATTGCGTATGTGCTGCAGGGATCCACTCTGGTGCGCCTTATCCCTGACGTGCCGCCGGTCGACCTGATAAAGGGCGAGATGGTACAACCGGAGCAGGTCCCTGAAGCTGGTCCGGACGATGAAAAACCAGATCAGTCCACGGTAACGGTGAAAAAGGTGGCATTGTTGGGTGGTCAGTTCGACGGTGTGACTGCAATTGGCGTCTACAACAACGAACTGGTGGTTAAGCGATCAGATCCCGCGCAGTTGTTTGAAGTGTTTGACATGACAACCGGCGCTTTTCTGCGTACCATTTCCTCGGAGAGTGAACGAGTGAGCGTCGATTGTCCCGCTCTTTCCTGGACGGCAGGCGCGCGCGTTCCCTTGGCGATCAAGTTCGATGGGCCTGGGAAGCCGGCATGGCGGGCATGGCTGACACCGTTGGGTGATGACGATTGGCGAAGCCTAACGTGGACAGACGGGCAGATCATGGTTCCCAGTGATGCCGCGGGTGTCTATCAGCTTCGCATCGCCCCTACGGTGACGCCGCAGGCGGGCAGCGAATATACGCTCAACACGGCGGTCCGGGTGAGCGCGCCAAACAGCGCTGGTACGGTCAGCGTTTGGACGCCGCTCAATCGCGTCTTCTGGGGCCGAGGTGAAGCGATCCCGGTGACGGTATCGGTGCGCGCCGCGCAGGCCCTGCCGACCCAGGTGACCTTGACCCTGAGTGATTCTTTTCGTGGTGCTTCAGACGCCATACCTGAGCCGCTTTATAAGGAGACACTGCTCCTTACGCCGGGCGACAAGCCAAATGATATGCGCGGGAGTACTCAACTCACTGCCGCTTTCACCAATCAACTGGCCCCCGGCCGTTACGTTTTGCGTGTGGATATCGATGGTTTTACCTGCGTCGCGCAGCCAATCCGCATCGGACCGGGGCTGTCCGAGCGGTCGCCGTTCCGGATGATTTTCTATGGCGATTACGCCAATTTCAACTCGCGGGCGTCGATCTGGGATTTCGCCGATGTCGCAGCCGATACGCTGCACCAGTCGCGCGCGCTGGGATTCAACTCATACGTCAATCGAATCAACTTTTATCGATACCCGACGACCTTCGAGGATGCTGACGACGGTGTGCGGCTGGAACGCACGTTGCAAGCGAGCCTCGCGGCCGATCCTGCCGGACCGGCGCCGGAGAAGGTGAAGTTCGGATTCGCCCAGGCGCACCAACTGGGTGCTTTTAGCGCGCATGGACTGCGCGAATGGCTGCTCCTGGTGACCATGGACGCCGGGCTGCCGATTGCGCCTAAAGGGCTTCAGGACTTGTCGGGCGCCATCACGGGGCTTACCGGTGCGCTCAAGTCGTTCCCAGCCTTCGCCGGGTGGGATTGGGCGGCCAACTGGTGGGCAGGCGGTGACCCGTTCGCCGCGCCCGCCGCGCCGACCGCGCCCGCTGCGGCCGCCGCTCCGGATGATCCGGATGCCAGGACGTCCGAGACTGCGAACAATCCGGGTGCTGGCCAGCCCACGCCATTGGATCCCCAGACGCTCAAAAAGAACTACCAGGCGGCATTGAAAACGGCCAATGACACCGGCGCGTGGGACCCGGTGCTCGACACGGTGCGCAATCGCGTCTTCGGCTGGCAGACGGACGCCCAGCAGACCTTTAAGACCGCTCTGGACCAGGTCGCTCCGCAGCTTTCTACGGCTTCGTCCGGACCCTATCGCCGCATGGAAGTCTACCCTCCTGCGAATTTCTCCAACGTGGACGAGGTGGACCTGCAGTATCAATCCGAGTGGATCACGACTCCGGACTGGACCGCGCATGCGACGGATTTCTACAAGCGTCCCGGCAAACCAGCGTGGATCCATCCGGAATTCAACCAGGAAAACGGCACGGGAGGGGAGGTGCTGCCATTCACCTGGCTGGCAATCATGCGCGGCGTGGACGGAATCGGCAGTTCCGGCGGCCCTCTGGTTTGGGGGGGGAGCCATGGGACGCGGTCGGTTTTTCGGGCGCTTGGTGAGTTCTCCCGCCAATACGGGCCCTGGTTGACGACCCTTCAAAACCATGATCGGGTGGCCATTGTCGTCTCCAAACGCCAGATCGAGCTGGACAGCTGGACCTCCTACTGGCCCACTCACTTCACCAGGCTCTGGGAAGCCTTTATGAGCTGTCTATACGCGCATCAGCCGGCGACGTTCCTGTATACGGAGGACGTCAAGCCGGAGACGCTGCGCCAATACAAGGCGCTGCTCGTTGTCGATCAGCGGTACGAGCCGGAACCGCCGCTGGCCGCCCTGCTCGCGCAGGCTAAGAAGCAGGGGATTGCGCTGCTGGCCGACGGCACCTGCCGGCAGTCGCTGGTGACGGAGTATATGCCGCTCGGTATTTCGTTCGATCACATCGAGAAACTGCATGGTTGGAACGACGAGAGAGCCTTTTCGGAGTTTCCGCCCGTGCTACTCGCCAACGCGCCGCTGATCGCGGCCAAGCTGGACGCGGTCGCCGCGCCAGTCGCCGTCGTCGATCAGCCGGCAGTGCTCCTTAGCGAGCGGAGTCAGGCGGACGCGCGTTATATCTGGGTGGTGAACGACACGCCCAGCCCGCTCAGCACAGAACTGCTGCACAGAGTGAGTTCCGGCATGACCACTCGCCGGCCGGTCATAGCGCATGTCCGCATTCCGGTCGCGCCGGGGGACGTCGTCTACGACGTGTTCGCAGGAACAGTTGCGCCGAATAGCGGCGCGGCAGCGGCCACGATGGATGTCACCGCGGACCTACGATACAGCCTGGCACGCTTGTATGCGGTGCTGCCGCACGCTATCGGTAAGCTGGTCTTCGACGTGCCGGCAAAGCTTACTCCCGGCGGCACAGTTGCTTGGACCGCGTCCGTGCCCGGGATTAAAGCCGCGCTGCCGCTTCGAATCGAACTGCGAGACGCATCCGGCGCCGTCATCGATCGACGATTCACCACAACTGGCTCGGGCACGATAACCGTCCCAATAAATGCGGCGGCGCCTTTTACTCTTAGCGCCACCGAACTCATTAGCGGTGTAACGGCGGCATTGACTGCCGGGGCTACGGTTCCGCCAGCGGCGCCGTTTGCCCCGCCCGGTTCCCTGTTCGGGCCAAGGCTTTGCGATATCGCGGTGTCGGCGGACGGCGCCAGCGCCCTGGCGAACTCTTACGACTGGGGCGGAAACCTTTATGCGATCAACCTGACTACCGGTGCAATGCGCTGGCGCGGCAATGTAGGCGACTATTTTGCCAATGCGCCGGTCGCCGTGAATAATGGGTTCATGGTGCAGGGCTACGACTTGCAGAGCGCTGAAGGTGATTACCTTTACCGTCTCGACAACGATGGACACGTATTGCGCCGATTCGCGACACCTGGAACCACCGGCCTGAATTCCTTTGCGGTCGCACCCGACGGCAGTTGGATCGGCGGAGCGGGCAATATGGGGCTGGCCGCATGGTCTTCGGACGGCAAACTGTTGTGGTCTCAGAACGCGCTTGCTCCTCTGACGATAACGCCCCTTCTCGTCGCTCTCGGTGACAGCCTGATCGTGGCGCGGGGCACGGCGCTTACGGCGTACGAAGCGAAAACGGGACACCAGGTCTGGTCCGTCACCCCCGCCTCGGACGGTTCCATCGATGGGCTTGACGTCGGCGCGGACGGACGAACGTTAATCGTGCGGTCAAGTACCTGCGCAGGGCGAGTATTCACCCTGCGCGACGGCAAGATTATCGGCACGCTGGTCACCGGGGCCGATGCGGCGGTAGGTGCGCCCGATGGGTCCTGGGTGGCGATTACCGCTGGGCGCGAGCTCAAGCGATATGCATTTGACGGGGGCCTGCAATGGGTGTTCCAGGCGGACGACACATTACGTTCTCCCCGAATATCTCCGAATGGTACACACCTGGCGGTGGGAAGCGAATCGGGAACGCTGTATGTGGTAGACATGGCGACGGGCGCGGCGCGCACCCGCGACCTGGGCGCTTTGCCCGCTCCGGCGTGGACGCGAGATGGCGACGTGGTCGCAGCCACCTGGATGGGGACGGTGGCGCGTTTTGACGTCAATCTGCAGGCGAAGTGGCAGGTGCAACTCGCCGAAGCCACGCCGACTCAGCAGGTCGTAGCGGGGAACATCCACACCACCCGCCTTGCCTCATGGTCCCATGCGGAGCGCACACAGTTGCCACTGACGCCGAACCTGCTTGACACGAATACCGTGGCGCGGGATTAACGGCGGGCGTGCTGTCAGTCCGGATCATCCGACGGCCCTGCTTTTCGATGGGAAGGCTGATGCACTGCCGAATCTATGGCTGTTTTGAGGCGCCCTTGTCGTCATTGATTTCCGGCGTGGCCCGTTCATTCTGGAGATCAATGCCTCGCCTGTCTCAAGGAAGAAGGCGTCTGGGCCGTGTTTGAGTAATAAGAAAAGGAAAGATGAAGAAGATGAATAACTATATCATTGTGGCGGCGGTCGGGTTGATCCTGTGCTGCGCCGCGGGAGTAAATGCCATGGAATCAAGCAAGTACATTGTATATGCCAGCCAAGCTGGCGCGAAGCTCGACAGCAACGTGCTGACCGGCGGCGGCACCGACGACACGGCGGCGTTGCAAGCCGTGCTTGAGCAGGCACCGAAACTCGGTCGCCTCATACTGGTCATGGACGGCGCGGCACTGGTGCACGGCTTGACCATCTATTCCAACACCACGATTGAGTGTCTGAATCAGTCGTGTGGTTTCTTCCTGGCTGAAGGGGCGAACCGCGCCATCCTGCAGAATGTCCATCCCTCTGCCGGCGAAATTATGGACCGCAACATCACACTCCAGGGCGGCACTTTCAATCTCAACCGCCGCAAGCAGACGGAACACTGGGTGAATGGCTTGAACTTCTACGGGATTGAGGGGCTGATTCTCCGCGATGTAATCGTCCGCGACCAGCGCGCCTTCGCGGTGGCGGTCTCCAATTTCAAGCGCGTGCAGATGGAGCATATCAGCATCCTGCTGGAGGACCGCAAACTGGATCAGAACGAGGACGGCCTGCACTTTTATGGTCCCGGGCAGTTTCTCACCTTGCGCGACATACAGGGCAGCTCCTGCGATGACTTCATCGCGCTGAACGCCGACGACTGCGCCGCTCGCAACAAGGACGGGCAATGGGTGAACGCCGGCGGCCCCAACAATGTGATTTCCTATGGCCCGATCACCGACGTGCTCATCGACGGCGTGCAGGTAGACGAGGCCACGCACGTAATCCGTCTGCTCTCCCGCTGCTCCAGCATCGATCGCGTATTCATCAGGAACGTCATTGGTAAATACCGGCACTTTGGTATTCAAATGAACCCATGGCGCACGGCCGGGGGAAACTTCGGCCACGTGGTCTTTGACACGATCGATCTGCGTCCGGTGGAATCCAACGATCCCTGTTTCTTCCTCTTTAACATCGGGGGCAAACACGCGTCGATCACCATTCGCAACCTGCGCTACCAGACCTGCGACACGCGGCGGATGATCAATGTGGAGCCGGGCGCACAGGTGGGTGCGTTGACGCTGGACGGTGCCGAAATTGTGGCCGAGAAGGCTCTTGAGAAAATGCGCTATATTGTCGTAGAGGGACAGGTGGATCGCTTGCACCTGCGCAATGTGCAGGTGACGCAACCGACCAACATGCCGCCCGGCAGTTGCCTGATCGAGATTCCCGCAGGGGAGAAACCGCATGGCATCGGGCATCTGCAAATGGAGGATGTGACTACCCGTCACCTGGGCGCCGTGGTCCAGCAGTCGGGCGGTACCATAGGTCGCCGGGATGACCATAACGTTCTGGTCATCGAGATATCCTAATAATCAACCGCAAGGAGCCTATCATACACTGCTGACAACCGTTCCGCTGGTCGCCTGTCTGGGACTGATCCAGGCGACTAATATTCCAAAGGACGACCTCAATATGAGTAAGGACGATGGTTGTCGACTTTAAAAAATCATCCGCCGTCATTTTGGGTGATTTTTAATACCAATATGAGATTCTAATGCTATTTGATTACAGCATTATGAACTGTTTTGCTTGATGAATGCAATAAAAATGTCAGGTCAGGGGGAAGTTTGTCGTTAGAGAAGATTGATAATTGCTTAGTAAACTTCGTAAGTTCTCTTAACCTGTTAAATAAGAAAATCAAGAAAAAATCACATTTTTTACATTTTTGAAAAAAGAGAGAATTCTCTCTTCTCTCGCGATTTTCTCACCTGTCAAACAAGCATATCTTGGGGAGCCACTAATTCTTTAAACCGCCGTCATCTGCCGGCGGTTTTTTTGTTTTGGTGTGGATAATGCTTGATAAAAATAACAAAATGAAAGTATAATCAACTACCATAAATAATTGATAAAAGTATA
>Ga0194053_10000149_pt1 | contig 53718 bp, 36 predicted proteins | sample SepL228m_MetaG_FD_161684 | JGI IMG/M metagenome (GOLD analysis project Ga0194053, IMG submission 161684) | Anoxic zone freshwater microbial communities from boreal shield lake in IISD Experimental Lakes Area, Ontario, Canada - Sep2016-L227-8m | ecosystem: Environmental > Aquatic > Freshwater >...
GACCACGATCGCTCGCCCATCAAAATCCGGACCCCCCCCCCTTCACCGGCACCGGTGGAATACGGCAGATCCCCTTGCTCCCCGAACCTCGCGCCCATGAGCCGCTTCACAGAAGTCACGACATGCGCCGGAAATTCCTGCCTTTGTGCGAGCGCCGCCCAACCGACGACCGGCTCTCCCTGCTCGCGAAACCAAACCGCGGATGGAGTCAGCCGCCCGCCGGACTCGTCCGCCACCAAGACTGGGAACCCCGACTGCATCGAGCCCACGAGGGAATGCGTCGTTCCGAGATCAATTCCAACGATCATGGCCGGAAACGTATCCCATGCAGCGGAATTGTCCAAGCGGCACCTCCATTTTCCGGCTGAAGACTTGCGCCGAGTAGACGCTTGGTGAACAGTCTCCGGCATGGCAAACAAACTTGTTCCAGGGGGCACGCTTTGAAACGCGACTCCCTGCTGACTGTTTACGACAAGCTGACTGGGCTCGTTGAAAAGCTGCCCGGCGGGCTTCAAAAGCCGATCCTGCGCGAGCTGACTCCGATCCGGCAGGTGTTCCTCGAACAGCGCCCTCCCCGGCTCATGCTGGTCGGCAATCCTGCCGGGACAGCCCAGGAAATCCTCGCATCGCTCGGGGCGTGCGACTTGGAAACCGGAGGCAGCGACAACGGCTGGCGGTCGTATCGCGTCGCAGCGCGCGGCGAAATCCTGATTCTGGACGCGCGGCAGGATGTGCCGCAGGAGCATGTCAAAACCGGCTTGGACCGGCAGCATCCGGATGTCGTTCTTTTTCTGGAGAGCCCTGACGCCAGCGACAAGGCCTGGAAAACCTCCGTCTCCCGCTGCGGCCTTGTCGAATCTCCCGTCATCGCGCTTTCCTCGGGAAGCGCGTTCCGGCTTCAGGCCATGCTGGTCGCGGAGCAAACCCTCGCCCGGCGGGTGCCCCGCGTCCTTTCGTCCGACGATCCCGCCTGCGTGGAAGCCATCTGCGCAGCACTCCCGCTTCCGGCTCAGCTCGAATTCGCCCGCCTGACCAACGCGCGCCGTGCCCAGGCCCACATTGCCGGCTCGCTGCTGAAGTCGTTCAGCGCGGTCTGCGGCGTCATCGGGGTTCAGCCGATCCCGCTGGCGGACATGCCGATCCTCACCACGCTGCAGACGCTCATGGTCGGGATGATCATCCACACGACCGGACGGCCGTTCAGCGCGCGGCTCGTGGCAGAATTTCTTGGCGCCCTCGGCTTCAACATCGGTGCGGGGCTTGTCCTGCGCGAGGGCGCCCGTGCGATCGTGCGCATCGTGCCGGTCTGGGGAAACGCCGTCTCGGGCTTCATCGCCGGGGCCGGCACATATGCCATCGGCAAGGCCGCCATCGCCTATTTCATCGAGGAAACCCCGATCAACGAAACCCGCAAAATTTTCCGCTCCCTCCTCCCACGCCTCGGAAAAAAGAAATTCCCTCCCCCACTCCCGCCACCCGCAGCGTGACGGGGAGTTGTAGCAAACAGCAAAAAGGCCGGGCATCGCGCCCGGCCTTCTGGTTGTCAGATTTTCTTTTCGATCAGCCCACCAAGTTGCGCTTGCGCCGCAGGTTCCAAAGCATGAACGACAAGCCGATTCCGATGAGCACCCAGGTCTTCGGCTCGGGGACGACGGTCACGAGGCCGTTCGTCGCATCAAATGTTGCAGATTGGCCGACTCCAAGCCCCGAAAAACTCACTGTCCCGAAGCCTCCACTATAGCTATCCACATCGAAGATCGTGACCGTGGAGCCGTTCGTGTAGGTGCCACCGCTGAAGTTGAGGTTCAGCGTGCCCCCAAACGCGACGCTCTCGGTCCCGCCGACTGTGCCCTGCACAAGGTCATACGATCCGGCAGTGAACCCTGTATTGGTGAATTCGAAAGTGGATGTACCCGAGAGCGTCACGGCTACTGTGTCCAGAGTGATCGTGCTGGTGCTGCTGCTGCCGGGAGCCAGCGTGCCGGCAACTGTCAGCGTCTTGCCCGCCGCACCCAAAATTGTTCCAGTGCCGGTCAGTGACTGTGTGCCGGAAAGCGCGTAGCTGCTTCCAGTGATGCCCGCGACACTGAGCGTCCCACCGCCAAGAACCAGATTGCCGGTTCCGATTGTTCCACCGCCGGAGAGCAGCAGCGTCCCCGCATTGATTGTCGTGCCACCGGTATATGTGTTAGCACCGCTGAAGGTTTGGGTGCTGGCACCGGCTTTGACAACGGCGATATTATTCGTCTGGGTGGTGAGGCTGGTGTTCACGACCGTTCCAATCACTCCTCCGAAAGTGTTGCTTCCCGCAGCCTTGCCGATCGTGAGAGTCGACAGAGTGCCTGTGTTGTTCGCCACCCCCCGAGTGCTCGTGGCACTATCCAGTGCACCGATGGCAAGATTCTGCCCGTTCAGGTCAATCGAACCACCGGTGTCAGTGGTTCCTCCTCCGGCACTTGCCCCGAAGAATACCGTCGTGCCGCTTGGCAGGGCATTACTAACGCCGATGCGAAGAACAGCACTTGATGCCTGGTTGAGGTAAGTGTTGCCAGTGAAGTTGTTTGTGTTGTTCAGCGTGGTGATCCCTGCCCCGCCGGATTGGCCGGCGGAGATTTGCAGGTTGGCACTCCCGCTGACAATCCCGCCGTAGGTAAGAGAGTTTCCACTTGTGGCACCAAGCATCGTGGCCGAGGTCGCGCTGTTGTTCGAGATGTTGGTGTTGAGAGCAACCCCGCTGGCTGTACCGACGAATCCTGTGACTCCGGCTGCTGTTCCATTCAGAACAATGCTTCCCCCACTGCTGGTGGTGCTGGCAGCCGAGAGATTCACGCGGTTTGCATTGTTGGCGGTCGCGATTCCTTGGAGGGTCAGAGCCGCTCCTGAACCCAACGACAAGCTGCCGAAGCCCCAAGTGGCATTGGTGTTGTTCAGGTCAAGGGTCAACGCAACGCTGCTCGACAGAGTGAGCGAGCCGGTGAACACCAAGTTACGGCTGCCGCTTGCGGAGGAAATCGTATAACCAGTCGTATTGACGCTTATATTAGCGCCTGTGAAGTTGGTGCTCCCGGAACTGCCGAGAGTAACTGTCCCCGCCGTGCCAGCGAAGATCGCATTGTCAGTGCCTCCTGTGGCCGCCGCCCATGTGGCTTGGGAACCCGTTGCGGTTCCTGAGCGCCATGCGTTGCTTGTGCTCCAAGTTCCGGTTCCTCCATTTGCCGGGGATGCAGAGACGTTTGCCCCATTCCAGTAGAGATCCGCCGCATTCCCCCCCGCGAGGGTGGCAGCCGCAATGCCGAGGATAGTGAGAATTTTTTTCATGGTTTGTATTATTAATAATTTCGGTGACGTCTTCGGCGGATTCGGAATTCGAGATGAGGCATGCACGCATGCCGCGTCACGAAACCCGAACCGCCCCAAACAACGAAGGAAGGAAATCCTTCCTCTTCCGGCCCCGTCCCGGAAGCGACCTTTGACCGCCCAGTGGCTGCGGCTGCGCGCGGCTGATTCAACCTGCCGCGCACACTTATGTCGGTTCGCAAACTGCCCGATTTCACCAAGCCTTCAACGGATGATTTGTGACATTTCCGTCACAAAGCCGCCCCCTCGTTTTCATCGGCTGGAACGGAAGCACGACGCGTGCCAAAACGCACTGGGTCGTGGGAATTCCGGAAGATCCCGGGCGCAGTTGTATCAAGCGCTTGAAATTCAACAGGCCCTTGGCACCAGGACCTCTACAAGTCACAAAGGGGCGAGATCAGCGAGCCGCCCACTCCGCCTTTTTGACCTTATCCAGTTCCGCCTTGAACGAGGTGTCGGCCATGAGTCGGTCAAAAATGAGTCTTCCGACAGCGCGGGAGGCGAGGGCATCGGACTGGTAGTGGACTCCGGCGACCACGCGGTCCCAGCCGACCATGGCCCCGCAATTGAGGAGCTGGTGCTTTTTTGACGGGTCCAGTTGGGCGAGCACGAGGGCGGTGAGCCATCCGCGCAGGGCATGGCCGCTCGGATAGGAAAAGCTCACATCGCGCGGGACATAGCAGAGGACGCCGTCCTTCTCGTGGGCATCGACCGGGCGCTTGCGGGCGTAGTAGGCTTTCAGCCACTCTTTGACGCTCTCGCCGGATTTTTTCACATCCTTGAGCAACTGCTTGGTCAGCGGATATTTCTCCTCCGCGAATCCCGGCCCGAGCACCTCGCTGAAAATTTCAAAAGGGTCGAGCTTCTCGGTCTTTTTCGCGTGGGCGATCTGCTCCGGGGTCGCCGTGGCCTGGACGGCGAGCACATACTCCAGATCGCTCAGGTCCGCGGCATCCCCCTCCTTCGGCGGCGGCGGAATCCGTTCGACAAAATATGAGACGGGCGGCATCGGCCAAGCAGGCGCTTCCTTGGCCTGACAAAGCCCGGCGAGGAGCAGAAGGAGAAGGGAGATTTTTGTTTTCATGGGATGCAGCAAGAGGTTTTTGACAGGATTACAGGGTTGACGGGATGGATTTTCCCGATTCAAGGAGCGGGGCCGTCTTTGCTAATTCGCGGGCGGAATTTCCCCCTGTAGTCGGGCACGATCACCACGCTGACAGCTTGGGCGGATTTCGTGTTTATCTCCGCGCTCGATATTGCGGGATATCCCCCATCGGGATCGGGAATGCTCACATGGAGCGCAAGTTTTCCATCCGGCGGGATCATGAGTTCCGTGAAGGTATTCGGAGGGAACTGCCTCGCATTTTTTCCGCCGACGGACAGGTTCGCCGTCCTGTTCGAACCGAAATTGAACACCCGGATGTGGCAGCCCGGCTCCGCAGAATCGGGAAACTTGTCCTGGAGGAGCGGTGTCACCAACCCGCCCCCTTCACGGCAAAGAAGGAGGGTGTAGAAAATTCCTTCGTCCAGTTTCACGGCGAGGTCGTGATTTTCGCTGCCGATCCTGATGGAGAGTTTGTTTTCATTTGCTGGCAGGTCCTCGTAGGGCGTAATGACCGGGTGCTCGCCATTGGGTGCGCTGAGAAGTTCCACGGGATCCCCGTTCGGCTGTGGGAGGGTCACGGAAATCGCCTGCTTTTCGTCCATCAGGAACGCCCGGACACGGAGATGGGCGGGCAGTTTTTTATTGGGCGCAGCGGTTCCAGGCTCGGCACCCAGGCGCGCTGGGAAAGCGGAAGCAAAAAGGCAAAGCAGCAGAACAGGAATCTTCATGGCGATGAGCGGTAGATTTCCTTGATGCCAAAATCAGAGATCGGCTGGAAGCGGTTGGAAACGGCGGTCGCATCCGCAGGGTTGAAGGAATCGTTTTGCGAGTTGGCCACGCCCTTGCTGTCGAGCTCGACGACCGTTCTTGCCTGCATGGTGGAGGCGACAGTGACCGCGCCTCCGACAATCTTGAGCGACTGCCCGACGACGTAGATGGTATAGACGCTGCCGCGCGTGGTCACCATCTGGATGAGCCTGCGGACAAGTTCTTCGCGCCCGCGATCCAAGGTCAGCCCCATGTCCTGGCCGTTCAAAGTGGTTCCGGAACTCAGCAGCCCGAGTTCCGAGAGCTCCCCCCGTTCCCAAAAAATCTGGTCGTCGCCGGCGCTGTTGGTGGTCGCCCCATCGAGCCTTGCGGTTACAGCATTCGCGAAGTTTGTGATCTGCTGTCCTGTGAGACTGGATCCCGCCAGATTGGCAGGGGTCGATGGGGAGCTTTGATAGCGGAACCCTTCGAGCATCGCGCGCAGCATCAGCCCCCCATCCCTTCTGGCCCCGTTGGGATTGTAGGCCCCGCGGATTTTCCATGTGTTGGTGGTGTCGAAGTAATCAGTCAACCGCCAGGCTGCCCATGTCCGGCTGGCATTGGTCTGAGTTCCATCCCAAAGTCCCGCCCGGTTGGTAGTGCTCCACTGGTCGCTCTGGCCGACCTTGAGCGTGCGCCCTCCTCCCCGCGCAGCCTCGATTTGCGGAGCACTTCCCAGCACCCTGGCCGGGTCATTGAGATTGCCGATCTCCCCCACGCTCTGCATGGGCGCATTGGCGATGATCGTCGGCGCATCGCTCGCCCCTGTGCTACTGACGCTGTAGTCCGGCCACAGGGTGGGATCCACCCGATTGGCGTTCAGCGCGCCGAGAGTGCTTGTGCCCGGCACGGAACCATTGTCCATGGTATTGATGAAGCGCGTCTGATCATAAATCGTCGTGCTGTTGTCGTATTGATTCAGGATGAGTTGCTCGCTCAGCGAACGGGGATCGCCGACATGGGAGTAGGGGCCAGCTGGAACGGATCCGCTCGACAGGTTCCCTCCGAGCAGTCCTCCCCGGACAAACCAGACCTCGCTGTTCAGACGATCGGGAGTTTGAAGGTTGATCTGCATCCCATAGCCGCTGCCTCCGCTGCGGGCGATGGGCAGGGCGCAGAAACTCTCCAGAAGGCCCTGGCCGTTCCCCAGAAAGACACAGGTTTCGTAGTCGCTCTCTTGAGTCGAGGTGGTCCGCGTATACATCAGGCAACGATAGCTGTTGTTAAAGAGAGTGTTCCCCGAGCCGTCGGTGACATGATCCGTCGAATAATCTTTGGTGGTGCCGGAAAACTTGCGGTCCGAGTTCGCCACGGGCGCAACAAAAACATCGGATCCACTCGGAACGATCGTCGTATTGGGAGAAGGGTCGGTGGTGATCACGGTCGCGTGTCCTGAGCGGAAGACGAGATTGGGGATATCCGCCAGGTTGATCTTGATCGTCCGGCCCTGAGGAATCACCGGGGTCATCGTGCCTTTGGCGTTCGGGTTGTCGCCAATCGACGGCTGGTTGTAGATGCAGAGAAAGGCATCGGCTCCCAGATCTGCCGGGGTAATGTCCTTCGTCCCCATGTTCCAAAACTCGAAATAATGATCGAGCGTAAAGGAAAAATTGGCGGTTCCCTTCGACCCACTCCATCCGGCCGGTGACATATTGAGCAGGCGGGCGTGAATGGCATATTCCTGAAGCTTGGGAGTATTCTCCTGACCAACGGCGATGGCGGGGTTCGGGCCGGAGAGGCCTCCTCCAAGCGGCTCCAAGGCATTCGTGGGAGTGCCAGAAACACGGACGTTATAGACAGGCGGATTGCGGGAGGGATTAGGATCATTATCGACAATGGTGGGCTGGTTGTCCGCGTCGATGTAGTCTTTCGCGTTGACCGCCAGTTTGTTCAAGTAGATCAGGGCGTGATTGGCGAAGAGGAAGCCCGGGGTGGCAGAATTTGTGGGGACAAAATTCGTCTGGTTGATCGTGTTGGAAAAAGTCGCTAGCGCAGGGCTGCCAGAGCGATAAAACCGCTGGCCGAAGAAGGGCGAGGCATTCGAGTTGGTGATTGTTGTGATCAAGCGATCCAGCTGGGTTCGGGCAGGATCGCCGGAGGCGAACAGGCCATTGATATTCACGCGTCTCCATCCGCCACGGGACATGTTTAGGGAAGCAGAACAAGTGGTTGCAACGAAGCTCAGATTTGTGGCAAGCGCAATCTGCGTTGAGGAATCGGCACCGGCGTAGGCACCTTGGGGAGCGGACAAAAAGGGGAGTTTTTGCCTCAGGGCCATAACATTCGAAGCCGTGACGGTTGGATCCGACCCGCCACTTGCAGACGAAATCACCGTCAGCGAGGGAATCTGATCCGGCGAGGAGCCTGCGTTGGTCCCGCGCAGAACATTTGTCGCCACATTGAGATTCAAACGAAAGCTCTCGTCATCCACCCAGTAGGCATAGCGTGCCACCGGTGGATTATTGGAAAGATCCCGGGGCTTGCTTGGATCGGCCAGGATCTCGACCCATTGGGCCCTGAGTGTTTTTCTCGGCTGGCCGGGTGCCGAGCCAATCCAGTTTCTGGCGTTGAGGTCGATGGAATTAGTTGTCGAGAGCGGGGTGGCAAACGCTCCATCGACCGCCGATTCGGCAGTCGGAGAGGCTCCGGAGACAAGCGGCCACGCATAGAGCTCCACATCGGCACCAAAGGCCGCAGGGCTCGCCGCCGTAGGCATGTTGCCCGCGCTCGGACCAGAGAGCGGGAGACCCCGGAAATGCATGACAGCCCCTTCCGTTGTCAGGCCTGAACCTGTGCCGATGGTTTGCCATGCGGTGGCGGAATCCGGATAGTTGCCGATCAATCGAAGCAGTTGGTTTTCTGCGGCCGCAGTTCCTGCATCCACCGCCAATTCCGCATTATACTGGTTGGAAGTGCGTCTCGCCACATTCCGTTCCACGCTCATGCTCTGGAGGAAGGCGACGACGATGGTGGAGAGGATGACGAGGACGAGGAGAGTGGTGATCAGAGAGGAAGCCCGGTGAAAAAGCGGAGATCGGAAAGTGGATACCGGAATGGGCAGCCGGCCGGCCGAGCGAGTCGGGCCGCAGCCAGTCTGATTCCAGCCCATCCTGTAAAAAAACTTCATTGGGGACGGTTGAGTTTGATGCGGGTGGTGAAGGTTTGTTCGACCGGGGCGACGATGGCCGTGTAGGAGGCGGCGTTGGTCGATGTCCACGCGGAAAAGTCGGCCGGGGAGTTGCCGAGCTTTTTCCCAGCTTCCTGGTTGACGGCGGAAACGCTGATTTCGACGAGATCGGGGAGCGGGGTTGCAGCCGATGCGGAAAAGTCGGTGAGGCTGTTGTTTGTGAGCGTGTAGGCGCGGGCGGTGAAGCGGGTGACATTCCGGGCGAGGAGCTCCACCCGGGGGTCCAGTGCGGAAAGATCGGAGGGAAAGAGGGGCAGGGTCGTCAGCCGGTTGAACGTCGGGTCGCTGCTCAGCACGTAGCGGTAGATGTTCATCGTGTTGACCGGGGAGTTCGAAGCGCTCGAACTTTTTCCAAAGGCCATGAAATAGCCGATCTGGCAAACATCGCTTTTGTTCGAGGCGGCATCCTGGGCTTTTGCGGGGAGGGCCGCGAGGAAGAAAAGTGCGGCTCCCCGGTTCGTGTCGGAGACGAGGTTGCCGGCAGCCGCGAGGTTGGTGAATGCCGTGGCATTCAGCAAAAACTGGCCGGCGGTGTTGGTGGCCGCCAGCGCATTCTGCAGGTCGCGCGACATGATGCCGAGCGCCGCCCTGGCCTCGCGGTAAGAATCGACCCGGTTCTCGTTGACCCTCCACAGCCTGGCCCCGCTGTCCACCATATTGAGCAGCAGCACGAGCAGGATCGACATGACCGCCATCGCAACCATGAGCTCGAGAAGGGTAAAGGCGGATTTTTTCATTCGGTCAAAAATTCCCTAATAATTCATCAGGGTGACGAACGTGTATTTCGACCGGTTGGCGGAGGGAGCGGCGGCGGGGGCCTCGACGGTTGCCTGGATACGGGAGAGGTTCGGGATGCCGGTGTTCGTATCGACGACGACATTTGCGAGGAACGCCGCATCCGGAATGCTTCCGCTAAATGCGCCCGTCGAAATCTGGTCGGTTCGCCCAATGCCGTTTGCATCGTAGGACAGGAAGAAATTCGTATTTCCGGCCAGGCTGAAGTTGGTGATGAGCGAGGAGGCATCTGCTGCGGAAGGCCCGCGGACAATGAGGCGGTTAGTTCCAGTGAAGGCTCTCAGATCGGAGAAAATTTGCTGGGCGATGAGGGTGGCGCGGGTTTCCCGCTGGCTTTCCTGCGCGGACCTCATGGCGACCGGAAAGAGGCCCATGATCCCGACCAGAGCGAACGCGATCACCCCGAGGGCCAGAACGACCTCGACGAGAGAAAACGCGCGCGATTGCGCTTGGTGAACGGGAGAAGTCAGATGCTTGATGTCAGCGGTGCAATAGGCACTGCGGAAGTTTTTTGACCGGATGATCAGCATGGAAAGACAGCCGGCCCAATCAGGTTCCGGTCGTGGTGGAAATATCAAGCTGAACGCGCCCGGTGAAGCGGGAGAGGGAGATGACTTCAAATCCGCCGCCGAGACCCTGGCTATTTTTCCGGACGCTGATCGCCTGCTCGTTGCCGCCGGTCCCGCGAAAGCCTTCACTGAGGTAAAGCTTTCTGGCATTGGGCGACGAGCCTGACGGGAATTGCACTCCCCCGGCTTCGTTGAAGGTCACAAGATTGATCGTTTCTCCGGAAGCGGGTTGCGGGGACGGAGAAATCCGGGATGTGAACCCACTGTCAACGGGAGTCTGACTGAGAATGTTCGCGGCACCGGGGTCGTGAAGGAGAACTCCTTTGGGAAGTTTGGTCCATTTGGTCAGGCGCTCCAGTGGGGAGTTGGTTAACCCGTCCTCCGGATCCCGCACAACCATGACGGCATCCGGTTCAGGGAAATTGCGCCGGTAGAGGAGCACATGAACGGGGCGTCCACTTTCGATGGCAGCCACGCGGGCCTGCTCAAAGGTGTTCATGAGGATGTTCACGGCGCCACGGCGTCCAGCAGCGCTTGAAAAACCCGAGATCGCCGGCAGCATCAGCACCATCATGACCACCATAACTGTAATGACTACAATCAGTTCCAAAAGGCTGAAGCCCATGGATCGGCGTTGCCAGCCCTTTGGAAAATGAATCATATCAGAATGTTGACCAGCACCCCAAAAAACTGCCAAACGGAGTTTTGTAAAGATTTCGTCACAAGACACACCGGGCGGTCCCTCACTGTTCCAGCCCAGATATCTCTTGTCGGAGCAAAGTATTCACATTGCACAGACATTATCCCGAGCAGATTCAATGCCAACCCGGGCTGGCATTTTGAAAATACCGGGTGAGTTCCCCCCATAGAGTCGATGCAGCCAAGAGCCACTTTTCGCACTCGACCGCTTGACGGAATTCCTCCGCCGGTGATTCTGTTCAGGGCCGCTCGACGATAAGGATCAGGCCTCCCCATTGGCCCTCGGCCCGCGGCTGGGATCCGTCAGAATTCGAGAATACTCCGACCAACTTGCCGCCGGCCTCAACTTTCAGCTTTGTCGCAACCAAAACGAACGTATCGGGAGAGGCGGATCCGTGCGCGGGTTCCTTGCTCCCCGCCAGATCGACCATCCCGGAACCTCCCAGCGACAGAAACGCCGCACGCCCGTCACCGTTCCATGCGCTCATGCCGTAAAGCGTCACGAGCGATCCGGCAGGCAAACCGCTGATCACAAAGTCAATGTTTATGGGCTCATCGGGAGCGGCAGCATCCGCCCCCTCCTCTGCCTTTTTCTTGAAAGTGTAAATCCCGTCGGTCGTCAGCGGCTTGCTCTCATCGCCGAGCGAAAACCCACCGATCGAGCCCTTGAAGCTGATCTCGATCGGGTTTGCCCCCTTCTCGTCCGTCACGCTGAACACGGGATCGGGCGTCTCCTGGAGCGACGCCACTTCTCCTGCTTGAAACCCCTCGGCAACCGGGCTTGTCGGAGTCCCGAAATCCAGCTTGTAAGTCGATGTCCCGGCAAAGGCCGGGAACGTCAGCGCCAAGGCAAAAAACAGGGAGTAAACCATCCGCCACATCGCGAACATATTCCAGCTCCGAGCCATGAGCTCAGCTTTGCACGCGGCGGCGATAGATGAGCACGGTTCCGAGGCCCATCAGGAGGAGGGCGTAGGTGGAGGGCTCGGGGACGGCGGTCACCAGCACACCTCCACCGGAGGATACAGCGTTAAACTGAACCGCATCCACTGCGCCATTATATTGAATGGTGCCATTCGTGAGGAAATTCGTCGCGTTAAAAGCGCTCAGAGTGATGCTGCTAAAAAACAGCGAAGCGGTTGAACCGGTCGTGAAATTCATCGTCTTTGATCCACCTGCCCCATAAATGCCGTTATAAGCAGCAGCACCATTGACGGAAACGCTCCCGCCCGAGAGGTTGAATGTGCCCGGACCGTCGGAAAATGAAATCAAGTTGGCAGTCAGATTTCCGGTAGTCAGAGTAAATGTGTTCAGCGGCTTAAACTCGCCGGTCGTTACCAGAGCCCCTCCTGCCACGGAAATAGAACCGAGATTGGTGGTGTCGTTTACGATATTGCCCGTAAAATTAGCTGTTCCGCCCGTGATGTTGAGCACAGAGCCGGGATGCCTTTCCAGAGAGCCAAAATTTGCAACGCCGCTGGAAACATTAATTGTGGACGACACGCCATTCATAACAATGTTGCCCGCAGTTCCTTGATTGAATGTTCCACCCGCGACATTCAATGTTCCTCCCCCAAGTTGCAGCCAGGAAATTCCACCTGATTGGGTCCAACTTCCCCCATTGATTTGAAGAACTCCACCATTGTTGACGGCGAGGTCAGGTCCTGCGGTGTAGTTGACCGCACCGGCATTGATCACGGCGGTATCGCCAGCACCGGTATTGGGTACACTGTTTCCGACCCAGTTGGTGCCGGTCGTGTATTCGCCACTGCTGCCGCCCCAAACCACTGTCGCGGCATGAGCATTAAGCGCCAGAGCCGAAACGGCGACTGCGGCAAGGAGTCTGACCGTGGAGGAGGAAATGAGATTTTTCATATTCTGTGATGGGTTTCGGGGCATTAAAACCCTGATGCAATTTTATGCACCATGTGGGAATATCCACCATGGCTTCTGCTGAGTCAACTGGAAATGTTGAATTCGGCTGCTCTATTTGCCCGAAAACTCGATCCAGTTGAGCCGGGCGGCGCTGTTTGAGCGGAGGCGGAAGGCGGATTTGCCGGCGGGGAGAGCCACTGGGGCGGTCAAGGTTTGCCATCCTTTGGTGGAGGCGGTGAACGTGGCGAGGACCTTGTCTCCGGAGAGGAGTTCGATTTTTGCGCCTTCGGTTGTGGCGAGTCGGAGGCGGGCGGTGAATGCTTGTGCGCGGTCCGTAAAGACCTGATAGTCGAGCCACGCTTTCTCATCGAGCACCTTCAGTTCAAGAAAGCCGTCGGTGTCTTTCGTTGGCGCGATATCCGCACCTTCCATGGCCGTGTAGGATTCGAGTTGGAGGCGTCCGGGCAGCTTGTAGTAAACCGCGGGATCGTGGACCGGCATATTGACGTAGGCTTCGCCGAGCGGGGTGAGCGTTCCTGGCTTGTCCCCGAGGAGGCTGAGCTTCGGGTTGCCTTTCACGCGTTCCTTGAACCACGCGTAGCCCTGGACCTTCGGGCTCCGTTCCATCAGGTCAACCGACTGGATCATGTAGTCGATTTCGGCCTCCACGCTGGGCGCGTGCCAGTCGGCGAATTCCGTGACCCAGACCGGGCAATTGAACTCCTTGGGCATCATTTCCGTCAGCCACTTGAGTTCCCCGAAATTCCCGTAGGTATGGGAGCCGAGGGCGTAAACGCCGGGCTTTCCAAGGTAGAAGAGGAACGCTTTCAGAAACGCGTTCTGGAACGTGTAGGTGACATTCATTTTGTCGATCGGATCCATGGCCTTGATGCTGGCATCGGTTCCTGAGCCGAGAGCCATGTTCGGCCCGACCACGGGGATTTTGTATTTGTCGGCGACGGCTTTGATTTTCAGATACAGCTCCGCCGTGGTCTTCGGGTCGATAAACGCCTGGCCCTTGAGGTTCGGTTCGTTGATGGCGAGCACGTAGGGTGGCTTGTGGGATCCCAGATATTCCGCGAGCCCCTTGATGTCGGTGTCCCGGTTTCCCCATGCCATCGGAATGAACGTGATTTTCGCCGCCTCGGGCGCGTGGTTCGTGTCCGCAAAATGCCAAGTGTAATACCACGAGATGCCCGAAGCCAGGGCCAGAAAGTCTTTTGCGTCCACCTCGTTCAGGCAGACGCCGCGCTTCTGGCTTTTCACCGGATGATCGCAGGGGGCGATGATGGCATTGTCCGCCGCATGCAGCGGGGAGAGAGCGAAGGCGGAGAGGACAGGAAGAAGAAAGTGGGCTGGTTTCATATGAGGGAGTTGAGGGACAGAAATTGCATAATATTGCATTGACAAAAGCAAGAATATTTTCAATTCTTTTTGGGTGATCCGTCAGATTTCTGATAAGAAAACCGCAAGCTTTCCGAGCATCGGATTGGCGAGGAACATATTCCTTGGCTAGCTGCCGGTTCAAGCCCATCGATCCGGTAATTCCACCGAAAAAACCAGCGCACCCATGACCACCTGCCGATATTTTCTTACCTCCCGCGACTCCTCCAATCGCCTGGCCGAGCAGCCCTCCTTGAAGATCCGCTCTGGCGGCGGGGATGAGAAGGTCACCGTGCTGGTCAACCCCGAGATCGTCTTTCAGACGCATCTGGGATTTGGCGGGGCGTTCACGGAAGCGGCAGCGGTCACTCTGGAGAAACTCGGACCGGCGAACCGGAGGCGCCTGCTAGATGCCTACTTCGATCCGGAGAATGGGCTCGGCTACACTCTGTGCCGCACGCACATCAATAGTTGCGATTTTTCGTTGGGAAACTATGCGAATGTGGAAAAAGCCGACGATACCGCGCTCGAGAGCTTCTCGTTGGCACGGGAGAAAAAGACATTGCTACCGATGATCCATGCGGCTGCTGCGCTGACCAAGAACGGACTGCTCCTGTTTGCCTCGCCATGGTCTCCCCCCGCGTGGATGAAGACGACCGGAGAGATGAACAACGGCGGCCGGCTCAAGCCGGAATACCGTGCCGCTTGGGCCGAGTATTATGTCCGGTATATCCGGGAGATGGAGAAGGAAGGTATTCCGATCTGGGGGATCACGGTGCAAAACGAACCGGCAGCGGTGCAGAAATGGGATTCCTGTATTTATAGCGCCGAAGAGGAAAGCGAATTCGTCCGCGACCACCTCGGTCCCGCCCTTGAGCGTGCGGGCCTCGGCCGGGTAAAAATCATCATCTGGGACCACAACCGCGACCTTTTGGTCCACCGTGCCTCGGTGGCATACAATGATCCCGAGGCCGCCAAATATATTTGGGGAGCGGGGTTTCATTGGTATGGCCCGGACAAGTTCGACAACGTGCGGTTGCTACACGATGCGTGGCCGGACAAACACCTTCTCTTCACCGAAGGTTGCCAGGAGGGCGGTCCTCACACCGGCGAGTGGGCGCTCGGGGAACGCTACGCGCGCTCGATCATCAACGACCTGAACCGCTGGACCGAAGGCTGGGTGGACTGGAACCTCCTGCTGGACGAAACCGGTGGCCCCAACCACGTCGGCAACCTGTGCAGCGCCCCGATCCTTGCCGACACGAAAAACGACAGGCTTCTGTTTCAGAGTTCGTTTTATTACATTGGCCATTTTTCCCGGTTCATCCGGCCGGATGCGAGGCGAGTCCTTTGCGCCACGAGCGACGAGATCGTCGAGGCGACCGCCTATCGAAATGTCGATGGAAGCGTCGCCAACGTCGTCTTCAATCCCGGAGATGAGGCGAAGGAAGTCCGGCTGGATTTCGGAAAAACCGGGATCTCGACACTCCTGCCAGCCCACGCCATCGCAACGTTCATAATCGAAGATTAAATGCGCACGCTTCACAGCCGATATTTTCTCCTGCTGGCGGCTGTCATTCTGGGCTTCGCGCCGGCGCTGCAATGCCAGTCGCAGCAGCAAGGACAAGTGGTCCAGCCGTTCACCATCAACGCCGGAGGGGAGGACGTCCAGCTTGCCGTTGGGCAAGCGGTAACGGTGTTGGGTATCGAGAACGGCAAAGCCACGATCCAGGCGGCCCTGCCGAATGGCAGCATGGGCATCGCGCAAATTCCCGTGAACTTTGTGCGCCAAGAACCCGCGCCCGCACCTGTAAAACCGGCTGTGCAGCCCAAACCGAAACCCGTGGCAACCCCCTCGCCTTCCCCGTCAGTAAATCCAGCAAAGCCCGCCGCGACCGAAAAACCAAACGCAACTCCCCCACCCCCCGCCTCGCAATTTTCGCTGAATCCAGGGACCGCATCCAGCCTGACCTCGCGGGACGGATCCAAAACCGTGCACAAGGACTGGAAGCTCGTCTGGTCAGACGAATTCAACGGCTCCGCCATCGACGCTTCGAAGTGGGGGTTTGAAGTCAACGGCGAAGGCGGAGGCAACGGCGAGCTGCAATTCTACACCGACCGCGCATCCAACGCCCATCTCGCGGGCGGACATCTCGTCATCACTGCGATCAAAGAAAAATACGAAAACAGAAATTACACTTCGGCGAGGATGACGACGAAGGGCAAGTTCTCGTTCAAATATGGACGGGCGGAAGCGCGGATCAAATTCCCCAAAGGCAAGGGCATGTGGCCGGCGTTCTGGATGATGCCCGAGGCGAACGTTTACGGAGGCTGGGCGCGCAGCGGTGAGATCGACATTGCCGAGGTCGTCGGCGATAAGCCGACAACCATTTTCGGCACGCTGCATTACGGTGGCAACTGGCCGAAGAACACGCACACGGGCGATAAGACAGTGCTTACCTCGGGCGATGTCAGCAGCGACTTTCACGTCATCGCCCTCGAATGGGAGGAAGGCGAAATCCGCTGGTATCTGGACGGTCAACTCTACCAAACCCAAACGCGCTGGTATACCGCCGGAAGCGACAAGTTCCCCGCGCCGTTCGATCAGAAATTTTTCATCATCTTCAATGTGGCTGTCGGAGGCGCATGGCCGGGACCGCCTTCCCCGGAAACCGCCTTCCCACAATCGATGGAAGTGGATTACGTCCGGGTGTATCAGCCATCTCCGCAATAGGACCGGGAGATCTCACGCACCTGCAGGCGAACGGGCTTTCAATTACTTGACGGGAACCGTTTCCAAGGCGCGTGGCGCGATGGTGACGGTTTTGGCTGTCTTGTCACCCTGCATGATCCGGACTTGAGCGGGTTTGGTGTCGGGGTTCCAGATCACGGCGTTGATTTTATCCCCGCTGCGAAACACGTTGCTCGTCGGAATATCGGTGTGCCAGTCCCAGGCAACCGTGCCGATCTGCGCGCCGGCATGCGCCATGAAGTAGGGGACGCCCGCAGTATCTTTCAGCGCAACCGGATCGTTCGCGGCAAACAGGTTGTCGTATTCCTCGCAGACCACGGCGGGCTCGCCGAACTGGAGCGCCCCCAAAATGACGTTCGCCCAATCGGGACCGATCGACGTGAGTGTGGACGGCTTTTTGTCCTCGGACATGTCCTTGATGACGGCATCATACTGGTAGCGGCTGAAGGCCGGGTCGCGCCCGAGATAAATCAGGGAAGGCGAGACCGGGAGCCACTGGATACCCATGACGTGCTGCGGCGCGCCGCTGAAAAATGTGGCGTATGCTCCGCCGCTGTCGCCGAGGATGCTGATGAGTGCCTTGCCGTAGGCCGGCTGCCACGAGGAGTTTTCTTTGTCTCCTTTCCACGCGTAGTAGTTGTTCCAGTAGGAGCGGATGGCTTCATTTTCGACCGCCCAGCCCATTGCTCCGCACGCGACCATTTCCTTGTCGTCCAGTGCGGTGCCGAGCATGACGAGCCCGCCCCAGGAGTTCATCGCCTCCGATGTCGATTCCTGGTTGTTGCCGTCGCCAGAACTGGATCCGCCCGCGTAAGAATGCCCGTTCCACGGATCGAACGTCCGCAGGTAGGGCAGGAATTTATCGTCGCGATCCCAGTTTGCATACTGCCTGGCAACAAGCCGGGCCATCGGGCCGTAATCCTTGAGGAACCCGGGATCCATGGTCCCGTAAAGGCCCGCCGACATGGTAAAATATCCGTAGTGAAAATGGTTATCCGTGAAAAACTCCGAGCCGTAGCTCGGGGCGAATCCGACCAGCGCTTTCCACGCCGGATAATACGCGAAATAGTGCTTGTCGTCCGGCCCGCCAAAGGTGAGCCAGTCCGCCAGATACCCGCGAAGTTTTTCCCGCAGCCCCGCGGCGGACGGGTCGTTTGCCTGCGTCGCGATGGCGGCGAACTGCGCGGCCATCTCGATATCCTTGCCTCCCCAGTAGGTGTCGCCAGCTGGTTCCTTGCCCGCGCGAAGGTCGTCGAGAGCCTTCAGATAACCCGACATGCGGGCCGGGTCGTATGGTTTTTTTTCCGAGGCGATCACTTTTGGAACCGGGTAAAACGGGAGGAGGCCGGGAAACGAATATTCCAAGTTGAACACCGAGCCTTCGGCCAAGCGCAACGGGCCGCGCGGAGTGACGTAAGGCGTGCCGACGGGTTTGATGTCGTTGCTGACCGTGCGGAAGTGATGGGGAATCCAGCCTTGCAGCGGTTTCCCCGCATCTTTTCGCAGGGCCTCGGTCTTGAGTTCGAATGTGGTGGTAACCGTGCCTTTGGCCGGATCGTATTTCCAAGTGTAGATGCTGTCGCGGGGAATTGTGCCGGCTGCAGATTTCAAAAGCAAAGCCATCGATGGATCAGGCAGCATGCCGACAGCGATCCAGCCCTTGGCGGGGTCGGGAAATTTGATGTCCACCGAATCAGCCGTCCGCGTGACGGACATCCCAACCGGACCGAAAATCCCATAGGCTTGGCCCTCGACCTTGACGATCAGCGCATCAGTCGTGCCCCCGCTCAGAGCTCCGCCTTTCAGATCCTGAACCTCCAGGCCTTTCCCGCGCAGGCTCGGCTGCAATCCCGCGCACTCGACCCAAACGAAAGGCAGCCCGTGGCCGAACGTGACATCCCAATGCCGGTTCTCCTGCTCCTGCCGGGCGACGACCGTCCAATCCCCCCAGTTCAACACGCTCGTTTTAAGGCCGCCCTCGGGAGTGGCACCCTTCGGCGCAGGCGGTTGCTTTGCCGGTGAGCCGGCAAGGCGGATTTCCAGCGGGGAGCTGACGTTGACTCCGGAGCCTTTTTCACCACGGCCGGTATTCCAAGACGTCGGATAGGAAACCTGCACGCCGTAGTCGTCGAACTTCACCAGCGCGGGATTCGCCCAGAGCCTGCCGCCCGGACCATCCATAACCAAGTGCGTCCACCAATCGTTCGTCGGCACCGGCCGACCGGCCTGCGAGGGGTGGATGAATGGAGACTTGAGGTACTTCTCGGCGAACTTGGGGTTCTTGAGCGGCGGGTTGTCGGCATACGAACCCTTGCCGACCGGCACGGGTTTTTGCTCCGCCTGCTGCGCGGGAGAGGGATGCGCCACCAGCGCGAAAATGATAATTGCAATAACGACGCGGGCCACCGGAATGAGGGAGGGGTTGGTTCCGAGCATAGAAAAATAGTTTTGATGGATGTGCATAATATTGCAAACTCAATTTCTGGATGAAGCCAGGCTGCATCTGATGCTAGATCACGAACTCAAAAAAATGTCTGGACGCGTTGTTCCACGGCAATGCCACTCCGGCGCGGATGCCGGAATGGCGAACGTTTCCGGCCGGTGGAACTTTTGGGTTAGCGCGATCGAGGGCGCCTTGTTTGGCGGCGCCATGAACCTGGTCAATACCACCACGCTCCTGCCGAAAATGATCGAGTCGTATGGAGGCCCAACATGGTTGATTGCCGCGATTCCAATCCTTGGGCCGGTGGGTTTTCTGCTGCCGCCGATTCTGAGCGCGCATCATGTCGAGCAGTTTAAACGGTATAAGCCGTTTGCCGTCTGGTGCGGTCTGATGCAGCGGTTGCCCTATGCGGCGGCCGCCATCGTCCTGTTGTGCGCGCCGGGCTGGGCCACAGGTGTGCTGGCGGCAGTCGCGTTGGCACCGCTGCTCTCGGGCATCTTTGGCGGGCTGGGTTTGACCTCCTGGCAGCAGCTCTTTACCAGATGTGTGCCGCGCGAACGCCGGCATGCGGTTTTCGCCATCCGATCGGCCGTTGGCGGTGGCTTGGGCGTGCTAGCCGGTTTCGTGGTGGCAGGAATCCTGGCAAAATGGCCGGGGGCCACCGGCTTTGGAATGCTTCACGCCCTGACGTTTCTGGTATTGATGGCTTCCCTCGGCGTGTTCGTGTTGACCCGTGAACCGGAGGAGGAGAACCCTGTTCCAGCCGTCAGGAGTAACTTGTTGACGCATCTTTCTACTGTCCCGAGGGAAGTGCTTGCCGACGGTCATTTCGTGCTCTTGCTGCTCACTCGCTTCTTTCGCAATGGGCTCTTCATCATCGCCCCTTTCCTCGCGATTCACTGCCAGGCGGTTCTCGGGCGGCCGGCGAGCTTTCTTGGGAAACTCCTGACCGTTCAGATGCTCGGCGCGCTGGCCGGGAATGCCATCGCGGCCGCCGTGGGTGCCCGACGGGGGAGCAAGGCGACGCTGATGTGCGGGCTACTGTTCTTCGTCGCCATGTCGGCCGCAGCGATTGCAGCGAAAACAGAGATGCAGTGGCTGGGCATTTTCGGGCTGTTCGGAGCCGGTGCATCTTTGTCTGAAATTGGCAGTGCCACGCTCGGCCTGGAAATGGGACGGCGCGAGCGACGCGCCACCTTCCTGGCCGTTGGAGCGCTGGTCAACCTGCCGGCGATGTTGATGGCATCGGGTTTAAGCTACTGGTTTCACGACCGCTTCGAACTGCTGGCCATGGCGGCATTGGTTTCGATGCTGGTCTCAATGGCGTGCCTTGCGCCGCTGAAGGAACCGCATGAACAGACGGCGGATTCCACGGAAAGCTGAATATGAAAACAACGGAATTGATGCTGTCGGAGTTTGGTGCCGCTGGCGATGGAATCACCGACGACACGGCGGCTGTGCAGAGGGCCATCAACCGCGTGGTCGAGCACACGACACGCGGCGTTCTTTTCGTTCCTCCCGGCACGTATCGTCTGACGAAAACCATTGAGATCTGGCCGGGCATCCGGGTCATCGGCTGCGGTGAACCCCGCCCCGTCTTCGTGCTCGCGGACGATGCGCCCGGCTACCAGGCGGGGCCGGCTTACATGATCCACTTTGCGGGAAACACCCCCGGCCATTCCTGGGGCGAGGGATTCATCTTTCAGCCCGGAGCTCGCAGGCTGGCGATCGACTTCAACCAACCGGTGCATGATGCGAATCCCGGCACGTTCTACTCGGCGCTCAGCAACGTTGACATCGTGATCGGCAGGGGCAATCCCGGAGCGGTTGCCGTGCGCGCCACTTACGCGCAGCATTGTTTCCTCGCGCATATCGACTTTCACATCGGCTCCGGGCTCGCCGGGATTCACGACGGCGGGAATGTCGGCGAGGACCTGCATTTTCACGGCGGAAAATATGGGATCATGACGATCACTCCCTCGCCAGGCTGGCAGTTTTGCCTTGTGGACACGACCTTTGAAGGGCAGAGCGTCGCGGCGATCCAGTCCCGGCTTTCCGGCCTCACGCTGATCCGCCCCCGTTTCAAAAACGTGCCGACGGCCATCACGATGAGCCCCGACCGTGGCGAACAGTTATGGATCAAGGACGGCCGTATGGAGGATATCGCCGGCCCGGCATTGATCGTCGGCAACGAGCAATGTTCCCGCAACCAGATCAACCTCGCGAATGTCGTCTGCCGGCGCGCCCCGGTCTTCGCGAAATTCCTGGAAAGTGGAAAAGAGATCGCTGCGCCAGGGGAGATCTACCGGGTCGAGGAATTTTCTCATGGCCTGCACGTTACCGGAGGGGGCGTGGCCCCGGAGGATTTTTGCACCGAAACTCACCTGAACATCTCCGGGCTGAAGGAACTGCCGCCTCCCGTTCCAACCGACATCGCCCCGCTTCCGCCGCAGTCGGATTGGGCAAATGTGCGGGCGCTCGGCGTCAAAGGCGACGGCGTTGCCGATGACACTGATGCCCTGCGCCGTGCGATAGCTTCGCACCGGACGCTCTACTTCCCCTGCGGAGCCTACCGGATTTCCGGCACCCTGAAGCTCCGGCAGGACACCATCCTCGTGGGGTTGCATTCCGGCGCAACCCGGATCTTCATCGACGACAACTGTCCCGCATTCGAGGGAATCGGGGCACCGGTTCCGATGATCGAGGTGCCGTCCGGCGGGACGAACATCCTGACGGGTCTCGGAATCTACACCAACGCCATCAACCCCCGCGCAGTGGCCGTGAAATGGATGGCCGGCGAGCATTCGCTGATGAACGACGTGCGCTTCCTCGGCGGCCATGGCACCGCACAACTCTCGGGCGGGCGCGAGGAGATTTACAACAGCAACCACAGCGGAGACCCGAACCCGCTCCGGCGCTGGGATTCCCAGTATCCGAGCCTCTGGATCACCGACGGGGGCGGGGGAACGTTCATGGATATCTGGACGCCGAGCACCTTTGCACAATCGGGAATGTTGATTTCCCGCACCTTGACCCCCGGCCGTATTTACGCAATGTCCGTCGAGCATCATGTGCGGAACGAAGTGAGGCTCGAGGACGTCTCGAACTGGGAAATCTATGCGCTTCAACTCGAGGAGGAACGGGGGGAAAGCGGATTCGCACAGCCCCTGGAAATCGACCGCTGCCAGAACGTCCTGTTTGCAAATTTCTTCTGCTATCGTGTGATCAGCTCGTATCAGCCGTTTCCCGCTGCGGTGAAAATCTCGAACTCCACGGACATCCGGTTCCGGAACTTCCATTGCTGGTCGAACTGCAGGGCCGATTTTGACAACGCGATCGTGGACGCCGGGAACCGGATCGAAATCCGCCAGCGCGAATTTGCAACGTTCACCGCCATGGGCCGGCCCGCCTCAACGCCCGCCTGGAATTCGATCGAGCCAGCGGACAGTTCCAGCGTGCAGAAACTCGCGGACGGTTTCTTCCGCCTCGCCGGCGGCACGACCGATGCGGCGGGCCGTTTCTATGCCGTGGACGCGCGACGGCAGCGGATCTACCGCTGGGCCGAATCAGACCCGAATCCCTGCCTCGTCGCCGATCAGCCATTCGATCCCGTGAACCTCGCCTGCGATGCCTCCGGAAATCTTCTCGTCGTGTCTTACACCGGCTCGGTTTATTCCATCAACCCTGACAGGCCGGAGGAGGGCCGGATTCTGAAACCGCAACCGGCCATTGCGCGACCCGGCGCGACAGCGATCCTGCCTGTGAACTTCTGGAGCAATGGATACGCACTCGTCAAAGGCATGGCCGCGAAGTGCCTCGCGCATTTCGTTTCTCCGGACGGTTCGGTTTTCATCCCTGCGCGCGAAGATTTTCTCACCGGCAAACTGTCTTGGGGCGTGAAAGACCACGACATCCTTCGCGCTTACGGCCTGATTCCGGCGAAGACCGGAAGCCGGGTCTTCATCACCCTCGAGGAAGGGGGGAAGACTTACTCGGCCATGGTCGATGAAGCCGGAAACCTGAATGATTTTCAGCTCTTTGCCGAACGTGGAGGGGAAGCCGTCACAACGGATCCCGACGGCAACGTTTATATCGCCGAGGGGCAGATCTTTGTTTACTTCCCGGACGGCAAACTGCTTGAGGTCATTACCGTGCCCGAGCGACCGCTGGGCCTCGTCTTTGGAGGCAAAGACCGGCGCACGCTTTACATCCCCGCAGGGACTTCGCTCTACGCGGTGCGCTGCACCCCATCCTCCAACAACAGGAATGCCGTCGCTTGAGGCATATGCCAATAACCCCTCATCACCTGAACCAGCAGACCGACGCACAGGACCGGGTCCCGTTCCGCGAACGTCTGGGGCTTGGTCTCGGAGCGCTTGCGGGGGCGGGATCCCACGGCACGCTCAACGTCCTGGTCAACCCGGTCTTCAACATTATTCTCGGGGTCAATCCGGCGGTGCTCAGCACGATCGTCTTCATCCAGCGGTGCTGGGACGCTTTCACCGATCCGCTCATCGGCCAGTTCTCTGATAATTTCCGCTCGCGATGGGGGCGCCGCAAACCCCTCATCGCCGCGGCATCGCCGTTGCTCGCGGCCTTCTTTCTTCTGCTCTGGTGGTTTCCAGAGAAGGCCTCGCCCAACGTGATCGCCGGTTTTTTTCTACTTACCTCCCTCTGCTTCTATGGAGCACTCGCGCTTTTCACGGTTCCGCTGGCGGGCTTGACGCTTGAGGCAACCGACGACTACCACGAACGCACGCGCATCGCCTCGATCGTGCTCTTTTTCGGGTTCGCCTTCTCGATCCTGAGTCAGTGGATATTCCCTCTTGCGCAAAGTTCTTGTTTCCCGGACACCGTCGCCGGTGTGCGCTGGGTGGCGGGTGCCTGCGCCATCGCATTTTTTGGAGCAGGGTTGGCCCCCATATTCCTATGCCGCGAGCGCAATTACGAACGGGTCTCGGCGAAGCAGCCCAAATTCCCGCTGATCCCAAGCATCCGCGCCGCAGCGAACAGCAAGCCGTTTCTCTTCCTCCTGGGTGCCCGCCTAGTCGCCTCGTTCGGCTATAACCTGGTGTCCATGCTCGCGGCCTACATGAACACGTATTACGTCTTCGGCGGCAGGGTGAAGGAGGCCTTCCAGACCTTTGCCTTCCTCGGCTCGACCTTTCACATCGTGGCGATCATCGGGGCGGTCCTCGTCTATCCGATGATGAGCCGGCACATCGGAAAACGCCGCACCATCCAAGTAGCGGCTGGGATGCTCATCGTCGGCTGCACCTGCAAAATCTTCCTCTACCTTCCCGGGCAACCTTGGTGGCAGCTGATCATCATCGGCTGCAACGGCGCCGCGCTTTCCGGCATCAGCCTCGTCTCAGCCTCCATGCTCGGCGATATCGCCGATTACGATGAGTGGAAAAACGGAACCCGTCGGGAGGCTCTCTTTTCCTCGCTCACCATGTGGGTGGACAAGCTCGGCGGATCCGTCGGATACCTCATCTCGGGGTTCGTCCTCGTGGCCATCGGATTCAACGCGGCGTTGGGCGCACAATCACCAGGCACGCTTCTGGCCATGAAGTGGAGCTACGTGACCTTCCCATTCATCGGCGCCTTGCTGGCCATCGTGTTCATGCATTTCTACGAACTGAGCGAGGAGCAGGCCTACCAGATCAAAGACGAACTGAAAAAACGCCGCGCGGAATCGGAATCGGAGTCCCCCTGAAAGCCAATACTGTGAGTTTCATAGAGATGGGAATGGACGTTGCAATCCCCCGCCACGGGCGGGTTTCGCGGCTGACCGATAATTCTCCCAGTGCAACGGCCAAAAGCTTACTGACTAGGAAATGAGATCGAATAAATGTGCATCCTCGTTGATCGTTCGCTCCATGCTCCCGGCTACCAGGTTCGAACATCCCTGAAATGGCGGCGCGTCAAATCGTCAAACTCCTTTTTGGACAGGATCGTTCCGACCGTGGAGAGCGAATCGGAAATCAGCCCCGCGGGAGCCTGAACCATGCACATGCGCCGGTCCGTCAACGCCCAGCCGGTTCGCGCGTCGATCACATGACTGAAACGCTGCCCGCCGATTTCGACAAACTGTTCCGTGTCGCCGGAGACGCTAAAGCCGCAGTTGGCGACTTCCATTTCCCGAAGGCCGGGTTTGGCAGGGTTTACCGGCCAGCCTCGTTTTCCTGGAGGGGCGTCGCCGAAAACCATGTCGCCGCCGGCGATAAAGGCGGCCCGGCGGATTCCCTGGGAACGCAACGATGCGACGGCCTCGTCTCCAATATAACCTTTTGCAATGCTGCCGAGATCGAGAAGCATTCCGGATTTCGCCAGCGTGGCGGTCCGGGCATGGGGGTCCAGCACGAGGTTGCCATAGCCAATGTATTCCAGAGCCTTCGCCACCGAGTCCCGGGTTGGCAGCGCGTGATCGCGCCGGGCCTGCCGCCACAAACGGATCACCGGGGCGGCGGTCACGTCGTAACGCCCGTCCGTCAGCCGCGCGATCCTTTGTGCGGTCTCAAGCACCGTAAAAAGCTCGCGGCTAATCTTCACGGGGCCGCGCCCGGATTCCCGGCAGAGCCGCGACAGTTCCGAGTCCGCTTCATAGTCGGAAAAGATCAGGTTGAGCTGGCCAATTCTTTCAAATGCTGTCGCGCAGGCCTTTTGTCCCTCCGCGACACTCGGCGCCCAGACAATCAAGTCCACTTGCATACCCATATGCATCTGCGAGACCTTGACCTCGGTGAGACGCCGCCCGCATCCGGACGCAAGGAGCAGCGCAGCGAGCAGCAGTGCGGCGCACATCGCGCGACAGGGAGTGATCATGCAAATCCAAGGATAGTTTTCATTTCGACAAATGCAGGTAAAATTTCGGATACAAACAGAGAATAACCCCATGAACTTTCCTATGAAACGCTTTCGATTAGCGATTCTGATCATAATCCTAATGATTCTGGCCGGCGTGGCCGCGTATTTTTTCATTCCAAACGCACGGGATCCAGGTCAGGTGGAGGTCCATGCCGTTGCGGAGCCGCCAGTGGTGGCGGAGGTGATCAAAGCCGCTGCTTCCGACAGGGTCATTGAGTTGGACGGCAAGAACGCCGCCATCACCTTCACGGCTGCCAAATCTCTGGGAGGCAAGATTCTGACAGTCACGGGAGGATGGAGCGGCAAGTTTTCCAGCCGTGGGAAGGGAGTCGCCGTGGTGGATCCTCTCACGCGGGAACTGCGGCAGATTCGCGGGGAAATAGAGATCGCTTCGCTCTGGTCGGAGCATGACCTGCTGACGAAAAACCTACTCGGGTGCGGGTTCTTCAATGTGAAGGAATATCCGACCGCAACCTTCATCACCACCCGCATCGATCCGGCGAAGGGCGGGCTCGGTGGCGCCACGCATCGGGTCCAGGGCAACTTCCAGTTGAACGGAATCGAGAAATCGCTGACAGCTCCCGCAAGGATCGAGGTGACGCTAGGCGGCTTGCGTGTCGAGGCGCACTTCGCGATCAATCGACGGGATTTCGGCGTGCTCTTCCGCGACAACCACGCTTTCCCGATCCTGGACGACGGCAACATTCTCCCTTGGGTTGCGCTGAACATCACCGTGGAAGCCGGAGAAATTACCGCTCTGGCGACACCGGGCAGGGCGGCCGATTCCTTAAAGGGAAAGCCGGAGCCGGCGGGCGAACTCCCGAAGACCTGTCACGATGTCATTCCGCTCTCGCAGGTCGGTTTTGACGTGGTCCTCGTTCCCGGCGACCCGGTTGCCGGCATTGGCCCGTTCTATTTGGGCCGCACCGAAGTGACATGGGATGAGTTCATGCCGTGGGTGATGTGCAAGGATCTCCCCGAGGAGAAGCAGGCCGAACAGCGCGCGCTTAAGCAACGTCCGAGCGCTCCATACGCCACGGTGGACCGAGGGTTCGGGTTTGCACACCGCCCGGCGATCGGCATGTCCCGGCTCGCGGCGGAACGGTATTGCGAATGGCTTTCGAAACAGACAGGTCACAAATACCGGTTGCCCACGGAAAAGGAGTGGGTGCATGCTTTCGAACTCGGCGGCGGCAACGCGCACGGGGCCCCCAGCGAAGAGGAAGCCAACGCCAGCGCGGTATGGTTCGGAAACTCAAAGCCTCCCTCGCTCAAATGGAATTCAACGCTTCCGGCAGGATCGAAGATCCCAAACAAACTGGGAGTCTTTGACATGATCGGAAACGCCTCCGAATGGGTGACCGACACCGGCGAGGACCGGGTGGTGCGCGGCGGGGATTTTCTCAGCCCCGTGGCGGCGCTCGGCGGAGCCGGGCGTGAACTCCAGGACGACGAAGTCTGGAACGCTAATTACCCCGGACTGCCGGGCGACCCCAAAAGTATCTGGTGGTTCACCGATGCACCCGGGGTTGGCTTCCGCCTTCTTCGCGAACCTGATTAAACGGGCAGCAGTCAAGTTTACTGTATACTGATTTCGGCCTTGGATTCCGGTGCGGTTGTGCAGAAATGAGAATCTTCATGAGCGAAGGCAGACAAACCATCCCATCAATGATTCGGCACCATGGAACGTAAAATCGGTATCCTGATGAGCGGCGTTACCGGTCGCGAGGGGACTCACCAGCACCTGCTCGGCTCCATCCTGCCGATCCGCGCTCAAGGGGGAGTCGCGTTGCCCAATGGCGACACCATCATGCCGGACCCCATCCTTGTCGGGCGCAATGAAGCCAAACTCGCCGCGCTTTCGCGGGCGCACGATGTCCCCCGGTATACCACGGATCTCGACGCGGCGCTTGGCGATCCGTATAATGAGATTTTCTTCGACGCCTCGCTGACCAGCCTTCGTCCGGCAATGATTCGCAAAGCCATCGCCGCGGGAAAAGCTCTCTACGTCGAAAAGCCCACCGCAGGAACGACAGAGGAAGCGGTTTCCCTTTATCAGGAGGCTGCCGCCAAGGGGCTCAAGAACGGCGTGGTTCAGGATAAGGTGCTCTATCCCGGCCTGCAGAAGCTCAAATACCTGATTGATACCGACTATTTCGGTGGAATCCACGCCGTGCGCGGCGACTTCGGATATTGGATTTTTGACGGGTTCCAGTGGCCCTGCCAGCGGACCGCGTGGAACCACGTCGTGGCCGATGGCGGCGGTATGATCCTGGATATGTATCCCCACTGGAGCTACATTATCGGCGATCTCTTCGGCGAGATACGAAACACGTTTACCACGGCGACAACCTGCACCAAACGGCGGGTGGATGAGTTCGGGAATGCCTATGAGTGCGATGCCGATGACACCGCCTACTCGCTTTTCGAACTCGCCAACGGCCTCACCATCCAGTGGCACTCCAGTTGGAGCGTTCGCGTGAGCCGCCGTGATCTCTGGTCCATCCAGGTGGATGGCCCCCGTGGTTCCGCCGTGGCGGGGATGTTCGAATGCCATACTTTGAGCGATGCGCAGACGCCCCGCCCCGTCTGGTGTCCTGACGTTACTCCGGCCATCGACTACCTGAACCTTTGGTCTCCGATGCCCAATCGCAAGGCCTACGACAACGCGAACAAGACGCAGTGGGAGCTTTTTCTCAAACACGTCGTCATCGACACGCCGTTCCGCTGGAATCTGCTCGTTGGAGCCAAGGGAGTGCAACTGGCCGAAAGATCGCTTCAAAGCGCGAAGGAACGCCGCTGGGTTGAACTGGAAGCGCTAGACTAGCCGGGCCTCCGCCAAAATTGCTTATCCCTTGAAATGAAACTCGGAGTCGCGACAGCCTGCTTTTCCTACATGAGCCTTGAGGACACTCTCAAGTATCTTCAGCCCTTCCAGTTGGAATGCATCGAGCCCTCGGCGGGCGGGATGCTCTCACGGACTCATGCGGACCCGGAACTCCTGCTTGGCAGCTCCACGGAGTTCGGTCGCTATTGCGACCTGCTCAAGCGATACAATACCTCCATCAGCAACCTTAAGGCGCACGGCAACCTGGTTCATCCCAACCCGGACATCGCCAATGCCCATCGGGAGGATTTCAAACGGGCCATACTCCTTTCGGAAAACCTGAATTTGAAATACATCCATAACTTTTCCGGCTGTCCTGGCGCGCCCGACGGCGGCAGGTATCCGAATTGGGTCATCCAGCCATTCCCGTTGGAGTTTCGGGAGGTTTACGATTACCAGTGGAATGAAGTGCTGATCCCGTTCTGGCAGGAGATGGTGAAGTTCGCCGCGGATCACGGCATCGAGAAGATCGGCATCGAAATGCACCCCGGCTTCTCCGTGTATAACCCTGAATCGTTTATGAAGCTGCGCGACGCCGTAGGCGATATGATCGCCTGCTGCTTCGACCCTGCGCACCTCATGTGGCAGGGCATCGACCCGACGGTCGCCATCCGCTTTCTCGGCGATGCCATCTGCCACGTTCACGCTAAGGATTGCAGCGAGGACAAGCATAACATTCCCCTGAACGGACGGCTCGACCCTAAGATGTATACCCAAACTGCCAAGCGCGCCTGGATATTCCGCACCCTCGGATATGGCCACGAGGAAAAACTATGGCGGGACATCTTCACGGCGCTGAGCACGATCGGCTACGATGGCGTCGTGAGCCTCGAGCATGACGATTGCATGATGACCACGATCGAGGGATTCGAAAAGGGCGTCCATTTTCTGAAGAATATTGCCGTGAAGGAAAAGGCCTCCGGCCTTTGGTGGAACCATCACTAATCCCGCATCAGCTCTTCGAGCCGAGCACCCAGCTCGCGGCCTGCGCCAGCAACAGCCGATAGGGAGGCAGATTCCACACCTGGCCGTCGTGCCACGTTCCGCCCAGCAGGAGGACAGTTTGTATCTTTTTCATGGCGGGTCGTGTTTTCCTACCAAGGGAGGGGAGCGCCTTTGTAGTCCATGTAAATCGGGTCCTCCATTGTCCACGTCCGGCCGGCCAAAGCATGGATACCCGCCGCCGGCACGGCCGGGTCCAGCAGAGCGCCCGGCCCTCCCGCATCCGTCTTCATCCAGCCCGGCTCGATCGCAAGCACCTTCATGCCTTTAGGCGCGAGCCAGTTCTGAAGGATCTTGCAGGCCATGTTCAAGGCGGCCTTCGACATGCAATACCGGTAGTGGTAATCCCGCTTCATCGCGCCGATGCTTCCTGCTTCCGAGGAGATGTTGATGATCAGCTTTCTCCGCCCGCGTTCGAGCAACGGCAGCAACGCCTGGGTGACGCGCAGCGGCCCAAAGGAGTTTACCTCCATGACCTCCGAGGCGCGCCCCGCCTCCAGATCCAGGTCCGGCAGCCTCGCCAGCGCGCAACTCGGGACGATCCCGGCGCAATTGATCAGCACGTCCAACATCGATTCCCTCATCGCCACTTGTTGGGCGGACGCCTTCACCGAAGCGACGCTGCTCACGTCTTGCGGCACGACAATCACCTCCCCGCCGGACTCGTCGGCCAGCGCACACAAACCCGATCCGTTGGCATAACTGCCCGCATACACCCTCCAGCCGGATCCGTAGAACTCGCGTGCGAGCGCCAGACCCAAGCCTTTGTCCGCACCGGTAATGAAGACAGTTTTATTCATAAGTTTGTTTCAACTGGATTTGGCCGGGCAGGATACATTTTGCTTCTCCGCTTCTCGCGACCATATTGAGATTGCTGATTGCAAATATATGCATAGCGATCAGTAGATATTCAATAGGAAACCCCGGATAACCTGCGCGCTTCATCTTTGATCAGCGGAGGCTTAACATCCACTTGGACTGTTTGCCCCCTGCCAAGTGGAAACATATTTTCCCAGAGTGCAGCGATATTATTATCGACACCACACTGTCTGGGAATCTAAACTGCATAATTATGCACATCCCAACCGGAATGATGAACGGGGCGGTTTGTCCGGTGACAGCCGCCGTGGCCGCCACAGGAATTGCGGGAGCCGCATGGGCTGCCGCCAAAAGCGAGCACAAGCCTGACGCGGCGCGGTTCGCGGCGGTCAGCGCCGTGGTATTTGCCGCGCAGATGGTAAATTTTCCCATTAGCGGCGGGACATCCGGCCATTTGTTGGGCGGGGTGCTTGCTGCGGCGCTCCTGGGAACGCCGTTCGGGGTTCTGGCGATCGCCATGGTGCTTGCGGTGCAATGTCTGGTATTTTCGGACGGTGGGCTCGCAGTTCTAGGAGCGAACGTCGTGAACATGTCGCTGGTCGGAGCCGGCATCGGAGGCTTGATCGCCGGACACCTGCGCGGGCGCTCGCCACTGTCCCTGGCACGGCTCGGGTTTGCCGCATGGCTCTCGGTTGTGCTGGCGTCGCTTGCATGTTCTCTTGAACTCGCGTTTTCCGGCGCGTCGCCATTTGCCAATTGTGCGTCGGCCATGCTCGGCACGCACGCGGTAATCGGAGCCGGAGAAGCGCTGATAACGGTCCTCGCGTTTTCGTTGTTGCAAGCACCCGTCGTGTCTTCGCGCAGGAGCGCCTTGGTTCCGGGCGTGGCGGCGGTCGTAGTCGCCCTGGTCCTCAGCCCGTTTGCCTGCCGTTTGCCGGACGGCTTGGAATCGGTGGCGGGGAAACTCGGATTCCTGCACCAGTCGGCACCAGCGTTTGTGGCGCCGCTCGCGGAGTATTCGATTCACGCGCCGCTGCCTGCCGCCGTTTCGACCGGTCTTTCCGGGCTGGCCGGAGTGCTGGTCGTTTTTGCTTTGGGGTACGCGATTTCTGCGGCTTGGAATTCCTTCTCGCGCTCCGGCGTCGCCTGACGACTCCCGGGCAGCAACCGTCCTTCATCATCATGGCACAAGGCGGGCGGAATTCGCAGCCCCGCGCATTGGTGTTCAGCGTCCGATCAGCACGGACTTCACCCATGTGAGCGAGTGCATGCCTTCGATTCCGCCGTCGCGGCCAAAGCCGCTGCGCCCAACGCCGCCGAACTCGACCGTTGATCCGTCCTCGCGAGCCTGCCGCAATTGGGCGAAAAGTTTCGCGTTGCCGGCGGTTGCTCACGAAACTCATGTTCGCGCCTGAGAGGCTTTGAGCAGCCCCCGCCTTAAGGCTAATGCGTTAGTGTTTCGCCCGTTTCTCGTAAATCTCCGGCAGCTGGTTGGCCCCCGGAGTCACGGTATCGATATTCGGCGTCACGTCCGCGTTCACGCGGCCGAGCGCCCAGTCCATCCCCCCCATCAGGATGGATTCGAACACCGGATTTTTCCAGACATCGTTCCGGTGCCCGAGGCTGGTGTAAAAAACGCGTCCTTTCCCTTGCATACGCGCCCAGGTTGCTGGGTAGTTCGGGCGGGCGTAGGACGGCTGTGGGATCGCGGCTGTGTCCTGCACCAGAATCACATGGAGGTCGGGGGCGTAATGTTTGTAAGTATACCATTCCTCGTGAAGAGTGAAGTCCTTGGGAATCGCGCTGACTCCGGGGAATTTCGGATCGGCAACGATCAGGGGCGCGGTCGCCTCCTTATCGTGAGCAAGGAACTCCCCGCCCACCATCTTGATGAAAGGGTCCGCGTTCGGGTAGTCCTGCGTCCACCGTTTCGGGCCCATGTCCCGGGTTTCGAATCCGTGGAACGCATCGGCGCCGCTGTGGATGCCCACAAAACCTTTTCCGGAGGATATGGCGTCCAGAAGCGCCTGCTTCCCTTCGGGGCTCATGGGCGGATTGTGGTCGTCTCCTTCCGTGGTGAGGTCGCCCGTCGCAAAAAAGCAAAACGCGTCGAACTGGGCCAGGTATTCCTTGGAGAAGTTGCTGCCGTCCTTGGAGAAGACAAACTCGATATTATGCCTCGCTCCGAATTCCTCCAGCATCCTCTCGGCGAAGCTTGGTTTTCCGTCGTAGCGTTTGACAATGCCGTGTTCGAAACCCGAGGATTTCGAGAAGAATAAAACCTTCTTGGGCGGGTAGGCCGGTGCATCGGCGGCCAGGATTGCAAAGGATGCCAGGAGCACAAAGCCGACGGTGCAGGTTAACATATGAGCATGGAATTTCATGGGCGGTTAAAGAAATCGGGTACCGTCTATCCGGCGCGGAAGGTTTATGCAAACCGGTGGAACGCTTCGGCAACCATTCCGGCGATGGGGATGCGCTGCGGGCAGAGGGATTCCGCGTGGCTGTAATCGGCAGCCAGCATTCCCTCCTTCGCGGTTTGCGGAAGTTTGTGGAAGAGCTCCCGCGCTCGGTCATGTTCTCCGTAGTAGCTGTGGCTATACATTAGGAAGCGCATCACGTCGCTCATCATGGGAAGACCAGCGGGAAGCGCCGCGCCGCAGATGTTAGGGCAGCCTGCGCAGTATGTGCTGCACGTCTCCCGCGCATGCGTTTCAAGGGCGGTCTTGGCTTCGGGCGTCAAAGCGGCCTTGTTCATTGCCACGGCTGCGCACGAATCGACGATCTCCGGGGTCTTCATGCCGATCGATGCGGACGTGAACCGCTTGTCCTCCATGACAAACTTGATTTTGGCCTGGGCTTCGTCGTAGCCCTGGCTTGTAAAGACATCGGTGATCGCCTTTTCGGGCTCCGACAGGGTCTTTGCCCCGAACCCCTGGGTCTTGATGGAGATCAGTCCGATCTTAGCTGCGACGCAAGCGTCAATCGCCTCGCTCAGTTTCGGATTGTTGGCGAGCCGGTAGCTGTATTGCACGAGGAGCGCGTCCACCCAAGGAAGCGTGGCGGCCTTGGTCAGGTTGTCGACCATTCCGGCATGGTTGCTGAAGCCAAAAAATCGAATTTTCCCCTTCTTCTTCTGCGCTTCGCCAAAGGCCCCCAGTTCGTCGGTCAGGCGATCCGATTTCGGGCACGCATGGACGCCGCAAAACAAGTCGATATAGTCGGTCCCCAGAAGCATCAACGAGTTGTCGAGGCTCTTCTCGATGTCCTCGATCACCGGCAACGGCGTGTGGATATCGGCCGGTTTCGTCGAGATGAAAATCTGGTCGCGGGGGATGCCTTTTTCCTTAAGGAATTTTCCGATGCCCGCCTCCGCCCCGGCATAGCTGGCCGCGGTGTCGAAGTGGTTGAATCCCCAGTGCAACGCACGCTCCATCGAGGCAGGCATGTTGGACGTGCAACCAACCGCCATGCACGGGACGGAAACCCCGGTCTTGCCAAGAATGCGGCGGGGCACCTTGCCTTGGCCGGCGGGTGAGGGCGTGGACGAGAGCAGGGCGGAAGCGCCGTTGGCTGCAGAGGCGAGCAGCGGCATCATGCCGCCGGCGGCAAGCATTTTAAGGAAGCGCCGTCTTTCAATTCCAGTGTCCGGATTTTTCATGGCTGTTATCGCTGAGTTTTGTGTTGTTTTAAACGGAATGGGGGGTGCGCCAAAAATTCCCGCTAAAAAACTGTGGAGGCAACAGCAAAGTTAGTTTACAGTAAACGCATGCCGATGGCCCCCACTCTGCGTTCGCTGGCCGCCGAGGCGGGCATCAGCCCGATGACCGTTTCGCTGGCACTGCGGAATCATCCGCGAATCCCCGTGGCCACCCGGGAGAGAATCCGGAAACTGGCAAAACAGCGGGGGTATACGCCGGACCCTCAGATCGCGGCTTTGATGCAGCACCTCCGGACGCGCAGGCCCGCGCGCCTGCAATCCGTCATAGCCGCCTTGACGACGATGCCTGGCCGGCGGACCAACCGATACAGCGAAGTCATCGCGCGCTCGGCACGGGAGCGCGCTGCCGAGCTCGGTTTCGGCTTTGACCAGATTTTATTGGGCCCGTACCTTGACCGGGCTGGCTCCTTGAACCGGGTGTTGCGGGCCCGCGGCATTGATGGGGTTGTGATGCTGCCAATGATCGAACCGATCGAACTGGATGAGCTATTGGATTGGGGGGCCATGTCTGTCGTGGCCACCAGCCATTCTGTGTTGTCCCCCCGTTTTCATTGCGTGCTTCCCGACGGCTTCAGCAGCACCCTGACGATGTGCGGGGAATTGCAGAAGCTCGGGTTTCGCCGCATCGGTCTCGTCCTGTCGGCTGGGATGGACGAGCGATCCCACCACAACATCACGGCTGCAATTCTATGGCACAATATCCAGACGGGAATAGAACCCGTTTCTCCATTCATCGTTCGGCGCGGAAATGAGCGCGGGGTTAAGAACTGGCTGAAACGGGAGCGTCCCGACGCGATCATTTCCGAAAGGGAGGATCGCGCGGCCTTTTCCGAGTGGATGGGAATCGCATCCGGCAAAGGACGTCCTTCGTTTTACTACTGCGGGATCAGTGTCGCTGCGAACGACCGTGGTGCCGGCATGCTGCAGCGCGAAGACGAGATCGGACGCACGGCGGTCGAACTGCTGGCCGGCATGCTCCAGCACGGGGAAAAAGGGATCCCGGAATATCCGAAGGTCACCCTCATCCCAAGTGCATGGAAACCTGCCAGGTGAAGTGAACTTCTCAAGAAGGGGGGCAAAGTTGACATCCGGTGATGCCCCTCTTTGCAGGTCACCGCGATATTCGTCGCCAAACCGAACCGGATCTACTTTGGCGGATATTCGGAGACGCGGACCTCGCGGTGGGCTTTGTTGCTAGCCTCGCCAACGCCATTGATCACGTGTTCGACCGAGCTGCCTTCTTGGCCTTGCAGCCAGAAATTCATGACGTTCTTGAAGGTCACCCCGGGTGTTTTTGGTGCCTCAATCGCATTGTCCAATGTGGCGGATGCGGCGCGGAAAAAGCTGTAGATGCCCATCGCCGTGCCTGAGTGAATTTTCACCGAGTCGTTGACCTTGTAAGCGGCCCAGCCGCGAGCGCCCTTGGGGGACCAGTCCTCCGTCGAAGGAATGTCGTAGGGAAGCTCGGATTGATAAAAAACCAGGCGGCCGTTTTCCCCGTTCCAGAGGGTTTGATATTCCTGGAAGTGCTCCACGAAGAGACCGTAATAGGTGACATTGGCCCCGTTCACGACCAGCCCGTTCTTGGACATGCTTGAGGTCCAGCCGGAGCCCTCGCCATGGTCGGCCCGCCAGATCCAGGCGTGATCGCCAATGACATCGTTACTGTTGATGATCATGGTCGAGACCACGTTGGCAACCCCTGCACCGCCGATGCGACAGAAGATGTCATAGAGATAGCTCGGGTTGGCCGCATGGCTCTTCGCGCTTCCCGGCGGGCCGACCTGAAGAAGGTAGGGGGACTCCTTTGCTCCGGCATCGACAAGGATGCCGGCGAGTTTGACGCCATCGACATCGGCCACGTCGATTAAGGGGTTCCCATTTTCGGAGCGGAGCGAAGCGAACCCAAGGCCGAGGACAATCGTATTCGGGCGGTTGATCTTGAGGCTCTCATCCAGGTGATAAACGCCCGGCGTGAGCAGCAGGTGTTTGCCGGCGGCCAGGGCGGCGTTCATGGTGGCCGCCGTGTCCTTGCCCGCTCGTGCGATGTGGAAGTTGGCAATGGGGATGGACTGCCCTGCCTCGTTGGCGGTTCGCCACCCGACGCCGACGCTCTCCTTCTTGGGCGCAGGCGCGAAAACGGAATAATTGCCCACTTTATCCACATAAAGGAATGGCTTCTCCGCGATGAGTGGCGTCTTCGCAATCACCGTGTGCGGGCTGTGCTTGTCCCAGACTCCCACGGCGGGCGGATTGGTCACCCCTACAAAAACCATATTCCACACGCCGCCCTGCCAGGCCGCCCAGTCGCAGTTTCGCGAGAGCCATTGTTGCTGCGAGCCCGACACCACCTTCCCATCGATCCTGGTGTCGGCCAGAAAACCGCCGCTGGCCCAACCGCCGATAAAGAGGCGCATGTCTCCCATGATGTGCATCCGGCGCATCGGGGCCGCCTGCGAAATGGCCCAGACGATGGATTTCGCGGAAGGCTTCACGGTAAAATTCTCACAGGATCTCCAGAAATTCTGGGTCACGTTGGTATTTGGCTCAAACGCCTCGGTGCGGAGGCCTCCATTCACAGTCACGTCCTCCGGGGATTTTCCGAGCCCTGCAAAATGGGTGTAAAAGCCGACTTTAATCTCGGCCTGATAAGTGCCGGGCTTGAACAGGATCGCATACCGCTCGCCGCCAAACTGGTTTCTGAATTGCTGTTTGTAAATGGCTTCACACTTCTCCTGGACCACTGCCGGGGACATTGAAGGGTCGAGGATGATCACGTTCGGCCCCAGATCTGGCCCGGCGGATGCGAGGGCGACAGCACTCAGGAGCAGGCTAAAAAAATAAAATGCTGCGAGCTTCATAGAATGGAGTTTGAAATAGAACTCATGGAATCCCCCGCCACGGGCGGGAACCGGGACGGGTTTCGCTGCCGACCGACAATTGAAAAGGAGCGATTTCGCCGCCGCGTTTCTGGATGGCGAGGCGGCAGCGATACTGGCCGCCCGGTGATTCCCCGGTGACGATGTCGATATCGACCGGTTCGCCCGCGCGGAAATTGATCCAGTCACCGGCGGCTTGGTAGCCTGTGGGCGCCGCCTCCTTGGCATACCATTTGATCCCCATCGGAGTTCCCGGCATCTCCGCCACCAGCACCGTTTTTCCATTGATCGCCACCACGACAAAATCGTCCGCATCTCCCACGAAACGATAGGAGCCGTCCGCGGGAGCGGCGATCTGGCCCTTGTAGTGGACCATCCATTTTTGGGGTTCGACGGTCTTCTCGACACCGAATGCCTTCGGCGCGACATCCGCGGAGATTGTCGGGATCTGGAGTTGGGTCGTGTAGAGTGCACGGGGGACCCGGAAATATTTGTTCAGCAGGCCTTCATCGTAACCGCTGTTGACGAACTCCGCGACTTTCGCGTCAAAGACTTTTGCCTCCAGCGGCTTCTTTTCCCGGTCCTGGTCCTGCTTGAAGTCGTAAAGGATCCCGATCAGCGCGCCCGCTGTGCGCTTTGCAGAACCGAACCTGGAGTCCGGATCTTCCGCGCGAAGTCCGGGACCGGATGCAAAAACAATGAGAGCGGCCAGCGCCGCAAGCAAACGGGAATGGTGAGGGATCATGGTTTTAATCCGGCGCCGTCGGCGATATTTTTGTAGTATTGCTGGACCTCCGAGACGAATTCACCCGGCGGTTTTTCGTTCTGGAGCTGCGTGACCGCGGCGCGGTCCTGGGGAGTCAGTCCCTCGAGGATTTCGACCGGGCCGCCAGCAGCGCCCGCGCCGGCAAGGTTGTCACCGGAGGGACCGCCGCCGCCGTTGCCCTTCGATTGGGGATTGTCGCCCTGGCCCTGGAACTTCTCCGAAGCCTGCGTTCCGGCACCCATAGCCATCTGACTCATCCCGGGCATCTTCGCCATTGCCTGCGCAAGCCCGGCCTGGGCCTTGGCCATCGCATCAGCTGCCGCCTGCGCCTGCGCCTGGGCGGCCTGGGCCTTGGTCTGGGCGGCATCCTGGTTGGCTTGGTCAAGATCCTTGCCTGCCTCCGCCATGGCTTGGGCGGCCTCCGGCGCGGCCTGCGCGGCATTCTTTTCGGCGGCCTGAGCCTCTTGCTTCGCGGCATTGAGCGCATTGGCCGCGGCGGGGGTCTGGTTGTTCTGGAGGTTCTCTTCTGCTTTTTCGGTGAGTTCCTGCGCTTTCTCAATTTGTGCTTGGGCCTGCGCGAGCGCGGCCATCTGTGCTTTCTGTTTGGCCAGTTCCTGTGCGGCCTCGGCGAGCTTCTGGGCCGCGGCCATCTGCGCTTCCGGCGTGGCAGTGTCCAGTTGCCCGGCAGCTTCGGCGAGCGTCTGCGCCGCCTCCGGAGAAATCGGGAGCGAGCGCTCCTGCAAGTTGTCCACGCGTTCCTTCATCGCCTGCTGTTGCGGGGCGGCAGTCTGGGGCTGCCTGGCGTTCTGGGCCTGCTGCACGGCGGCTGCGGCGACTTCCCGCTGGAGCTGGTCGAGCTGGGCCGCGAGCTCGGCGGGGGTTTTCGGGCCGTTTTCGATCCGGGCAACCTGGTCGGCCAGCATCTGCAGCGCGGACTGGATGTTCTTGAGCGACTCCTGCGTGTTGACGCGGGCATCCATATGCTCCTCCCACATGCGGACGTAGTTCAGGAGCGCTTTGTCGATGGCGGTCTGGGCGTATACCAGCCGGACGGCAGCCAGGCCGTTCAGCGGTTCGAGCTCGAACCGCACCGCGACGACCTCGTCGCCGAGGCTCGCCTGCATGCGCTTGAAATTGCGGGTGAGATCCTGGCGTTCGCCGATGAGCATGACCGCATCCACCACCTCCTTTTGGTCAGCGGAGCCGCGCTGCAACCGGGCGGAGAGTTCCCGCAAGCGGTCGAGCGGATCCGAACCCGCGGCGAGCGCCTGCCGCATCACCACGAGGGTCCTGATGATTTTTACCTGCGCCACGACGGCTTCGTTGAACGGCCCGCTCGCGGTCAGGCCCTGCGCCTTGTCCGCCTCTTCGGGAAGTTTCTGCGCGATCGCGACCGCCGCCGCCTGCACGAGTCCGTTGTGGGGGTCGGATTCAAAATCCTTCGAGAGCGTCTCGATCTTCCGGCCGAGAAGCTTCAAGTCGGCCGAGATTCCTTTTTGGTCTTCGCTTGCCACCTCATAGCTTTCGCGATGGCGGGGGGAGTGCAACTCGGCGGGCACTTGCTGGATTTTCCCGAGGCGGCCGATCTCCTGAAAAACGGAGACCTCCCGGCGGATGAGATCGCTGAGCTCGGATGCGATGCTCGCGAGGGTTTCGCGGGCCTGAAGCTCGACAGAAAGCTGTTTCAGGGCGGTGCTGACGACCCCCTGTTGTTTGAGGGCACCCGCAATTTTTTCCACCTGCCCCTTCGCGTCCTTGCTGCGGCTGGCTTCCTGCAGGGCCGCGATGGCACCGTCCATCTCCTCCGTGGAGAGCGCCTGCATTTTTTGGATGGCGCGGTCGACGGTTGCGACATCATCGGGCATGAGCTGCCGCATCTGGTCACGCAGCCTGATTAATTCGGCCCGGATGGTTGCCGCGTCGCGCTTCACATCGCTTTGCGTCATGCTCGCCCGGTAGGCTTCGCTCTGGGTGTCCGCGCCTTCCTGGGCGGTGGCGGCCGGAATGGCCAGCGCGCACGCCAGAGAAGTGGTCCAAATATGGGCCCGTCCGCGGAACGGCGACCGGGCGTTGATGTGCATCGTCATTTTTTGTCCTCCTGCTTGAGCATTGCTCCCATCTCGTTTCTCAGGTTTTCCTGGGTCCCGGAGAGATCCTTGATCGACTCCGCATGTTTGCGCAGTTGTTCGGCGAGTTCCTCGCGCTTTGTTTGCAGGGAAACGACCGACCATTTCCGTGGGGAACTGTAGCTGATTCCGGGTCCGGTGACATTGTTATTGTCAACCGCCTTGATCCAATAAGCCAGGGTCGTGCCTTCGGCCCAGTCGCCGGTTTTTTCGGGATCCTGCCATTCGTAGTCGAAGGCCAGACCGGCCGCGGGGGCCGGCACCGGGATCGGGATCTGCTTCGCTTTCTCGGGGTTCGGTTCCTCCCCTTCGCCGAGCGAGTTCACGGGCTGCACGCAAAGGAATATTTCCTGCACCTTGAAGTCGTCGTGCACGTCGAAGCGGAGCCGCGGTTTCTGTCCAGCAACGAGGTTCATTTTTTCCGGCTGGCTCTCGGCGACAGTGATCTCCGGCGGCCGGTCAGGAAGGACCTGGACCGCGTAAACCGTGTTGTTTTGCGAGACGACATCACGGTCGTTTTTCAGTTCGATCCAAAGCCCGTCGAGGCCAGCTTTCGGAACATCGATCTCCGAGCTGAAACCGGTGCGCGCGGGACCCTCGGGCTTTATTTCCAAGGAGCGTTCCTTTCCAGTCAGGACCAGCCGGGCGCTTTTGAGCGGCTGGCTGGAGCGGCCCGCAATCTTGAGCTTGCTCCCCGCCAGCAAAGTCAGCCCCCCGGGAGAAAGCGGAGCGGGAGGCAGGCCGGTGTAAGGAGGGCTGGTGACATCGAATTTAATTTCCTGCATCACGGGCGGGTGGAGGAGTTCGACTTTCCACTCTTCGCCCCGGCCATCATTGAGGCGAAAGCGATATGTCAGCGGCTGCTGGATGTTGGCGAGTTGGAGAGAAAACACGTCCGGGCTCGAGGCCTTCGGGGAGACGCTCACCACCTCGGGGCGCTTGCCTTCGTATGTCACCTCGACGCGTCCGGATTTCGGCACCACGCCTGTCGCCTTTGCGGAGAGCTCGATCGTCTGGCCGGTGGGAATCAAAAAATTCCCGCTCACCGCAGTGACGATGGTCTGCGTTGGCAACGGGACGTTCATGAGGAGGATCCGTTGCAGCAGGATAAGGCTTTTGGGTGAAAGCCCTGCAACCAGCCCTCCGGTCAAAATGACCAAAAGCAGCATCGTGCAAAAGTGGAGCCTCAAACGCTTCCAGCCCACCGCCGGACGAAGGTCGGTTTTCGTGATGTGGGCCGCTGTTTTTTCGAGCATGGCCGTCACCAGAGCCGGTGATCCGTCCGGCCTGCGGGCGAGCTGCACGGCCGAGATGAGCCCGGTGCGAAGCCCGGGCCAATGGCGCTCCGCGCAGAGGGCGGCTTCATCCGGGGTGAGCCGTCGCTGCCAGGCCAGGATTCCAAAGCGGAAAACGATAAAGCCGAGGATGGAGAGATCCGCCACAAGGAAGAAAATGCGCACGCCGCGCGGCAGATCGAACAACCAGTCCAGCGTGCCCTGCACAAGCACCAGCCCGCTCACGGCGGCGAGAACCAGCAGCAGGCCTTCCGTCCACGAAACGTGCAACACGCGAGCCGCCAGCGCATTTAAGCGGCTGGCAATCGCCCGCGGCAGGGCTGCCGGCATGCGGCGCAATTCGCTCCGCTTAAGCGTCTCGCGGGAGGGCTTGCGCTTCGCCGGCGGTTTTTTGCGACGCTCCTTCATTTGAGTTGCCAGAGCCTCCTCAACAACCACTCCGCGCACGCCACGGCAACGAGCAGGACCATCCACCAGGGCGAGTAGAACAGCTCGCGCTTCCTGAATGTGGGGACCGTCGCGCTGCGGCTTGAAACGAGTTTGGGCAGATCGTTGAGATCTTCCTCCCGCAGAAATTTTCCGCCCGAAGCCTCGGCCATCGCCTGGAGGAGCGATGCGTCCATGGCGGTCTCCGCCTGCTCGAGTTTTGGCGGAACGACGTTAAACTTCAAAACTGCCTTCGGGTCCATGAGTGTCGAGAAGCGGTATTGGCCGGCCTTGCGCGGGGTGAACCCGGCCTGGTAGCGGCCTGGCTGATCCGGCACTTGGACGAGGCGGAGTTCGACCGCCTCCTCTACGGGGGACTCCCCGGTGCCAGCAAAGACGAGCGTGCCCGGGACGCTGGCCTCCTTGAGCGGCGCGAATGTCTGGGTGAAAATGCTGCCGGAAATCAGCACCTTCTCGCCGACCATGTATTCCGGCCGGTCCAATTTGATCTGCGTGCGGGCCGAGGCCCCGAGCTGCCGGTCGAGCGAGAAGTTCTGGATGATCTGGTTCCAGATTTTTGAATAGAATTTTTCGCCGAGTTTGCTGCGCCAGCGGTAGGTTTCGTCGAAGCCGAAATACATCACCGCCCCCTGGCCGTAGGTTTGCTGAGCGATCACGGGCAACTGCTCGCCGGCGTTCGCGTGCTCCGGGTTCGTATCGACGAGGAACACCTGCGCCGTGGGCCGCGCGCCCGACACCCGTGCCGTCCAGCGGACGCCAGGGAAGGAATTCCAGATCTGGCGGTTTTCGAGGTTTTCGTCCGAGAGCCGCAGCAGCGGCGAATACTCGCCCATGGTCGTGAGCTTGAGCGGGATCGGTTCGCGGCTCCGCTCGCTTTGCTGCTCTGCGGTGAGCGCGGTATCGAGCTTCACAGGCAGCAACGGCTCCAGCGGGGTTCCGGCGTAGCGAAACGGATTGTGCTTCGGGCCGGCAAGGAAGATGAGGCCGCCGCCGAGGTCGCTCACCCATTCGCTGATCAGCTTCATGTTCGCATCGCCAAGCACCTTGGGATCCACGTCGCCGAGAATGATGATTTCGTTGGAAACCAGCTCGGCGCGGTCTTTGGGAAACTCCTTGAGAAACGGGCTATCCGGCTCGTCCGCGAGTTCGGCACCGCCACCGAAAAGCACGCTCTTCACGGTGAGGCGCCGGTCTCGCTGCAGCGAGGAGAGCAGGTAGCGGAAATCCCATCGCGGCTCCTGCTCGACGTAGAGAACCTTCACCCGGTTATCCAGAACGCGCAGTTTCGTGGCCGCGACATTGTTATCTTTGGATGACTCTTCCTCCAGAGGCGCGATCGAAGCCTCGATCTTCACCTCGGCTTTTTCCTGCGGTTCGTAACCGAGGCGGTATTCGGTTTCTCCGTCCCCGTTGAGCTTCACCATCTGCTCGTCCACAACCTTGCCATCCGCTTTGAGTTGGAGTTTCACGGTCCGGCCAGTGAATCCCGGGGCGCGGACTTTGACGCTGAACTCGGCCCGCTCCTTCACAAACGCGCCACGCGGTCCGACGATTTCGCGGACGACCACATCTTTCGCCCCGACGATGCCGACGCCATAAAGGAACAACGGGATCCCGTTCTGCTTTGCCATGCCGGCCACTTCCTCGGGCGGAGTGCCGGTATTGTTCGCCCCGTCGGTCATCACGAGCACCCCGGCGACCGGCTGTCCGCGGCTGTCATCCAACACCTGCCTCAGCGAATCCCCGATCGCGGTGACATCTTCGGTAAATGCGAGCGCTTTGAAAAATGCTTCCGCCTCCGCGGTGCCGACAGCCTCGCCGTTGCCGGAGCCCATCGGGCCAAGCTTCCTGGCCTCGCGGCCGAACCGGTAGAATTCCAAGTCGGCCTTTTCATGCAGCCGGGCCCAAAGGTTAAGTTTGTCGTTGGCGGCAAGAGCTCTGAGCAGCGCGGCACGCGTGGCATTCCGCCACGGATCGATGCCGCCAGGAGTGGCGCTGTGAATATCCGCAGCCGCGGCGATGAGGCCCGCGGCGAGCGCGGCGCGGTTGAGGTCGTCGTTGGATGTCCGCACGTCCTTGATCTCCATGCTTTGACTGGCATCCACGAGCACGACCAGACGCTCGCGCACCGGCTCGTTCGTCGTCAGCAGGATCACGGGCTTGACGAGGAGGATGAGAAACACAGCGACGAGCAAAATTCTCAACCCTGTGAGCAGCCCGCGCTGGATGCGGGAAAGACCGGGAGCTCCCCAGCGATATAGCCACCAAATCGCGACAGCCAACAAGAGGAGCAAAAAAAACGCCCAACCCACGCTGATGCCCTCGTAGCCCAGCGCCAGGTCCGTGCTACCGCCGGGCGGGGAAGGAAACAGACGGCTGAGAATCGCGTGCATCATTTGGAAAAGCTGAAGCGGTGCGCGAGGACCATTTCCAGGAGGGCGACAAAAAAGGCACAGCAGACAAAGAAGAGCCAGAACTCTCGCCTGACCTTCGGCGCCGCAGCCGCCGGCGTGGCTCCCCGCGCGGCGGTTGCGGCATCGCCGCTTTTGAGCGAAGCCAGTTTGTCGGAGGGAATGGTTCGCAGGTCGGATTCCGATGCATCCATCTGCACGGCAAAGGCGGCGACCGGCCCGTCAACTCCCGCAACAAAAAACCGATATTGCCCAGTCTTCGCGGTGTCGCGGTAGCGGATGGTGGCATCCTGGTTGACGAGATCGACCTTCCCGGCCGGCCGCTGCTTGCCATTGCTGCCGGGGATGACGACCGAGACCTCGCGCGTGGCCAGATCGCCCGCCACCCGCGCCTGAAAAACCGCCCCCGGCGCGAGCACGAGCGATTCGTTGGATTTGTCCGGAGACAGAAACCCGACAAGACGCTGGAGGAAAGGAACAAATTGCGGGTGAATCGGCAGATTGTTCCAGTCCGTGGTTGCCGGGCCGCTGAACAGGACAACGCGTCCCTTGCCGTAGGCCGCCTCCACCGCGGCCGGAGTGTCGTCGGAATACTTGACGATGGCGTGTGCGGCTGTCGCGGGATCTTTCGAGGGCGTCACGAGCAGCGGAAAATATCCGGTCGCCCGAACGGTGCCGAGGCTGCCGTTCTTCGCATCGTTCCAAAGCGAGGTGACAGGATGCGTGTAGCCGCGCGCCTGCCAGGAGAGCGCCTTGTTGTCGCGGCCGGGCTCGTTCCTCCGCCCGAGTTTCGCCGGCAGCATCGCCGAGAGCACCGGATCGTCATTGTAGGCCGCCGGCTGGACTCGCGAGCCGGGGAAGATCACCAGCGAGCCGCCTTCGCGCACGTATTTTTCCAGGTTCTTGGCGGCTGCGGGATCGAGCTTCGGAACGTTCGAAAGAAAGATGATGCCCTGGCGGGAAAGATCTGCCGTCTTCAGCCAATCTGGAGAAACGGCTTCCGTCTTGAGAAAATATTCCGCGCGGCGCGACGGCGCGACGGGGGCAAGCGCGTTGGCGAGAAAGAAAGCATCGCGGCTGTCCTTCGAGCGGGCGGTGGCGCTTCCCTCAACGATCGCGACATTCAGGCGGTCGATGACATGCACAGCCACGGACCGGTCGTTATCCGCCGGCATGCGGTCGGCGGGGATCGATGCACGCAGCGTGTAGTAACCCGGCTTCTGGAACCGTGCATTCAGGCGGATCATGCGCGACTTGCCGGGCTCCACGGAATCGAGCACGGCCTCATCCACGGGAGCCCCGTCGTCAACGGAAAGCGTCACCCGCACACCGTTCGCGGGCGAGGTGCCGAAGTTGCTGACTTCGACCAGGAAGCCGGTGAGCTGCCCTGCGGCAGCCACGCCGGATTCCGCCTTGAGCGTCGTGATGGCGAGGTTGTCCTCCCCGGATTTGGCACCGGGATCGACGATGTGGATGTGAATGTCCGGCGATTCGGAGAGCATCTTTTGGATCTGGTCGAGCTGCTGCCATGTGGAGGCCTGGTTGTCGGAAAAGACATGGATTTCCTTCCGCGCCCCGGCGAATGGTTTCAAGGTGTCGAGCGCGAGCTGGATGGCCGGAGCCATGTCGCTCGCTTCATTCGTTGGCTCCGCGAAATCGAGCGTCCGGCGCACGAGCGGGAGGTTCGAGGTCGGCCGCGGAACGATCTGATTCACGTGGCTCCCGACGAGGAAGAGCGCGACCTGCGAGCCGCTTCCCATCGAGCCGATCAGCTTGGCAGCGGCATCCTTCGCCTGATCGAAGCGCGTCTGGAAGCCGTTGCTCTGGCCCATGCTCGCGCTCTGGTCGAAGAGCACGACGGCGATGACCGGACCGGAATCGGCCGATTCCTGAGAACCGCCGGGATTGAGAACGAACCGGGCAAAAGCCAGCGCGAGAAGGACGATGAAGAGGCAGCGCAAGGCCAGCAGGATGAGGTCTTCGACCTGGAGGCGGCGCTGGTTTTTCTGGAGGCTCTGCAGCAGAAAGCGCGTGGCCGCCCAGCGCACCACCTTGACCCGGGTCTTGTTCAGAAAGTGAATCGCGATCGGGGCCGCGATGGCGGCGGCACCTGCGAGAACTGCGGGAACGAGGAAGGCCATGGTCAGCGCGACAGGTGGTTCCGGCGGAAGGCCAGATACTCGCTCAGGGTTTCATGGAGCGGCACGCCGGTGTTGCAAAGCACGTAATGGCACGAGCACTTGTCGCACAGGACGCGCATGCGTTTGCAAAAATTCCCGAAGGCCTCGAGGTAGCTTTTGCGGATCGCCGCCGGAGAGGTCTCGATCTCCGGGCCTCCTTCGAGCCCGAGAAATTTCACCGTGCCGGTGAAAGGAAACTCGATCTCGCACGGGTCGAGGACGTGGAAGACGATGACCTCGGTCCCTTGAAAACGGATCCGCTCGATGCTTTTCTGGAGGCCCTCCTCGTCGTCGAAGAGATCGCTGATGAGAATAACGATGCTGCGGGCGCGAAGCTTTGCAGCGAGATCGTGGAGCACCTTCGCGGTGCGGGTGCGCTCCGACGGCTGAAACGCCGCCAGGCGGTGCATGATCTCGTGGATTTTGCCCTGGTTGTCCGTGCGTTCGAACCGGTCGCGGACCTCGGTGTCGAAGATGTTCAGCGCGATCGCGTCGCTCTGTCCGAGCACGAGGTAGGCCAGGCACGCGGCCAGGACTTTTGCGTAGTCGAGCTTTGTCAGTTGGCCCGAGCCGTAGGTCATCGACTCGCTGCCGTCCACGACGAGGTGGGCGACGAAGTTGGTGTCCTGCTCGTATTGCTTGATGTAGTAGCGGTCCGTGCGCCCGAGCACTTTCCAGTCCAGATGGCGCAGGTCGTCGCCCGTGGTGTATTCCCGGTGCTGCGCGAACTCGATGGCGAAGCCGTGGAATGGCGAGCGGTGCTCGCCGACGCGGTAGCCCTCGACGATCCCACGAGCGATCACGCCGAGCGCTTCGCCTTTCGCAATCGCGGCGGGATCAAGAAGGCTTGCCGTCCGGGTGGCCATCGCGGGGTGTGGGAAATCGCCCGCGCTCAGCGGGCCGGGATGGTTTCCAGCACTTTCGTGACGACGGTGTCGGCGGTGATCCCCTCGCTCTGCGCGGTGAAATTCACGGCGATGCGGTGGCGCATCACCGCCTTCGCAACGGCGGCGACGTCCTCACAGGCCGCATACAATTGGCCCCGGATCAGCGCGTGCGCCTTGGCGGCCATGATGAGGCTCAGGCTTGCGCGCGGGCCCGCTCCGAAGCTGAGGTATTGCCTGCAGTAATCGAGCGCGTCGGCCTCCTTCGGGCGCGTGCAGCGGACAATGCTGCTGGCATAGCTGTAAACGTGCTCCGCCACTGGCAGGGCTTTTACCGTTTCCTGGATGTAGAGGATGTGCTCGCCATTCAGCACGGGTTGCGGCTCCTCGACCTTGCCGCCGGTCCCGCGCCGCATGATTTCGATTTCCTCTTCCAAGCTGGGATAGCCGACATGGATGAGGAACAGGAAGCGGTCGAGCTGCGCCTCAGGCAGCGGATACGTCCCTTCCTGTTCGAGCGGGTTCTGGGTCGCCAGAACAAAAAATGGATCCGGCAGCTTGTGCGTGGTGCCGCCGACGGTCACCCGCCGCTCCTGCATCGCCTCGAGCATGGCCGCCTGCGTTTTCGGCGGCGTCCGGTTGATCTCGTCCGCGAGCACGACGTTCGAGAACAGCGGTCCCTGCAAAAACCTGAACTCCTTTGCTCCCGTTGCCGCATCGGTGTAAATCACTTCCGTTCCCGTGATGTCGCTCGGCATCAGGTCGGGCGTGAATTGAATCCGCTTGAACGACATCTGCAGCGTCTTCGCCAGCGTGGAAATCAGGAGCGTCTTCGCCAGGCCCGGCACGCCCACCAGCAACGCATGGCTGCGGGTCAGGATCGCGATGAGGATTTCCTCGACGACATCGGTCTGCCCGACGATCACCTTCGCAATTTCTTTTTGCAGTTGTTGGGCGGCCGAGCGGCACAACTCCACCGCTTCAAGCGTAGAGGGATCTTGTGCCGTTGCCGCCGTGGGTTCTGCTGCCGTGTCGTTTGCCATAGGGGATGAGTTGGGGGTCGATTTTCTTGCTGTGTGTTCAGAGATGAAACTGAATCCCTGCCCCGGTAGAGAGGCAGGGGAGATCGGCGGACGATAATTCCGCGTGCATAAAATTGCAAATGAAAACAGGGCGTTTTACGTTTTGAAAACGAAGCCAGCCGCTCGTGGCCACCTTCTTCGGGAAGCAGGGCAGAGTCTCACCGGGCAAGCAGGACAGAAGTGCCCCGCCTCCCCACACCCCCCAAAAAAGACTCAGCCCCGTCTCCGGCGGCGGAGGGTGACGACAACGGTCAGGCTCACGGCGAGAAGCGACCATGTGGCCGGTTCGGGAACGGCTGTGTAGGTCAGCACAAGGTCGGTGTTGCTGTCCGCTAGCGCGACCGCAAATGTTCCCCCGGCTAGCGGATTGCTGAAGCCTGAAGTGCCATTATTGGCCCCCACGTTGATCGCGAATTTATCGGCGCTAAACCCGGTGATCGCCTGGTCTGTGGAAATGAGTGTCCAGGAGTAATTCGAGGCGTTGTTGAAGTTCGTCGCATTGCCGTTGACATCAGGCCCGGTCGAAATCAGCGACCAGAGGTTGATGTTGAACTGGTTGCCGGATGTCGCGGTGATGTTCAAGACACTGCCTGTCGTCAGGTTGATCGTGTCGAAGCCTGTTCCTGCCGCTGCGGTGGCATTGACGATTTGCCAGTTGTAATTTCCGCCAGTTGCCCAGGTCTGGGCTCCCGCGACCAACGTGCCCGGGCTGTTGCCAGGGGAGAGCGTCTGCCCGGTGCCGATCGTCAGGGCGACTCCCGCCAGGTTGGTGCCAGCCACAGTGCCGCTCGTGAACGTCAGCGAGCCGGTGTAGTTCTGCGTGGAGTTGTTCTTGAATGTGCCGCCGTTCAGCGTGACGTTGCGGGTCAACCCGGTCGTGTTGTTTTGGTAGTCCAGCGTGCCACCCGTGATCGAGATCCCGCTGGTTGTGTTGATCGTGCCGCTCCCCGAGACAAGCAGCGTTCCAGCGGAAACGGTTGTAGAGCCGGTGTAGGTGTTGGCCGCAGAGAACGTCGTTGTGCCGGCGCCGGATTGGGTGACGGCCATCTTACCACCCCCCGCGCCGTCGCTGATGGCCGTGGTGGATACGTTGACCGCGCCAACGTTGTTGAAGTTGGCGACCTTGGTAGCACCGCTTGCGCCACCGGCGATGCCGCCGGTGATGTTCAAGGCGTTCGAGCCCGTCGTGGCGACCTGGGTCACAGTGAAATTCTGTCCGGCTGTGATGCTCCCGGAGAACGTGGCTGTGTTGTCGGTGCTGCCGCCGATGCCGTAGGTGCCGCTGGTCGTGATCGTGGTGGAAATCGAGATCGGGATCGCCACGGTATAAGCGCCGCCGATGAGAACTGTCGGGCTTGCGTTTGTGGCGGTCGTGCCATCAGAACCTGTGTTATAGTTTCCAAAACCTAGCACGATTGCTTGTGTGCCAGTGATTGTGATTGGAGCCGCGAGATTTGATTGTGTCACCGAATGCCCATCACCAAAGGCTCCGGCCACGCCCACCAAGGCATCACGTCCGGCTATCACGGTTCCTGCCGCAATGTTGGTGGCTCCGGAGTAGGTGTTGTTCCCGTTGAGGATCAAGGTGCCTGAACCGGTCTTTACCAGACCATTGTTACCCAGATCGCCCACAGTGGTGGTGGGGCTGCCAGAGGGGGCCACGTTAGCTGTAATGGCCCCGGATAGGAGTGCAGCATTCCCAGTCACACCATAGTTGCTTGCCCCTCCAACGACCGTTGCGACAGCACCTTCCACATCAACGCCACGATTGAAGTTGGCGCTCACCGTGCCGGTGAGAGCTCCGACATCAAAACCGTTCTGCAATTCGACCAGGTTGTCGGCTGTATTGGATCCGAAAACCATCTCAGCCGTCCCGGTTCCCATGAAATTGCCTGCGCCCCAGTATTGGGAAGCCCCGCCGCTGAAACTCAGAACGAGTGTCCCGCCCTTTGCCGCAAAGCCGCCGTTTGCATTCCAATTCACGTTTCCAGCCGTATTTCCCAAGGTACGCGTAATGGTTCCCTGTGATTGAAAAACCGCGTAGGCACCGGCATTTCCATTCAATAGCAACAATCCCGACGAAAGATTCGAGACGTTGCCGATTTGGAGGTAACCGTTGTTGATCGTCGTCGTTCCCGTGTAGGTCGGGGCGGTGGAGAGGACCAGCCCCCCGGCCCCGTTTTTTGTCAGGCCGCTCGTGCCCGAAGCCGCTAGCGCAGTGGCGAACGTCACATTTTGCCCGTTGGTGTCAATGTTGTAGGCGCTGTTGCCGGTCGTGACGAACCGACTCGAATAATCTGTGGTGTTTGCCGCGCTGAATTGCAGTGCGCCACCGCTGAAGGTGATGGTGCCGGTCGTGCCGATCGCGTTGGCACTGCCCAAATTCAAGGAGCCGTTGGTCAGGGTGGTGCCGCCTATGTAGGTATTATTGCCCGTAAGAACGAGTGTTCCCGCGCCGGACTTTGTGAGGGATAGGTTGTTTTCATTCGTGCCCGAGCCGCCGAGGGTCCCGGCATAGGTGGTGCTTCCAGAAGCGATGCTGACGGTCAAAGCGGAGTTTGCGGCAGCCGCGCCAACGATGCTGTTCGCGGTGCCGGTACCCGAGGTGGTGAGGCCTGCAAGCGTCTGATTGCGTGCCGTGGCGGCGTCGCCGAGGATCAGTTTGCCGCTGGCGGTTCCGCTTCCAAGGGTCAGGGCCGTAGCGGTTGGCAAGCGGTCGTTACCGCCAGTGATTTGAATAACCCCGTTGGAGATCTCCGTCGCGCCGGTGTAGGAACTCCCTCCTGACAGGATCAGGGTGCCGGCGCCGGTTTTATTGAGGCCGGATCCGGCCAGTGCCGCAGAAATCGTGGGACTGAATGACGTAGAGACATCCACCGGAGTGGCCGCACCCTGCAGTGTGATCGAACCACCGCTGCCTGACGCGATCGTATAGGCGGTCGCCGTGGAGTTGAACGTGATGCCATTCAGCGTTGGGCTGGTGCCGTTGAGGCTTATCGTGAGGCTCGCGGGCGAACCGGTCACATTGCCAAAAGTCGCCGTGTCGCCAGCACTGAAGCTGCCGTCAACGCCGGGCGAGCCAGCCACGCTGCCGCCGAGAGTGTCGGCCCAGTTGGCGCCCGTTGCCCAGTTTCCGTTCGATCCCGATGTCCAAGCGGCTTTGCCCGAGTAAACCGAAGCCGAGTAGTTGACCGTCACATTAACCGGGCTCTGGATTCCGCTGATCCCCGCTTCACCCGTGGTTGTCAGGGTGATGGCGCCGTTGACCACGCCTAGCGTGCCGATGTTGCCGGAAACGGTGCGGGTATCGGAGGTGGATCCGTTGAACGTGGGGTTCGTTCCGCCGGTCACAGAAATCCCGTTGGCGTCGGCGCTCGCGTTGGCGACCGTCACGCGGGTGTTGGAATCATCCGCGCCAGCGGAGGTCAGCGAGGTCGTGCCGGAAACTGCGGCTCCTTGGTGGACAGAGCCGAAGGTGCTGACGGTGCTCGCTGAAACCACGCGGTTCTGGAGAACGGAGACCGATGTGCTCGCCGTGGCCGACGTCGGGTCCGCCGCCGGGTCCGAGACCGTGACCCCCAGCGTGCGGTTGCCCAGAGTCGAGCCGCTGTTGGTGCTGCCCGTGTAAGCTTGCGTTCCGCCGCTGGCCGACACACTGAAGCTACCAGACGGGCTGAAACCGGTCACGGCCAGGTTGCCGCCGCTGTCCGACAGCGTGCCGTTCAGGATCGCTGGCCCGCTGTTACCGACCGTGCCGCTCACGCCAATCGCCGTGCTTTGCATCAGGCGGCTGGTGGTGCTCAAGGCAATATTGATGCTCGGGATGGCTTTGCTGGCGGAGGTAATGTTCAGCGCCAGTACCCCGCCGCTGGCAGTGAAGCCATAGTTACTTCCCAACGTGCCGCCGGAAAGGTTCTGGAAGGTGACGACGCCTGGCAAAGTGGGATCCGCTCCGGTGTAGGTGAAAAGGTTGTATGTGGTGGCGGTCGTGAGCCCGCCGCTGACCCGTATGATCGCCCCGGTGTTCAACGTCAACCCTCCCCCGATCGAGAGCAAGTCGTGTGCCCCGTTATCAACGATATCGAAATATCCGATGCCCCCGTTGTTGATTGAGAGACTGGAGGAAAGCGTCAGGGTGCCGGTGGTGCCGATGTCGGCACCGGTGATGCGGCCGCCGCTGCTGATCGTGGTTGCTCCGCCGACCGTGCCTGTGCCGCCGAGCGTCGCCGCAACCGAGACCGCGCCATTCGCGGCAGAACTGTTGCCGTTGACAAGGAGGGTGCCATTGTTGACCGCCGTCGTGCCGGTGTAGGAGTTGGTTCCTCCAAGCGACAGGGTGCCGCTGCCGGTTTTTATCAAACTCAGCGCCCCGCCGCCTCCCCCATTACGGTCACGGAGGATGCCGCTGTAGGTGGTGTTGGAGGATTGGGAAACGGTCAGGGTAGCGGGGGTGGCATTGGCATTTTCGATGACCGGAGTGTTGTTGGTGGCGGCGGCGCTGAGGGCATCGCTGGTCAGGCTGTTGCCATTGAGCTGGAGAACCGGGTTGGTGGAGGTGGTGTTACCGAAGGAAACGGCCTGGGGGGTGCCTGAATTGAGCGCCCCGGAGTTGGCCAGTTGGACCGTGCCGTCGTTGATGGTGAGCCCGCCGGTGAAGCTGTTGCTGCCGCCGAGGACAATCGTGCCGACACCGTTCTTAGTGACGCCGGAACCGGCCAGGATGCTGTTGATCGTTCCTGTGGCACCCGTGTTGGCGGTGATCCCGGTCGTGCTGTTGCCGACCGTGAGCGTATTGCCGCTGATGCTGGCGCTATTGTTGAATGTCAGGCTCTTGATGCTGAAATCCACACCCAACGTAGTCGCGGTATTGGCAGGGCTGGGTGCGCTAAAATACACATCCGTCGTAGATCCCGGTTTCTGAAACGTATTGGTGTTCCCCGTGGAATCCGTCCAGTTGCTGGTGTTGGTGTTGCCGCCAGTGAAGCCGTTCCAGTTGCCATCGACCCCTCCCTTCCAGTAGGCGGTGCCCGGGGTCGAATTGGCCGCCTCGGTCAGTTGGAGTTTTCCGGTTGTGGCGCCGGAGAGGGCGACGACGAATCCGTTGAAATTACCCGCAGTGCTGTTGAGGGCGAAATTATTGCCCGAGCCAATCGTGAAGGCAGCAGTGTTCGCGGTAGTGATCAAATCCTGAGTGGTGCCGCTGAGATTACCTATGCCGGTGAGGTTGACCAACACACCTCCCGCTCCAATGCTAGTGTAGTGTCTCGTAAATAGCTTTACGATGTGCTTGCCTTCTTTTTTCCCCTCGGCTGAGTGCATCCGGGTTTGATTTCCTCCAGTTTCGCCCTTGCCCGATCAATCTTTTTCATAATGTCCT
>Ga0194053_10000150_pt1 | contig 53370 bp, 58 predicted proteins | sample SepL228m_MetaG_FD_161684 | JGI IMG/M metagenome (GOLD analysis project Ga0194053, IMG submission 161684) | Anoxic zone freshwater microbial communities from boreal shield lake in IISD Experimental Lakes Area, Ontario, Canada - Sep2016-L227-8m | ecosystem: Environmental > Aquatic > Freshwater >...
TCCATATTCATTCCACCCCCGTATCCGCCAAAGCCGCCCCCGTTTCCAAGCCCGGCATGGCCGAACTGGTCGTAGCGCTGCCGTTTGTCGGGGTCACTAAGGATCTCATAGGCTTCTGCAGCCTCCTTGAATTTTTCTTCAGATTCCTTATCCCCTGGATTTTTGTCAGGATGAAAGCGGATTGCCTGCTTGCGGTAAGCTTTTTTAAGTTCCTCGGCTGAAGCAGTTTTGTTTACTTCAAGTATCTCGTAAAAATCCCGTTTTGTCGTCATGCTCCTACCACCACCTTTGCGTATCGTATCACTTTGCCGTTGAGCAAATACCCTTTTTCAATCTCATCAACCACCTTGTTTTTCATTTCTTCGTGGGAAGCAGGGATATTGGTAATAGCTTCGTGGAAATCAGTATCGAATTTTTTACCCACTGTTTTCATTTGTTCAAGGCCCAGGTTTGTGAGGACGGTCATGAATTTATTGAAAATCAAAATGACCCCTTCCTTTAATGCCTGGGCATTGTCGGTTGAATCGAAGGCTTTTATCGCCCTTTCAAAATCATCAAGGACGGCCAGGAGTTTTACAACCACATCTTCTGAGGCATTTTTACGGATGTCTCCAATCTCTTTCAGTGTGCGCCGGCGGTAATTGTCGAAGTCGGAATAGAGCCTGAGATATTTATCGTTGAGTTCGGTAATTTCGTTGGCAAAATCTTCAGCATCCTGGCTTTCAATTTTATTTACGGGGACAGAAGTGTCAGGCTTTTCAGCCCCACCCTCAGGCATGGTAACGGTCTTCCCTTGCTCAGGTGTTCCCTGGATTTTTTCTTCTTTATGTTCTTTTTTAGACATAGTAATAGTATAATAAAACGGGGTGACCTAACAGTATCAAAAAATCTGCCAAAGAAATTTGTGCGCCAAAATGTCAGGAATTAATTCGTTTGATATCGGCGCCCAGGCTTTGAAGCCTGACATCAATATTCTGGTAACCCCTGTCGATTTGTTCAATGTTATCGATGATGCTTTTACCCGGGGCTGAAAGCGCCGCAATGAGCAATGCCACGCCGGCCCTGATGTCGGGGGATGACATCCGTATGCCTCTTAAAGGGTATTTATGGTCAAGGCCGATCACCGTTGCGCGATGGGGATCACAAAGGATGATCTTTGCTCCCATATCGATAAGTTTGTCAACAAAAAACAACCTGCTTTCAAACATCTTCTGATGGATGAGCACGCTGCCCCTTGCCTGGGTGGCGACAACAAGTACAATACTGATCAGATCCGGCGTAAACCCTGGCCATGGAGCGTCGGCAATGGTCATGATTGAGCCGTCCATGAACGACTCCACTTCATAATGCTCCTGTTTGGGGATAAAAATATCGTCCCCTTTGAATTCCATCCTGATTCCCAGGTGGCTGAACACGTCGGGGATCAGGCCAAGATGCCGGATGCCTGCATCTTTAATAGTGATCTCTGACCCGGTCATCGCGGCAAGCCCGATAAAACTGCCTACCTCAATCATATCGGAAAGCAGTCTGTGCTTGCATCCTCCCAGGCTTGCCACTCCTTCAATTGTAAGGAGATTTGAACCAATGCCCCGTATTTTTGCACCCATGGTGGTAAGCATTGAACAGAGCTGGTATATATAGGGTTCACAGGCGGCATTGAAAATGGTTGTAGTGCCTTTCGCAAGCACAGAGGCCATAAGGATATTGGCTGTGCCTGTAACCGAGGCTTCATCCAGCAGCATATAGGCGCCTTTAAGGTCGGGGGCTTCCACATTGTACAGGCCTTCATCGGCATTGTAAGAGAACCTGGCCCCCAGTTTGCCGAGGCCGGAGAAATGGGTGTCAAGGCGCCTCCTGCCTATTTTATCACCCCCGGGAAGAAAAACAAATCCCTTCCCGAATCGTGCAAGCATCGGGCCAAGTATCATAATAGAGCCTCTCAGGCTACCGACTTTTTCGCGAAAGTCTTTCGATCTCAGAAAATCAAAATGAATATGATCTGCTTCAAAGGTAACTGATGAACCCGATCTGGAAATTTTGACGCCCAGCGCACCAAGGAGTTCGATCAGTTTATTTACATCCCTGATGTCGGGGATGTTGTGAATGGTTACTTTTTCACTGGTAAGAAGGCAGGCGCAGATTACCTGAAGGGCCTCGTTTTTCGCTCCCTGGGGAATGATATCCCCCTGAAGCCGCATGCCTCCGGTTATCTCGAAAGAACTCATTGCTGTGGCCGGTTCTTGTTCCTGGGATTATATTTGCCGTTCGGGCTCGGGCGAAATGGTTTTCTTTTTTTATTCAATCCTAGGATCTCATTGGTATGCTGGAATTTGAAATCCTGTTTCAGTTTTGCCTTGCCTTTGGATAATTTATCGAGGTGCATCTCGATGAGCGTATCGTCAACCGATTCACGGTTCCAGTTAAGGTATGACTTCTTCATATGCTGGGCGATGGCGTGAACCAGGGAGTCCTTTTCGGGGCCATCTTCGTAATCTACGGCCTTTTCAAGCATAAGCGCGATATTCTTGCCGTAATGACGAAATTCGATATCCTTATCGTGGTATTGTAATTTTTCAGGTTTCAGGCTGGTTGACAAGGGAGGGGGTGGGGGATAGGGAGCATCCACGTCAAGCTTGAAATCAGATATGATGTACATATGGTCCCAGAGTTTATGCTTGAAGTCAGATGTCTCTTTCGCGGCCGGGTAGAGCTGCCCCATTACATTGATCACGAATTTAGCTGCTTTAGTCCTGCGGTCCCGGTCATCAATGCTGCAGAGATACTGTATCATTTTCTGCACATTTCTTCCATATTCGGGAATGACCATCTGGTCACGGGCGGTATTGTATTCCATTGTTAAAAATTTATGCAAAGATACAACTTATTCAGCTATTCTTAGCTTGGCGAATTTCAGAAGCAGTTGTTTCTGGCCAATACCGGGGAAAAGCACTGTTGCTTTTTTATTCGGGCCGACGCCTTCGATATTAACCACCTTGCCTCTTCCAAATCGTTCATGCTCAACATCCATACCAGAGAGGATGTCTTCCGTATTGGCAGGGGGAATAGCAGATATAACAGGGTTTACAGGAGGGACAAGAGGCTTTTGAGGGGGCTTTTGCGGGCTGTTTCCAGGGGAAGCATTGGCGGGTTTCTGGCTGCTGGACTTCCTTGGCGGAAGATTCAGCCCCTGCAGCATAGTCGAGAAATTTTCAGCAGAATTAAACCCTTCCTTTTTAGACATTGACCTTGTGGGGAGGTCGATCAGTTTTTCGGGGATTTCGCTGATAAACCTGCTTGGCTCGCAGAAGGTAAGGTTCCCCCAACGGTAGCGGTTTTCGGAATAGGCCAGCGTGAGTTTCACTTCGGCCCTGGTGATGGCAACATAAAACAACCTGCGCTCCTCTTCCAGGTCGGTTCTCGAATTCAGGGATTGTATCGAGGGAAACAGGTTTTCTTCAAGCCCGGTTACAAAAACATATGGAAATTCGAGTCCCTTGGCCTGGTGAACGGTCATCAGAACCACCCTGTCGGTATCGTCCTTGCTGGCCAGGTCCGAATCAGTCAGCAGGGCAATATCCTGGATAAATTCGTCAAGGGTGCGCAAAACGTTCTCTTCTATTTCGCCGGTTTCTAGATTAGTCTTTGGAGTGTCGGTGAATTCCTTGATCGCATTCAGGAGTTCCTCCATGTTCTCAAAATGGCTAACGCCTTCGGGCGTTTTATCTTCATGGAGTTCTTTTATGAGACCTGATGATGCGGCAATGTGCTTGGCCAGTTCAAAAGCATTTTTTGTCTTTAACAGGGCGCCGAAACTTTTTATCATAGTTATAAACCCGCTCACTTTGGCCCAGGTATTATCGGGGAACCTTGGAGTTGCCGGCGGGCCCTCTATGAGATCGAACAGGCTCTTTTTGTGCTCATCGGCGAGGACTATGAGCTTTTCAACGGTTGTTTTCCCGATGCCCCGTGCAGGATAATTGATTACACGAAGCAGGGCATCTTCATCCCTGGGATTAATAGCCAGCCTGAAGTAAGCGAGCATATCCTTGATCTCTTTTCTCTGGTAGAACGACAAGCCTCCGTAAATCCTGCAGGGAATATTCAGCCTTCTCAATGCTTCCTCCATGACCCTCGACTGTGAGTTTGTCCTGTAAAGTATGGCAAAGGATGAGTTTGGAAGCTGGCTGTTCATTTTATGGCCGAAAATAGCCTGGGCAACAAGGTTGCCTTCTTCGTTATCGGTTGAGGCATGAAGCAGGGTGATTTTTGAACCTTCGCCATTATCGGTCCATATCTCCTTAAATATCTGATTTTTATTGTTACTGATGACCTGGTTCGCCGCTTCAACGATGGTCTTTGTGGAACGGTAATTCTGTTCTAACTTGAACACCTTGTGATCGGGATAATCGCTCCTGAAATTCAGGATGTTCTGTATGTTCGCTCCGCGGAAGGCGTAAATGCTTTGTGCATCATCTCCCACAACGCAGAGGTTTTCGTTATTGGCCGCAAGCTTTTTGACAATGAGGTACTGGGCATAATTCGTATCCTGGTACTCGTCGACCAGGATATACCTGAATTTCTGCTGGTATTTGTAAAGTACATCAGGAAAATCGCGAAGCAGGATATTCATGTTGTAAAGAAGGTCGTCAAAATCCATGGCCGAGGACCGCATAAGGCGGTTCTGGTATTGCTGGAAGATCTTTCCTGTGAGTGGCTTGCCTGCCGCGTTATCATATTCCTGGATCTCGGGGTTTGAGTTGTACTCTTCGGAGGAGATCAGGCTGGTCTTTGCCGCCGAGATCCTCTGCGTGATATAGCCCGGTTGATAGAGCTTCTCGTCAAGGCTGTTCTCTTTGATGAGATTTCTGACAACCCTTTTCGAGTCATCGGAATCATAAATAGTGTAATTTGAAGGATAACCGAGGCGGTGCCCTTCAATGCGGAGTACCCTCGCAAACACCGAATGGAAAGTTCCCATCCACACATTTTTGGCTTCACTATTGCCGACAATCGTGAGGATGCGCTCGGTCATCTCCCGGGCGGCCTTGTTTGTAAACGTCAGGGCCAGGATGTGGAAAGGGTCAACCCCCAGCTCCAGCAGGTAGGCCACCCTGAATGTTAAAACCCTGGTCTTTCCTGAGCCCGCCCCGGCAATAACCATGACAGGCCCTTCGGTTTCAACAACCGCCTTGCGCTGGGATTCATTTAAATTTTCGAGGATTTTCGACATAATTTGAAATCCGGGCAAAGGTAAAAGAATAGGACCGTAACCTCGTGTTTGTGAAAAACTATTTAATATATCCGTTTACCGGATACCTGAGTACGTTTACTTGCTATTTGCATACACTTACCAACTGAGAACCTAACACATTTACGTAATTACCATCTACACTTGCCCGGGTTTTGTATACACTTACCAATTCTTGCTTCCCTTAAGCATTTGATTGCTATAATTTTGCGAGCAGTGTAAAGTGTCCTTTAACCATTTTAGCGATGAAAACAAACATATATAAGTTAGGGTCTACCTTATTAATAATTTTATTATTAATAGTATTCAGCTGCAAGAAAGACATAAATACAATTGCTCCTGACCAGGCCCCCGGGAAATTGAAATCCATGAGCGATTTAAAAGTCTCTTCTGACTTCAACTGGAAGACCACCCAGAATATCGACCTGGAGCTCACTTCCCCTTTAAAAGCTTCTTTGGTTATTAAATCGGCTTCAGGTGTTATTTTTCAGAAAGCCCTGATCCAGGGCGGTGAAGCTTATAAGACGTCAATCACCATCCCGAATTATATGAAGGAACTGACTTTTGTTGTAAACGGAGTTTCATCCGTCATTAAAATAGAAAACAACCGGGTTATCCATTCTTTTTAAACCTGTAATACCATGAAAAAGACAATATTTTCCCGGGTTAAAAACCTCTTAATGATCATGATGGTAACGGTTTTACTGCCATCAATGCTTTTTGCGCAAAACAAGTCGATTTGCGATATCTACAAAAATAACGGAGGTGGTTATTCCACTACCCTGACTTCAGTTGTGTGCAATCAATCGGATCATTCCCATACTATAGTGCTGAGGGTTGAACATAATGGCTGCGACGGTATAAGTTGCCCTCCGATTTCCCGTTTCAGCATTCAGGCTGCAGCAGGCACGTATTCAAACGTGGCAATCAGTATCCTCTACGGCGGAATGACATTCACCGGGATCAATTACGGTCCTGTTCTCCCGGGAGACCCCTGGAACGGATTCAGGATTGAAGGTATAAGTGGCATAGGCAACGGAGTTGCAGGCGTGTTTACAATTTCCTACAAACTTACAGGTCCTTTCCAGGATCAGCAGGTTTCGGCCAGGGCCGGAGCCCTGCTGCAGCTTGCATCGTTTACAGCAGCAGATTTTCAGGGCGTTATGACATGTTATAATACCGATTGCTCCGGTGGCGGTTTGACAGGCCCTACAGCCAATAATGATAATGCCACAACACCTCAGAATACGCCTGTGACGCTCAATGTACTTGCGAATGATGTTGCCGGATCAGGGGCATTGGTGCCTTCAACGGTAGCTTTCATCCCAGGGACCCAGCCAAATCCCGCAACTGTTGGGACCTTCACTGTTAACCCTGTCACGGGGGCAGTCACCTTTACGCCGGTTGCAACTTACACCGGCCTGGCTTCAATACAGTATAAAGTTTGCGATGTGAACAGCTTATGCAGCACTGCAACCATAACGGTAAATATCACCGCCTCCCTTATTCCCCCAACTGCAATGAATGACAATGCCACCACGGCATTGAATACACCTGTCAATATCAGTATCCTTACCAATGATATCCAGGGTTCAGGCGCATTAGTACCTGCCTCGGTAACATTTGTTCCAGGTACGGCCCCCCCGGTGTCTAAAGGAGTTTTTACAAAAAACAACCTGGGAGTGGCAACATTTACCCCTGCAAACGGATACACAGGTACAGCCACGATTCAATATACCGTTTGCGATATTAATGCCTTATGCAGTTCAGCTACAATTACAGTTACGGTAAGCGGAGGGGGAGGCGACACTGACGGAGACGGCTGCCCGGATGATGTGGATGATTATCCCAATGATCCTACCAGGTGTTTCGACAATTATTTCCCTGCGGCAGGCAATGGAACCCTTGCTTACGAAGACCTCTGGCCTTCAAAGGGTGATTATGATTTCAATGATGTCGTGCTCGATTACCGGTTCAAAACCGTAACCAATTCCTCCAATAAGGTTGTGGAAATCTTTGCCACATTCATCCTGAAAGCTTCAGGTGCCGAATTCCATAATGGTTTTGGGTTCCAGTTGCCAACCATAAGCGTTGATCCATCTACTATGACGGTGACAGGCTCCCATTTATCACATTCCATCGTTTCCCTTAACAGCCACGGACTTGAAAACGGACAGGCCAAACCGACCATCATCGTTTTTGACGATTTTTTCGACCTTATGCCGAACCCCGGTTGCGGAATAGGGGTAAATACTACTCCCGGTTGCGCTTATGTTGCCCCGGTGACCATTTCCCTGCATATTTCATTCAGCAGCCCCTTGTATACGATGACACAAACCAACGTTGAAAATTTCAACCCCTTCATTTTTGTCGGTCTTGACAGGGCACACGAAGTGCACCTTCCCGATTACATACCGACAAGCCTTGCAAACCAGGGTTTCTTTGGCACATACGACGATATGACCAATATTTCAACGAACAAATATTATAAAACGGTAAACAACCTGCCCTGGGCAATCAACCTGATCGAAAGCTTTGCATACCCCAATGAAATGGTCGACATCATAAACACCTATAACCATTTTGTTGAATGGGCAACCAGCGGAGGCTTGCTTTACCAGGACTGGTATATGGATAAGCCGGCATACCGCAATACACCGAATATTTATGTTCATTAGGATTTTATTATTATGATATTAACCATAAAGAAATTAATCACAACCAAAACAACAAACAAAATGAAAAAATTAGTATTAATCTTCACAGTTCTTGGCCTGGTCGTTGCATTTGCAGCTTGCAACAAGTTCAGGACTACGGAACCTGCTTCACAACAGGCTGCGCAGGGTGTTAGTTTCTCTATTGCTCCCGGGCAGGCAGGCGGATTGAAGTCTGCAGCCAGTACCGACTGTTTCTCGCAGACGGCAAATTATGCTAAAATCACCATTGACAGCAAGCATTATGTAAGGGCTATATTCTATGTGGATGGCAAACCATACACAAACACCCTTCAGCTTGGAACCGGATTGCATACGTTGCAGGAATTCACCATTTGGAGTGACAACCAGACTCCAAACGATTCCACCGACGATGCAATGCTTTCGGCTGTGCCTCATACAGGTTCGGCTTACTCACCCTATGTTAGCTCACCGCTGGATATTGCTTTCACGGTTGAAGCCTTTAAAAAGACACAACTTCCTGTTGAAGCGATATGCTATCAGCCCAGCAACTATACCGATTTCGGTTTTACCTTCTTCCAGATTGAACAGGTCACAGTACGAGAACAGCCATTCTTTGGTGACCTTTGTATTAAAAGTATTGCCGAATATTCTATCACGGGCTCGCCATACCTTGCACAATCCAATGGTATACAACTCGACCTTCCCGCAATCTTTAAGATTGAGGTGTACAGGAATAATGTGCTGAAGAACACATTCAATAATGAGGCATGGAATGGCGAAGGCCAGCCCCTGAAAGTGCTCTATGCCGACAGGCAGGGTGTAGCCGACAATTTCGAGTTCAAGCTCTATGTGAAAGTCAGGAAAGGCCCTGGATTCGATTACGTATATTTCAAAAGCTGGACCATTTCTGATGCCCAGGTGATCCCTCAGAATGCCGACGGCGTTTGCGACTTTTCCATAGGATATTGCAATCCGAATGCCGACTATGTCCTTCCTCCATGGATCAATTTGCCGGGTACCGCTACCTATACCATTACCGGCGCTTACGGCCCGGGTACCTTGGGTGGCTATGTGGATGCAAGCCTTACCAATATACTTACGGGATACGAAATTGTAAACGGTACGTTTGCTTCATGGTGCTGCGACCATCAAACAACCATAAATGCGGGAACAGCATACAACATGGACGTGTATTCTTCGCTTTATCCCACTTTGCTTCCGGCTTTCGGGCAGACTATTCCCTGGGATAAGATCAACTGGCTGCTTAACCACCTGGACTGGTATCCCGGTTACCATTGGTATGATTTACAGGGGGCAATCTGGTTATTTGACAATCCTGCATGGAACGGCATTGCCCATAGCAATGTCCCTAACCTAACACCTGTGATGACCCAGATGCATAACGATGCAAACGCTTATGGCGCTAATTACAGGGTTCCTACAGGCGGATGGGCTGCAGTAGTCTTTATACCGACGGGCACGCCTCCCAACGCACCGACACCTACAATCCAGACCATGTTTATAAAACTTGACCCATGATAAGTTAAGAATAAGATTATCAATTTATTAAAAGGAGGTTGTCCGTATTGGGACAGCCTCCTTTTTTATAATATCCGGATACCTCATATTCAATCACACTTACCAAGAATCGAACAACACTTACTTATTATCGCTTCCCCTGGCCGAAGGGTAGTCGTATATTTGTATTTGATTGAAATAAAGGCATTTAATCGCATTTTACATGAACCCATTAATCAAAAAAATAAAGACCATGAAAAAGTTGATGCTTATTTTGACAGTTTCCGGGTTGGTTTTCTTGTTTGCAGGCTGTAACAAGCAAAAAACAGAAACCCCCGGCACCCAGCAATCCAGCCAGGGTGTAAGCTTCTCAATTGCCCCCGGCCAAACCGGAGGGCTGAAATCTACGGCAAGTACCGACTGTTTCTCACAAACAGCAAATTATGCGAAAATCACCATTGACGGCAAACATTATCTTAGGGCAATATTTTATGTCGATGGCGTTCCATACACCAATACCCTGCAATTAGGCACCGGTTTGCATACTTTGCAGGAATTTACCATTTGGAGCGATCACCAGACACCGAATGATTCTACCGATGATGTGATGCTTTCCGCAGTTCCTCACAGCGGTTCAACTTATTCACCGTATGTATCTTCCCCTCTGGATATTGCATTCTCTGTTGAGGCTTTCAAGAAGACACAGGTCCCGGTTGAGGCATTATGTTATCAGCCAAGCAACTATACCGATTTTGGATTTACTTTTTTCCAGATTGAGGAGGTTACCCTTCGTGAACAGCCTTTCTTTGGTGACCTTTGTATTAAAAGTATAGCTGATTATTCAATACCCGGTTCGCCATACCTTTCCCAGTCAAATGGCATCCAGATTGACCTCCCTGCAATCTTTAAAATTGATGTTTACAGGAACAATGTACTCGTCAACTCGTTCAGCAATGCCGCATGGCATGGTGAAGGGCAGCCGTTAAAAGTACAGTATGCCGACAGGAAAGGCATTCCGGATAATTTCGAATTCAAACTCTATGTGATGGTCAGGAAAGGATCAGGCTTTGATTATGTTTATTTCAAAAGCTGGACATTTGCGGATGCCCAGGTGATCCCTCAGAATGCCGACGGCGTTTGCGACTTTTCCATAGGATATTGCAATCCCAATGCCGATTATGTTCTTCCTCCATGGATCAATTTGCCGGCCACTTCCACCTATATAATATCAGGAGCTTATGCTCCCGGTTCACAAGGCGGTTATGTCGATGCAACCCTTTCCAACATTTCAGGCGGATATGAAGTAAGCAACGGGCTTTATGCTTCATGGTGCTGCGACCACCAGACCACCATCACCGTGGGCCAGAGCTACAATATGAACGTGTTTTCATCATTGTATCCCGACTTACTCCCGGCTTTTGCGCAAACCAGGCCCTGGGATAAATACAACTGGCTGTTAAATCATTTAGACTGGTATGCCGGATATCATTGGTACGATCTCCAGGGCGCATTATGGCTGCTCGAATCCCCGGCATGGAATGGTGTTGCCGAAGGGGGTGTGCCTAATGTTACAGGTATGATGACCCAGATGAAAAACGATGCCAATGCCTATGGAAGCGGATATAAAGTCCCTACCGGTGGATGGGCGGCAGTTGTTTTCATTCCGGCTGGAACCCCCGGAAATGCTTCAAACCCTACAATCCAGACCATGTTTATCAAATTGGATCCGTAAAAAAGTTTGTAAAACTTCATAATTTTATTAAAAAAGGAGGCTGTCTTAAAAGTACAAGACAGCCTCCTTTTATTTTTTGTCTATTCAGGCTTGTTACGGGAATGTCGCTATTTTTACAGAATAATATCATTCAACCGCGTTTATCCATATGAAGCTGACGGTATTCCAAATCCTGAATTATTCACTGATCCTTTTTGCCGCAGTGCTTTTTATAAGGTTTATATGGGACCTGATTTTCAATCCTGATTACCAGCCTGCCGCCTGGAAAGAAGCTAAAAAAGAAGGAAAGCTGGGCGGTATCCTGCCGGGGATTGAGAAAAACTACCGGGATAAGGTAAGGTTTTTCAATTTCTGGTTCCAGGTCGAACGGCTTCGGAAAGAACAGGTACCGGGGGCTTTTGCCGAACTCGGGGTATACCGGGGCGATAGCGCCAGGGCTTTGCACCATATGGACCCTGATCGGAGGTTTTACCTTTTTGATACCTTCGAAGGGTTTAAGGACCAGGACCTTGCGCTTGAAAAAGGGGAGGCTGCAAGCTATACCACCGGCAATTTTGCCGACACTAATATAGATAAGGTAGTATCAACAATCGGCGGGAACAGCAATATTTTGATCCAGCCGGGGTATTTCCCCCGGTCGGCTTTAAAGCTGGTTCAGGAGAGGTTTGCCCTGGTGAACATCGATGCCGACTTATATAACCCTACAAAGGCAGGGCTTGAATTTTTTTATCCCCGCCTGAGCCCCGGAGGGGTCATCCTGGTCCATGATTACAATTATAAATGGGAGGGTGTTTTAAAAGCTGTTGATGATTTTTGCAAAACAATACCCGAATCTATGGTAATTATCCCCGACCGGGAAACCACCGTGATGATCATCAGGAGAAAATTCTGACAATTCCTTGTTTTTTATCCGGTTTTTATGACTGCGGATGACATCCGTAGTCATTATTCAGCAAGGGCAAGAGCAGCATTCAGGATAATTTTTGCGAGAGTTTGTAAAAAAAACATTAAATCTCTTGTTTGAAAGAAAATAAATTGTAATTTTGCACCCTCGAAAACCAGATTTGGTTTTTGAGGGGATACTAAGCCGAAATTAGTAAGGAAACCTGACAAAGCGAGACATCTATAGGTTTCAACAGCAGCCGGAACGACGGTTGCAGTGAAAAAGTCTCTCTGAAGCACAGCTCTCCTTTTATATTTCAAAGCCAATATCCTTCTTTACCAGGCGCCGGTTTTAGCGCCACAAACTTGAAAAGAATTTAAACATTTCAATATGCCAACAATTTCGCAATTGGTTCGTAAAGGAAGACACAAATTGACGGATAAGAGTAAAGCTCCTGCCCTTGATTCATGTCCCCAGCGCCGTGGTGTTTGCGTGAGGGTTTACACAACCACTCCTAAAAAGCCTAACTCGGCAATGCGTAAAGTAGCACGTGTTCGCCTGACTAACGGTAAGGAAGTGAACGCTTACATCCCCGGTGAAGGCCATAATCTCCAGGAACACTCCATCGTGATGATCCGCGGAGGCCGTGTTAAGGACCTTCCCGGTGTTCGTTACCATATTATACGTGGTGCCCTCGATACATCAGGTGTTGAAGGACGCAAGCAGCGCCGTTCGAAATATGGCGCCAAGAGGCCTAAAGAAAAGAAAGCATAATCACAGCTGTTATTTAAGCGCATATGAGAAAATCAAGACCAAAGAAAAGGCTCATCATTCCCGACCCAAGGTTCAGCGACACGCTGGTGACCAAGTTCGTGAATAACATGATGTTCAGCGGCAAAAAGAACCAGTCATACGACATCTTTTATGAAGCCATTGACATCGTGAGCGAAAAGACCAAGGAAGACGGGCTGGAGGTTTTCAAGAAAGCCCTGGCAAACGTTACTCCTTCGGTGGAGGTACGCAGCCGCCGTATCGGCGGTGCCACTTTCCAGATCCCCTCGGAGATCAGGCCTACCCGCAAGAGTTCAATCGGTATGAAATCACTGGTTGGATTTGCAAGGAAACGCCACGAAAAAAGCATGGCTCATAAACTTGCTTCCGAAATCCTTGCCGCTTATAAGGAAGAAGGTGCCGCTTTCAAAAGGAAAGAAGACACCCACCGTATGGCAGAAGCCAACAAAGCTTTTTCACATTTCAGATTTTAACAATAAAACCGAACCCGGAACAATATATAAATTAATGCCCGAGCAAACGAAACATACGCGCAACATTGGCATTATGGCTCACATCGACGCCGGTAAGACGACGACGACCGAGCGTATATTGTATTATACCGGTAGCAATTATAAGATGGGCGAGGTGCACGACGGTACTGCCACGATGGACTGGATGGTCCAGGAGCAGGAACGCGGGATTACCATCACCTCGGCCGCCACAACTGTATATTGGGATTTTAACAACCAGCAGTACCGGATCAATATCATTGACACTCCAGGCCATGTGGATTTTACCGTAGAGGTAGAGAGGTCGCTCAGGGTTCTTGACGGCGCTGTCGCTCTATTCTGTGCAGTGGGCGGAGTAGAACCCCAGAGTGAGACAGTTTGGAAGCAGGCCGACAAATACCATGTTCCCCGCCTGAGCTATATTAATAAAATGGACCGTACCGGTGCCGATTTCTTTAAGGTTGTTGACCACATAAAGGATAAACTTGGTGCCAAACCCATTCCCGTTCAGCTTCCGATAGGAGCTGAGGAGGATTTTAAAGGCATTGTTGACCTGATCTCTGCAAAAGCCTATTCCTGGGACGAAACTTCCCTGGGTAAGGAATATTTTGAGATCCCCGTTCCCATAGACATGGAGGCAGTTGTTGCCGAATACCGCAGCAAACTTATTGAAGGCGCCGCAGAGGAAAGCGAGGAGCTTCTCCATAAATTCCTGGAAAACCCGGAATCAATCACCGAAGAAGAAATTGTTGCCCAGATCCGTAAAGCTACGATACAGAACAGGATCACCCCTGTTATCTGCGGGGCATCCTTTAAAAATAAAGGCGTTCAAACACTTATCGACAGCATTGTCAGGTTCCTGCCTTCGCCATATGATATGCCTGCAATCAAAGGCATTAACCCGTTTACCGAAAAAGAAGAAGAACGCCATCCCGATCCGGAAGAACCTTTCTCGGCACTTGCTTTCAAGATCGCAACTGATCCCTTCGTTGGCAGGATCGCTTTCTTCCGTGTTTACTCGGGAGCCCTCAATGCCGGTGAAGTGGTTTTGAATGCCAATACAGATAAAAAAGAAAGACTGCTTCGCATCATGCAGATGCATGCCAACAAACAGATACCCCTCAAGCGCATTGAAGCCGGGGAGATCGGGGCTGCAGTCGGTTTTAAAGAAATTCGTACCGGCGACACTCTTTGCGACCTCAAGCATCCAATCATGCTCGAGACCATGAGCTTTCCGGAACCTGTCATCAATATGGCTATTGAGCCTAAAACACAGGACGACGTTGAGAAATTGGCCATCTGTCTTAAAAAAATGGCCGAAGAGGATCCTACTTTCCGTGTAAAGATTGATGAAGAGACCGGCCAGACCGTCATCAGCGGCATGGGTGAACTTCACCTTGATATCATTGCCGACCGGATGAGACGTGAGTTCAACATCGATGTGAACCGCGGGAATCCGCAGGTAGCCTATAAGGAAGCTGTGGTCAATTCAGTCATGCACCATGAGGTTTATAAAAAACAGACCGGGGGCAAAGGCCGTTTTGCAGATCTCTCCATTGAAATCTCTCCCGCCGACAAGGGTGTGAAGGGGCTTCAGTTCATCAATGATGTAAAGGGAGGAAATATTCCTAAAGAATTTATCCCTGCTATTGAAAAAGGCCTGAAATCGGGTATGTCAAACGGCCCGGTTATTGGGTTCCCGATAGAAAGTATCAAGGTGCGTTTGCTCGACGGGGCATTTCACAGTGTTGACTCCGATGCATTGTCGTTCCAGATCGCGGCCGGTATTGCGTTCAGGGAAGCTACGAAAAAAGCCAGGGCTGTGATCATGGAACCTGTCATGCGCTTTGAGATCATCACCCCGAATGAGAGTATGGGTGAAGTTACCAGCGATTTGCATAAACGACGCGGGCATGTCGAAAATATTGAATCCCGCATTGGCAATGCCGTTATTCATGGCAGGGTACCCCTGGCAGAAATGTTCGGGTATGTTACCACACTTAGAAGCATTACCAGCGGAAGGGCAACCTGCATGCTCGAGTTTTTGCAGTATTCGCCTACTCCTCAGGAGGTTATGGATGAAGTATTATTTAAAATCAGAGGCTACGTGCCTGTATATTAATCATTTATATGAGCCAGAGAATTAGAATAAAACTGAAGTCTTACGATTACAACCTTGTTGATAAGTCAGCAGAGAAGATCGTAAAAACAGTTAAGGCTACCGGCGCCGTAGTAAGCGGTCCGATTCCTTTGCCCACTGACAAGAAGATCTTCACTGTTTTGCGCTCGACTTTTGTGAACAAGAAATCCAGGGAACAGTTCCAGCTCTGCACTTATAAACGCATGCTGGATATTTACAGCACGACATCGAAAACAATCGATGCACTGATGAAACTGGAGCTTCCTTCAGGAGTGGAAGTGGAGATCAAAGTTTGATCAAGGTGTAATTGTATTTGAACTAACGAAAAAATCGTAAGAAATGTCTGGATTAATTGGAAAAAAAGTCGGGATGACCAGCATCTATGATGCAAACGGGAAGAATATTCCCTGTACTGTCATTGAAGCAGGTCCCTGTGTTGTAACGCAGATCCGATCCAAGGAAAAAGAAGGTTATGATGCCATCCAGCTTGCTTTTGAGGATAAGAAAGAAAAGCATACCACAAAAGCGATGATGGGCCATTTTAAGAAAGCCGGGATCACCCCGAAGAAAGTGATTGCCGAATTTACCCGTTTTGAAGCTGACCATCAGAAGCAATTCGGGGACATTGTGAAGGTTGATATCTTTCAGGAAGGCGAATACATCGATGTGGTTGGGGTATCCAAAGGCAAGGGTTTCCAGGGTGTTGTAAAGAGGCATCATTTTCATGGTGTCGGAGAAGCGACCCATGGACAGCATGACCGTTTGCGTGCCCCTGGCTCGGTTGGCGCATCATCATGGCCTTCAAGGGTATGGCCCGGATTAAGGATGGCCGGCCGCATGGGTGGTAAACGTGTCAAGGTGATCAACCTTCAGATATTAAAGATAATCCTGGAAAGGAACCTGGTTCTTGTTAAAGGTGCTATTCCCGGACCAACTGGTGCATATGTAATAATTGAGAGATGGAAATAAAAGTTTTTAATATTAAAGGAACAGAAACCGGCCGTAAGGTCCAACTGGACGATACGGTTTTCGGGATTGAGCCCAATGATCATGCCATTTACCTGGATGTTAAGCAGCATATGGCAAACGCTCGCCAGGGCACTCATGCAACTCTCGAAAAGTCACTGGTTTCGGGCAGTACCAAGAAACTGCACAAGCAGAAAGGAACCGGCGGTTCCCGTAAGGGCAGCATCAAGAGCCCATTGTTCCGCGGCGGAGCCCGTGTTTTCGGACCCCAGCCCAGGGATTATAATTTCAAACTGAACAAGAAACTTAAAAAGCTTGCCCGTATTTCGGCCCTCAGCTATAAAGTTAAGGAAAGCAACCTGGTGGTGCTTGAGGATTTCACCTTCGATACACCAAGAACCAAGAATGTGACCGAACTTCTGAAGAGTTTTCAGCTCAGCGGTAAAAAAACTTTGGTTATCGTGAACACCCCGGATGACAATCTCCTGCTTGCTGCAAGGAATCTGAAACGGGTAAAGATCGTCCGCACTGCCGACTTGAATACGTATGAAATTCTTGACGCAAAGCAGGTTTTAATGTGCGAGAGTTCAATTCCCGAAATTGTAAAGATTCATCAGAATTAACAATTTATTCTATAATCCGATGAGAATTATTATTAAGCCTATCATTACAGAGAAGATGACCCAGCAGGGAGAAACCCTGAACAGGTATGGGTTCTTTGTAGACCGCAAGGCAAACAAGCTTCAGATCAAGAAGGCGATCAAAGACCTGTACGGAGTTGAAGTTGAAGCGATCAGTACCATGATCGTATTTGGCAAGAAAAAAAGCCGTTACACTAAAAGTGGCGTAATTTCCGGGAGGGCGACTTCCAGGAAGAAAGCCATCGTAACATTGGCAAAAGGCGAAACTATTGATTTTTACAGCAATATTTAAATAAATGGCGCTTAAGAAATACAAACCAACAACACCCGGTCAGAGGTTCAAGGTTATCAGCTCATATGATGAGGTAACCACCATGACCCCTGAGAAGAGCCTGTTGACACCTTCAAGGAAGACCGGCGGAAGAAACAACCAGGGAAGAATGACCATGCGTTACATGGGCGGTGGTCATAAGCAGATGTACCGGCTTATTGATTTCAAGAGGGACAAGGATGACATTCCCGGTTTGGTTAAGAGTATCGAATATGATCCTAACCGGACTGCAAGGATTGCCCTGGTCACATACAAAGACGGTGAGAAACGGTATATCGTCGCTCCTCATGGTTTAAAGGTCGGCCAGACTATCCTTTCAGGGAAAGGTGCTGCTCCCGAAATCGGGAACACTTTATTCCTCAGTGAGATTCCTTTTGGTACGGTGATCCACAATGTGGAGCTGCGTCCCGGACAGGGAGCCAAGATGGTGCGTTCGGCAGGAGCTTATGCCCAGCTGATGTCGCGTGACGGCAAGTTTGCCATCATCAAGATGCCATCGGGTGAAACACGTATGATATTGCAGACATGCAAAGCCACTATCGGCATGGTCTCGAATACCGACCACAGCCTGGAGAAGCATGGTAAAGCCGGCCGTAAACGCTGGCTGGGCCGCAGGCCGAGGAACCGTGGCGTTGCCATGAACCCGGTTGACCATCCAATGGGTGGAGGTGAAGGCCGTGCTTCCGGCGGACACCCGCGTTCACGCAAGGGTATGCCGGCTAAGGGATACAAGACCCGTTCGAAAAAGAAGCAGTCGAACCAGTACATCATTGAAAAACGGAAAAAGTAACAGCAAATCAATCAGATTATGAGCAGATCGCTTAAAAAAGGCCCTTTTATCCACTATAAGCTGGAAAAGAAAGTTATAGATGCTGTGGAAACCAAGAAAAAGACCGTCATAAAGACCTGGTCGAGGGGTTCCGTAATTTCTCCGGATTTTGTGGGGCTAACCATTGCCGTCCATAACGGGAACAAATTCATCCCTGTTTATGTCACCGAGAACATGGTTGGCCACAAACTTGGCGAGTTCGCCCCGACCCGTATATTCAGGGGGCATGCCGGCAATAAAGATAAAGGAAAGAAATAAAGGAAATTTTATAGATTATGGGAGTCAAAAGTCGTACGAGAGCTGAGAACCGAAAGGAAGCTAAAAAGAAGACCGCTGTTGCAAGTCTTCAGAATAATCCTACCTCTCCGCGTAAAGCAAGATTAGTTGCTGACCTGGTCCGCGGAAAAAGAGTGGAACTGGCCCTGAATATCCTGAAGAACACCAGCAAACAGCCGTCAGAGAAAATGCGCAAGCTTCTGCTTTCAGCAATTTCCAACTGGCAGTTAAAAAACGAAGGATTGCGAATTGAAGATGCCGACCTGTTCGTCCAGGAGATCAAAGTAGATGTCGGACGTACACTGAAGCGTATCAAAACTGCTCCTCAGGGACGTGCCCACAGGATCCGCAAGCGTTCAAACCATATCACCATCACCCTTGGCTCAAAAAGCCAGCAGGTTGAGGAGAATGTTGCAGAAGAAACAAAAGAAAGTAACAAGGAATAATTTAAAGGGAATTTTTAATGGGACAAAAAACCAATCCGATTGCTAACCGTCTAGGCATAATCCGCGGCTGGGATTCCAACTGGTTTGGCGGAAAAACCTTCGAGAGCAAATTAGTCGAAGATGATAAGATCCGCAAGTATCTGCATGCACGTCTTTCAAAGGCCGGCATCTCGAAGATCGTTATCGAGCGTACCCTGAAGCTTGTGACTGTAACTATCCATACTGCAAGGCCGGGGATTATCATCGGTAAAGGCGGGCAGGAAGTTGACAAGCTGAAGGAAGAGCTGAAAAAGATCACCAAGAAGGAGATCCAGATCAATATATCTGAGATCAAACGGCCCGAGCTGGATGCAGTTATTGTAGCCAACACAGTTGCCAGCCAGATTGAAGGACGTATTTCGTACCGCAGGGCGATAAAAACTTCTATAGCATCCGCTATACGAATCGGTGCCGAAGGGATCAAGGTTATGATTTCCGGCCGCCTGGGCGGAGCCGAAATGGCCCGCCGGGAGCAGTATAAAGAAGGGCGTATCCCTTTGCATACTTTCCGTGCCGACATTGATTACGCTACAGCAGAAGCGCATACTACCTACGGGCGTATCGGTATCAAGGTCTGGATATGCAAGGGCGAGATCTACGGGAAACCTGAACTGGTTCCCAGCACTTCAACAGCCAAGCTGAAACCTTCCCAGCAACGTCCGAAAGGCGGCAGCCCCAGGCCCGACAGGGACAGGGACAGGGACAGAGGCAGGGACAGGGACAGAAGTGACAAACCCCGTTTCAGAAAATAACAGAAAGAACAACAATAATATATCTGAATAATGTTACAGCCAAAGAAGACTAAGTACAGGAAACAGCAGAAGGGTAAGATGAAGGGTAACGCACAGCGCGGCCATCAGATTGCATTCGGCTCTTTCGGTCTCAAAACTCTTGACGAAGCATGGATCACCGGCCGCCAGATAGAAGCAGCCCGTCAGGCAATCACGCGTCATATGAAACGTGAAGGCCAGATGTGGATCCGAATCTTCCCCGATAAACCGGTTACCAAGAAACCGGCGGAAGTACGTATGGGTAAAGGAAAAGGAGCACCCGAATATTTTGTAGCCAGGGTAAACCCCGGCCGCATCATGTTCGAAATCGATGGAGTATCTGAAGCCATAGCAAAGGAGGCTTTGCGCCTTGGCGCCCAGAAAATGCCAGTCCATTGTAAGATAGTAATGCGCCGCGATTTCGCCGAAGGTCAAGCATAAATTGCAATAGCCGGAAGCTATCGCAGATTAAAACAGAAAGAAATGGAACAAAAAGTAATCAGAGAATTCACCACCGGTGAGATCGTCGAAAGACTGGACGAGGAAAAAAGGCAGCTGTCGAAGCTGAAGCTCAACCACGCCGTTTCACCACTGGAAAATCCCAATAAGATCAAGGCTTATCGCAAAACCATCGCACGCCTTGAAACCGAATTGCGCCGCCGCGTTCTTGGTGGTGAAAAAATCGTAAAGCCTGTAAAGCATTAATTTATGGAAAGCAGAAAACTCAGAAAGGAAAAGATCGGGGTGGTGATCAGCAATAAAATGGAAAAGTCCATTGTTGTTGAGGTCGAGAGAAAAGTTAAGCACCCGAAATACGGAAAGTTCGTAAAGAAGTCGTCAAGCTTTATGGCTCATGATGAGAAGGGGGAATGCAGCGAAGGTGATAAAGTGCGTATCGCAGAAACCCGTCCGTTAAGCAAGAATAAGTGTTGGAGACTTGTCGAAATCATTGAAAAGGTTAAATAGCCATGATACAGCAAGAGTCAAGATTAACAGTAGCAGATAACAGCGGCGCAAAGGAAGTACTTTGTATAAAGGTACTTGGCGGAACGCGCAAACGTTATGCCTCGGTAGGCGACAGGATCATCGTGACCGTAAAAAATGCTCTGCCTTCAGGCAACATTAAAAAAGGTACCGTATCCAAAGCCGTAGTCGTTCGCACCACCAAGGAAATACGCCGGGCCGATGGTTCATACATCAGCTTCGATGATAATGCAGTAGTACTGCTGAATAATACCGGAGAACTGATAGGCACCCGCATCTTCGGACCGGTTGCCCGCGAACTCCGTGAAAAACAATTTATGAAAATAGTTTCATTGGCACCCGAAGTGCTGTAACAGAATTCAACCATGCAGAAGAGATTACATATCCGCAAAGGTGATACAGTGATGGTCATTGCAGGCGATTCCAAAGGCCAGCAGGGCAAGGTACTGAATGTCAACATCGAAAAGGAGTTGGCCATTGTGGAAAGCGTAAATATGGTTTCAAAACACACGAAACCAAACGCAAAGAGCCCACAGGGCGGTATCGTGAAGAAGGAAGCTCCGGTCAATGTTTCAAACCTGAAAATTATTGATAACACCGGGAAACCTGCCCGTACAGGAAAGAAAATCGACAGTAAGACCGGAAAATTGGTTCGTTATTCTAAAAAATCAGGGGAGGTAATAAAGTAATGGCTTACATACCAAGATTAAAGGAAAAGTATCAGAAGGAAGTTGTTCCTGCATTAATGAGTCAGTTCAGTTACAAGAACCATATGCAGGTTCCCAGGATCACCAAGATCTGCCTGAACCAGGGTTTGGGTATCGCCAACACCGACCGTAAATTCATTGATAACGGCTTGAGTGAAATGACAATGATCACAGGTCAGAAGGCAGTGCCCACGAAATCCAGGAAAGATATTTCAAACTTCAAGTTAAGAAAAGGGAATGCTATCGGTGTCAGGGTAACCCTGCGCGGAGAACGTATGTATGAATTCCTCGACCGCCTCGTAGCTGTTGCCCTTCCACGTGTTCGCGATTTCCGCGGCGTGAATGACAAAGGTTTCGACGGAAGGGGAAATTATACTGTCGGCATCACCGAACAGATCATCTTTCCGGAAATCGATATCGACAAGGTGACCAAGATCAACGGTCTTGACATCACTTTCGTGACTACCGCGAATACCGACCGCGAAGCCCTGGCACTGTTAAAAGAATTCGGGATACCATTTAAAACAAGATAATATCATGGCAAAAGAATCCATTAAATCCAGGGAAGTTAAAAGAGAGCGTCTTGTGGCAAAATTTGCTGAAAAGCGTAAAGCTCTGAAAGAATCAGGCGATTATATCGCACTTCAGAAACTTCCGAAGAACGCTTCCCCGGTACGTTTGCACAATCGTTGCAAACTCACCGGAAGGCCTAAAGGCTATATGAGACTCTTCGGGATTTCGCGTATCAACTTCCGCGAAATGGCCAACAACGGCCTGATCCCAGGCGTTAAGAAAGCCAGCTGGTAATTTGAATAGATTATTAACAAACAGATACAGAATAAAATGGTTACTGATCCCATTGCAGATTATTTGACGAGAATAAGGAATGCCGTGATGGCAAACCACCGGGTCGTAGAAATCCCGAAATCCAAAATCAAGGAAGATATCACCCGTATTCTTTTCGAAAAAGGTTATATCCTGAATTTCAAGGTTGAAAACGAACCCCGTCCGGGAATTATAAAAATTGCTTTGAAGTACCACCCGGTCACAAAGCTATCAGCTCTCAACTCACTGGTAAGGGTTTCCAAACCCGGTCTGAGGAAGTATGTCGACAGCGACAGCCTGCCCCGTGTACTGAACGGACTTGGAATAGCAATCCTTTCCACTTCACAGGGAGTAATGACGGATAAAGAAGCGCGTACCAAGAGAATTGGCGGCGAAGTATTATGTTACATTAGTTAATCAGGAGGTTCAGTATATGTCAAGAATTGGAAAACTTCCCATTGCAATACCAGGCGGTGTTAAGGTAACGGTATCTGATACCAACCTGGTGACCGTGACAGGTAAGCTTGGTGAACTTACCCAGCAGATCGACCCGAAAATCACGATCAAGATTGAAGAGAACACAGTGTTTGTTCAGCGGAATTCCGACGCAAAGGATGACCGTTCAAAGCATGGCCTGTACCGGTCACTGCTGTCAAATATGATCAAAGGGGTAAGCGATGGATTTACCATCGTCCAGGAAATGGTTGGTGTGGGTTATAAAGCCACCTCAACAGGCCAGCTGCTGGAGCTCTCACTGGGCTTTTCACATAACCTGATGCTTGAGCTTCCTATTGAAGTTTCTGTACAGACCACCGCGGAAAAAGGTAAGAACCCGACCATAATCCTGAAGTCTCACGACAAGCAGCTAATCGGTCAGGTAGCCTCCAAGATCCGCTCGTTCCGCAAACCGGAGCCATACAAAGGCAAGGGTATCCGCTTCCAGGGAGAAGAGATCAAGAAGAAAGCAGGGAAATCTGCTGCAGGAGCATAATATTCATCATAAGATTAAATTCAGAACAGAATGATTACCAGTAGAAAAAAAGATTTTCGCAGGTTCAGGATCAAGAAAAGGATACGCAAAGTCGTAGAAGGGACACCTGACAGGCCTCGCATGACGGTATTCAGAAGCACCAAGTCAATCTATGTCCAGCTTATTGATGACCTGGAAAAGAAGACGTTGCTTTCTGCTTCATCTGCCGAAAAAGCGGTGAAAAGTGCCAAGGGTACCAAAACGGAGATTGCCAAGCTGGTCGGCAAGAGTATTGCCGAAAAAGCGATACAGGCAGGGATCTCCTCGGTAGTTTTTGACAGAAACGGATATTTATATCATGGCAGGGTGAAAGCTTTGGCTGATGCAGCCAGAGAAGGCGGCCTTAAATTCTAATCAGGTATGACAAACGTTAACGTAAAGAGAGTAAAATCAAGCGAAATTGAGTTCAAAGACCGCCTGGTCAGCATCCAGAGGGTGACCAAAGTGACCAAGGGCGGGCGTACATTCAGTTTCTCGGCCATCGTAGTGGTGGGCAATGAAAACGGTGTGGTCGGTTACGGGCTTGGAAAAGCAAAGGAAGTAACAGCTGCGATCGCCAAAGGTATCGACGATGCAAAGAAGAACCTGATTAAAGTTCCAATTCTTAAAAGTACTATTCCCCACGAACAACTCGGGAAGTACAGCGGAGCCCTGGTTTTTCTGAAACCTGCAGCCCCCGGTACCGGTGTAATCGCCGGCGGTGCAATGCGTGCCGTACTCGAAAGTGTCGGTATTAAAGATGTGCTGGCTAAATCAAAGGGTTCGTCGAATCCCCATAGTGTTGTAAAAGCCACTATCAATGCATTGATCAAGATGCGCGATCCATACACTATCGCCCAGCTGCGTGGTATCGATATGGATAAAGTATTTAACGGTTAAGAAATTGCAAAGCATAGAAGCAATGAAGAAGATCAAAATAACCCAGGTTCGCAGTGGTATCGGACACACACTACGCCAGAAACGTACTCTTGAAGCCCTTGGGCTTAAGCGTATACGCCATTCTGTGGAACATGAAGCAACCCCCCAGATCCTGGGAATGGTTGAAAAAGTGAAACATCTCGTAAAATTTGAAGAAGTTTAATCTCTGATAAGAATAATAACATGGATTTAAGTAATCTTAAACCGGCAAAAGGTTCTATAAAGAAAGAAAAGCGTATCGGCAGGGGCCAGGGTTCAGGCCATGGCGGAACATCAACCCGTGGTCACAAAGGCGCCAAATCCCGCTCCGGTTACTCAAAGAAACTGGGTTATGAAGGCGGACAGATGTCTCTGGTGCGCCGTGTCCCCAAGTTCGGATTCAAGAATTTCAACCGCGTTGAATATAAAGGGATCAACCTGGATACACTCCAGCAACTCAGCGAAAAGAAAAACATCCTGGTTATGGGGATAGATACCCTCATTGAAGCAGGATTCATTTCCAAGAGAGATAAAGTGAAGATCCTCGGGCGCGGAGAACTGAAAGCCAAACTGGAAATTACAGCACATGCTTTCTCTGCAACTGCAAAGAAAGCCATTGAAGATTTAGGCGGAATAGCAAACACACTTTAAACCTGTTTGAATGAAAAAACTGATTCAAACCATCAGGAACATCTGGAAGATTGACGATCTGAGAAAGAGGATTTTGTATACCATTGGTATTCTGCTGATTTATCGTTTCGGAGCTCATGTCGTACTTCCCGGTGTCGACCCCGGCATGCTGCAAAACCTTCAGAACCAGTCGAAGCAGGGTTTGCTCGGCCTTCTGAATATGTTTTCGGGTGGTGCCTTTGCAAACGCATCCATTTTTGCACTCGGTATCATGCCTTACATCTCGGCATCCATCGTAATGCAGTTGCTCGGTATGGCAATCCCATACTTCCAGAAACTTCAGAAAGAAGGTGAAAGCGGAAGGAAAAAAATAAACCAGATCACACGTTACCTTACCGTGGTCATCCTTATCCTCCAGTCACCTGCATACATAGCAAATCTTGTATCCCAGCTTCCTCCGGAGGCTGTATATCCATTCAGCGCGAACTCCACCCATCATTCGGTATTCTCATTTTTCGGCATCATGTCCATAATGATACTGACAGCCGGTTCCATGTTTATCATGTGGCTGGGAGAGAGGATTACCGATAAGGGTATCGGAAACGGTATTTCACTGATCATCATGATCGGTATCATAGCAAGGCTGCCATTCTCCCTGGTTGGGGAACTTGTTTCAAGAATGGAGCAGAAAGGCGGCGGGCTTGTTTTCTTTGTAGTCGAACTTGCCTTCCTGGTACTGGTTATCCTCGTTACTATTCTCCTGGTACAGGGCACCAGGAAGATCCCGGTGCAGTATGCCAAGAGGATTGTCGGCAACAAACAATACGGCGGGGTCAGGCAGTATATCCCCCTAAAAGTCAATGCTGCCGGTGTAATGCCTATCATTTTTGCGCAGGCTATCATGTTCCTCCCGCTTACCATAGCAGGATTTGCCAGCAGTGAAACACTTACAGGCTTTGCCAGGGTCTTCACCGACTATAACAGCCTTGCATACAATGCCACTTTCTTTGTTCTGATCATTTTCTTCACCTATTTCTATACTGCTATTACGATCAATCCGAACCAGATGGCTGAGGATATGAAGAAGAACGGCGGATTTATTCCTGGTGTAAAACCCGGAAAGAAAACCGGAGAGTTTATCGACAATGTGATGTCGAGGATAGTGCTTCCGGGATCTATTTTCCTTGGCTTTGTAGCCGTCATGCCTTACTTTGTAAGAACAATCGGTGTTACCAGTCAGTTCGCCCAGTTCTATGGCGGAACTTCATTGCTGATTTTAGTAGGTGTTGTGCTGGATACTTTGCAGCAGATCGAAAGCCACCTGTTGATGCGCCATTACGATGGTCTGACAAAATCGGGACGTATCAAAGGCAGGTCTTCCTATAATGTTGCAAGCTGAGAAACTTAATAGTAAACTGAATGATATTAAAGACTGCGGAAGAAGTCGAATACCTGAGGGAAAATGCTTTAATTGTAAGCAGGACCTTAGCCGCAGTAGCAAAAGAGATCAAACCGGGTGTCCAGACCAAGACACTCGATAAAATAGCCGAAGAATATATTCGGTCAGAAGGGGCGGTACCAGGTTTTAAAGGGTACCGGGGGTTTCCGGCAACCTTGTGCATCTCCCTCAATGAAGAAGTGGTGCACGGAATACCGGGAGAGAGAGTTCTTTTAAATGGTGATATTGTTTCGATCGACTGCGGATGTATGAAGCACGGTTTTTACGGCGATTCTGCCTACACCTTTCCGGTGGGGGAGGTCAGCCCGGAAGTAAGACTGCTGCTTGAAAGGACGAAAGAATCCCTGTTCAGGGCGCTTGAAGTTGCTGTTACAGGGAAACGCGTTGGAGATATAGGCGCTGCTGTCCAGGATTATGTGGAGAGCTTCGGTTATTCGGTTGTGAGAGAACTTGTGGGGCATGGAATAGGGAAGGCCCTGCACGAGAAACCCGATATACCCAATTACGGGAAACGGGGATCCGGGCAGAAACTCCCTGAAGGCCTGAGCATTTGCATTGAACCCATGATCAACCTGGGAACAAAAAATGTGGTGCAGGCGAGCGATGGATGGACAATACGAACCGCTGACCGAATGCCTTCAGCCCATTTTGAGCTGACTGTTGTAATCAGGAAGGAGAAAGCGGATGTACTTTCCACGTTTAAATATATTGAAGAAGTTCTAGGACCTCAACTTATATAAAATGTCAAAACAAGCGTCAATTCAGCAGGACGGCACTGTCGTCGAATCCCTGGGAAATGCAATGTTCAGGGTGGAACTCGAGAACGGACATGTTATAACTGCACACATCTCAGGTAAGATGAGGATGCATTACATCAAGATCCTCCCGGGTGATAAAGTGAGGATTGAAATGTCACCATATGATTTGACTAAAGGAAGAATAACATTCCGCTATCAATAGAAAAAAAGAAAAGTAAAATGAAAGTCAGAACATCTATCAAGAAAAGGTCGGCCGACTGCAAGATCGTCCGTCGAAAAGGGGTCTTGTACGTGATCAACAAGAAGAACCCTAAATTCAAGCAAAGACAAGGATAATTAAAATTAAACAAAGCATATATGGCCAGAATTGCAGGTATTGATTTACCTAAACAAAAAAGGGGAGAAATAGGTCTAACCTATATTTATGGCATCGGCAGGAGTACTGCCCAGAGCATACTGACTGAGGCAGGTGTTGACTGGAATAAAAAGGTTCAGGACTGGACTGATGATGAGCAGAATAAGATCCGTGCCATCATCAATGACAAATACAAGATCGAGGGTGCACTTCGTTCGGAAGTCCAGATGAACATTAAGCGGCTAATGGATATTGGCAGTTACCGTGGCATCCGCCACCGTATCGGCCTGCCTGTTCGCGGGCAAAGTACCAAAAATAACGCACGTACCCGTAAAGGCCGCAAAAAGACTGTTGCCAACAAGAAAAAGGCAACCAAGGGTTAATGGTTAATCCTTAATGGTTTTTAAGAATTGAAGTAATAGTGTAATATGGCAAAGACTGAAAAAAGTTCAAAGAAAAGGGTTGTAAAGGTAGATGCAATAGGCAGGGCTTATATAAATGCCTCCTTTAACAATCTCATTATTTCATTAACCAATAATGCCGGTCAGGTGATTTCCTGGTCGTCGGCCGGTAAGATGGGTTTCAAGGGTTCGAAGAAGAACACTCCGTATGCAGCCCAGATGGCTGCAACAGATGCTGCAAAGACTGCGTATGACCTGGGTCTTCGTAAGGTGAAGGTGTTTATTAAGGGCCCCGGAGCCGGGCGTGAATCAGCCATGCGTACCATCCATGCTGCAGGCATTGAAGTTACGGAGATCATGGACATCACTCCGCTTCCTCATAACGGTTGCCGTCCTCCTAAACGCAGGCGTGTATAATCTGAATTAATCATAAATAACATTCGATACCATGGCAAGATATATTGGGCCGAAATCAAGAATTGCAAGAAAGTTCCGGGATCCTATCTACGGACCTGACAAAAGTTACGAAAAGAAAAATTACCCTCCGGGGATGCACGGCCAGACCAAACGGCGCGCTAAGGCTTCAGAATATGGAACCCAGTTGATGGAGAAACAGAAAGCCAAGTATACCTATGGTATCCTGGAAAGGCAGTTCAGGAATATCTTTAACAAAGCTTCACATAAAGGTGGTATTACAGGTGAGGTGCTGCTTCAGCTTATTGAATCACGGCTTGACAATACGGTATACCGCCTCGGTATTGCGCCTACCAGGGATGGTGCCCGCCAGCTTATCGGTCACAGGCATATCACGGTAAACGGTAAAGTCGTTAATATCCCTTCATACGAACTTCGTCCCGGCGATCTGATCGGCGTACGCGAACGTTCCAAATCCATGGAAGTGATTACCGACTCCCTCAGCGGCAGAGGAAACCAGTATCCCTGGCTTGAATGGGATGCAAATCTTATGACCGGAAAATTTATGAACTACCCTGAACGTTCACAGATCCCTGAAAATATCAAGGAGCAGCTGATCGTCGAATTGTATTCGAAGTAACGGGAATTCATTTTGATATAAACCTTTTAAACAAAGTATTATGGCTATTTTACCGTTCCAGAAACCTGACAAGGTGATCATGCTTGAATCGGATGATCGCCGCGGAATATTTGAATTTCGTCCGCTTGAGCCTGGTTTTGGTATTACCATTGGAAATGCACTGAGAAGAATCCTCCTGTCTTCATTGGAAGGATTTGCCATTACTTCAGTAAAAATTGAAGGCGTGGACCAGGAATTTTCAACTATCAAAGGTGTCATTGAAGATGTCACCGAGATCATACTTAACCTGAAACAGATCCGTTTCAAACGTCTTATTGAGACTGAGAGTTCTGAAAAGGTGACGGTGATCATCGCACAGCAGAAAGAATTCAAAGCAGGCGACATCAACAAATTCCTGTCGGTTTTCCAGGTTTTGAATCCTGAAATCGTGGTTTGTCATATGGAGCCCTCGGTCAAACTTACCGTGGAACTCTCGGTTGACAAGGGGAGAGGATACGTCCCGGCCGATGAAAACAAGGCACTCAGCACTTCACTGGGCAGGATCGCGATCGACTCGATTCACACTCCGATAAAGAATGTTACTTATAACATTGAGAATTATCGCGTGGAGCAAAAGACCGACTACGAGAAACTGGTGATGGAGATTGTTACCGACGGTTCAATCGCCCCCAAGAATGCATTGAAGGAATCGGCCAAGATTCTGATCCACCATTTCATGCTATTCTCCGACGAAAAGATCACCCTCGATACAGCTGAGAAAACTGTTACTGAAGAATTCGACGAGACCTCGTTGCATATCCGCCAGCTTTTAAAAACGAAGCTGGTCGACATGGATCTCTCGGTGCGCGCCCTCAATTGCCTGAAAGCAGCCGATGTTGAGACTCTCGGTGACCTGGTGGCTTTTAACAAGAATGACCTTCTGAAGTTCAGGAACTTCGGAAAGAAATCCCTTACGGAACTTGAAGAGCTTGTAAAATCAAAAGGCCTGGAGTTCGGGATGAATACTTCAAAATATAAATTAGATAAGGATTAATAGCGATGAGACATCAAAAGAAAATCAATCATTTAGGCAGGACCAGTGCGCACAGGAAGGCAATGCTTTCAAATATGGCATCTTCGCTCATTCTGCATAAACGTATATCTACCACCCTTGCAAAGGCAAAAGCGCTTAGATCCTATGTTGAGCCTTTGATCACCAGGGCAAAAGACGATTCCACCCATTCCCGCCGTATAGCATTCAGCTACCTGCAGAATAAGGAAGCCGTTTCGGAACTCTTCCGTGAAATATCCAAGAAAATCATGGAAAGACCGGGCGGTTATACCCGCATACTGAAGACCGGGATGCGCGCAGGCGATAATGCCGATATGTGTTTTATCGAACTTGTTGACTATAACGAGGTAATGCTGGGCGGAAAAAAGGAAGAAGCAAAGTCAAAAACAACCCGCAGAGGCCGCAGGGGAGGAAAAAAAGAGGATGAAACCGAAAAAAAATCCCCGGCTCCGAAGGATGAAAAGGAAATAAAAAAGCCGAAAAAAGCTGCTAAAAAGGCCGAAGGTACCGAAGGCCCGGCAGAAGCTAAACCTGAGGAAAATCCTGAAGCAAAAGAAAGTTAGTCTTTAAACCAAAAAATAAATGAATCCAACAAAAAGGATAATGTACATTGTTACGTTATCCTTTTTTAATTTACATCAATTAAAACTAAAGATATGAGTACGATTTTATCAGTTCGCGCCAGACAGATTCTGGATTCAAGGGGAAACCCCACAATTGAAGTAGATGTAATTACCGATGACGGCATTCTTGGCCGGGCTGCTGTTCCTTCCGGAGCCTCAACGGGAATTCATGAAGCCGTTGAGCTTCGCGATAATGACAAGAAGCAATACATGGGCAAAGGCGTCCTGAATGCAGTTAATAATGTAAACAAGATCATTGCAGCTGAAGTCAGCGGTATGTTCGTTACCGAGCAGATCGAGATTGATAACAGGATGATTGAGCTTGACGGCACCCCGAACAAGTCAAAACTGGGAGCCAATGCGATACTTGGCGTTTCTTTAGCCGCAGCACATGCTGCTGCCCAGGTTACCGGCCAGGAGTTGTACAGGTATGTAGGCGGCACGGCAGCCAATACACTGCCTATTCCCATGATGAATATCATCAACGGCGGATCTCATGCCGATAATTCAATCGACTTCCAGGAATTTATGATCATGCCGGTGGGTGCAAGGTCATTCTCTGAAGCTATCCGAATGGGATCAGAAGTTTTTCATAACCTTAAAGCGGTACTGAAAAAAGGAAAATACTCAACCAACGTTGGTGATGAGGGCGGTTTTGCACCCAACCTGAAATCCAACGAGGAAGCATTGCAGGTCATCCTTAAAGCCATTGAGGCAGCAGGATACAAGCCTGGGAAAGATATCTTCATAGCTCTTGATCCCGCTTCTTCCGAGTATTTTATCCCTGAAGAGAACGTTTACCACCTGAAAAAATCCACAGGCGAAAAACTCAGCCCTTCCGATATGGTTTCATTCTGGAAAGACTGGGTAAAACGGTATCCCATCATCTCCATTGAAGACGGGATGGCCGAAGATGACTGGAATGGCTGGAAACTGATGACCAAAGAACTTGGAAGCAAGATTCAGCTTGTAGGCGACGACCTGTTCGTTACCAATGTGAAACGCTTATCCGAAGGCATTAAAAAAGGAGTTGCAAACTCTATTCTTGTGAAGGTAAACCAGATAGGCACCCTTACCGAAACGATAGATGCCGTAAACCTGGCTTACCGAAACAGTTATACTGCGGTTATTAGCCACCGTTCAGGTGAAACCGAAGACGTCACAATTGCCGACCTGGCTGTTGCCCTGAACACCGGGATGATCAAAACAGGTTCAGCCTGCCGTACCGATCGTATTGCCAAGTACAACCAGCTGCTCAGGATAGAGGAGCAACTGGGAAATACCGGCCATTACCTGGGCAGGGATTTCAAATACGCCCGTTAAACTTTGTTAACAATTTGTAGTAAGTAAGGCTTAATTACTGCTATTAAAGAACAGAGGCTGTTATATATTTGAGGTTCCTAAATCAGGCGATGCAGCAATACCTCAGATATACAGCCTTTGTTTTTGTATTGGTTCTAATCCACATAAGCCTTTTTGCGCAAACGCTCAGTAATTACGATGGTTCCAGCCCTGTATCAGGCCCTGGGAAAAAAACAAAAAAGGGCAGTATGGCAGGGACCTGGGAAGCAGGAGTAATGCTGGGCCCCGACTTTTATTACGGGGACCTTAACATTAATAAATTTCTTCCGAACCGCAGCATCAGCGTTGCAGGAGGCGTATTCGGGATGAGGCAATTCACCAATGTTATCGGGTTAAAGGCCCAGTTGCTTGCTGGTGGTATTCATGGAAGCAAGGACGGGCAGGAAGGTTCCAAATCGGTAAACTGGACCGCCAGGGGTACTTTTATTGATTTTACGATCAATTCGGTATTTAACCTTTCAAACCTGTTTTCCTCTTATAATGAAGGGCGCAAGGTCTTCGTATACGGAACAATAGGTATTGGTGTCAATGCCTGGAATACAAAGCTCACCAAGGGGATCAGCGGGGAACTGACCAGTCCTGACCAGGTTAACGGCTTCCAGGCGGCATTGGTGTTGCCCTTTGGACTGGGTTTGCAATATGCCATTACAAATAAAATCAATGCCGGTGTTGAATATACCGTCAGGACGATATTTTCAGACATGGTGGATCAGACGGTTGGAGGGTATAAAGGTGATTTCATTAATATTCTCGCATTTACCGCATCATACAGGTTCGGCACCCCGAAAAAGAAACTCAGTGTTCAGGAATACGGGTATTCTGCGCCTGTTACCTACCAGCCAGCCCCTGTCGCTGTGCCTCCGCAGGAGAAAGCCGCTGAAAAAATTCCGGTTCCCCAGGCCTCTGAAGTTTATGACTACGTTGTGCAGATCTGTGCTTTTTCCCAGCATAATTACACCGCAGCCTGGGTGAAAAAGCATTACCGTGTGAGCATGCCTGTAATCAAGGAATCCGAAAACGGACTGAACCGGTATATCATCGGGCATTATTACAAGGACATCAGTTCAGCAAAAGAACTCTGTGACCAAATGCGCAAACAGGGCATACATGATGCATGGGTTATAGCCTACCAGAACGGGGTAAGGCACCATGTTGTGGTATACTAGTCACCTTCCCTCTACTTACACACCTGATTCATGAAATCAACAGACTCGGGGGTATTCATGCCTGCACTTTTCGCTTTCTGGAAGTCGCTGCAGGCCATGGCATAATTCCCAAGCATATAATTTGCCATCCCATGGTTATAGTAAACAGATTTCATCATGGAGGCATCGCCCTGGTTGCTGGCGTTAAATGCAAGAGACATATCGAGATCGGTAAGCGCGCCACCAAAGTCGGATAGTTTGAGTTTACAGCTTCCCCTGTAATAATAAACCATGAAAGCTTTATCCTGGGGCCTTAATTCGATGGCACGGTTGAAATACCTGAGCGCCTCCGGGAAGTTTCCATGTTCGTATTTCCAAACACCTTCCCAATATACTTTGTAGTAATCGGTCATAGATTCAGGCCCGCTCACATCCGAGAAATTTGTTGAAACGCTTTGCGTCATGGCTACCGATGGCCCCGTGAAACGATAACCACGGCAATGGTCTTTAATAGCCTGGTCATTGGCAACGTCTTTAAGCCCGAACTGCAAGGCCGTATTCCAATCGGCACATGCCCCGTCCCTGTCTTTGTTATTGAACCTTGCTACGCCCCGGTTATAAATTACGGTAAGCCATGCCGAGTAATAATTCTGTTCGGCCGGTTTTAATGAAATCGCCTTATCAAAGTCCATCATGGCGGCCGCATTGTCCCCGACTTTCTGGCGGGCGTTGGCCCGGTAGGCATAAGTAAGGAAGAATGTCGAATAGGGAGGGTATTTTGACGCTTCAGTCAGGTTCGAGATGGCCTGGATATAATTCCCGGAGGCATAGTCTGACAGGCCGCGCTTATAATATTCATCAGACGATTTGGGCACACCGGTAAATGCCTGTATGTATGACCCGCCGCTGTAGTTGATCAATGACCGGAAACTGCTGAAATCACATTCGTAATAGGATCCTTTGAAAAGTTTGTCCCTGTTTTTAACATCCAGGTATGGACCATAGAATTTTTCCTTGTTCATGACCTGGATTAACCTGAACCTTGCCGTGGTCTGACCCCCGGCCTGCACACCCGAAAAAGCGATCAGCAAGTTATGAGGTGTGATGGTTTTAAGTGTCAGTATCTCGTGAATATTGTACGCGATAGTCGAGTTCAGGTAACGTTCGTCAAAGCCGATGATGGTATTATCACATAATGCGTCAAGGTTCTGGATATAGAACTTGTTAAATTCCATTTTTTCGGGGATTACATTCTGGAATTTTGAAAGCTTGCACACGAAGTATGTTACGCCGATTTGTTTATGCCATTCTTCCATCAGCATCGGGAACTCATACCAACCGGTTTTAAAGCGAATAATGAATACCACGAACATTTCATTATTGACAAGGACGTCGCGGACTTCAAGGTTAATGAAGTTTTCCTTACCGAGTTTGTAGGACGGTTTGGATGATTTGTTCAGGGATTGGTCTTTCCATGGAATACTGTTTTCTTTCGACAACCACTCCCCATTGTCCTGCAATGTCCATCCGGTGGCTAATTCAAGCAATGACCTGGTTTCGCTGATCATTGGCAAATCGGCCATCGACCTTGTAATGTCAGCGGAATTTTGTTGGACCCTGCCCGGCTGAACCGGGTACTGGGCAAAACCCCCTGCTGCAATCAGCAATCCGATCAAAAGAACTATGTATTGCTTCATCCGCAATGATTTATACTATAAAATTTTGTAAAACGTTAATGAGCAGGGCTGTTACGTGCCTGACATTTTCTTCAAAGACTTTCAGGATCTCAGCCCAGGTCACAGCTTGCTCATCATGTTTCCAGGCATCGTAATCAGTTGACAGGGCAATCACGGCATAAGGTACCCCGGCTTCATTGGCCAGAGCGGCCTCAGGTGCAACGCTCATGTTTATAATATCGGCGCCAAGTATGCGGAACATGCGTGATTCGGCCCTTGTTGAGAACCTTGGACCTTCAATTGTGACGACAGTCCCCCTTGGTTTGTATTGCAATTTGAGGGTCTCAGCCCCTTGTATGAGCATTTTTCTCAGCTCTTCCGAAAATGGGTCGGCCATTGCGACATGACCTGTAATGTCGGGTACAAAGTGGTCATGAAAGGTATTGATCCTGTGTTTTGTAAAGTCAATAAACTGGTCAGGAAAGACAATATCCCCCCTCCGGATCTCATCCCTCAGGCTGCCGCAGGCCGTGGTAGCCAGGATATGCGTACATCCGAAATCCTTAAAGGCGGAAATATTTGCCCGGTTATTTACATGCGTAGGAGTTATGGAATGGTCCCTCGCATGCCTCGAGAGGATATATACCTCGTTATCTGATATTTTACCGCAGAAAAACGAGGAACTGGGAGATCCGAAAGGAGTCTCAGCAACCACCTCCCTGGTATCCCTGAGAATGTTTAACTTCTCAAGCCCGGATCCACCTATTAATCCAATCTTTGCCACAAAATAAATTTAAGCGAATTTAATGGAAATAGCGGCCTGATGCAATCCCAGAAAATTTTGTTAATAACAAATTGCAGGGAGTTTTCAACACATTCCATGGAGCAAATCCGACGAAATACCTGTGAAGCAAGTCAGTGTAAGGGTGAATAATGTATCTTTGCCGGCTCAAACCAAGAACCGTTTTTTTCATGAATTTTGCAGGAGAACACTTAATATACAAGTCAATCGGGAGTTCACTGATCTGGATGAGTTTTGCAGCCTCCCTGATTTCCACAGTTTTGTTTTTATTCCATTTCTCGCGCAGGGAAAACCCGCTTAAGCTGGTCAGGGGTATTGCAAGGAGTTTTTACATCCTGCATGTTGCTTCCCTGCTTGCAGTGATTATCGTCCTGTACATCCTGATTTTCAACCATTATTTTGAATATACATACGTATGGCAATATTCTTCCATTACCCTTCCGGTCAAATACATTATTTCGTGTTTCTGGGCAGGGCAGGAGGGGAGTTTCCTTGTATGGGGTATTTGCCAGGCCATTCTCGGATTATTCCTGATTCGTAAATCTGGTGAATGGGAATCGCCTGTCATGGGCATTGTTTCACTGTCACAGGTATTTGTTACTTCCATGCTTCTGGGTGTCAGCTTATTCAGCTATAAAATCGGCAGCAACCCATTTGTACTGCTGAGAGAAACTTATGCCGGTCAGCCGGGAACCATTTTCGAACATCCCGATTATCTCCAGTATGTAAACGACGGGAACGGTTTGAATCCCCTGCTTGAAAACATATGGATGACGATCCATCCCCCGATTCTTTTCATCGGTTATGCTCTTGCCCTTATCCCGTTTGCGTACGCAATCTCCGCGATGATGAAAAAGGACTTCACCGGCTGGATACGTCCGGCCCTGCCCTGGGTCCTGCTTTCACTCTTCTTCCTCGGGGCAGGGATTTTGCTTGGGGGCGCATGGGCCTATGTCTCACTTACATTCGGGGGATTCTGGGCCTGGGACCCTGTTGAGAATTCCTCCCTGGTACCCTGGCTTACGCTGGTGGCCACACTTCATTTTATGATCATCTCAAAACGGCAGCATTTTGGCATGCTTTCAGCTTTTCTATTCAGTCTTCTCTCATACATACTTGTATTATATGCAACTTTCCTGACCCGAAGCGGGGTGCTTTCCGAAACTTCCGCACATTCATTCGGCGACAATGGCCTCACCAGCCAGCTCCTGGTATACCTCATGGTTTTTATCGCCCTGATGCTTGTTTATATTATATTGAATGTCAGGAAATTAACTGACAATTTAAAGGACAGGGTTCTTTCCAGGGAATTCTGGATGTTCATTGGCTCGCTTATCGTTGCCCTTGCTGCTTTCCAGGTTATCTTTACCACATCCCTTCCTGTATTTAACAAGGTTTTCGGAACACATGTAGCTCCTCCCACCGACAATGTCGGATTTTATAACCGCTGGCAACTACCCTATGCATTGCTTGTTGCAGCTTTCATCGGTTTAAGCCAGTTTCTGAATTATTCCTCAAACCATTGGAAAGAGACCCTGAAAAAGCTTGCCCTGCCGGCCTTGATGGCCCTGCTGGGAACTCTTCCATTTATGATTTCAGGAATAGTCACCAGGTTTACCTTTGTCTTACTGCTTTTCTTCATTCTCTTTGGATTATTTGCCACCCTGTCAAATATCCTTTTCAGGACTTCTTTTCCCAGGAATACAGGAGGAGTTTTAACCCACCTGGGTTTTCTTATATTCCTTCTGGGTACTCTGATCACATTTTCCAATTCAAGGGTTATTTCAACCAATACCTCAAGATATGACCTTGGAGATGTTAAGAACAATACCGAAAACCTAATGCTGGTCAGGGGTGACACCCTTTTTATGTCAGGATTTTATGTCACTTATGTAAATAACTCCAGGCTTGAAAATACGACCACTTACCGTGTTGACTTTCTGCGGATGAATGATGGGAAAATGACCAGGCAATTCAGCTTGTATCCCTCAGTGAATGTGCATCCGCGGATGGGAGCCGTTTATAACCCGGCTACAAGGCATTACCCCATGATGGATTATTATACATACATCGCCCAGGTAGGTGAGAAACCCGATTACATAGTCATTAAAGCGATCATGAACCCGTTTATAAATGTTCTCTGGGCAGGTGCATTGCTGATGGTTTTCGGCCTGGGATATTCAACGGTCAGAAGGATACGGCTACGCATGGCCGCAGGGATAGCTGGATAGCTGGATGACTGGATAGCTGGATGACTGGATGACTGGATAGCTGGATGACTGGATAGCTGGATGACTGGATGACTGGATAGCTGGATGACTGGATGACTGGATGACTGGATGACTGGATAGCTTTTAATGATCCTTTGCTTTGTCTTCAAGCATGGGAACGAACCTGAAATGTCCATGCTCCTCTTTACGCATCTCCGTTTCTGAGATTTTATGTATGGTTGTCATAATCTGCACATCATCCCCTACAGGCACAACGAGTATACCTCCGGGTTTAAGCTGCCGGATGAGGGGCTCGGGGATATACGGCGCTGCGGCGGTTACGAGTACCTTGTCAAACGGGGCGAATGAAGTCAGGCCTTTATAGCCATCCCCATAAAACAGCTTGATTCGCTGGTATCCCATTTCCGTGAGAAGGTTCCTGGTCTTGTCGTACAGGGTTTTCTGGCGTTCAATGCTAAAGACTTTGGCTCCGAGTTCTGCGAGGATACAAGCCTGGTAACCGCTCCCGGTTCCTATCTCAAGCACTTTTTCCCCCTTGCTGATTTTCAGTAAAAAGGTCTGGAATGCTACAGTATATGGCTGTGAAATAGTCTGGCCGGCACCAATCGGGAAAGGCTGGTCTTCATATGCGTATTCAAGAAAGGACGAATCGAAGAAGAAATGCCTCGGCACTTTCTCCATCGCAGCAAGAATGGCCGGATCGGAAATTCCTTTTTCCCTGATCGACCTGATCAGCTGGTTTCTAAGTCCCTGGTGGCGGTAAGTATCTTGTCTTTGAGAGTGTTTCATAGTTTGTTTGCCGGGGAAATTTTTCACGAAAATAGTAATTTCAAAATCTTAAAAGACTAACTTTGCAAAAAAATACCCGGTATGCTTAAAATCGGAGTTCTGGGAGCAGGTCACCTGGGCAAAATTCATATTAAATGCATTAAGGAAATTCCTGAATTTAACCTATGTGGTTTTTATGACCCCGATATGGTCATTGCACAAAAGGTGGAGCAGGAGTTCGGTGTTCCTAAATTTGCTTCGCTCGATGAACTTGTTGATGCGGTTGATGTGGTTGATATAGTGACTCCGACAATATCCCATTTCGACTGTGCTTCAAAATCACTTTTGAAAAGCAGGCATGTATTTATAGAGAAACCGGTTGTGACTACCTTGGAACAGGCAAGGGAATTGATAAAGATAGCTTCTGAGGCTAAAGTTAAAGTGCAGGTTGGCCATGTTGAGCGCTTCAATCCTGCGTTCCTGGCTGCAGAACCTTATTTTTCAGGCCCTATGTTCATTGAGGGCCACAGGCTTTCACAGTTCAATCCCCGGGGTACCGACGTGCCTGTGATCCTTGACCTGATGATACACGACATCGATATAATCCTTTCGGTCGTAAAGAGCGGTATACGCAGTATAAGTGCTTCGGGAGTGGCTGTGGTAAGCGACACCCCTGATATTGCCAATGCCCGCATTGAATTTGAGAACGGCTGTGTGGCCAATCTTACGGCAAGCAGGATTTCGGTAAAAAATATGCGCAAGTCACGTTTCTTTCAAAGAGACGCCTATATATCCATCGATTTCCTGAAGAAGGAAATGGAAGTCATACGGATTGAAGAACCGGGAAACACCAGTTCGGGATTCGGGATGCCGTTAGACCTTGGGCCGGGTAAAGGGATCAGGCAGATATCTTTTATCAAGCCTGAAGTAAAACCGAACAATGCAATAAAAACCGAGCTGGAAAGTTTTTGTTCCGCTATTGTGAACAACACCGTTCCCCCTGTCACCATTGAGGATGGTTACCGTGCCCTTGAAGTGGCATATATGATCATCGATGAAATAAACCATTCAGTTAAGCGGCTCGTATAATTTCCGCATTAATGTTAGTTTCTTTTGTAAGAATTATTGACAATATTCATGCGGAAACAACGTTTTGAGATCAGAGTTTTTTTGTTGTTCATTCCGGGTACAAGGATGGTAAAAAATTTATGCTTGTTATTTCTGGGTGTAGTTTTCCTGGCCTCTTGTGAAAAGTTCAAGGGCGACCAGGAAGTTCCTGCCTACCTGAGCATCGATTCCATTTACATTTACACAGATTATGCCATTCAGGGCTCTTCTTCCCAGAATATCTGCGATTCATGGGTATATGTCGACGGTCAGTTGATCGGCGCCTTTCAGAATCCTTCAAAATTCCCGGTTCTTCAGAAAGGGACGCATAAGGTTACTATTATGCCCGGGATCAAGAAAAACGGGATATCCAGTACAAGGGCCACATATGATTTTTACGCACCCATCAGTTACAATGTTAAGTTCGGGATGGACAGCGTGACCAGGTTAAAAACCCTTAAAACCACTTATGCTTCCAATACCAATTTCTTATGGAAGGAGGACTTCGAAGGGACTTCGATAAAACTTGATACGACAAACCGGAGTACGGTGCCTGTAAAAGTTACTCCTGAAGGCTCCTCTTTTACGATAGAAGGCCTTCATTCGGCAATTATGATAACCGATACCGTGAATAACTTTGCTGAAGCGCAGTCACACGATTCATTCGTGATCCCTTATTCACCGGTTTACCTGGAGCTGAATTATAATATCAACACAGTTTTGACGGTAGGTGTGATACTTACCGGCCCTTCTGCGTTTATACAAACACCTGTGGTAAACCTGAATGTGACCAATAACAAGTCAAAAAAGATCTATATTGAACTCACCCCCGCTCTGAATTCAACCACGGGGATCGATCATTTCAGGGTCTATTTTGGGGCATTTATGGATGCCAGCCTAACCAAAGGGATCATCGTTTTAGATAACATTAAAGTAGTCACAACCAAATAGTACCAAGATGAATAAACGGGCTCAGGTAATAAAATATGTAGTGGCCGATTTTCTTGCTGCCATCTTCGCCTGGACCTTATTCTTTATTTACCGGAAATACAGGGTTGATCATGATGTTATGGATCATTTCAGGGTAGTGCTGAACGATCCGAAACTGTATTACGGCGTTGTTGTAATCGGCCTTTTCTGGCTGGCCTTGTACGCTCTGATAGGTACCTACCGCCAGATATACCGCAAAGCCCGTTTACGTGAATTTGCACAAACCTTTCTTATCAGCCTGTTAGGGGTGACCATAATCTTTTTCGCCCTTATCCTGGATGACATGATAATTACTCAGCGCACCTATATCGAGTTCTTTTTTGTGCTGCTTCTGCTGCATCTTTTCTTTACAGCTATTTTCAGGTTTTTACTTACTTCAAGAACAGCCTACAAGATCCACAACAAGCTCATCGGGTTCAACACCATCATTGTCGGGAGTAACGGGAATGCACTATCCATCTACAAAGAGATCGAGAACCAGGAAAAATCATCAGGGAACAAATTTGTTGGATTTGTCAATGTTGAGGGGTACACTAATTACAAGCTAGCCGAGTTCCTTTCTCACATCGGTGAAACGAAAGACCTGAGTTCTTTGGTAAAGCAATACAACATCGAGGAGGTGATCATTGCAATAGAGCATTCAGAGAATCACACTATAGAAAATATCATAACCCAGCTTGAAGACACCGATGTTGTCATTAAGATAATTCCTGCGATGCAGGATATTCTTATGGGATCGGTAAAAACAACCTCTATTTTTCATGCCCCCCTCATACAGATCTATCCTGATCTTATGCCCGACTGGCAGTTGTCGCTGAAACGGATCTTCGACATAGCCTTCTCTTTCATTGCGTTGATTTTGCTGTTGCCGGTGATCTTTATTACAGGCCTGATCATTAAACTGACTACTTCGGGGCCGGTGTTTTTCAAACAGGAAAGGATAGGCCTGAGGGGTAAACCCTTTATCATGTATAAATTCAGGACCATGATACAGGATGCAGAAAAAAACGGCCCCCAGCTTTCTTCAAAGGATGATCCGAGGATAACCCGTGTAGGTAAAGTTTTACGCCAGTTCCGGATAGATGAGATACCCCAGTTTTATACAGTCTTAAAGGGTGAGATGAGCATTGTTGGTCCCCGTCCCGAGAGGCAGTATTACATTAACCTGGTTACACAGAGAGCCCCTCACTACAAACTTCTGCACAAGGTAAAACCCGGGATTACTTCCTGGGGCCAGGTAAAGTACGGGTACGCCGAGAACCTGGAACAAATGATAGAACGTCTTAAATTCGACCTTCTTTATATTGAGAATATGTCACTTGCCATGGACTTCAAAATTCTCATTTATACCATCCTTATCATCATCCAGGGACGCGGTAAATAATTCAGCTGCCAGTTTCTGCATTACCTCCCCGGCTTTACCCCTGATAAAGACATCTGTGATGCTCCCGGTAAAGTTTGATGGTTCCGTATTGATCTCTATTATCTTACTTCCGGCCGATTTGGCCATAAATGGGATCTGGTTTGCAGGCATTACTTCACCTGTAGTCCCGATAACGATAAAAACATCAGAGAGGCTTACTGCTTCATATGAGGCTCCCAGTGCTTTCTGGGGAATGCCTTCGCCGAAAAAAACAAAATCAGGTTTCAGTAAGCCCCCGCATTCCCTGCAGGTTGGAGGCAGGTGATCCAGGCTGATCTCCCTGGCAGGGTATAGCCTGTGGCATCCCAGGCAGATAAGTCTTTGGGAATTTCCATGGAACTCATAAACTTCTCTGGAACCGGCTTCCTGGTGCAGGTTGTCAATGTTCTGGGTAATAATCCTTCCGAGCAGGGCGCGCTTCTCCATTTCAGCCATAACCAGATGTGCACTGTTTGGCTTTGCCTCAGCAAAGAAATCGTAGAACAGTTCTTTTATTACGGTCCACGACTCCCGGGGGTGGCTCATAAAATAAGATATTTCGAGGAAATGCGGATCGTATTTGCCCCATATGCCATCGTTTCCCCTGAAAGGGGGGATGCCGCTTTCGACCGATATCCCTGCCCCAGTAAATGCAGTTGTGAAGCGCGATTTTAACAGCAGTTCCGCGGCTTTCTTTATCTCATCTCCCATCGGGTTTATTTTAACCAGTGGTCAAGCCAGTTAAAGAAAGTCCGCTGCCAGAGAATGCCATTCTGGGGTTTAAGCACCCAATGGTTCTCGTTCGGAAAGAACAGGAACTCTGCAGGAATTCCCTTCAGCAGGGCAGCGTCGAAGGCCTGCATCCCCTGGGTATATGAAATCCGGAAGTCAAGACCTCCGTGGATCACAAGGATTGGAGTATCCCAGTTCTGAATGAATTTATGCGGAGAAGTGGCATAGGTGCGCTGGGCGGTCTTATTCTTCTTATCCCAGAAGGGCCCGCCAAGGTCCCAGTTCGCAAACCACATTTCTTCCGTTTCAAGATATTGCGCCTCAAGGTTGAACATCCCGTCATGGGCGATAAAGGCTTTAAACCTTTTATTATGGTTCCCTGCAAGCCAGTAAACCGAGAATCCCCCGTAACTTGCTCCCACGCAGCCCAGTTTGTCCTTGTTAATGTACTTCTCCTTGCATAGTGCATCTATTGCGGTAAGGTAGTCTTTCATATTCTGCCCGCCATAGTCCCCGCTGATCTGTTCATTCCATTCCTTTCCGAAGCCAGGCAGGCCACGGCGGTTGGGGGCTACGATGATATACCCGTTAGCGGCCATCATCTGGAAGTTCCAGCGGAACGACCAGAACTGGCTGACCGTGCTTTGAGGCCCACCTTCGCAGTAGAGCAGGGCAGGGTATACCTTGGTTGAATCAAAATGAGGCGGGTAAATAACCCATGTCTGCATCATCTTGTTATCTGTTGTTTTGAGCCATCTCTGTGTGACTTTGCCAAAGGCAAGCTGGTCGAGTATTTCCTTGTTCTCAAAACTCAGCTGGCTGTCTTTTCCGTTGGCCGGATCCACCGAATAGATCTCCGGGGGAGAAGACATGGATACCCTGGTGGCGATTAATTTGTCACCTGCAGGTATGACACCGGTATAGTTGTGGATGCCTTCGGTGATCTTGCGAATCTTCCCGTCGGCAACAGTGAGCTGGTAAATTTCGTCGGTAGCATGAAAATCGCTGATGAAAAAGACAGACTTGCTGTCGTCGCTCCAGGCCAGGCCTTCGGAACTCTGGTCGAAGCTTTTCGAATAATCAGTTTTGGTTTTACTATTGAAATCATAAACGAACAGGCGGTTTTTATCCGACTCGTAGCCATCCCTCTCCATACTCTGCCAGGCCAGTTTTGTACCATCGGGTGAATAAAGGGGTGCGACGTCATACCCCATCATACCTTCGGTAAGGTTGGTGGTGGACCCGTTATCGATCTGGTACAGGTAAAGGTCGGAATTAGTCGATAGGGTATAGGCAAGACCTTTCTTCTTGCGGCAGGTATAGGCGATGGTTTTACTATCGGGGCTCCATGTGATCTGTTCCATCCCGCCGAAAGGCTGAAGAGGGCATTCATACGGCTCGGCTTTCAGAATATCGGTTCCGCTTGTAATCATCGTCTTGTTATAATCAGCTACGAAAACATGGCTGTATGATTCCACCCAGGTATCCCAATGCCTGTACATATAATCATTATAGATCTTCCCGGTAGCTTTCGGAAGGTCCTTGTAAAGGTCCTGCAATGGCTTATCAGCTGCGACATCCGCAGTGTAAAGAAGCTTTTTTTCGTCGGGGGAAAAGCGGTAGCCGCTGATCCCGTCGGGGATATCGGTCATCTGCAACCTGTCGCTGCCGTCGGTATTCATTTCCCACAACTGCATGGAACCGCTTTCGGAGCAGAGGAAGCGGATTTTTTTACCGTCGGCCGACCATTCGGCCTGGTTTTCACCGAAAGGGGTATGGGTGACCTGGCGGTTGTTTTTCCCGTCAATATCCATAAGGAAAAGTTCCCGGTTGCCTTTGTTCTGTTCAACATTGTAATAACTGACGCCGTAGAGTATCTGTTTTTTGTCGGGTGAGACGGCAGGTTCTGATATTCTTCCGAAAGCCCAGAGGACTTCAGGAGTCATGAGGTCGCTTGAGGCTTTAACGGTATTTTTTGTAATGAGGGAAGCTTTTTCTCCGGCCGGCTGTTTTTCCCTTTTGCAGGACCATCCGGTGATGGTTGCCATAATGAGTAGTAAAATTGTAATTTTTTTCATACCTGTTTAATTATATAATTTTATCTGATTACTGATGAAGTGCTGAAGAAGGCAAGAACATATTTGGTGAAAACGATAAGCCCCGCTGCTGCTGCAACCATAGCTGCCACAAGCACTGAAGCCGCGGCAAGGTCCTTTATCCTGCCCGCCTTCTCCTGGTATTGGGGGGATACAATATCAACAAAGAATTCAAAGGCAGTATTGACGATCTCAAGGCATAAAACCAGGGCCGAGGCAAGGAGCACGATGCACCATTCCACAGGGCTTATGCTGAAAACCACGCCGGCTGCGATCACGAAAGCAAAAGCAATAAGGTGTATCCTGAAGTTATGCTGGGTGCTCACTACAGTTGCAATCCCTTTGAATGCAAAAAAGAAGCTGCGTATTCTCTCCCTGAGGGAGAATCTTTTGCCTGCGGGGGCCTGCATGTTATTTTTCGGGTTTGATAAACCTGATTATTGTTTCAAGAAATTCTTTCGGGTCAATGGGTTTGGAAATATAGCCATCGCAACCTGCAGCTTTGCTCCGCTCTTTTTCGCCTTTTAAAGCGTAAGCAGTTTGGGCGATTATAGGGATAGTTCTGTTGAATTTACGGATCTCACCGGTCGCTTCATAACCATCCATCACAGGCATCCTCACATCCATCAGTACCAGGTCAACATTGCCTTTCCCCGCCATCTCGATTGCATCAATGCCATTCTTTGCCCACACAACGCCTGCGGCAGTACGTTTCAATATTCTTTCCAGGAGAAAATAATTGGATTCCTCATCTTCAACGACCAGGATTGTCTTGCCTGAAAGGATACCCGAGAACTCTGCCGTTTGCTTTGGAGCTGGTACAGGAACATTCTTGCTTGCAATAGTGGTGAGGGGCAGGGAGACATAAAATGTAGCACCGTGGCCTGGCTCCGAATCAAGCCTTATATCCCCGTTAAGCAGGGTTAACAGGTTTTTGCAAATGGTAAGGCCCAGGCCTGTTCCTCCGTACTTCCTGGTGCTGGTATCATCGGCCTGCCGGAACCTTTCAAAAATTACCTGTTGTTTGTCTTTTTGTATTCCAATTCCTGAATCCCTGACAAAAAATTCTATGACAGGTCCCGATTTATCGTCGGTTTTAAATGTATAGCCGAATTCGACAAATCCCTGTTCCGTGAATTTGAACGAATTTTCTATAAGATTGCTGAGGACCTGTCTTAAACGGTTGCCATCGGTAAGGATAGTGAAATCCTTATCCGTTGAAAATGGTTTGAACTTCAGTTCGACATGGGTTTTCAGGAGTTTTTTCCTGACTTCATTCATTGTGGCGAACAGTGAAGATAGCAAGGTGTTAACGGGGCATTCCCTTATCTCTATTTTAACCTGGCCCGCTTCGATTTTTGCAATGTCAATAATGTCATCCATGATCCTCATCAGGTCATTTCCCCTTTCCTTGATGATCCTGATAAATTCCTGCCTTTCCTCATCGGTAACAGAAGGGTCGGAAAGCAGGGTTGAAAACCCGATGATAGCGTTCATGGGAGTTCTGATCTCATGCGACATATTCGACAGAAATGCTGATTTCAGGCGGTCCGACTCCTCTGCTCTTTCTTTTGCGGCCACCATGTTCTTTTCAATTTTTTTCCTGTCGGTTATATCCCTGTAGATGCCGTATGCACCGACGATCTCGCCCTGCAGGCGTATGGGAGTGACAATGATTGAAACATCGATGAGCCGTCCGTCTTTATGGGTCCTCCGGGTTTCCATTTCAGAAATACCCCCGGTTGTTGCCTTGCGAGTTATTGCAAGGGCTTCGTCCATGATCTCCTGGTTGGTGATTTTTTCGTCAACATTCGCACCGATGATCTCTTCTGGCAGGTACCCGAACATTTTTGTAAATTCCGAGTTAACGGTTTGTACGATACCGTCGTTATTGATCGTAATGATAGCTTCCATGCTGGCCTCGAAAAGCTGTTCAAGATAAGCTTTCTGCCGGGCTACATCATCTTCGGCTGCCCTTCGGGAGATCATTGTTGAGATCTGGCCGGCCACGATGTTAAGCAAGTCGAGTTCCTTCTCGGTAAACTGATCGGGGTCGGTATAACTCTGAACGGCCATAACCCCGAATACTTTTTCATTTACTATCAATGGGACCCCCATCCAAACCTTAGCGGGTGTCCCCACTATTTCAATTTCCCCCCTGGCATTCAGGTCGGCAATCTCGCTTTCGTTGGCAAGCAGGGGTCTTTTTGTACGGATAACATATCCCGTAAGACCTTTGCCCAGGGGGCTTGAAGTGAACTTGTCCTTACGGTCTATATGATAGGGGAAAGAAATAGTGTTGGATGCTTCGTTATAAATTGCAATGTAGAAATTCTGAACGTCAATAATATTTCCCAGTTCATGATGAAGGGTTGAATACAATTCTCCCAGGGAGGAGGCGTTAAGGGCGGCTTTGGAAACTTCGAAAACAACGTGCTGAAGCATATCTGAATGCTTCTGCTCAGTGATATCGTTAATAAAGCCTTCCAGGTAATCCACTTCTCCGTTTGAAGAATAAACTGCCTTGCCTTTTTCCCACACCCATTTGATCTTCCCGTCAGCTGATTTAATACGGTATTCAAGAGTGTAAGACTTCCTGCCCTGTATCCCAAGATCAACATATTTCCATACATATTCCTGATCTTCAGGCAGGATTATGTCGTTATACGAAAGACTTGCATTATTAAGCAGGTCGGTTACCTGGTAACCTGTTAGTTCAAAGCAGCCATCGCTGATGAATTCCATGGTCCAGTTGCGGTCGTTGCGGCATCTGTAAACAATCCCGGGAAGGTTGTCTAACAGCCCAGTAAATTCCATATCTTGTAGTTGAGGATGTGAATAGATGATGTAAAGGTAAAAAAACAATCTACGTATTGTTATTCACCCCGGCTTATTTTTCCTTTGAACGGTTCCCGGCGCAGAGCCTTTCGATTTCATCCACTGTAAGTTTGTCGTCGCAGCAGAAGGCTTCAGCCATCTGGTGTTCGGCGCAGAAATTGACCTTGCGGTAGGCGATGCGTTGAATATTCAATAAATGCCGTGTTGATATATTGTCGGTGGTGAAATTTTTTCCTCCCGAACCGCAGGCGAGTACCATTGAAGGAACCAGGGAATTGTAAAGCCCGCCGAGGGCCCCCTGGGAGGAAGGTGTATTCACAACAATCCTCCCTGCATTCAAAGCCTGGGCGAAATACCTTATTTTCTCATCGTCGTTTGAAAAGATGCTGACGGTATGGCCCAGCCCCCCGTGCTCGTTGATTTTTTTACACATTGAAATACCTTCATCAAAAGTTTCAACCCGGTAGAATGCTAAAACAGGGGCGAGGATTTCAAGCGAAATGGGGTATTTAAGCCCAACCTGGTCAGGGTCGAATTCTGCGATCAGGAGATTGGTTTTCGCAGGGACTTTGATCCCGGCTATTCCGGCAATGAACACAGCCGGTTTTCCAATGATTTCGGCATTCATCGAACGGGTATAGGTGTTGATGCATACTTTTCCGACTTTTTCTGCTTCTTCATTACTCAGGAAATATGCGCCTTTCTTTTTAAAAACCCGTTTAACCTCATCAGCGTTAAATTTTGATGCAATTACAGCCTGTTCACTGGCGCAGATGGTCCCGTTGTCAAATAATTTTGACATCAGTATCTGGTCTACCGCGAAATTTACATCGGCACTTTTCCCAATATATGCAGGTACATTGCCCGGACCAACTCCGATAGCGGGATTCCCTGAGCTATAGGCTGCCCTGACAAGGCTTACCGAACCTGTAGCCATTACCAGGGCTGTAAAGTGGTTGCTCATAAAACCAAGAACCTGTTCACGACTTGCTTTAGGTATCCATTGTATGCAATTTTCGGGCGCTCCCGCCTCCAAGGCAGCCTCATAGCATATCCTTGCTGTTTCTATGGTGCTTTTACGGGCAGCCCCATGGGGGTAAATCACCAGGGGGTTCCTGGTTTTAAGTGCGATCAGGATTTTAAACAGGGCTGTAGAAGTAGGGTTTGTAATTGGTGTAACGGCGAAGATGGGCCCCATGGGCTTGGCGACTTCAACAATTCCTGTTTTCAGGTCTTCAGCAATGATTCCAACCGTTTTCTGGTCCCTGATATCCCTGTATACAAATCGGGTTGCAATGATGTTTTTAATGGTTTTATCATGTACGTTTCCGATGCCTGTTTCATTATAAGCCATTTCAGCAAGCCGTTTCCTGTGCTCAAAACCTGCCGCATAGGCAGCCCTGACGATACCGTCGGTTTGCTCCTGGTCAAGTTTGGCAAAGTGGTGGCTGGCAATCCTTGCCTTATGCATGGTTTCTTCAACCATGCCTGCCGCAATCTCCTTCTCCATTCAATAAATGTTAATAAAGCAGGATGTCAAAGGTAAGGGATTTGAATATATTATGATTTTTATTACTTTTGCAGCACCAAACTGCGGTAATAGCTCAGTTGGTAGAGCACTAGCTTCCCAAGCTGGGGGTCGTGGGTTCGAGTCCCATTTACCGCTCACATATTAATTATAATTGAATTAATGATCCTGGGGGATGGTAAAACAAAACTTGCTGCCTTGTTCCTCCTTGCTTTCAACCCATATTCTCCCTCCGTGTTTTTCCACAAACTCCTTGCATATTATTAATCCAAGGCCGGTGCTGGGTTCTCCTTCGGTACCCTGGCGGTTGATATTCTGATCAATGAGGAACAGGTGGTCGATTATTTGCTGAGTCATTCCTATGCCATTGTCTTTAATGCAAACCTCTACTGATTTATCCCTGTTGGTTGTTGCCGATATCTTTACAGTTCCTTTTTTTGGTGTGTATTTTATGGCATTTGAGACCAGGTTGCGGATAATAGTTTGAATCATATGCAAATCTGCAGAGATTTTTAGATTCTCAGGGATACTGGTTGTAATTTCTATCTCTTTTTTTTCTGCATTTTCTTTTACTGGTTCAATACACTCGACTATGATTGCCGTCAATTCGAAAGTTTCAGGGTTGAACCCGGTTACACCTCTTTGCAGGCGTGACCATTCCAGGAGATTTGTAAGAAGGTTGTAAAGATTTGTAGCAGACTTCCTCATATTGATTGCGATCTTCTGGATCTGGGCAAGGGTCATGGTAGGCAATTCCTCGGCCATCAGTTGTGTTAAACCCAGGAAGGAGGAGAATGGACTTCGAAGGTCATGGGCAATTATGGAGAAGAATTTATCTTTTTCAAAATTTAACTTCTGTAGTTCTTCGTTTTTAAGTTTAAGTTCCACTTCCGTTTGTTTGCGTCTTGTAATATCATGGCCCTGGGCGATGGTGGCAACGGGTGTTTTATCATCAGCCTCGAATAGTGTTGCTGAATTCCAAAGCACTGTTTTTATGGAACCGTCAAGGTGTTGAATTTTAATCTCAACTGTTTCCCAGCGTTCGCCTGTTTGGGTCTTATGGATAAGGTCCATTGAAGTTTCCGCCATCTCCGGAGGGAAAAGTATTTCCAATGATTTTCCCTTAACCTCTGTTTCGCTGCGCCCTGTTAATCGTTCAAATGCATGGTTGAACCTTGTTATATGGAATTGGGGGTCCCATACAATGATAGGCGCATTGGCATAATTGAAGAGGTTTTCCAGGTATTTATTGGATTCCCTTAACGCGGTTTCAGTTAGTTTTTGTTTAGTAATATCATGGGCGTAAACATGAACCCCGCTTACCTTGCCATTTTTATCAAGCGAGCGGGTATGTATTGAAGAAAACCAACGCTTGCCGTTGGGCATATCTACGAAATCCTCAAACTCAACCGGTTCAGGAGAAGTCGCAACGTCCCTTAACCGATGGACGAATTTGTCACCTGTCTCTTGTCCGTATAATTCATAAAGCGACTTTCCTATGAACTGCCGTGCATCATTTCCTCCAAGGTTTTTAACGGCCCTCTTATTCAGTAATAAAATGGTACCGTCAAGATCATAGAAACCTACCCCGATGCCACCATATTCCAGTATATTATGTTGATTTTCTTCACTTTTTATCAATTGTTCCTCTGCCTGTTTCCTTTTTGTGATATCCTGATGATGCCAGATGTGACCACAGTATTGACCCTTGATAATGATAGGGATGAAGTCCACGAGGTAAAAGCTTCCGTCGCGCATTTCTAACTCCTCCCCTCTGACAGGTTTACTCTCAGCAATTATTTTTTGAATACGGTCAAGGGTAGCGGCAGGGTTTGCATAGGAACCTAAAACCTTTTTAACCATATCGGAAGATTCCAGCCCTATGTAAGTTGCCGGTAGCGCCGGCAGATTAAACAGATCACAAAAAGCCTGGTTCACATTTTCAACCTTGTTTTCCGCGGAAACAACAATAACACCGGCATAAATGCTTGAAATATGGGTGTCGAGCCTCTGGAGAGCCTCCTGCATCAATGTCTCAGCCTTTTTCCGCTCCGTAATTTCATCGGTAAGCCGTTTGTTAACCTCGAGCAGATTACTGTTACCTGAAATTAACTCTTCGTTGACTGCCCTGTATTCTTCATTAAATGCTGCCGATTCAGCCTCTTTCTCATCCATTAATTGCTGAAAACTTTTTTTCTGGCTTTCAAGGGATATCTCAAGCATCAGACGTTCAATAATTACAGCGAGCTGCTGAACGGCATTCTGCAGCAATATGTAAGTGCCCTCGTCTTTCTGCAGGGCTTTGTCAAATTGAACATATCCAAAGGTACTGTTTCTGGAACAGACCGGAAGATTCGGGTGGTGCGGCTTGCCATTTTCGGGATGCCAGCTGAAATTTTTATTTGAGAAGATCGTTTTCAGGCTTTCGATAAACAGTGGAACGACCTGGCCGGGATTTCTTAAACGTGACAGGCTTGTATTCAATAAAAACAATTCATTCGCAGTATTCTTCATCGTTTGTGAAGTTGGTCATCAGTCAGCCTCAAGATCTTAATTTCAGGTATTGAGCAAAGCCTTGTATAAGTCGAAATTTTCCTTGTCGAAGCAAACAAATGTAACGGTCTCCGGTACAGTATTGGAAGCCAGGAAGGCCCTGGTCTCGCGAACGGCAATTTCAGCGGCAAGCTGTTTTGGGAAATGATAAATTCCGGTACTGATGTTGGGGAAGGCAAGGGTTTTGCAATCGTGCAGCCTGGCTTGTTCAAGGCTTGACCTGTAACAGTTTGCAAGTTTGCCGGCTTCTTCGTTGCTCCCTTCCTTCCAAACAGGGCCTACCGTATGAATGATGTATTTTGCCGGCAGATGGAGCCCGGGTGTGACTTTAGCTTCCCCCACTTCGCAGCCTCCCAGAAGCCTGCAGATCTCAGCGAGGCCGGGTCCCGCTGCACGGTGTATGGCACCGTCAACACCGCCTCCTCCTAGGAGGGACGCATTGGCCGCATTTACAACCGCATCGACCTGCAATGCGGTAATGTCCCCCTGGATCAGTTTGATACGTTCTTCCATTGTTTGAACTGGTTTTTAAATTCGTCGTGTATAGAGTTATTTGTAGCTATAATTTCTTTACCAAAGATATAATTTTCCCCGTTTGAAAAATCAGAAACCCTTCCGCCTGCATTTTTCACAAGCAGCAAACCGGCAGCGACATCCCATGCACTTAATCCGTACTCATAAAAACCATCGTACCGGCCCGCTGAAACATAGGCCAGGTCGGCAGCAGCAGAACCGAGGCGCCTGATTCCACGGCTGTGTTGCATCAGGTGCCTGAAAATGTCAAGGTAATCTTCCATTCTTCCGTAATCATGATAGGGGAACCCGGTTGCGAAGAGTGAATCGGCAACCGTATTGGTTTTTGATACCCTTATGATTTCACCGTTCTTATAAGAAAGAGCATTCTCCCATGTGTAAAAACACTCATCCAGGTTAACCTCGTATACCACCCCGGCCACGACCCTGCCTTCCTTCATTAAGCCTATACTTACGCAGTATAGCGGAACACCATGAATGTAATTGGTTGTCCCGTCCAAAGGGTCGATAACCCATGTAAGTTCTCCGGTTTTCAGACCGGGACTCTCCTCGGCGATAAATCCAGAACCTGGAAGAATCTTGCTTAAGCGGTCCATAATCCTCGCTTCCGATTCGCGGTCGACATACGTAACGAAATTATTAAAGCTTTTAAGTTCTATATCCGAAGATTTGAGCTTCTGTATCTCGTTCCTGAGAAATTCACCGGTTTCTTTAGCGATACTGCAGGTTTGAAGGGTAATTTGTTGGAGGTCCATGGGTAAAAGCCAGATAACGGGATAACTAGATAACTAGATAGCGAAATTAATGATTATTCAGCAACAAACTCCCCATCAGCATCCAGTGCATCCAGAATGACAGTGCGAATTTGATTCGACAACGAGGCGTCATATTTTGTTTTAACCCTGATATAGTTTTCGGAAAAACCATGCATCCAGCCCCGGGCATTATCCGACTCAAAAAGAACATGAACCTGCCTGCCCCGGTTTTCCAGGTAAAATGCCTGTTTCTTTTGCTCTGAAAGATCATGAAGCTGTTTGCTCCTTTCCTTTTTA
>Ga0194053_10000151_pt1 | contig 52985 bp, 29 predicted proteins | sample SepL228m_MetaG_FD_161684 | JGI IMG/M metagenome (GOLD analysis project Ga0194053, IMG submission 161684) | Anoxic zone freshwater microbial communities from boreal shield lake in IISD Experimental Lakes Area, Ontario, Canada - Sep2016-L227-8m | ecosystem: Environmental > Aquatic > Freshwater >...
CTGCATAATAAGAAAATAAACATATTTCAAATAATATTTACACTACCATCCCCTCAATCGTATCCCTTCCCGCCACTCGAAATAACGCCTGGATATTCGCGAAGGGGACATCGTGGATTCTGTGGGCTGGTGATAGAATATATCCGGTGCCGAAGGTTGCCATGGTGTTTTTAACGGAGTTTTCTACTTCATCAGGTGATGCGTTGCACAGTAAATCCTGGGTATCTATGCCACCGAGAAATGTTATTTTTCTTTTGAATTTTTCCGCAAGAGTTGCAGGATCCATACCCGGTACATTTGGTTGAATGGGATTGAGGATGTCGAGACCCATTTCTACCAGATCAGGTATTATCGGCGCTATTGCTCCGCAGGAATGGTGAGCAATTATCACATCGCTTTTATATTCTTTAATGCCATTCCATAATTTGTTGATAATAGGCTTAATTTCGCTGCGCCACATTTCCGGTGATATCAACATTCCTTGCTGAGTTCCCCAGTCGTCGCCGGTCCATATTATATCTGTGCCGTGGTCGATACTGTGTTTTGCGACAGCAAGGGTATATGCGACATGTTTTTCAAAGAGATGTTTCAGCGTTTCCGGTTCCATGGCAAGAGCAATCATCGTTTCTTCGATACCCATCAGACTGTATGCAGCCTCAAAAGCAACCGGCGAGATATCCACCAGAATGGGGTAATCATTCCCAAATTTCTTCACCTGGGTATCAAGTAAGTCATATCGTCCCGGGGCATTCGGGTCGGGGTGAATATAATCTGCGACGTCATCAATCGATTTGATGGGGAAATCAACTATGTTAAAAGTCTCACCAATTTTGTTGTATGTAAAACCAAACTCCGACTGGCGCACCTCGCCTTCCGGCATATCTTCCATCATGTAGGCGTTAATGCCAATGTCAACTGGAATGATGTCATTTCCCAAAGCGGGATGAAGATCATTCCTACTGACATTCAACGCTTTTGCCAGTTTTTTCTCCCAATCCGGACTGAACCCAATATACATCGCCGGGATATCGGTTTTATTATGCCGAACAGTTTCAATAATTCGTTGTTTGGGTGTCATGTTGATACCTTTCTTTTAATGTATTAAAAAAATTACCTTGAAAACCACGAAAAGCACGAAGATTATATCAATATTCACATATAATTTCGTGCCTTTCGTGTATTTCGTGGTTAAAAAATATTTAACCTTATTTATTCAAAGTTCAAAATACCCCAGTGGTTTGGTTCCATTTTTAACTCGAATACTTCGTCTGCCACCAGGCCGGTGAACTGGTTGTTCCAGTAGGTGCGCAATATAGTGTCGGTGCCTGCCTGGTCGCCGTGGGTTGCGCCAAAGTCGCCGTATAGTTTCAAGCCGGGTGCCGGGGTTAAGCCGATGTCGGCTAATGGAATGGCGGCTTCTACGGTATACATTTTGCGTTTAGCATCAATTTTAACATTGATTTTCGCGCTATCCAATACCTTTACACTGTCCATCTGGTATCCGCTCTTCACCACGCCGGAATAGAATTTCCGCGGTGCTTTATCTTTTTCGGATGATACACGGCGATAAACTACTGCGGTTGATTTACCCTGGAAATAGCCGATGGATAATCGAAGATCACCCATGACGGCTTCAGTGCGTTTCTTGTCAGCCTTCGGGTCGGTGCCGATTTGGAAGTCAACGGTGTCGCCAAGAGCATACATTACAGCTGGTTCGGTGGCGCCGTTTACCCATGGTGAGTCATCGTTTACCTGCCAGCCAAGATACAGGTTATTATCGTCATAGCTGATGGTTGCTTCTACGCCAGCAGACGGACTCTTTGCAAACTTCATAGTATTATTATCGGCAAAGTCTTTGCGGATATCGCCGGTGAATGCGACAGTCAGCTTTTTCACGGTTTCCTGCTTGTTGCCAACTACCTGCTGGAGCAGTTTTTCGCGGAAAGCGTTAGCCTGTACCAGGTTTTCAGGTGTTACTGTCAATGTACCTTTGTCCAGTTTCTTTACGGTATCCAGGCCATTAACTTTGATATTTACAAACGCTGTTTTGCCGGCCTGTATGTATAACTGTCCATCTTTGGTGTAAATCATTGAGCCTCCAAAGTCTTCAGCGCCCATACCCGGAGGTGTATTATTCATCATGGCACCCGGCACTGCCTGGTCTGGCCATTTTATTTTCATCGGGTCGCTTTCAAACAGACTGGTGAGGTAATATCCTTCGCCGGTAAGAATGTGCCACTCGCCTTTGTCTGTTGCGATTACAAAGATATCGCCAATTGGGTCGGGCAGTTTGGCGGTACCGACGATGTCATAAGCCGCACGAATTAACCCGGTCTGTTTTGGTGGAGCCTGATGGCCGCCGTGAACGCCGACATAGGTGTTCGGGTAAGACCACACCTGCTTGCCGCTTTCGATATCATAACATACGAAATCGCTATTGTTTGCGCCATATCTGCCATTATAAATTGCCAGCTTGCCATCTTCTGATCCGCTGCCGCGCTGTGCGCCCATGCCGCCGCGAATATTTATATCATCAGGAGCGGGCATCTTTTTGGCAAGGCTTAAATCATACAATGGCGCGCCGCATGCGGTATAGCCAGTTACTGCTATGCGATAGACTCCGCCATAGAAAATAAGGCTCTGAGTCATCGGCATATACCATCCGGTTATCCATCCGTTTAATTCGATGTTGTAAGTTTTTACTTCTTCATCCTGAACCAGTTGGTCGTCGTTAATATCGCTCCATACCTTTGCGCCGATAAGTTTATTTCTGGCGTCATTAATGGCGGTGAATGAAGTGCGCAGTTTCCAATTGCCAGCGGAGATTCTTTCATAAATATAGACAGGATTTGTCTTGTGTGCGTCATCCCCAATAGCTAAATAGAGACGGCCATTGGTGCCGATGCCGAATCGCGCATTCATCATGCCGCCGCGATGGAAAACGCCAACACAACTTGCTCTTCCGGTTGCTTTATCCAGTTTCCATTCGCAGCCATGACCGACCATAGTATATGGATCAAGCGGACTGATAGCACCGCCTTGCGCACCATAATCGGTAGGTCCAAAGAACTCTTTCACAAATTTGCCGGTCTTAGCATCCCATACAGAAATGCGGCGCGGGTGGCTGTCATTTTCCATTACCCACAATTTGCCTTGAGCATCAATGCGCAATCCCTGTACAAAATGCATGCCGTCTTGTTCCCATGGGCCGAATAATGCTCTTCCACTGGTCTTGCCGATGGTGCGGACTGGTTTTCCATCTACGCCAAATACCTTAACCTGGTTATCCGGGTCGCCAACGCCAACGTAAATCTGGCCGTCAGCATCCAGTGCCAAACCTGACGCATTGGTCAAACCATCAACGATAGTTTCTACTTTATCTACATCAAGGTCGACTTTAAGCACCTTGCTCTTCATCGACACTACATATAACTTGCCATCTTTACCGACTTCCAAATCACTGGCACCAGGGACGGCTATTTGTCTTATTAAAGTGCCGGTGGAATCGTCTATTACAGCAACGGTATCACCAGTGCTGACAATCAATTTTCTGTTTACAGCAAACATGCCATTCAATATCGGCGGGGTATCAGCATTTAATAATTTTGTGATATTTAATGTGGCGTCGTCAGTACCTTTCCATGATGAATAATCGCCTTTATTGGCATTCAATCTGTAGATGACGTTATCGCCTTGCTGTCGGTCATAGATGTATACTATACCGCCATCAACGGCTACTAAACGAGCATTGCCAAATCCGCCGCGTTTGTGACGCCATCTAACATTTCCGTCCAAATCAGTTGCTACCAGTGCCCGTCCAGCCTCAGCACCACTCCAACCTAAATACATTGATGTGCCATCAGTATCAACTGCAATTGGATTTCCCTGGTCGCCTCCCCAGTTGCCGCCTGTTGATTCATACGGAGCGCGTCCGCCGTTGTGTGCCCAGCCTACTAATTGCATGTTGATATCTTTATGGTAGATTGCTTCCCAACTGTAATTGCCTGCCGGTACTACAACGCCGGGCTGTTTATGGTTTAGGTTAGTCAAGCCATCCCAGGGGATTTCGTGCTTCCCTTTTGTTAAGAATGCTGCTGATAACAATTGGCGAACAACCTGGCCATCGCCATTTTTAATATTCAATGAAACATAACCATCTTCCGGCATATTTAATGGAATATTTACAAATCCTTCCATCTTTTGACTTTCATACAAACCATTCCAGTCGATGACAGTCTCGCCTTTGCTTACTTTAACCGGAAATTCGCGGTTGTCTGTCAGGCGCAGCGGTTGCGGTTCAACATTACCCTTGTCCATAAAGGTGGCAAATCCCCAGCAGTTTATGGCACGGAAAGTAAATACGCGGTCGGGGGTAACGCCGGGACGGAAAAGGTCTTTCAGGGTAATCCTGAATTTCGCGTCTGTGCTGAAGTTAGGTTCTGCAGACAGGATAATTTTTTTGCCTGGTACCGGGGTGATGCCGTCTTTAATCAGCACTTTCCACGGCAGTTTCATTTCCTGCACATATCCTTTGCCGTCAGCATTTTTCAGGAATGCCTGTTCTGCGCCTTTGGTCTTGGCATCGCGCAGTTTTTCGCCATCATATTTGTAGAAATCAATATTAACAACGTCTTTGCCATCGCGGTCGCGCCATGCGGTAAGCCAGCAGATAGCAGGATTCTTCGTATCTTCCGGGTTGCAGACTATACGCAATTGCAAACAGTCGCCTTGAAAACCCATATCGCCAGTAACGCTTCCCGGGTTATTCATTGGTGTTTCGTCGACCCATTTTGTCAGTACATACAGGTTATCCTGGTCATACATGGTGTAAATCCAGCAGCCAATCTTATCGCGTAGGTTTTCTACGTCACCGCAGACAAACACCCCGCCCGACAGGTCCCAGTCATTAGTTTTGCCATCAATAACCATCTTGCTGGGGGTAGGCAAAACACGAATACCCAGGTTCTCAGTCTCCGTCGCAAAGACAGATAAAGAGAGGACTAAAAACAGAAATAGAAATAGCGCACGCTGCATAATTGAACTCCTCGGGGAAATATTGGTATAAATTTAAAAACCCAATTAACCGGAAAGTTTTGTATTTTGTGAAACCGGTTTACAGAATTGTTTAGATACCACATATTTGATAAACAATTGTATCAATCTTTTGTTTTTTGGGGAAGGGGGAGATTGGCAGTTGATAGTTGACAGTTGACAGTTGACAGAGGTGTTATACGTTTATGGTTAAGTTAGGAAAGAATGCAATAAATTACAGTAACAGTATAGAATGGACAAGCCCAGTTATATCTGACAGATTTTTTATATAAAATTTTCTAAATTATGATGTTTATTCAATATCAAAATATTCCTTTAAGATATCATCAAGATATCGCCAGTTAGAACCTAAAAAACCACCAACTTTTTGTGAAGGCATTAACACAATTCCTAATCGTTCTACCCTATGAATTGGCAGTTCATTTTCTGCAATTCGTCCAATAAGCAATTGTGATATTTTTTGATTACAATTTGGATATACCTTTTTCTTTATTTCCATAAATATCATCTGCCAGATCGTAGGGATTTTTTCACCTTTCCAATTTAAAAGTTCACAAACAGGACTTTCCCCCCCTTTGTCTATATGAAAACCTATAACTCGAAATAATATTTTATCTTTCGATAAAGTAGTGTAAGCAATCACCTCGCCAATTTTCCAATCACAGTGGTCTTTGAATCTTTTAGGAATCTTTTTTGTAGCTGGTTGCGGTGATTCAAGTTGTATTTTAGTTTTTTCTAATACAATTCTTCTTTTTTCTTTATCTCTTCCTGTCCAACGTTCTAAATTACTTCCTGAATCAATAACTTCAATAGCCTTATTTTTTACCCGTTCCTCAAGACAACCTATTTTCCATTGAGTAACAGCGAGTGCTAACCAAATAACCGGACCGTCATCAGAATCATCTATTGAAGCATCCCATTCAGTAAGAATTTTATTCGTTGCTTCAGAAGGTGATAAGCCATCACCGATTAAATCTTTATAGTCATTCCGAATATCACTTGCAATGTCATCAGAAAATATAGCTGTGCCCCATGCTCCCATAATATATCCTCATCTTATCATTCTTTTAATTTCAGTAAAACTAATAAAATATAATAAGTTCGACATTCTTCTGTCAACATCACTATAACACACCACATGAATCCATGTCATATAAAATCTAATATATCCAAATCAACTAAAAAAGCATAAAATAATTTCAGAAAGAAAAGGATGATAAAGATGATAATTAATTTCTCAATATTCAAATCCACGCGATTTTTATTTTTATGCTTATTGCTGGCAATATGTGCATGCTCTCTCTTTGCTGTCGAACCAGCAGAATCGAAATTTGCATCTATCCGTGTTGAATGTGAAAAGGTGTTGGCAAGTGATGCTTCACCGCAACAGAAAAGCTGCGCGCAATTGCGATTAGCTCAAAGCTATCAGACTGAAAAGAGTTTTGAAAAAGCGATTATTGAATATGAGAAAATAAAGGCTGATAAAACATATCCTGATGTTCATCGCTATGAGGCTGATGAATCTATAAAAGAGATTAAGCGGGTGATAAATGGTTTGCCGCCACGCGACCCGGCAGCAACCAGAACGACAATACCAGCATTTAAATCAGCAAAAGAATATTTTGTTTCAGTTGATGGCAGCGATAACAACCCGGGAACGAAGGAAAAGCCATTCAAGACAATTGAAAAAGCACGCGACGCAATTCGCGGTGATTTAGCAATTATAAACGCCATGCCAAAAGGCGGGTTTGCTATAACTATTATGCCGGGTGAATACCCAATAAAAGATACATTTTCGTTGATAGGATCGAAAGACAGCGGAACGATTGAATCCCCGATAATTTATCGTGCGCAAAAGAAAGGTACAGTTGTCTTCTACGGTGGTTCGCGTTTGTCAGGTTTCAAGCTTGTGACTGATGAGAAGATATTAACCCGTTTGCCGGAAGAATCTCGTGGGAAAGTTTATCAATGCGACTTGAAAGCGCTGGGAATAACCGATTATGGCGAGTTAAAAGTGCGTGGAATGGGACAACCGCCATCACCGCCGACATTGGAATTATTTTTTAATGGCAAGCCGATGACACTGTCACGTTGGCCAAATGTAGGATTTGTTAAAATAAAGAAACTCGTTGAACCTGGTGCAAAAGGTATAAAACCGTCGGTAATTGAATATGATTCACCCCGGCATGAACGATGGACCAAAGCGGAAGATTTATGGCTGTTTGGATATTTTAAATGGTTGTGGGCAGATGCAACTATAAAAGTGGCAAGTATTGATACTACAGCAAAAACTTTAACTACAGCAGAGGCTTACAATTATGGCGGCGATGGCATGAATGATGGACAGGGAATTATTTATTACGCATTCAACCTGCTGGAAGAAATCGATACGCCAGGCGAATGGTATCTTGATCGGGCAAACGGCATACTGTATCTTTGGCCGCCATCTGACCCGGCGCAGGCAGTTGTTGAAATAGGACAATTATCTGTGCCGATGATATCAATGGATAAAGTCGCGAATGTTCAAATCGAAGGAATAACATTTGACCTGTCGAGATATAACGGCATCATCATGAAGGATTGCGAAAATTGTTTAATAGCAGGTGCTGTGGTTAAACGATTTGCCGGCAATGGAATCACTATAAACGGCGGCAAACAATGTGGAATAATCAGCAGCGATATAAATACTATAGGTAGGCGTGCAACAGAGGTAATCGGCGGTAATCGTGCGGCGCTGACTCCCGGTGGACATTTTGTAGAGAATTGCCGCATTTATGATTTTGGGCGTATTGACCGCACCTACACACCTGCTATCCAGTTGGAAGGTGTCGGCAATCGGGCAGCACATAATGAGATGTATAATTGCCCAAGCAGTGTGATGCGAATAGAAGGAAACGATCACATAATCGAATACAATGTTGTACATGACGCTGTACAGGAATCTGATGATCAAGGGAGCATGGAGCTATGGGGTAATCCAACATACCGCGGGGTAATATTTCGATATAACAAGTTTAGCAACATCGGTATAACTGATACGAGGAAAGCAGTTAACGGGCAAGCTGCCATACGATTTGATGATGCTATCAGCGGCATGCAGGTATATGGCAATATCTTTTATCGGAGTTCAGGTGGTATTTTTGGTGCGGTACAAATTAATGGCGGCCGCGATAATATTATCGATAACAATATTTTTGCTGAATGTAAAAAGGGTATAACTGGTAGATGGTACCCGGGAAATGAATTTTGGCAAAAGTTAGCAACAAAAACAGCACCGAATAATTTTTACACCAATGATCTATATCAAACTCGCTATCCGGCAATAATGACAATGACAGATAACAAAGGAACCAATTTTGTATGGAGAAATATTTTTTATAAATGCGGAAATACAAACTTGGCTAATTATGATGCGGTCGGCAATGGTATTTTCACCACCGACCCGGGATTTGCAAATACAGAAAAAGGTGATTATACCATAAAATCAGATGCTGAAATGTTAAATACCATCGGGTTTAAACCACTGCCTATTGCAGAAATGGGATTATACGAGGATAATTACAGTATATTAAAATGAGGACAATAACATAAAAAAACTTACTTTAATCGGCGACTCTATTCGCATGGGGTACCAACAGACGGTAAATAGATTGCTTGCTGATGAATATGAAATATGGCAGCCGGCGGAGAATGGCGGGAATAGTTGACAGTTATTTTTAGGTTTAAAACCTTTTGTATTTATATATCCAAACTCTATAAAAAAGCATAAAATACCTGCATAATCACCATGAATAATATGATAGAATTTTCACCTGAAATTAAACGGCTATATGATGCTTATGTAATAAACAGTACAGAAGCAGCGGCAAGGCATGGCAGAACCATATATTTTGTCGATGATGAATTGACTGCTTTTGCTGAAGCGCGGTTGCTGGCATACCAGGAAACGGTAGGGTTGCCGGCTATTTTGCGTCGCACCCGCATGATGGAGTTATTTGCAGAGAAGGCTATTGTTCGTTGTGATGCCGGTGATATCTTTGCCGGTAGCCAAAAGTTCTGTTCTTTCGGGTTTCCACCGGAAATTAATGATGAATTGTATGAATTGGGATATGCCCATAACCCCGGGCATATTGTGCATAATTATGCGGCACTGCTGGACAATGGAATTGCAGGTTTGGTTGATAAAATTACTGTCCGGTTAAAAGATGAGTTGATTGAAGAAGAAGCACTTAATCTAAACTCTTTCCTTCGTGCTTTACAAGCTTTTAAGAAGTTTGTGAATCGATATACCCTGGCGATGCTTGAGATGGTTAATTCCACAGATGACTCTGCTAATGCTTTAAAGACTGCCATGTCGCTGAAACGGTTGGGGCAAGGCGAAAAACCGGTTACTTTTCATGAAGCATTACAAATGGTCTGGTTCATGCAGATATTCCTGCATGCGGAAAATCCATCGGCGGCGATATCATTTGGACGTATAGACCAGTGCCTGTGGCCATTTTTACGTGACGATATAAAATCGAAAATTATCAACATGAAAGATGCCGCGAATATGGTCGCCGCGTTTTATCTGCGCTGTTGCGAAGGCGAGGAAAGCCAAAACCTGACGCTTGGCGGCGTGGATAGTGAAGGTGAAGACGCCACTAACCCGTTATCAATTTTAATGCTGCAGGTAATGCAGGAATTACGAGTAACTCAGCCATCATTGTCGGTTCGTATTCATGAGAACACCCCGCAGGAATTTATCGATGAAGCGTGCAAATTAGCGGCGACAGGCACCGGTCAACCGGGATTCATTAATGATAATGCGGCAATATCCGGGTTGCAGGTTGCCGGTATACCATTGGAACGTGCGCGTGATTATGGAATAGTGGGTTGTTACGAAGCAACTCCGCAAGGCGATTGCTACCCGAATACTGTAGGCGGCAGTGTGCCGACTTTGCCAAAATTGCTGAATAAATTTATTAATACCACCGAAGCGCAAAACACGCCTGATTTTCAGTCATTTATAAATGGCTGGTATAGTTATGTAGATACAATTTACCAGCAAGCAGTGAAGACTGATTTTCAGAATGTCTGGAATCACTGGCGCGACATGGCACCGTCGTCATTCAGCAGCGTTTTTACCGATGGATGTATTGAACGCGCGAAACCGCTGGAAGCCGGCGGTGCAAATTATAATTTATTCGGCGTGAATATGCTTGGCTTGGGTACAACGATTGATAGCCTGCATGCAATTAATGAAATGGTTTTTGAAAGTAAAGCATTAACGCTGACAGAACTTGCTGCTGCTATTATTAATGAATTTCCTGATGAAACATTGAGAAGAAAGCTGTCTGTCATCACCGGGAAATATGGAACTGATAATGCGGTTACTAATAAATTAGCGGCAGAGATATCATCACGTATTGCGCGGATGGTGCTGGATAGCAAGATGGAAAATGATGTGCAGCCATATCCCGCTTTCTTCCGTTTTACCGCTGATATTCACGACCATCCATACGCCACCCCGGACGGTCGAAGAAAAGCTGACAATCTATCCTACGGTTGCGGACCATCTTCTGGTTGCGGGGGAACGCCAACTTCTATATTGGCATCAGCCAGTAATGTTGCCCACTATTTATGCGGTTGCGGAAACCTGTTGGCATTATCGCTGCCGGCAGAAAGCATGAGCGGCGATGACGGCATAGCTACATTGAAATCACTGGTGAAGGGATATTTTGCAAGCAGTGGTTTTCACCTGCATTTCAACCTGCAATCAGCGGAAACTTTGCGCACGGCAAAGGCCGACCCGGCAAACAATGCTGATGTAACCATACGAATCAGCGGACTAAGCGCAAAGTTTGTCACTTTAAATGAAAATCTACAGGATGCGCTTATTGAACGGGCAGAAAAGGGAACCTGATGTTTTTACATCGATTAAAAGGATAAAAAGATATTATGTGATAGGAACTGAAAAGGAAAATATCTCACTTTTGTTTACAGCCTATTGCGCCACAATACATCAGACAAATATCATAAAATCATGATATGTTTTTAAAATGCAACTATTAATAACTCACCGTGTCAAATAAAATCACATTTATTATAAAAAGGTGATATTTATGAGAAAAGCGTTTTTCCTTCTGTTAGTGCTGTCGGCATTACAGATATTCGCTGTACCACAGGTGCAGTTGCTGCTGCCATTGGGACGCACAGCATACCAGACAAATGAATTAATTGATTTGTCAGTAGTACGCAGCGATAATGCGGCATTGTCCGCCGGTATGCTGCAATTGTTGCTCACCAGCGATGATGGCAGCAAGCTGACTTTTTCCTTCCCGGTATCGGCAGTGAAACTGGCAGGAAATGATGCGAGAATTACTGAACATCTGCATCTTAACGGCTGGCTGCTGCGTCCTGGAAAATACCAGGTAAATGTTGCCGTGGATGGCACAACCCTGGCAAAACCTGCCATTATTGAAATCTATAATCACATTCGCAAAAGTACCTTCAAGATAATCGACTGGGGCAGTGGCGCCAGAGGTGCTGATATTACCAAAATCGGTGAGGATAGCATGGGATTCAACCTGCTTTACTCTTCAGCAGGTGGTGATGATTCCATACGCGGCGGAATGGATTACATGGGTTGCTGCGTTATGAGCGGCGGTCATCAGATGGATTTGCGTGCGGAATGCGACTGGTCTGACCCGTATGTATTGCAAGGTGCCAAGGCGCGCGCCGTGCGTACAGCGCTGCAATTCCGCACTACTCCCAACGCCATCGGCGTGCATTTTTATGATGAGCCGGGTCTTACCTGGCTGAATGGTTCACCACATGATTTGCCACCGCAAATCCGTTCTTACAAAGGTGCCTTTGGCATAGATCCACAGCGATCTACCGGCGTGAAAGCCGATGATCCTGCATCAATCGATAAATGGAAACAGTTCGGACTGTGGAAACTTGGTTTCATGGATGCCGCTTGGAAAGATGCGCAATCCGGCGTGAGTGCTGTCAGTCCAAATCTAATGTCTGTTACCCAAAGCCAGTATGGCTACATGGCATTTACTGACGGGTATTATTTTAACGTTGCACGCAGTCTGCCGGTTACCAGCGGTCACGGCGGTTACGATGAGTGGGGTGGATATTTAAACCCGTATCTTTGTCTGGAAGCTGCCCGGGCACGCGATCTGTCAAAACCGGATTGGTACCTGCCAGATTGGGACAACATTCCTTCCGAGCGTTTTCGTCTGGAACAATATACCTGCTTTATGCTTGGCCTGCAGGGATTGGCAAAGCCGCCCAGCATAGCTATTCAGAATCCGGCAAGTTCACCTACCTCTGATGGTGTAGTGGAATCAAACAAGACAGAATTGCGTTTGGGAACTATATTCAACACCATGCCCGCGCCGCGTACGCAGGTGGCTGAATTGTATTCAATATCGCATTTATTGGATGCGCAGACAAAAAATATAACCACTGTTTTATACTCGCATCAGGACCCGCATGGTATAGCGCTCAATGATGTTATGAATGCCGGTATCCTCGACCAGCAGCGAATAGGTGTCATTACCGATGAAGATATCATCGACGGCACTGCCGCACAATACCATAAAGTAATTATCCTGCCGGCAATCAATTATCTTGATCCGAAAGTTGTAAAAGGTCTGGGAGATTTTATAGCTGGCGGTGGAAAAGTATATCTGACTGGAGACTGCAAAGTTAAAATTGATGGCGCCATTAACCTTGGATTGCCGTCAGCCATTTCTGACGCAGAATTGATTAAACAATTAAACGCGCAGGGACGTCCAAAAGAAGCTGATCCAAAGAACTTCACTACCGGCAAGGCTTTTCTTAGCGTAACCCCATTCGCAAAAGTATTGAAAGCACAACTGTTAAAAGATGGTATTGCACCAATTATCGAATCCAGCAATCCAGAAATCGCTGCTGCTCGCGCCGCTTATGGCGATATTGAATATATCTTTGCAATCAATGTGAAATATAATGAGGCGGAAGGCGCGATGAACTCCATCAAGGCTACCACCTCTACCATCAGCCTGCCGGATGATGGCCGACCGCTGTATGACGCCATGATTGGCGGGCCGGCGCAAGGTTTCACCAAGGCCGCTAATAAACTCACTGCTGACTTCCGCTGGGGTGCCGGTCAAATGCGTGCTTATGCCCGCACAGCACGTCCTATCGGTGGGGTTAATGTGGTAGCGCCTACAGTAACAAATGACTTGACCCAGTCAAGTAGTCCGATTACTTTGCATATTAATGCCATGTTAATGGATACACAAAATGGGGTACTTGTAGGATCTGCACCTTTGCAAATTATCGTTACCGACCCGCTGGGTACCGTACGTTATGACCTTTTCCGCGCAACCGACCAGGGAATTTGCCATGTAAATCTTCCATTAGCGGCTAATGACCCAACGGGAAAATGGACAGTTGCAGTCACCGAATTACTGTCAAACAAGACTGGTAATGCAACATTTACAGTTACTGCCCCGACGCGAAATGGTGCCGTTGCCGGCGTAACACAGCGCGCGGTGGTATTTGGCAATGACAGCGAACATTTCTTTAATTTCTTCCGCACCCATCAGGATGTTACCATTGTGAAAGGAACATCGGAATATAACAGTGCTGCTGCCGACCGGTTGGCAGAAAGCATGAAGCCATGGGGCATACGCTGTAAAATCGTGAATGCTGCCGATGTTAACAAGGCACGTGAAGTATCTGCTGAAGAAGCTAAAACCATGTGTGGAATAGACTATGTTGGAACCGGGCAAATCAAGGCTGGTCGTGATAACAGCCCGGCGCTGGTAGGCTATGATGTTCAAGGACCGGTAGTGCTGCTTGGCACACCGGAAGATAACCCGCTGATTAAAAACATCGTTTCGCAGAAGGTGCTGCCATATACATTTAGCGCAGATTTCCCTGGTCGCGAACACGGAATGGTCGCCTGGCAGCTTGATATAATCGGGCATAACCAGGAATCTATTTCATGTATTTCTTACGATACAGCAGGTATGAGCGAAGCAGTTGGAACATTATACGAAGCTGCTGCTGGCTTAATGCCGCTTACCCCGATGGCACAACCAACGGAAGCTACGGTTATCGCAGCAAATCAGCCAGCAAATCTGCCGCCAGCAGCAAAAATAACCTGGCAATTGCTGCTGCCTGACCGTGCACAGTGGATGAAATCGACTGACACCGACCTGCAGGTTTGTACTATCGATGGTTCTGTTTCGCAGATAAAAGGTGATAAGCTGGTATCAACACAACCAGCCACCGCAGCAGAACTGGCAATCACGAAAGCCGCCATTGCACCCGTGCCTGCTGCTTGCAAAGCACTGCTGCCGTCACGCGTTGTTAAGTTTGTTGCTGTCAGCAACGACTTCACAGCTATCGGTTACTGGGGTGGTGCGCTGCAAGTATTTGATACTGATGGCAACTTGAAAACCCAGCAAATGCTGCCGCAAGACTTTGCCGGTCTGCAATGGGTTGGCACAACTCTCACAGCCGGTCTTGCAGACGGCCGAATCCTTGGCTTATCAGTTAAATAAAAGAATATAGGATGAAATATAAAAACCCCGGAAATATTTATATATCTCTGGGGTTTTTTTTGTTAACATAAGTGTTAAGTTTTCGGTTTTCAGTTTTCAGAATAAGTCACTTCGGAAAACTCAGTGACCGAAAGATATTGCGATAAAAGTAAACTTCCCTCCTTGCCAAGGAGGGGCGGGGGTGGTTTTCGACGATATGCAGTTCTTAATTTAAATTCATAACTTTTTTTGTTCGAAATTGGTTGCTAACTGACTAACACCCCTAACTATTTTGCTACCTGGTAACTAACCCAATCATCGGTGCGGAATGGCGCGGCGGGAAGGTCGGCACTGTTATATAAATTGCATGGCGGGTTGTTTGCCCAACCGTAACGTACCGCAACAGGTTTATTCACCTGGTCTGACGATACAACAACGGTATCCTTATCGATAGTAGCTTGGGGGGAATAAAATACTTTATCTGCTCCGGCGATGGCAAAGCTGTTTAATTTGTCACCTTTGCATTTCAGCCCATCGCTGAAATTAAACTTTAATATGACGGTATTGCCTTTTACACGCATTGATTTATATACCGGACCAGAATAGAGCGGGATATTTTGTTTGTAGGTGTTTGCCAATACCCCCAATGCCAGTCGTTTTCCCACATCTAATTTGTTGCGCGGGTGAATACTTTCTGCTTCGCCGATATCAATGATTACCGCCATGGTGGTATTTGGCAATGACAGTGTTTTTGTCTGTGCTTCGCGAACTTCCGCCCAGCTTCCGTTTTCTACGGCTAATTTCTGCGGTGCCATAAAATTGGCAAGCTGTACGATTGCAAATGGAAAATCGCCTTCCTTCCATGCGCTGCGCCAAGATTTAATAACAGTACCGAGAAGTTCATTATATTCTGTGGGTGAATCGGCGTTTGACTCTCCCTGGTACCATATCGCACCGCGAATGGCATAAGGAACCAGCGGGTGAATCATGTAATTATACAATACCGACGGGTCGTTTGCCGCGTTGCCGGGTTGGCCATTCAGTGGTTGTGCCGGCATATCTTTAAATGTTATCGGCATGCCATCGGTATATAGCCATTTGCCGGCAATGGATACCGCGTTGCCATCAGAGTTATCTTTCAAAGACAATGACATTGATTCTGGCGCGCCAAAAAAGCCAAGACCATAATAGAGATTTAATACCCGTACAGTCAGGTTGATTTTTGTTGATTTAACCAATTCTGCGGGGATGGTATAATTTCTTGGCAATTTCCAAAACTCTGTCGTTTCAAACCAGGTGCGTCCTATCTGTGTCCCGTTAACATAGGTGTCATCCACCTCATCAATTGGGCACATTCGCAATTGAATCGATTTTCCAACCCATGACTTTGGTATTTCAACATCTTTGCGAAACCATAACGAACCCACCATATCTGTCAGCGGATTATTTTCTTTTGTTGATGGCAAATCTATTTCCCGCCAATATTTCGTCTTTGTCGATGGGGACATCCATTTTTCTTTTAATCCCGGGTCTTTCGCGTCCAGCAGTTTGTACCATTCCGCACGTTTTGCCGGATAATCAGCTTTCACCCGTTCTTGTTCTTTGGTAAATTCAACTTTGTCAGTTGCCCATAATTGAGCTGCTTTTTCAAATTGCACGGCGCGGTTATGGAATATCGGTGACGCTTTCATGCCATCAAGACTTGTCCACGGTTCTGCGCGGGTGCCGCCATAGGATGAGTTAAGCATACCAACCGGCACATGCAAGGCATTAGACAATTCGCGGGCAAAATAATATCCGACAGCAGAAAAACTGCCGCTGGTTTTTGCTGAATATATCATCCATAAACCGCGGCAAAAATCCTGCGGCATATTCGCGCGGCCTTTTTCAACAGTAAACATTCGAACCAAGCCTTCGTCAGCATCAGCATAATTCTGTACTGTTTTCGGCAACATTCCCAACGCCCATTCCATATTGGATTGACCGCTGCAAACCCAAACTTCACCCACCAGCACATTAGAAAATGTCAATGTGGTTTTCCCGCTGGTAATCATCATTTTATCCGGTACCGCACTTGCGGTTAACGGTTTCAATTGCAGCGTCCATTTTCCATTTGCGTCAGCAACAGTCTTGACTGACTGCAAACCGAATGTAACTGTCACCTCATCGGATGGCGCAGCAGTACCCCATACCGGCACATTTATTCCCTGCTGCAAAACCATGTTGTCACCGAATGGCGATCCGACTTTAACATCTGCAAAAGCTGTTGCTGTAATAATAAACAAAAACAAAACCAACAAATTTATTCGCATGATATATCCTTTTTATTTATATTTCGATTTCAATATTTAATAAATATCCGGTAAAGGTAGGGGAGCTGTCCCCAGCTCCCGCGACAGCGCCTTTTTTAATAAAGATGAATCGGATGCAGCGACAAAACAAGGTTAAAAATCACAACACACCACACAAAAAATCTGTCGCTATTTCGCTTATTTACATCATTATTCCGGTTCATCGCGGGAACTGAGGACAGTTCCCCTACCTCGCATTAAGATGGTTTGATTATTATAATAATTCTATATCTTCAACCGAACCGTCACAATCTGCCATGGTTTCATGGTTGCTTTTATTGTACCATTATTTATAGGCAGTTGTTCACCGTCATCTTCCAGCAGGCTGCACAGGTTTGCATATGTATATTTCAATGGCAGGTTAATAGATATTTCTTCTGATTTGCCGGTTTTTTCTACCAACCGTAAAATTATACCGCTGCCGTTTTCTGCAGTCTTCACGGATGAAATTTCGGTGTGATTTGCAGATATTTCCCAATTTGGCAATTCGCTATTCAACGCACCAGGTACAGTTGAAAATATGCTGTTGAAAATTGCTGCCTGGCGTCCGGTATCATTATTGCTCCAGTCGCCAGCACCAATATAAATCGCGTGTTTGAAGCTATGGCTGCCGTGGTCTGCCATACCGTGATAGTTGTATGCGACATAAGACTCCGGTTCCAGCAGTGCATAAGGCAGTTGCGGACTGCGCAATACACTGACTGTCACTACGCCATCTTCAACACGATAGCTGGGAGTTCCCTGGTTGAATATCGCAAAGGTGTGGTAGGCAGTCTGTACTCCACCCCAATGAAGCGTTGGCCAATCGCCGCCGGCACTGCCGCCATAATTAGTCTTTCCTTCATATCGTTCGCGTTCCAGCACGCCGTATGGCACATCATATATGCCAATATCTGACTTTGTCGTTGATGGAAAAGCCAGGCGCAGGCGCCGTCCCTGGGTGTACCATTCAACGTCGGTCTCTACCTCAATATATGATAAACCGGTGCGCAGAATAAATCGCTGTTTCCAGGTGAGAAATGTCACCGATGGGTCGGCACAGGTGTGCGGGTCGTCGCAAGATGGATGTCTGCCGGTGTAGGTTATTACTATACTGTCGCCGCGGCGTTCAATATCTTTTAAATGTGTATAAGCAGCCAGTTGTTCGCGGGTTCGGTCAAGCGAGCGTGTTGCCCACGGGTCGCCCAAGTCATGTTCAAGAATCAATTCGCCAACCAGGAATTTCCCGGTATCTGCTGCTTTGCCAATTCCTTTTACAACAATATCAGTAATGCCATTTTTACCGGCAGTTACGGTTAAATCGCCGCAAACAACTACATTGTCAGTGATTTTTTCGACGGCAAGTTTTGCATCGGCAATTGCAAAAGTTTTTGCGCCCAATTCCGGCACATCGGCAGCAAGAAATGTGACTTCGGTATTATCTTTTCCTGCCTTAACATCATATACCGGCAGTTGCTTGTTGTCGGCAGATATTTTCAGTCCGTTTATTATCCCCGGCAATACAACTCTAACAGGGGCAGAAATTGCTGCTGATGTATGATTGAACACGGTTACTGATTTTGTATCATCTGCGATAACTTTTCGGCAGGCTGCGTTATTTATATTGCTGACAGTTTTGGCAAGTCCGGCATGCAAGTCGCGCAATTCGTCATACGCCGGATCGCAGTGTGAAGAGGTGATGGCGTCATGAAACGCGGAGAAGGTCATATCTTTCCAGACATTGCGAAGTATGTCTTGATTGCTGCCGTCATTCAACAAGGTATCCCAACATTCTGCTGCCAGCAATTGGTGCTCAATTTCGCGGTGTCCCTGCTTAATTTTAATTCGCGATACGTAACATCCCGACTGGCTGGGGTTGTTTTCCACCTTGGTGCTGATTTGTTTTACCGGCGGGTTATCAACCTGTTCCAGGTATTCGCTGATGAACGGGTACAGGTCGCGATATACACCCTGTTTTACTATTACTTCGGGGTTTATCGCATTGTACTTTTTAATATCTTCTCTTACATGCTGGCCCGGCATGAATTCTTCACCCCAGAGCATTATTACCCCGGCTTTGCCTGGTAATGGTGTTTTAAAGGTAGGAGCAAATTCGGCGCGGTCTCCGACGACAAATCCTTTGTTGTCGCAATCGCCGCAGCCTTTTCCCATACAGGCTGGGCATGGAGACAATTTGCGGAAACAGGTGGTGTTTACCCCCTGGCGATGAACCAGTACTTCGCCGCCAAATGGTGCGGAGGTGGCATCAGGCGAGAAGAAAATTGTGCTGCCGTCCATCCCTTTCCAGTAAGGAGCATTGGGAGTGTTATAGCTGATTGCCGGCAGCCATTTGTACCCGCACTGGCGAAAAACCTGTGGCATTTGCGCACAGGACCCGAACCCGTCGCTGTGCCATCCGGTGGTGGGACGCACTCCCAGGACTTCTTCAGCCCATAATGTCCCCAACACCAGGTTGCGCACCAGCAACTCGCCATGAATCATATTCACGTCAATAATGTTCTCACCAGACCCCAGCAGTTCAAACCGGCCTTCCTTTGATAACTGCCGCAAAGTTTCAACATGCTCCGGGTGGCGTTCCAGGTAATGCCGCAGCACCCAGGAACATTCCACCAAAAAGCATCCTTCGCCATCTGCACAGGTAGCAATCGCATCCGATATCCAGTTTTCTTCAATAGTGCGGTAAGAGACAAACCGACGTCCACCATCCACAAAATCCCGATCCCAGCACCGCCGCCAGGTAGGGTCGAAATGGTTAAAACGCAAAACAAACCATGGTTGTTGTATAGACATATTTTCTCCTGTTAAAAGGTAATAATGACTTAACCGATTAAGCGTAATTATACCAGTAGCGTTTTGGTGTGTCTATGGTGAAGAGGGACTGATACCGAGTGGCGAAGCCAGGAAGGTGTCAGTCCCATCATGGTATCGCAAGTACCTGATGGAACAGTATATTTTCAGCATTTGATTGATAATAATAACTTTAAAAGGATATTTATAAGTATAATCGAATTAAAATTTAGATTAATCAGGAATTGAAAAAAATAATAAAGTAGGAGAAATCAATGAAGCGGTTTTTTATTGTGATAATAATGTCATGTTTATTATTACTGGTGTCAACTCAATTATTGAGTGAAGGTGAATATACTACAGGTATAAAGGTGAATGACGTCACTCTTGTTCCGATTCGTTATATAGCGGAATGGTTTGGTGCGACAGTAGATTTTAATGCAGAAACAAATAATATTGTATTGCAGACTGAAAAAACGACAATTAGTTTAACATTAAATAAAGCGAAAGCGATGATTGGCGATACTGAGTATATTTTACAGATACCTGCTTTTGAAAAGAATGGTACTACATATTTGCCATTAAGATTTATTTCTGAAGGATTTAACGCACAAATCGCGTGGAATGAACAAACCAAACAAGCAATAATTACAAATGATGCAAATGGTAAGGTTTTAACTGTTTCAATTCAAAAGGACGATATATCGGCAAAGTCAGGAAATACAAAGCCAGAAATTGTTAAGTTCACTCTTGCAAACAATAATTACAAATTAACGGCTCCAGCAGGATATAGATTTCTATTGGAAAAAGATAATACAGTAATTAATGCTGTTTCAGCTATAGATAATCAAAATATAACACTTTATACATTCGTTCCAATTGATGAAGTTGGACATAATGTCACATTTACTAATTGGTCCACTATTGTGACGCCAGATGTTTTTGCAGATACACCAACTCCATCAAGAAAAGTGTTAATTGAATCTGCCAGAAGAAAGTTAACACCAGGATATATGAAAAAGAAATCTGATGATACATCAGATCTTGTAAATAAGAGATGTATCGAAGAATTAGGTGAAAATCCGCAACTTGGCATACAGGTAAAGTTAGCTGATACCGATAAGTATGCTGCATATATAATTGGAACCATTACATGTAAAATAACAGATAATGAAGAAACATCAGCACTTGTTGCAGCCATGACAGTTGTTCGAGGCAGCGTTTTTTATTATTACAAATATGCTTCATACAATGATAATACAGACTTTTCCGGGTTGTTGAATCAGGTTAAGAAAGACATCCGAAAGTTTATTAATGATAACCCATAATTAAAAAAAGTCCGCCTTAATAAATAAGGCGGACTTTTTCTATTTATTTCCCATCCACTTCACTCAACAATCGACAGCAAGTCAGGTAGCTTGCCATTGCCCAGCCGTGGGGTACTGCCCATAGCGGAGTGGTGGGGCTGCCGCCGATTAGTTCGGGGAGCAGGCCGGTGGTGGTGCCGCGGGTTATCACGGTGCGCATATATTTTACGGCGTCATTGCGGTATTGTTTTGATTTTTTGGGGTTGGATTGTTTCAGCTTTATTGCCAGCCGCAAAATTACCCGGGCTATCCACAGGGTGTTTACCCCGCCGGCGCAGCCGTCTACGTAATCGTCGTATTCATGGCGGATTATCGCGTCGCCGGTGGGCAGGTGCTTGGTCAGACGCTGGCGGATGGTTGCGACCATTTGTTCTATCATTTTCAGTTCTTCCGGGTCGTCGGTGTCAATCATTTTAAAGGGATCGAAAATGCCAACTATTGACGAGTCTAATTGCCAATCTACTTTGCCATCCTGTCCGTAACCGCGGGCAAAATATTCGCCGTTCCAACATTCTTTCATAATTACTTTTTTAATTTTATCGGCAATAGCATTCATTTTCTTCGCCAATATCTTCTCGTTTCTCATCTCTGCCCATTTGGCGCCTACCTTCATACCTGCCCAGATGGACGCGTTGGAGTAGCTGAAGGAACCCTTAAATTTTTCCCACAGGTCAAACGCCTGCTGGTGCAGACCATCTTTGCCCAAGGCGGATTTTAAATAGGTAAGGGCATTTTCTGTCATCGCCCAATATTCGTCAATTACCTTTTCTTTTTCTTTATGTCCTTTTATATTATCTACGTGATCACCCAGCGCTGTTATAATTGAACCGATCTGGTCTATTTGCAGCGAATCAAGGAAACTGCACCATCCCGGACCTACTTCGCCATTTGCCCAATAGCGCTGGTCCCAATACCCGCATTCGTGCTGGGTTTTCTTCGCCCATTTCATGAACTTGCTGACTAATTCCGGGTAGCCGGATTCTTCCAGCGACAGCGCAACCTCGGCGGCATCGCGGGGCCAGACGAATCCGTAGCCGCCACAGCGTTCAAACTGCGGGTCAAATTCGGGGGCGGCGAGAACAGAGCCATATTCATCATCAAAGAGCAATTTAACCGCCAGCAGCGACCGATCGTAAATCTTCTTTAAATCAGGTTCAATATTTACCTGAACGCCTTGACCCAGCCATTCGTGCCAATAACTGGCGGTATCACTGTGGAGTTTTTCATATCCGGCGTTTTTTGCAAAGTTGAGGCTGGTCAATGCACCTATTTCGTCGCGGGCAGCGCAGATAAACAGCAATTTTTTAACGCAGTCGCCAGGATTCAGATGAAATCGCCAGCCATAGGCGGTATCAACGTCACCTAATTCCTCGCGCTGGCCGTTCAGCCAGCCATCATACATGTCAGTTTTCGCGCTGTTATCGCGTTCTGACTTGCCGATCGCTGTCATATCCGGCCAATCGCCGCCCATGGCAAAACATATATCGCGCCAATACTGCACCAGCGCGTTTTTATCTTTCAGGCAGCGTGCAGAATTCTTGCGCGGAGTCTCACCCAGTCGAAAGAAAAGGTATTGCATCATAGTTCCGGTGATTAGCGTTTCCGAATCATTAATTAATTCAAATTGCCGGACAAAAGTATCGTCAGATTTATGGGCAAATATATTGTGACCGGGAGTGATGAAGTCGGTAATTAGCAATTTTAGACCGGTTTGTTTATCCCGCAGTTCTGTAATAAGGATATTTGCCTGGTCTTCATAATACTGTTTTCGTTCAAAACAATCGTCATACGTCCAGGCGAATCTGCCAAAACCGGGTTCGCCAAAATAAACAGCAGGCATGCCTTCCTGAATATTTTGCGGAAAGTCTATATGCGGATAAAAAAAAGTCATAATTTCGCCGGATAAACCAAGGGTTATAAGGCTGCGTGAATTGCCAAGAATGGCGTTAGGTTGAAATACTGGCATAAGGGATATCCTTTATAAGTTTTTTTTGACATGATTAACATGATTGACATGATTTTTGGCATCGCTAATTGTAAATATTAAAATTTATTTAACCGCAAAGAACGCAAAGAACACAAAAATATAATGTGGTCATAGAAAAATAAGGCATTAATTTTTAACGATTACTTTTTTCGTGCCTTTAGTGGTTAAAAATATTAATCTATATATTTACATAAAACTTGTATTTTATAGCTGCAAGTTATTAATATAATTATCTGAACACTGAACACTGAACACTGAACACTGAACACTGAACACTGAACACTGAACACTGAACACTGAACACTGAACACTGAACACTGAACACTACAGATAGTGTAATCTATGCAAATTATACCCTAAATAAATATTTTTTCACAAATTTTAAAAAAACTTCAAAAAATAATTGCAGAATTGTTAAAATCTTGTTAATATAATTCAACACCATAAATTGGTGAATTAATGTTCAGTAAGGAGGTTGTGGATGAGAACTCCACTTCGCGCGCTGTTAGTCAGCGGTTTACTGGCAGCATCTCTGATGGCTTTTGCAGCACCTGTGAAAATTGAGACAGCAGGTTATGTGCAGGGTCGTTACGAGTCTGCTCCTGGCGTTACCGGAAAACAGTTCAACATGACTCGTGCTCTGGTCGCCTCTCGCATTTTTGCTACTGCCGATACCGGCATCTACTTAGTAGCATGCAACACCTACAAAACTAACTCCCCCGAACTTCAGTATGCTTATGCATTCTTGATTGACGGAACAATGGAGTACCGCGCAGGTATGTCGACTATTCCTTTCGGTTATGAAAACCCAAGTTCAGCAAGCCGATTGATTACACTTGAGCGTTCAAAAATCAGCTCGGTGTTATTTAACAATGCAGCCGTCGGTGGAAATGCAGCACTTGACCGTGGCGTATTTGTTAACTACACTCCGAAGACTGGAATTGGCATTCAAGGTGCAATCATTAATGGAACTCCTTATTCAAAAGCAGCTGATAGCAATGCTAACAAAAACGTATTAGTACGTGCTTTCAAACCAGTTGCCGGCGGCGAATTAGGCGCATCATTATATGTTGGCAAGAGCGAAACCAGTTCCCTCATGAACCGCGCAGGCTTAGACTTAACCACCATTCGCGGCAACTACACCATCGTCAGCGAAATCATGGCTGGCAAAGGTTCAGTTCCAGCTGCCGGCAACGCCAGCGCTTATGGCGGATATGTATCAGTACAGCGCCGCGTACAAGGCAGCGATATTGCTCCTTATGCACGTTTAGAACTCACCGACCAGAATGCAAGAGTTGATGGCGGCCTTTATAAGGCACTAACCCTTGGCACCGCATACTTCGTTGGCCCAACTGCAAAAATCAGCGGTCAAGTCATTGTTGAAAAGAACACTGGCAAAACCACTTTCAACCAGTTTGGTCTTCAGTATCAAGTGATTTTTAAATAAATCATTAGTTACCACGGGCGGCAGTGTAAAAACTGCCGCCTTTTTTTGTGCGTCTGCAAGGTAAAATTTATTGTTGGCAGAATATAATAAATGTGAAAGTATCTGTAGTTTTATGCACATATAATGGCGAGAAATACTTGCAGGATCAATTGGCTTCACTGTTGGAACAGACAAGATTGCCGGATGAACTGGTGGTAGTTGACGATCAGTCGACAGATAATACTCTTTCGATTGTATTTGATTATGCTCGCAAAATAAAATTTCCAGTTTCAATTTACCGCAATTCAGAAAACCTGGGTGTAACAGATAATTATGCCCGTGGAACTGCGTTGGCACATGGCGATATTATATTTTATTGCGACCAGGACGATATATGGCAGCGTGATAAGATAGCGAATTTCTGCAAAGTATTTGACGAAAATCCAGACGAAGTACTGGTTTTTTCGGATGGCGAATGTGTTGATGCCTCGCTCGAACCGCTGGGTTACACTATCTGGCAGTCAGTTGGATTTAATAAAATCAGGCGCGAAATGTGGAGAAATGGCAAGAAGTTCGATGTGTTAATGAAATCTAATGTGGTAACAGGTGCAGCAATGGCGGTTAAACGTGATTTTGCCATGTCGGTGATGCCATTCTCGCCGGTGTGGGTACATGATGGCTGGCTGGCTATAATAGCCGCTGCTTATGGGCATGGCTTTCCACTGGGTGAAATTTCTATTTTATACCGGCAGCATGATAAAAATCAGATTGGCGCAATAAAACAATCAACAGCGGAAAAAGTTATGAGTGCGAAAATTAAGGGAAAATCGGGTATACTGTTACAAATAGCGAGATATTTTGACTTACTGCAAAGATTGCAGGAAGACCAGGCAGATGATGAGTTATTACATTTAGTAATTGCGAAATTAATGCATCTGCAAAAACGGGAAGATTTGCAAGGCAATATATTCAAGCGTTTTATGCCGATTTGTCATGAATTATGCAGTGGAAATTACCACAAATATTCAAATGGATTGGTAAGCGCAATTCGCGATTTAATAATATAAGGTGAGAGAAATGAACAAAGAAAATAATTTACTAAAAATTAAGCTGCTGGTGTCTGATGTCGACGGCGTTATGACTGACGGGTCGATAATTTACAGCAGCAATAACAGCGAACTAAAAGCATTTAACATTAAGGACGGCCTGGGCATTCGCATAGCAGGCTTAATTGGTTTAAATGTGGTTATTTTGACCGGCCGCAAATCCGAAGTGGTTACCCGCCGCGCCGCAGAATTGGGAATAGAAGTCGTACAAGGTCAGAATGACAAATCAGCCGGTATTCGGCAAATTACTGAAAAATATGAGTTAACTTATGATCAAGTAGCGTATATTGGTGATGATTTAAATGACCTGCCCGCTATGCATCTGGTCGGTTATGTTTTTGCCCCGGCAGATTCGGTAGAGGAAATAATTGAAATAGCCAATTGCGTTACAGAATCAAAAGGCGGCCGCGGTGCAGTGCGCGAGGCAATAGAAAAGATATTGAAAGCACAGAATAAATGGGAAGATGGAAAGAAAAAGTTTACCGAGTTTTGTACTGGTAAACATCCATAATACTAATAAAAGTATCCCACAACCTAATATCATTCACCGCAAAAGAACGCAAAGATCGCAAAAGAAGAGTTTTAAATACTCTTTGTGTTCCTTGCGTTCTTTTGCGGTGAATAGATTATTTTTAAATTAAAGTAAACAAACATGTAAGGTCCTGATGGAAGAATTGGCTGATATCATAACTCATCTTAACGAATTGCGGACACGGATTTTGTGGTCGCTATTGTTTTTGGTTATTGGTATCATAATTGGCTGGTTCATATTTCCTTTTCTATATGAATATATTTCTGCTCCGGTGTTAAAGGCTGTCGCGGCAAAACATGGCGAGATTATCAGTACAACTACAACAGGCCCGTTGTTCACCATGATGAATGTGGCGTTAATCGCCGGAGTTGCGATATCGCTGCCGTTTATTTTATGGCAGTTATGGCTTTTTATCCGCCCCGGTTTACACCCGCACGAACAGAGAGCCATGGGACCGTTTGTGCCGGCAATTGGGGTGTTGTTTCTTTTTGGTATTCTGCTGGCGTATTATATGCTGCCGGTTACGGTTTCGTTTCTTTTGTCATTTTATCCATCAGATGTAAAACCGCTGATTGATTATCAGCATGCTTTAGAAATGCCGATAAAGTTCATGCTCAGTTTCGGTTTGGCTTTTCAACTGCCAATTATCATGTTTGGGTTGGTAAAATTACGTATCATATCTGCGGAATGGCTGCTGAAGCAATGGCGATTCGCGATAGTGATTATTTCTATTATTGCCGCGATAGTCACCCCGACGCCGGATCCTTTTAATATGTCGCTGGTAATGATACCATTGATTATCTTATATTTTATCACTGCACTATTTGCCCGGCGCATAGGCGGAGTGGAAAAATGAAATCTCTCGCAGCAATTATCATATTATTAATATTTAGTATCAATTCATTCGCGATGACTGTTAAAACCGATAGGAATCGGGTATTAATTGACGGCAATCCTTATGCGTTTTTTGCTTCTCGCGGCATGATTGATGCCACAGAAATGCAGTCATATCGTGCGATAGGATTAAATACTGTCATCTTGCCGGTATCTACCACCGCAGCGGAAACTGAGAACAAAGAAGGCTTTACGCTGAATGGTTTGAAACTGATGATTTCTGCCGCTGAAAAAAACGGCTTATATATTATCATAGAGTTTACCCCTGGTGATTGGACGCCAGACTATTACATCAATCTTAAAAATCCTGTTTACAACGCTGCCGCGGAAAACTTCATTAAAACTATAATTACTGAAACCGGCAATACTGAACACTTGATAGGTTGGCTTATTTCTACCACCAATGAAGATAAATCAATTCCGTCAGTATCTACTTTTTCGGCATATACTTTTACAAAATATCGCACTCTTGATAATTTAAACAAAGCATGGAGCACACCGGATAGAAATGTTAATGAAAATGAAAAGAGGCAAAACCAATCCCGGATCCAGTCATTTGCGACATTAACCGAGCAAACCGCGCCGCGTCTTGCCATGCAATCAGCGGTAGTGCAGAAACTGGTTTATGCCGATATTCAGGAATTTCGGAAGTTAAAAAATGATTGTAACCTTCAATTTCAGCAGTTTTTGAAGAGTCGATATGCGACTCTGGACCAACTAAATAAAATGTGGCTGACAAAATGGAAGATTTGGGAAGAAATTACCGTTGACCGGATTTCCAGCCGTGCAAAACCTTTAAAAATTGCTCCGATGGCGATGATAGAACTTGCGAAATTTTCTGCGGATGAGCAGCGCAGCAATATGGCGTGGTGGACACAAAAAATTGCTGATGAAGAAAAGAAGCTGAAAAGAAATGACGGGAGAAGGCTGATATTTGCCGGCAGTCAGGAAAAATATCGTACTTTGATTGGCTTGCCGGGTAATATTGACGCGGTAATGGCGGATTGCCATCCCGGCAATGCCGAGGCCGACCTTGATTTGCAAAATCCCCACGCGGTTGATATAGCGCGTCGCGGTGAAAAGTTTGCGGTATTTACTGAAATAACCCTGAATGGCATTGATTCTTATCAAATGGCTAACGCGACATACGCTGCATTCTTTCATGGTGCTGCCGGTGTGGTGGTTAACGACTGGCAATCACTGGCAAATTCGCATAGCAATGTTGAAATTTTCACGGCATGTATAAATGATATCATCAATCGCCGAATAGCATGTAGAACGCCGATGCCGACGACGGCAATAATTTACAGTCCTTACACCCCGGGCACACCGGCAATGAAAGAACCGTTGTATGGCTATCTGCCGGGACAGGTTAATTATGGCGCGTCAATGCTGTTTTACACTTGGCGCGACGGAACTGCGTTCGGGCAGTTCGATTACCTGTCTGTTTACGATATTCCGGCACGGAAAATCGGGGATATTGCAAACCCAACTGGTGATGACCCGGCGGCTAACCTGAAAAAATATTCGGTCATCATCATGCCGAACGCCATTGACTTGCCGGAACCGGCAGCAGTCGCGCTGCGGGCATGGGTGAAAGGCGGGGGGATATTGCTGGCTGATGCCAACGCCGGCATTTACCAGGCAAACGGCAACGAGGACAGTATGCCCGGATACCTGGAGAATTTATTTGGTATCAAGATGGAAAAAGGGATGGAATATAAGCCGTTAAACCTGGAAGTTATCTTTAAAAGTCCATATTTCAAACTGCTGACCCCCGGCCTTCGCACTACCGGTCTCGCAAAGGGATTCGTCATGTCTGACAATGTGAAGGCAACATTGCAGCCCGGGGCGGATTTGTTATGCGACGTTGTAGATACCAATGTGATACCCGCGACGCCGGCATATCGCAAGTATGTGCCATTAACCGGCAAGGTTATACGCGGCATGACAATTATGCCGCAGGGAGAAGGCGCGGCAATATTCGCGCTCTTTAATTTATACTCGCGCTGGGCGCCCGGCAATATGATGTTTGATGAACTGCATCGTGATTTATTGAGTAGAGGCGCGAAAATTGCGCTGGAAAAACCCATCGATTTGATACCTACTAATGCCAGCGTGGCATATTACGCCGATAAATCCGTGGCATTATGGCTGCGTGATGATAATGCAGGTTCGGTTGTGGTGAATAACGCCGATGGCCAGGTATACGCCGGTCGCGATTTAAAATGCACCATAGACGAAAATATCGTTAGAATTTCTGCCATCGCCGGCCTGGTAATAGCCGACCCGCTGCCGATATACTTCCGCCGCAACCGCTTCCCGACTGATATTGAAATGAAAAAATATGATGAAACAGAGATATCCTTCGCAGTAATCGCCCAGGAAGGCAACCAAATACGCCCGATATCATGGGTAATATCATCAGGCAAATACAAGATACTCCCGTCATCAAAACACCATGTGCAAATAACCACAAGATCCGGCATAAAATACGACAAAGTCATTGCAGCAGACGAACAAGGAAGGTTAGATTTGATATCCCCGGAAGCATGCTGCCAGGTTAGTGTGACGGTGGTTAAAGAATAAGAACAAATTAACATGGATGGGCAGGATATATTTAATCATGTGAATCTTGTTAATCATGTCAAAAAATCAATAAATATCCAATCTTCTTAAAATTGCCTTCTTTGCAGGTAATAAAGCCGATTTGTGGAAAAAATAAATATGTTTAAATTTCATCTGTCATATTTTGCCGGGCGGATGGGGAAAAGGTAATGAATAAAGAACGCGTTGAACAGTTGATTCGTGAATTAATAATAGAGATAGGCGATGACCCGGACCGCGAAGGGTTGTTGAAAACCCCGTCGCGGGTGGCGAAATCATTTGAGTTTCTTTACCAGGGTTATCAGCAGCACCCGGAAGAAATGGTGAACGGGGCTGTTTTCACCCAGGAAGCCAGCAACATGATTATTCTCCGCGATATTGAGATATATTCGATGTGTGAGCATCACATGCTGCCTTTCTATGGCCGCTGCCATATTGGCTATATTCCGCAGGGGAAAATATTCGGGGTCAGCAAACTGGCACGTCTGGTAGATATGTATGCCCGCCGATTGCAAATACAGGAACGACTTACCGAGCAGGTTGCCCATGCGATAATGGATTCTATCGGCGCCGAAGGGGTGGGGGTAATTATCGAGGCACGGCACCTGTGCATGATGATGCGCGGAGTGGAAAAACAGAACTCCATGATGACCACATCATCGGTACTCGGTAGTTTCCGCAACAGTGCCGCCACCAGAAACGAATTTTTATCGTTAATTGACCGGCAGAAATTTTAAGATATCTGGTATAATTATATAGGCAAAGCTGCCTGGAGGTTTATGTGAAAAAGAAAATTTTATCATTAGCTATATCTGTTTTAATATTGTCGATATGCGCATTTTTTATGATTCAGCGGGCTGCTAATGCATATATTGATGGCAATTCGGTGATGTATCTATTTTCAGTAGTGGCAGCGTCAATATGCGCGGTAGGTTATGCGATAAAGGTATACTGGCAAAAGATATTGGAATTTTTTAAACGAATGTCTGGCAGGAAATAGCAATGAATGACATGCAGCAAAACACGGCATCTTTTCGCGACCCGGACGGGCATATATTTTCCATAAATGGTCAAATATTCCGTCAGGTTAACTTTTCGGCACAGGAAGATTATGACTTGCTGATTTCGTCAGGTTTATATGCGGAGTTAATTGACAGCAAGGTGCTGGTTGAGCATGAGGAAGCAGTAGGGGTAACCGGGGTTGGCGAGTATTACAAAATAATCATGCCCGAGAAAATACCCTTCATTTCATACCCCTATGAATGGTCATTCAGCCAGTTGAAACAGGCGGCTATTTTGACATTGAAATTGCAGATTGCGGCTATGGCGCGGGGAATGTCGTTGAAAGACGCTTCTGCATACAATATCCAATTCATCGGCAGTCAGCCGATATTTATCGACACCTTGTCATTCGAGAAATATAACGAAGGCAAACCCTGGATAGCTTATGGTCAATTTGTCCGCCATTTTCTTGCTCCACTGGCATTAATGGCAAAGACTGACGCGCGGTTGTCATCGCTGCTGCGTTGTTTTATTGACGGTGTGCCGGTAGATATGGCGGCAAAAATGCTGCCGGGTTCGAGTCGGTTTAATATGGGACTGCTGCTGCATTTATTTGGCATGGCGCGGGCAATGGGCGGCGACGCGGAAGCTGCCAATAGCCGCGCCGGCGAGGTAAAAGTATCCAAATTTGGCTTAATGGCGACGCTGGATTCGCTATTGTCAACAGTAAATAAACTCACCTGGGAACCGCCAAAAACCACCTGGTCCGACTATTACGACAATACTAATTACACCGATTCATCGTCTGCTCACAAGGCCGCACTGGTGTTGGCTTACATGCGCGAGGCGGCCCCGCATACCGTGTGGGACCTGGGGGCGAATACCGGCAGATACAGCGAAATTGGCGAAGGCATAGGCGCGCAGGTAACAGCTTTTGATTTTGACGTTGCCGCCGTTGAGTTTATGTATCGCGACTTCGCGTCTAAGGAAAACCGGAATATATTACCGCTGGTGATGGATTTGTCGAATCCCAGTCCCGCTCTGGGCTGGCATCACAATGAACGCGCATCTATGATACAGCGCGGCCCGGCGGATTGCGTATTGGCACTTGCTATTATCCACCACCTGGCAATTGCAAATAACCTGCCGCTGGGAATGATTGCCGATTTCTTTTCTCAATGCGGAAAATGGCTGATAATCGAGTTTGTCCCGAAAGAAGATTCACAGATTAAGCGAATGCTGGCGGCGCGCGAAGATATATTTGTTAACTACACCCGCGAAGAATTTGAAAGAGCTTTTGGTGAATATTTCTACATGGTTCACCGCGAAGATATTACCGATTCATGCCGGACGCTGTATTTGCTTTGTAAACGAGATGATAAATGAAGCGGGTATTACGGCTATTATTTCCGCTGATATTCGCAATTTTCCCAGTGATTGCACTTTACGCCGGCAATATAATTGAGGTAACCAGCGAAGAAATAATTCGGTCGCTGGTGATAAGTATCGGTGCTGTAATTATACTGTGGGGCTTACTATATCTGGTTATCCGCCGTGCTGATAAAGTATCGATCATTACCTCATTGTTCTTCCTTTGGTTTTTCTCCTATCAACATGTCATTGGCTGGCTGCGAACGGTTTATATAGCAAAACAGATTATAGAGTATAATCCGATTATACCGCTGACATTCTGGGTGATAATTTTATTAATTCCGGTGATTCCGTTATTGCGCACGGCGAAAAAGTTAGATGTCATGGTAAACTTCGCCTGGATATTCGGTATTGCACTGATTATCCCGCCAACGCTGATGACTTTGAAAGTAACTTATGGCAGAGTGTCAAAACCGGCAGTGGTACAGGCGGAAGGCCCGGAATTAAACGCAAAAGTAAGAGTAAAGGTGCTGCCGAATATTTATCACATCATTCTGGATGCCTATGGCCGTAACGATATATTGAATGATGTTTATAAATACGACAACGCCGATTTTACTAATTTTCTCCACGTTAATGACTTTCAACTTGCAACAAATAGCTCCACAAATTATTGCCAAACTTTGCTGGTGATGTCTTCAATGCTTAACTATGATTACCTGCAGGATATGGTACCGACAAAGATTCCGCCAAAATCAGCGGACAGGCTGCCTTTGAAAGAACTGATTGATTATAACCGCGTTTTTGCTACCCTGAAAAATCATGGCTACACCACCATAACATTCAAATCCGCGTATGATTGGCTGGGAATTAAAAATGCTGATTATTACATTGCCGAAAAAGACGATAAAATAAATAACTTTGAAACAAAACTGCTGCAGTCAACTCCGATTTCTGCGGGTATATCTGAAAAGAATAAATCTGTAATAACATCATACAAACAACACCGCCACACTATTTTGTATACTCTGGATTATTTGTCTCACACCACCAAGTTCAAAGCGCCGATTTATGTTTATGCCCATATTCTTTCTCCGCATCCGCCTTTTGTATTTTATCAGGACGGTTCACCACGCAACCCGGACCGCGAATTTGCAATTGAAGATGGAAAAGATTTTCAAAAAGTCGGTGGTTCGTATGAAGAATACCTGGCATATTATAAAGAGCAGGTAATATTTATAAATCGCAAAGTAGAAGCAATGGTGAAATCAATCCTGGCACGCTCTACCCGTCCGACAATAATTATAATTCAGTCCGACCACGGTCCCGGTTCTCACATGGATTGGATAAACCCCGATAAATCCGCCATTCAGGAAAGACTGCGCAACATGGTGGCGATCCGCGCACCCAAGGAATACAACATTGTTGTACCTGACGACCTGCAGCCAGTTAATGAATACCGGTTGATATTCAACTCGCTGTTTGACGTTAATTTACCCATGCTCCCACATCACAGCTATTTCTCCACCTGGGATGAACCATACAACTTTAATGATTACCAGACGGTTGTGGATGAGAAGAAAATAATCAAGTGATAATTCGGTTATGTTTTTTTTACATCGATTAACAGGATTAAAAAGATATTGATATCACAGATACTGCGAAAATTATTTTAAAAATACTTATCTTATCCTTTTAATCCTGTTAATCGATGTAAAAATACAATCAATTTCCTATTGACTTTAATACATCTTCAGGAATAAACTTTGCACAGAAACCCGGTTTATTTCTTGGGGGCATTTATGCAGTTATTGCGGGACGAGTTGCGGGAATATTACGCTGAATTTCGGAGCGATAAAGTCGCTGGTGTGCCTGCGCCGGTACGGCAGATTTGGGCGGGTATCGTTGTCGCGATGAATGATTTTGCTGCCAGTAACCCGGATTGCCATCCTTCGCTGATGAAAGCGCAACTTCACCATGAAATTGCTGAACGTTTTCAACCGGTTATTTTTCCTCACAGTCCATTTTTCTTTGAAATGGGAATGCGTTTTTCCGAGAATTGGGGATGCCCATACCCAACTGACCGAATGCCTGCCGCCTGGCTGTTTAACCGCAACCTTCCATTAATTGATGAAAAGCCGGAAAGAGAATTCCTCCAGCCATTTAATCTACATGGCGAAGAAAATAGAATCGGCTTGTGGAATGTTTATGGCGCGTCCGGGTTTGATTCCGACCATCACAGTATTGGATATACCAAACTTCTTCGTGTGGGGATAAATGGCATTTTGCAGGAAATTGTAGAGCGTATGGCTAATCCAGTCACCCCTCACCAGTTGGCAAATCTTCAGGCAATGGAGATGAGTTGCCGGGCGGTATTGCGAGTAGCGGAACGTTTTAACGAGACTGCACGGGTGCAATTGCTGCTGGCAACTGACCCGCAGGTTTGCAAGTTCCTCAACATGATTATTGATGCGACAGAACGCGTTCCCGCATTGCCGCCGCGGACATTTCATGAAGGATTGGCGATGATGTGGTTCCTGCGCGAGGTGACGGCATCAATGGAAGCTATCGGGATATCTGTTGTTGGCCATATCGACCGCCTGTTGTATCCGCTATATCGCGCGGATATCGACGCCGGACGGCTGACCGAGGATGAAGCACGAGATTTGTTGGCGCGTTGGATGATGCCAAATGATATAAAGTTTCATGTCGATGATAGTTCATGGCCGGAAACCAGCACCTGTATGGAACTTGGCGGATGTGATGAAAACGGTGATGTTGTATGGAATGATCTTACCAGGCTGATAATTGAAACCCACCATGCCCATAAGTTTTTCAATCCCAAACTGAACTGCCGCTACAGCGCTAACTCGCCGCAGGAATATCTCGATTTGATCAGCGAAACTATTCTTGATGGCCATAATCATTTTGCATTATTGAATGATGACATTCTTATTCCCGCGTGCGTGCGCGCAGGGAAAACTATTGGTGAAGCGCGTCTGTATGTCAACGGCGGCTGCCAGGAAACGATAGTCGAAGGTGTAGAACACAGCGCGGGAGCCTATTATTATTTCAACATGTCGCGGGTGCTTGATATCTGCCTGCGACCGCTGGACCATTTGCCCGCAAAGATGTCGGCAGAATCATCAGCATTATTGCCAAAACCAATTACCGCTGATAACTTTGAAGAATTTTATGGGGATTTTATACGAATATTCAAGCAATTGGTAGCAACCGGTGCCGGTTGGATGGCGGAAATTGGCAAAGAACAGTGGAAACTTCACCCGTGCCCGTTTTTTTCGACTACCTTGTCAGGATGTATTGATAATGGTATGGATTATACCCAGGGTGGCGCGAAATATAATCCGAGTGGCATATCGCTGGTGGGACTTGGTACATTAGTTGATTCACTGTTTGCCATTAAAAAAGCCGTTTATGAAGATAAAAAACTGACGCTGGATGAATTGCGGCAATGCCTGACGGATAATTGGGTTGGGCATGAAGATATGCGAAGATATTTGAAAGAGTTGCCGAAATTTGGACATGGTGATGAAGGAATTGATAATTTTGCCGCTGATTTTGCCAAAGAGATAGCAGAATTCGTACGAACTATTCCCTCAGAACGAGGTGGGAAATTCCAGCCGGGGTTCTTCGTTTATTACGCGTTTGAATGGTTCGCTCCTTTCGTCCGTGCATTGCCGGATGGCCGTCAGGCGGGTGATCTTTTATCGCAAGGCGTTACCCCGCATCGTGCCACCGCGCCGGACAGCTTGACAGATGTTTTTCATTCATTGTCACACATTGATTTTCGAGATTATTCCGGCAACTGCGTGCTTGATGTGCAATTGCCAACCGGCAGTGAGTTACCGGTGAACACCCTGTCAGCAGTTATCCGCACTTTTGCGGCATTAGGCGGTCCGACGCTGCAATTAAATTACACCTCGGTAGATGAACTGAAAGATGCCCAACTGCACCCGGATGAACACCGCGACCTGGTAGTTCGCATCAGTGGATTATCTGCACATTTTGTATGCCTGCAAAAATATGTGCAGGATGAGATAATAAGCCGGGCGTTGATGAGCGTATAACATCCGGTTTATCTTTTTATTTATTTGCATAGTAAAAGATAACAGTCACCGTTTGGAACAGGGTCGCAGCCCGGCTGATTTCTTTGAATCTATCATTTTTACCACTTGCCAATCAGGAGATTGGCATTCCCGGGGAGAGCCGGGCTGCGACCCTGTTCCAAACGGTGACTATAATTATTAGATATCTTCTTCATAGCAGTTATTTATGAAATAAATAACCTTAAATTTGCAGGTAACATTATTTTACTGGCGTAAATAATTAGTGAGGTAGAAAAGAATGATTCCTGATACTAATTACCCTGAAAAAGCCGCTTCAATGGCTGATCTCATTGATAGAATTCGTCTTGCCCCCGACCGTTTGGCTGCCGCATTGGAAGGTTTGACTGCTGATGATGTTGAGGCCCATCCCATTCCCGGCAAATGGTCAATCCGCGAATGTGCCGAACACATCGCTGGTGTCAGTATTGGCTGGTCCGATATGTTTTTTGAGGCAATTGAGGATTTTTACACAACTCCCCGAACGAATGATGTAAAGTGGCGGGTTCCACAGGAAATTGAACTTAAAGAAAGCATTGACTCTGCTGTTTCGGTATATCGTCATCATTGCAATAACCTTGCTGATTTGCTTGCCACACTGCCGGCAGAAGATTTTACCCGCAAGTTTAAACCCGTATCATGGCTCACTGAACCATTCCAAATAAACGAAAGCATTAACTGGGGTGTGGTGATTCACTGCGATTATCACCTTGTCACTCTTCACCGTCTGCGTACTGCACTTGGTAAACCTCTGGATTGGATGGCTGTTTATACAGAAAGGTATCAAGTCGGTAAGTAGTTTTTAGTGTTCAGTTTTCGGTGTATGTGAAAAATAGATTGACAACTGTAATTAATTCAACAACTTATCCATATTCATATTGTCAAACCATAGCATTATAAATTACATTTATTAATAAATGTAAAAGTTTTGAAAGAGGGAGAGCATCAATGATTAGAAAATTAATCATGACCGTAGTGGTAACGATTGCCTGTTTATTTGCAGGTGCAGTGGAATTGGCAATCAAATTTCCACTTAACCGGATAGCATTGCAGACTAACGAATCTGTACCGGTAGCGGTTATACGTTCAAACGCGACAGCATTACCGGCAGATACGCTGGTTTCGACAATTACCAGCGATAATGGCAGCAAACTGCGGTTTACCTTCGCTGTTCCTGCTGTTGATGTGGTGAATAATTCCGTTCGCAACACCCAATATTTTAATATTGATGCCCGATTGTTGAAACCAGGAAATTATACCTTGCAGGTTGATGTTAATGGAGCCACCGCAACTACACCATTTGAAGTATATTCATATTTACGCCGTTCTACCTTTAAATTAATAAATTGGGGATCACCGGCAGGGGCAGCTAACCAGAAAATCCAGGGAGATGCAGATGGGGGATTGGGTTACAATTTAATGTATGACCATCCTGCTGATTTAACAGATTATATTCGCGCCGGTGTTGATGTAATGCCGGTTAATATCATGGGTGGCGGCCACCAGATGGAATTGCGATCAGAATGTGACTGGAGCGACCCGTATGTTTTGCTTGGCGGAACTCGCAGAGCTACCCGCGCGGTTTTTCAATACAGAATGTTTCCCAATTTCATTGGTTTGAATTTTTATGATGAGCCAGGGTTGACCTGGGGTAAAAATGCTGTTACTGGCGAGTGGTCTCCACATGGTATCCCGGCACAGGTTCGTTCTTTTGAAAGCGCATTTGACAAAAAAGCTCCCCAATATAATACTGTTGACCCGACTAAACCGGAAGATGTATCAGCATGGAAAGAATGGGGAAGCTGGAAATTAGGATTTATGGATGCAGCATGGCGCGAATCGGCCTACGGTGCAAATCAGGCAAAACCCGGCTTGATAAATAACACCCAAAGCCAATATGGATGGACTGCATTCACTGATGGTTATTATTTTAACGTGACCCGCAGCCTGAATGTTGCCAGTGGTCACGGCGGATATGATGATTTGAGCGGCGGCTATTATTGTCCTTCTTATTTTCTGGAAATGGCACGTGCCAGAGACCGCGCACGTCCCAACTGGTATTTGCCTACTTGGTATCGCAATATAACTGATGACACCATGCGGGTGGAAAATTATCTTTCATTTTCAGTTGGCATTCAGGGTGTAATGACCCCTCCATGGATTGAGCCGACCGGCAAAACTCCATCAGGAAAACAGGCTATCATTGAAACAAACCGCGCTATGGGACGTTTGGGAACTATTTTCAACACCATGCCAAACACCCCAAAACAGGTGGCGATGCTTTATTCAATGTCAAATAACCTTGACGCGCAATCAAAAGACCGTTCGATGAACTATGCCCACGGTTATAAACATGGTAGAAATCTGGTTTTTGGATATATAGCAGGCTTGATAAGCCAGCAACCGGTTGATGCTATTGTTGATGAAGATGTTATTGATGGCTCATTGCAGGCTAACCATAAGGCTGTATTGCTGACCAGTATAGATTATCTTGAACCGAGAGTAATTCGCGGACTTGAACAGTTTGCTGCCAATGGTGGTTTAGTATTAAAAACTGCTGATAGTGCTGTACAGGTGAAAGGCGCTTTTGATTTAGGTGTGACACCAGGGTTGCCGGATCAGGCGACTGTTGATGCGCTGGTAAAAGAAATTATGGCTGCGCCGAAACGTGATTGGAGCAAATTATCACCTTACCAGACCGTTGGAAAATATCTGGAAGGTTCAACACCGCTGTCAAAAGCAATGTCTGCTCAGTTAATTAAGGCTGGCATCAAACCGATATTTGAAACCGATCAACCGGAAGTTATTGCTCAACGACATGCAGCTGGTGATGTAGAATATATCTTTGCAATTAATACAACAAATGATAGAGCAAAGGGAACTACCCAGATAATATTGCCGGTTACAGCTAAAATTACTTTAACGAATGATGGTCGTCCGGTATATGATGCGATGACTGGAGAGAATATTAAAGAATTGAAAGCCACCAAGAAAGAGTTATCAGGCAGCTTTAATTTCGGTCCCGGTCAGATGCGAGTATTTGCCCGCACTGCACGTCCTATCGGTGGTGTTACTGTTGGTACCCCGGTTATAAGCAGCGACTTTACCCGTGAAGCAAATCCAATACAATTCTCGTTCAGTGCCAGTCTTGTTGATACTAAAGGTCAACTTTTATCTGGTTCAGTGCCGATGCGCGTACAGGTTATCGACCCGATTTTGCAAGCTCGTTTAGACACTCCGAAAAATAAGTCTATTGATGCTAACCCGGTTTTAGTAAATCGTTATGACCTGTATCGGGCGACAACTGATGGCACATTACAGATTTCTTTGCCGTTAGCCGCTAATGATGCCGCAGGGAAATGGACAGTAATAGTTACCGAATTATTATCTAATAAATCAGCAACATCAAGCTTTATTTACAAACCATCTTCTCGTAATGCGAATATCGTTGGCGGTGTATCCCGCGCGATTATGTTAGATGGCGAGGAAGCTAATTTGTACCGATTTGTTCGTGAAAATCAGACAGTTACTATTGTTCCAGGTACCGGTGATTATAAAACCGCTGCGGAAAGAGTGCAAAAAATGCTGGTACCATGGGGAGTAAAAGCTACCATTATGGATGTCGCACAGGCATACAAGGCGAGAACTATAACTGATGAAGAAGCTGTCACCTGGGTTGGTATAGATTACACTCCGCGTGGTTCCATCAAAGCAGGCGATGCCAATTCACCGTTACAGGCTGGACTTGCCGTACAAGGAGCAATGATATTATTGGGTACTCCGGAAGATAACGCGATTATCAAAATGATTCAAGGAGCCAAATTCCTGCCTATGGTGCCTAAAGCCGGTGATTTCCCCGGTCGCAATCGTGGATTCATTGCCTGGCAGCGGGAAGCAATTGGTCCGCGCCAGGAATCTGTAACGCTAATAGCCAACGATGCTGCCGGCATAAATGAAGCAATAGGTACATTCTATGAGGCAGCAGCAGGCATGCAGCCATTAACCCGTTTTACATTGCCAGATGAAGCAGAAATAACACCGGCAAATAAATAGGGAGTTTTCAGTTATATGAATTTTAGACAAGATTAACATGATTAACAGGATGAATATCTCAATTGACGAAGCCAAATAATCTTGTTAATCATGTTAATCTTGTCTAAAATCATTTTTGTGGAGATAATCATGAATCAATTGTTAGTTTTAGGTTCCAATCGGTTTGAAGTATTAACCGATTGCGACTTTTTTGTCGGATTGGGCAAGATTTGGATTGGCGATACTCTGGTGCGTTCCGGACGCTTGCCGTTATTCCCATATACTCAAACCTTTACCGGTCTTGAAATTGCAAAATTGCAGCTACTTGGTGTTGATGAATCTGCAGACGAAATTCGCATCAAGTTAGGTGCAGATTTTCGACCATTACAGGTTAATCTTATGCGCGACCACAGCTTTGACCCGATTCATGATTTAAGCGACTGGGATAACGAAGAACCTGCCGGTACCGGTAAAATTGACCTGGTTTTGTGTAAAGCAAGCGATAGTTTTAATGGCATAAAGTTCGACGGTTTTTCGTATCATTATGAATATGAAAGCCAGGATGTACCGCTGTTTTACTTGTTTGACCGTGCAAGTTGGGAATTAGATGGCGATATAAATGGAGCAACAGTAGTGTCGCAATCGTCATGTTCTGACCCGCTGGTAACTTTTAAACCGGATACCGCTTGGACTACCGAAGGCGTAATTTACTGGGCACCAGAACTGTACAACAAAAATATGACCCACAATCTGCCGCGATGGGCATCTCACCAAGCTTTCGACTTTCAATACAAAGATAGCCGTGTGCTGATGGGTGTGTTTGATCATGTAGATTTGATTCGCACTACCATTGCGCGTGATGTCGGCAAGGCAGAATTGAAAACCTTTGATAAACATATCTTTGACCAGGCAACCGCGTATAAAACTTCGCCAAAAATGATTCTGCTTAATACTGCGCATAAATCAGAGACTGCTATTCGCAATGTATGGACCTGGGTAATTGACGAAGTTCATGACCGCGCCCGCGGCGAATTCGGCATGAAAGAAGTGCCGACTATCCCGCGGCTTTCACATAATTATTGGGTAAAATTTACTATTGACACATATTTCCGCGACTTATTGCCGGCAGCAATTAATCTCGGGTTTAAAGAATTATTCATAGATAATCTGAATAAATCAGACATGACTGCATCTATCGGTGCTGCCAACGAAGGCAATATGTGCAGTGGTCGTGAATATGAAACCGCGCCGGAACTTGGCGGGCCGGAAAAACTGAAAATATTCATTGATCGATGTAAACAACACGGCATCCGGGCATTTTCATGGACAAATAACGACCAGTCACGCTTGAGTCCGTTACAGTTTAATCCAATAGAACATACCGATGATGCGTGGTTTGTGCGTATGGAAGACACCCGCATTCGTTATGGCGGTGCTTATACCGACGGGTTCGCTATTCTTGATTTCAAGCGCGAAGGCCCGCGCAAATACTGGGTAGATTGTCTTAAAAAAATTAACCAGGAATCCGGTTTGAATGGTTATCTGTTCGACAGTTTTTACAATCTTGGTTTCATGCCGGTTAATTATCAAAATGGAAAATGCACCACTCAGTGGCGCGAGATTTGCCAGGCATTCAAGGAATTGCAGGATGATGGAGTAGAGTTCTTAATCGAATCATTCGGTCCGTGGGGACAACCACAACATGGCTGTCCGCGTTCGTATTCTATAGATCGTTGTTGGGTGGTTTATAAAGTAGGACTGGGTAATGACTACACCACCATACCAACCGGAAAAACATACGAAGACCCGCGCGCAAATGATGCCGCGGCACTATTTTATGCCATGGCACACAAAACTTCAGTAGGGGCACCGCTATTTAAAGACGGCAAACGTATTGATGAAGTATGGGGAGATGACCATCGCCAGGCATTGGCAGATTATCATGCGGTGATGAATAATATGAAGATGCGATTCCTGCAGGAAGATGGCTTAGGCATATTATGGCATGATAAAGATGGTAAAACCTCCACCTTCTGGAACTTTGCTGATCGTGATGTGAAACTGCCGGGTAAACTGTTTGATGTGACAGCCGGAACAGAATTGCCACAGTCTGAATCATACCAAGTAGAGGCAAGTCATGTGTATTCGATTACCGGTTGTGAATTGCCGGTTGTTGTTGGATAATTAATTATCAGACGGATTGGTCAGATCGGACATATCTGATTAATATTATTTAAAGGTGAATAAAATGCAGTCAACAGTGACTTACACTAAAGAAAATGGTTTGCAATTGTGCTGGCAGATGCCGAATGGTATTTCTGTAAATGCGCCGGTGCGTGTTAAGGTTCGCGGGGCAAACCTTTTTAATGTTTGGGGAACTGTTGATTCCGGTGAGGGTTTGCCGGCATGGGCAGATACGAATTTTAATCCGGTATTGTTTGCTGGAAATGATGAATCTTGTCGGGTTGAAACTTTGTCTGAGAATGGTGACATTACCGGATACCGCGCTTTTGCCGGTAATTCACGCATTGAAGCATCGGTAGAGTTTCGTGATATAAATGGTGAATTAAGCATTTCAATGCAACTTCGCAACCCGCAATATGCTGGTGGTCAGCGTTTACCGTTGTGCCTGGTAGAATTACAGATTTGTAATTTGTATCTTGGCGATAATGCTGAATTTGCCAGTGCTCATAGTTATGGCGGGCGTACTCATGGGGTGGGGAAAATCACTGATTTAGTAGAACCCGGAATGCCTTTTCCTCATGGTTGTATTGGTCTTGCACTACCGCTGGTATATCTGCACAATCCTTCGTCTGCAAATGGGATGCAATTTGAATTTATGATGGATGGTCGTCCAACTTTATGGTTGCGTCCCGGTGAGTTGAATAATACCGCAACTTGTGTTATTAATTGGATGCCGGATCGGTTATTACTGCCCGGACAGTCGCATATATTTGGCGGTGATTTAAAGATAAAACCGACAGTTGGCAGACCGGTACAATTGATTCGCGATTGGCGTGATAATGCTGATGCCCGATATGGTATTCATCCGCCGCAAGTTGCCGACTGGGTGAAACGGCGAAGCTGTATTGAACTTCATTTGTTCCCGGGTGCATATAAAGAGTTTACCCACCTGGATGACCCGGCGCTTTATGTGATGCTGAAACGCTGGCGTGATTGGGGTTATGATGCCATCATGGCGGTATCCCCAAACCCGGTGGTGACGAACTTTCTCAGTCCGCTACATTACCATGCTTCAGAAGAAGCTGGTGGGGCAGCGGCAGAGCAGGTGATGCTGAAATGGATGCATGAACTCGGTTTTCATGTGGGAATATGGTTTACTACCGTTGGGTTGGACAAGACCGCGCCAGAGGTGAAAGAACGCCGTGACTGGTGGACGCACCGACCTAACCAGGAACTTTTTTACGCATGGGATTCTACCCCGGCTACGAATTTCGTAGGTTATGCCCCAGATGCTGACCCGGGTTCTACCGGTTGGCGAAAATTTATGCTTGATCAGTTGGATAGTTTGTTGGAACGCGGCTGGAACGGTGTCTTCATTGACGGATGTATCCCGCGTGCCAGCAATCATGCCCGCTGGTTCTGGCCAGGTGAAACGCGTAATTCTGTCGAGGATCAGGTAGCGGAATTAGCGGAAACTATCCGTAATTCCGGCAAAGATGCCATTCTGGTTGATGAAGATTCCGGGTTAGTGGAGCAAGTCGTTGCCGACATCACCACTGGTCGCTATACCCCAATGGTGCCATTTATTAAAAAGGCATATTGGGACCATGGCATGGGTGGCGGTCCCAAGGAATTGGGTGAACCACCGGCACGAATTTCACCGGAAATGGCGCGTGATTACCTGCTGATTCGCTACGCCTCATTATTACCAGGAGCAATCAGCGAAGATGGCGTAGAAGGATATTGTTCCGAGGAAGCCAGGCCGTGGACGGTAGTGTCAATGCTGGCGGGACCTACGACTTTCAAGACACATGCCGAATACCTGAATGACCCGCTGACATTCCGTCAGTTGTCTGACTCGCCACCCGCTGGTGCATTGGCAAACGATATCGAAAACCGCCGCAAAGGTTATGAAGAGTTCCTGAAAATATTGCGATTGCGTGCCGATGATCCAATTATCGGCGCTGATACCCCGCTGAGTATTGAAGGTGTAAAAGTTGAAGGCGACCAGGCAGTTGTAGGATTGCTGCGTCCAACCGCCAACCGCTGTCTGTTAGTTATCATCCAATTCGCCGATCGTCCTGCTACTGTTAAAGTACGTCTCAGCGAAACGATAGACTGCAAATGCACCACAAACCCGCACCGACAGGAATGGAAAACCAGAGAAATATTATCATCCATGGTAAATCCGGAATTAACATCAGACGGTGTGATATCAGGTGAAAAAGCATTAGAAATGAATATCGGCGCGTATGGGTTTAGAGTTTTTGAGATGAAACAGTAAAAGAATTAACATGGATGGGCAGGATGGAGTAAAATTGAGAATTGAGAATTTAACAGGAATACAAAATATTTACCAGAATTATTGATTATAATTAAGATGATTTTATTACAGGACTTTCGCTTGAAGTCACTTCGACAGTCTCAGTGACCGGTCGCAGAGTTTGTCGAAGCGACCATTTTTAAAGCAGATTTATCTTGAAAGCGAAAGTACTGTATTATTTATCCCTTAAATCCTGTTTATCGATGTAAAATTTAAAAAAGAAGAGGTTTTCTATGAATGCTGTTATGCCGGAGTTTCAAGTTGTACCAGTAGGCAACAACTGTTATACCATTAATGACCATGGGCGTACTGTGGCACTTATTACCAGTCAGGGTTACATCGACTGGCTGCTTCGGTCGATGGATACACCGGGGGAGCTTATTACTGAAATAGTAAAGGAAACTCATCTTTGTTATGTGCTGGGATTAAAAATATTATTAATCACACCATCGCCAGCGACTGAAATAACGGATTTCTCTTACCAGGTTGATGCTGATGGCGAGACGGTAACTTTACGGGGATTAGGGATGACTGCGGACAAGAATTGGCGGTCGGAGACCATAGCTATCCTTACTGCAGATTTCACCACCCGCGAATATCGCTGGCAGCTTAGCACTTCGCTGGTATATCTTGGTTCCGAGCCATTTACACCGCCATTTCATGAATGGGGTTTCGAATATAACAACGTTTACCCTCATGGTACCGGACGATGTATGCTGTTTGCACCGGAAAAGCGTTATAGCTGCACCCTGATGACAGATAAAGATGAGACCATCTGGCGATTCCCACATCAGCACCAGTTGCATTACGGTCATAAAGTTCATTCACTACAAAATGGTCCAACTTCAACAGCAGGTTTCTTTGGTGAACCATCTCCGTCGGGTTGTCCGGTGGTCACTGTAGATAACAGTCCATTAGAACCGTTCTGGCCTATTTGCGATATGTTTTACGACCTGCATTGCTGTGCAAAACTTGACCGCAAAATACATCCGGGTGAAAGCTGGACATTTAATTATCGGATATATTATCTCGATGATGAAACGGCTAACCAGATGCTGGCGCAGTCGCGTCCGGTGCAGATTACCCTGGATGATTGGGAACAGCACGAACGTCCTCGCCTTGATCTGGGGATGAATTCGTTTGAACATGGCTGCGATATCCACAAGCCAGATGACTGCAGCGCATTTGTACAAAAACCGCCGCAACTGGTTTGGGATAAGGAAGTCGGTCACGTCGCAAAGGGTTCACTGCGGATAATCAATGAAAAGTCAGAAGAAACCGTATGGTCGGCTGTTCCGCCATCTCAGATACCGCAAAGTACCCGGCTGAATATTACCGGTAAAATAATGACGAAAGATGTAGTTGGAATAGGGGCGTCTGTCAGGTTGCGTTATCACACCTTTGTATGGTATCCGACTCCGCATGTTGAATGGCTGGATGTGTGCCAGTCTACCCCGATAACAGGAACCAGTGATGGCTGGGTGCAGATTACCGTGCCGGAATTAAAGGTGCCAAAAGAGCATTTTGATTACCTGGTGTGGATAGATTTTGTGGTAGATGGTACCGGCGTCGCCTGGCTGACTGATGTTGATGTAGATTTGCAGTATGATGAGATAGAGCCACCGACACTACAGGAAGGTGGACGCGAAAAACAGACCAACGTAAAGGCGAAAAGCAGCGCGTCGACCGGGTCTGGTATGATTGGGTAGTAAATTATGAAGACTCTTGAAAACCTAATTTTTCATTGTTTCACATTGAAATTTTGAGTATAAATAAGGGACTGACACCGAGTGGCGAAGCCATGACGGTGTCAGTCCCATTGGGGTGTCGCAAGGTTTGAAATTATGAAGGTTTTGTAAAATCTATATTAAAAAAATGTATTGCAAGCATTCTGCTTGCGATTCACGAGCTGGAAGCTCGTGATACATTAAATTTTGGATAATATATGCTGCAAGATGAAGAAGGTAAAATAAATACAGGCTATAACAAAAGTGATGCCGCAAAAATTCGCGCTATCCCGTGGTTTTTGACGGGTGGCGCGTTAAATACAATCTTTTATCTTTGGACATTTGGCGGGTCTTTATTCTTGCTTTTTCTTAACGAATTGGGATTGCCAAAAGGACAAATTGGCATGTTGTTGTCGTTGTTTCCATTTTGCGGGGTGCTTGCATTGGCATTTTCACCGACTGCAACCCGTCTTGGCAGAAAAAAAGTTTTTCTGTGGTGTTACGGCGTTAGAAAATTTGTTATGGCATTGCTTCTTTTCCTTCCCTGGATAATATCGAATTTCGGACATGCTGTTGGATTAATCTTCTTATTTACTATTCTGATAATATTCGCTCTACTGCGGGCATTTGCTGAAACAGCATCTTATCCCTGGGCGCAGGAATGTATCCCCAATTATGTTCGCGGCAAGGTTACCGGGATGAGCATAGTGCTGGGTACTATAACCTCGGGCATCGCATTATGGATTGCCGGACGGGTAATAGGCAGCAGCACTGGTTTGTCCGGTTATTTATTATTGATAGCGATTGGCTGTTTTGCCGGTATCCTTGGTGTTCTGGCGATGTTTAAAGTGCCAGGTGGCGACCCGCAGGATGAAGTAATTGAACCCGGGACACACCGGACAAACCTTTTCCTTGCATTGCGCGATAGCAATTTTGTCGCTTTTCTCACCGGTATAGGGTGTGTTAACTTTGGAACTACGCTATTAGTCAGTTTTTTGCCTTTGTATGTTAAGGAAAAGCTGGGAGTTTCGCCGGGAAATGTGGTAGCGTTGGATATCGCGGTAATGATTGGCGGCGCATTATCTGGTTTGTTTTTAGGAAAACTGACGGATAAGGTAGGCAGCAGGCCAATTTTGATGATAGTGTCGGCAGTTGCTTTGTTTTTGCCAGTGGGGTGGCTGTTGATGCCGCGAAATATTTCTTATGCAATATTTCTGTGTATCGGGTTGTATTTGCTGTATGGCGCAATCGCAAATGGACTCGCACTGGCATCCGGACGCCTTCTATTCAACAGCGTTATCCCGGTGGAACAAAATACCGCATATACGGCGATATATTACGCCTGGGTCGGATTGACCGGCGGAATAGCGACTTTGCTTACCGGGTCGCTATTATCAGCTTTCGGCAAATGGCAGCATAATATCGGCTCTTTCACTGTAGACGGGCAAAGAATAATTTTTGTCTTCGCCATATTATTGTTGTCAGCAGGCTGGTGGCAATATAGCCGGGTAAAACCGGATGATATCTATTCAACCCGGGATGTGCTGAAGAGTATTTTTCAAGTTGTTAAATGAGAAAAAATGATAAATCAAGAATCAGATAAATTAAAACAATTTTCGCAGCATCGGTTTGGGATGTTTGTTCATTGGGGGTTGTATGCCATCAATGGATGGCACGAACAGGAGATGTGGCGGCGGCGAGTGTCGCGTGAAGATTATATTCCATTGATTGATAAATGGAACCCGGTTAATTTCAACCCGGATGCCTGGCTGGACCTGGCGCAGGAAGCGGGAATGGAATATCTGGTTTTTACCACCAAGCATCATGACGGATTTTGCTTGTTCAATACCAAGTATACCAGTTTTAATGTTATGAATTCGCCGTATAGCCGTGATATTCTCGGTGAATTGGCGGCGGCATGCCAGCGTCGCAATTTTCCGCTGGGGGTCTATTATTCAGTGGTTGACTGGATGCAGCCAAATTACCCAAATCAGGGAAGGCATCATGAGATACTGCCGCAACTCGGTGATAATCCTGATATGAAAAGGTATATGGAGTTCCTGCGCTCGCAGGTGCGGGAATTGTGTACCGGATATGGCCCGTTGCATTCTTTCTGGTGGGATATGAATGTCGAGGGGTATCGCGATCCGACTATCAACCAGATGATACGAGAATTGCAGCCTAATTGTTTTATCAATAACCGGGGAATGGATGATGGCGATTTTGGCACCCCGGAACGCGACTGGAACGACCACGCCGGCGCGTCAGGCGTGCCGGTTGAGGCTTGTCAATCCGTGGGGATGGAAAGTTGGGGATACCGGCAGGATGAAAGCTATTATTCTGATCGCCACATCATTCGAAGCATGGATCGGTTCCTGGCGAAAGGCGCGAATTACCTGCTGAATGTTGGACCACAAGCAGATGGCATAATCCTGGAAAAAAGTGCGGAAATGCTGCGGCAAATAGGGAAATGGTATAAAAAAGTACGAATTGCTTTTGATAATGTAGAAACGTTGGGAGAAGTGCCGGGAATAGCGGGAAGTATTCTTACCCGCAAAGAAAATAAACTTTACCTGCATTTACCGGCAGATTTTCCAGGTGAAGATGTTATAATAAAACCGTTGCAAACATTGCCAAAACGGGCAGTGCTGCTTAACACCGGTCAGAAATTGCGATGCGCCAATGACATGACCCCATCCCAACATTCGGAACAAACAGGATATTTGCGGTTATGCGGATTGCCTATTAATGAAATGAGCAATACCTGCATTGTGGTGGAGATGGAATTTGATATAACACCTGAATGGCAGACTTATGAAAAAATAAATGCAGGATATGATATCAACACTATGTAGACAGCAAGGGGGATTAAATGCCGAATTATACACGCATCATTTACATATTTATTTTATTAATCATTGTTGCCACATGCACATATAGTGATGATTGGTCGCAATGGCGTGGTAATAATCGCGATGGTCTTTCTAAAGAAACCCATTTGCTTAAAGAGTGGCCAAAAGAAGGCCCGGCTTTATTGTGGTCGGTTAGCGGCCTTGGCAGGGGATATTCTTCGGTTGCGATAGCGGATGGAAAAGTTTATACCATTGGTCTGGTCGGGAAAGACGGGATTCTTTTTGCCTATGACTTGAACGGAAAATTATTATGGAAAACTGTGTATGGGCCGGAATATACCCGTTCGTTTAACGGGTCGCGCAGCACGCCGACAGTGAAAGATGGCAAGGTATATGTATACAGCGGTAATGCTTTGCTGGTATGTTTCAACGCTAAGAACGGCGATATTATCTGGTCGGTTGATACTTTGAAAGAATACAAGGCAACGTTGGTGAATCATGGTATTTGCGAGTCGCCACTGGTAGTAGGAAGTAATGTTATCGTTTGTCCCGGCGGTCCTAATGCGGGTGTTGCCGCCTTTAATAAAAATACCGGTAAACTCGCCTGGAAAACTGACAGTATTAGCGAACTGCAGGGATATAATTCAACTATTTTGATAAAAGCAAACGGCAAACAAATCGTGGTGGCAATGCTGGCAAATTCTGTGTATGGTATAAATCCGGCAAACGGTAAAATATACTGGAGTTATGTATATTTTGAGAAGAAAAAAGGCGACTGCTGGCCATGCTTCACCCCGCTGTATGCAGATGGTGTTCTGTATTTGCCATCCGGGGAGATTGGTTGTGCAGCAGAAGGTTTTTCTATTTCCCGCGATAATAAAAAAATAACAAAGCTATGGACATTGAAAAAAATGGGCGTTCATCACGGCGGTGTGGTGGTAGTTGATGGGTATGTGTATGGTACACCCGGGCAAAATGAAAGCCACCTCAGCATACTGTGTTTTAACATTCAGGATGGCAAAGAAACATACGATATAAAGAAAACCGGGGACGCTTCAATTATTTCCGCAAATGGTATGCTGTATGTTTATTTCACTAATGGAACAGTAAGCCTGATACCCGCAAATCCTAAAGAATACGCTCCTGTCAGTTCATTCAGTATTACAAAAGGCACTGGCGAACACTGGTCGCATCCTGCGCTTTCAGATGGCCGCCTTTTCATTCGTCATGGCGATAGCATGATGGTTTATAATGTCAGCGATATTCCATTAAAATAAGAAATCATTACAATACCAGGCGATTGAGTTTTATCTGCGATATTAATCCTTTTGAAAAGGAGAATAGTTATGAAATTTAGTAATGAACTTGTTCGGTTTGATTTTGATGAATTAACCGGAAGTATCAGGCAGATTACTGACCTGACAACCGGAAAACGATATCTTAGCGATTCGCGTGGGGCACGTCTGGCGAAGTTGATAGTACCAACGCCAGAGCACATTTCCCGACCACTTTATTCTCATGAGGCTGGAAAACCTAAAATTACCAGGTGCGGCGAAAAACTTGATATTGAATTTCCAGAGTTGCGATATCATGGAGAAGTTACAGGTGTTTTTATTACTGTTCATGTCAACCTGCCGGTTGGGAGTTCGGAAGCATTATTTTCTGCAGAGATTCGTAATGAAAGTCCGTATAGAGTGCATGAGATGTGGTTTCCCTGGTTGGGTGGACGCCGCGGAAAACCAGGAAAATCAAATGATGTAATCACTACGAGTATTCGAACAGAGCAAGATATTTATTCACGACTATACGATGCAGGAGTTTCTACTCACACTTTCGGACATCATCATTTGCGTTTTTGTGAAGGTCCAGTGCAGATGCTGCCGATGATGGATATGAGCGATGAGAATGGTGGTCTTTCCTATATCAAGTATGAGCAGCGACCTTCCCCACATATTCTTGTTTTTGAAAGTCCGCTTTATGAACGTAAAGATTTATGCCTTACCTGGTCATGGGCTACCGGTGTATTTATTGAACCCGGGCAGAGCTGGAAAAGCTGCGAGTTTGGCATTGGCATACATCAAAGTGATTGGCATGATTCTGCTGACCGTTTTCGCAAATGGCTTGGTGGATGGTGGAAGCCTTGCGATACTCCAAAAGAGTTGCGTGAACGTATAGGTTTGCTGCATATACATACTCATGGTTTTTCTGGTGAATGCAGCCATGAATTTTCCGAATTGCCAGCGATAGCAAATGATGCAAAAAAATATGGTGTGGACGACCTGATGATATGGGATTACACCGCATCAGTTTATTGCCGTCCTGATCATGGCAATTTCTGGGAGATGCCATTTGCACGTGAGCAGGAACTCAAAAAGGCATTGACTGCTGTTCGCTCATCAGGTTCATTTGTCAGTGCATTCGTGAATTGGCGCTTATTATCTGAATACAATGATACATGGGAACAGTTGAAACCACTGATGCAGGAAAGCTTGTTTGGTGTCGGATTATTTGGTTTTCCTTGCGGTACCATGGATGGCGGCTGGTATAATGATTGTGGTTACGAAATGGGGTCTCATGCTGCTTGTTGTGGTGCTGATGAGTATAAACCTTATGCAGATAAAGTATTGAATCGAACTTTTGAACTTGGATTTGATGCTATCGCTGTAGATCAGGCGAGTGAGTGGAATTATTGCCTTTCGCGTAAGCATGGTCATTCATCACCATGGGAAGCGTGGGAACGCACATATAATTGGTTCGCTGAAGTAACACATGCCACTCGTACCCACAATGCCGCAGCATATACCATTGCTGAAATACCTGACCTTTATAATACCCAGCATATTGACTTATGGTGGAACTGGGGATGGCGTGATAATATGTGGGCTAATCTTCCTGTATTTCGTTATATATTGCCATCAATGATTCCAGTTTGGTGCATTGATGAAAATCAACGCGATGTAATTGCAGAGTCATTTGCCCTGGGGAGTTTTATGGCTATTGCAACTCGCGACATGACAGGATTATTATCAGATGTTCCGGAATTGGCAGGGCAGGTAAAACGGTTGGCAAAATTGCGCAAAGATACAGCTTCATTTGTAAGTCATGGACAATTTGTGGATAAACGTGGACTTATTGTAAAGGGTGGACAAGGCTATGTTTACACGTCTGCATCTGGTTTAGCCATCACCCTTGCAAATAGAAAATCAGGGAATAAAATGCTGAAGATTGCTATTGACTTTAATTCTTTCAGCAATATTAAACCGGATCAGTGTTTATTGTATGTAGAAGGTGAAAAACCGCAAGTGTTAACACCTCGCAGTCGTGGGTCTGTCTTGACGTTTCAAGTGATGCTTCCCGCCTTTGGTGCAGGTGTGCTGACAATTACAAGTGATAGTAAATTAAAAAGTCAATTTTAAAAGGATGTTTTTCTCTTATATTTTTGTAAAAGGTATTTAAAAGGTACGCGAGCAATATATTAATCTTGTACAGTTTTGCAATGCGAGAAAATCTGATACACGGTATTTCTATATCAATAGAAGGCATAATTATTAAGGGAGACGATGGGGTGGTGGGAATCATTCGTCTGGGTGAAAACGGGCAATCATGGCAGCCTATGGTTTTCGCATTTTTGAACTGACCTATACAGAATAGAAGTAGAAAAGAGTGGAGAATGGAAGGCTTTCACTCTTAAGGTTTGATGGATAAGCCATATAATAACATGGTTTATATTATGT
>Ga0194053_10000154_pt1 | contig 52734 bp, 25 predicted proteins | sample SepL228m_MetaG_FD_161684 | JGI IMG/M metagenome (GOLD analysis project Ga0194053, IMG submission 161684) | Anoxic zone freshwater microbial communities from boreal shield lake in IISD Experimental Lakes Area, Ontario, Canada - Sep2016-L227-8m | ecosystem: Environmental > Aquatic > Freshwater >...
GCCGCCAGAATGCGTGCCTTGGTTGATGGTTTAACGCAATCATCACCGCGCAACGCGTAGGATACTATTGATTTACCCAGTCCGCAATAGGCCGCAATATCTTTCAGCGTTACTGGTTTTGTTCTTTTATTTTGATTTGGACTCATTTACTTCACCTGTCTTTTAACTGATATATTATTATCCAAGTAGATGTGATTTGTCAAAAAAACAAAAAAAACAAAAATTTAATCTAAATCTATTGACAAAATTGATGTGATATAGTAAATTAATAATTGGAACGTTCCCATAGTGTTCCAAATTTATATGGGAGGAATCTTATGATGTATGTTAATCCGAAGTCAAAAGGGTTTACCCTGATTGAGTTATTGGTAGTAATTGCCATTATTGCTATTTTAGCTGCAATTTTGTTCCCGGTGTTTGCCAAGGCAAGAGAAAAGGCCTATCAGACAACCTGTACCAGCAACCTGCGGCAAATAGCAGCTTCATCGCAAATGTATGCCCAGGACCATGAAGAGTCATTACCGGATGGCGGCAACTGGACAGCGCAGATTGGCATAAGCACAAAAGGCGACGGTTTGCTATGTCCATCAACCAGTCATGCTATTGCCTATGGCAACGCAGACTATCTTTATTTTGGCAATAAAGATTCCAACGGCGGTTTTTTAAGTGGAAGATCTCTCGGAAAAATAGATGATCCATCAAAAACACCGATGTTTGGAGACCTGGTACGTCCGATAACGAATCCATGCTATGTAGTTGATGATGGCAGCCAGGACTGTTCTAATATCATTTCAGCAGTTGACACTCGTCATTCTAACTCATCTGCAAATATTGCCTTTGTTGACGGGCATGTAGAAACAAAAAATCAGGATTTATTGAATAATGATTTTTTTGCTAACTGTATTAACACTGACATTCCGGTTTATTTATCCTGGTTGCGCTGGATAGTACAAGGGAATTTTAATACTGATAGTCTACAGCCATCTTGTACTGCGGAAAAACTTACGAAATTATTGTATTCAACTTCTGGTACTCCCAATGCCGGTTCACTTCAGGTTACCGGTGGTAAACCTGCGTGGTGGACAGCATTGCCTACTGGTACAGTAACAGGTGACAATAAAGTTTATAGCGGACCATGTACTTGGGACGGTACAAGCCGTACCGGTATTTTTGGCAGCCATGATAACCCGAGTTGGCCTGCGGGTAGTTATCCTGGTCCAAAATTTACATTAACTATAACACCTAAGGCTGCCGGTACCGCAAGAACAAAGAATGCAGCGATTATATTCAGCAATAATGGTGGCGGTAAGACTTTAACTTTTACTGTTACACAGGGATCATTATCAATTACTAAAACTCTCAGTCCGCCTAATACATTTGCTACTGTTGGTTTATTCTCTATACCAATAACATCACCTACTCCGGTAGTATTTACTCTTGACGGCTCTGCTTGGTTAACATATCCCGCTAATCATTCAGCATTTTTGGCATTTGAACAATGATGCAGTTATTTAAAGGAGGCAATATTATGAAAAAAAGAGGCTTTACTCTGATTGAATTGCTGGTCGTGATTGCCATTATTGCAATTTTGGCCGCTATATTATTCCCGGTATTTGCCCGGGCGCGGGAAAAAGCACGTCAGACGGTGTGTCTCAGCAATTTGCGCCAGATAGCCACCTCAATGGTTATGTACGCGCAAGACCACAACCAGTCATTCCCATTGGCTGAAAACTGGGATTCTGACGTTGCGATTTCAAAAGATGTGCTGGCTTGTCCTACAAAAGGAAAAAGCAGTTCAACACCGGCTTACTTTTTTGTAGCTGGTCCGTCTAATGCAACCGGTACACCTTCTTTCTTATCCGGCGTATCACAGGCTGATGTTAATCAACCAAGTAATACATTACTAATAGGTGAGACAAAAAGCGGCGATGATTATGTGAAAGACAGCGGATTGAATGATACATCTGTTGCCCTGGCAATGACAGATACTCAGCGTCATTCAAATGGTGCAATGTTTGCATACGTTGACGGACATGCAACATGGCTGAAAAGCGACCAAATTTCTCAGGTTAATTTCATTTATTCAGTCGCTCGCAATGCAGAATTTAGTGGTACTTCTCCATTGTTATTCGTCCAGGATTACTTGAAAGAATACTCAAAGACAGATAATTCTGTTCAAGGTGCATTAGCGAAAATAGGAATTGTCAATGCTATAATGGGTGGTGGGTCAGTTTTTTCTCCTAACAAAGCTGCGCCATGGTGGAATGGTTATCCGTCATTTACAAAGACCGGCAATGACACCTGGCATGATGGTGCTCCTAATTCTCCTTTAGTATGGGGTTCAGGTAGTCAACCGGGATTATTTTCTTGTTATGATGGAAGGCAATATACTGGAAAGTTGAGTATTTATATTAAAGGTAATCCTGGAATTAAACGAATGGCATTAATTGCAGAACAATTTTATACAGGAACTGCGAAATGTGGTATAACCAGTATTACACTTGATAGTACAACAACTATTCCGGTAAATAAAGAAATTAATGTATCAACTGCTTCAAAATGTAGTGTTGGAATTTTATACTTTCCAACTGCAGCAAAACAAGTAGACATAAATCTATATGTTGGTGCCGCTGGTGGATCTGCCATGTATGTAGCATTTGATTAAAATTAATTAATAAATAGCTTAAAAAATGAATACTTTTCTCACCCCCTCTGTCTAAGTTAGAGGGGGTGATTTTTAAGAAGAGAGAAGAGTGAAGAGACAAGAGTGAAAAATTGACAATTGACAAAATATCGACTTCTTACGACTTCACCCGATTTCAAAAACTGAAAACTGAAAACTGAAAACTTAACACCAACAAAAGGATATTTATATGCCAGATCCGATAAAAGTTACTATTGCCAATCACCTTGGTCGTCCGATGGTGTATATTAACGGCGTGCCGGATTCATTGCCGGCGTATAGTCCGGTGGCGGGTCGCCGTTTCGAATTATTCAAAGAGCAATCTTCCCGTTTTTTTTCTCATCATTTAAACGCATATTTCATTACCTTGCCATCCGCCACTGACCAGAACGACTGGATAGCCTCGCCATATTGGGTGGGAGACGAAATAAGCAGTAAGCCGATAACGCAAATGAGCGCGACGTTGGACGAAATGGTTCAGCATATTCTGGTCGGCGACCCGGATGCGAATATTATTATCCGCTTTGGGCCGGGAGAGCCGAAAAGCTGGCGTGATTTGCATGAAGACCAGTTGTTTGTTACCGAATGCGGCGATATGCTGCCAACACCATCACTGGCGTCGGATTTGTATAATATCGATTCCGCGCGTTTCAGCAAGGCAGTGGTGGAACATTGCGAGTCTCACCCGTGGGCGGACAGGATAATCGGTTACTGGAATGGCTGCCGGGTGGAAGGAACCCATGAACCGTTGATTGATGGCTGGTTGTTTGACCATAGTCAGATAATGACATCGCGCTGGCGCGAGTACCTGCGGGGAAAATATCAGACCGACGCTGCTTTGCAGGAAGCATTTAATGATTCCACTATTACTCTCAATAATGTTGCGGTGCCAATTGATAAATTGCGCGGCAATGCAGATTTGTCGGGACAGTTGTATTGGCAGGCAGCGAAAGATAATCAGCCATTGCGCGATTACCTGCTGCTGACCCGCGACCTGTTTTTCGCGCAATTCCGTTCGCTGGCATTGGCTATGCATGAAGCAACGGCGAATTGTGAACGCAAACCTGTATTGATGTATGACGCGTTGAAACAGTCGATGCTGGGTTGGAGCAATTATGGGTTTTTTGATGCAAAGTTATCCTGGCAGCTATATTTTCCCGAAATGATGTCTGGTTCCGGGCACATGGATGTCACCGAATTATTTGACGCTCCCGGATTTGACGCAATCGTCACCCCGCATGATTACCAGGCGCGCGGACTTGGCGGCATTTATGAGCCGGAAGGAATGGCGGATTCATGCGTTTTGCGCGGCAAGCCTTTCTTCTGCGAGATGGATACCCGTACCTATATGGGTACCGACCCCAATTCTCCGGCGTTGAATGACAAAGAATTTGCCGCGATAACCTGGCGCAATATCGCCACCGGCATGTCACGCGGATTTTACAGCTACTGGATGGATGTTTACCAAGATTGGTTCGCAAGCAAGGGGATTCACGATGTTATTTCTCAGCAGGCAAAAGTTATTCGCGAATCGGTGAACTGGCCGCATCAAACTATGCCCGGCATCGCCATGATTCTGGATGACGAAGCGGTGCTGGAGACTAACGGCAACGGCAACGTGATGAATGAACAGGTGATGTGGGAAGAAAAGATGGGGTTGGCACGGTGCGGTGTCCCATATCGCATTTACCAGTTTAACGATTTAAAACTCGATAATTTTCCGCAGCACCGGGTCTATTATTTCCCCAACTTGTATCGTGTTGATGATGAAAGGCTGCAATTGCTGAAAGAAAAAATATTCCGCGATGGCAATGTCGTGGTATGGGGACCGGGAAGCGGAATATCTGACGGGAAAGTGATTGGGCCGGAATCCGCCGCCAGGCTCACCGGTTTTGAGTTTGAATATTTGCCGGTTAATTACCCGCGCCGTGTATTGGTAAGCAACTTTGACCATCCGATAACCAGGAATCTGCGCGAAGATACTTTCATCGGCGGCCCATTGGCGTATGGTCCGGTATTGCACCCAAAAGATGGCGTTCCATTGGGTGTGGCATGGACAAAACAGGGGAAATCTCTTTACGGTCTGGCGGTGAAAGAGTTCGAAAACTGGTCATCGGTATTTACCTGTGCGACTCCAATCCCCGCCGACCTGTGGCGCGGTTTGGCTAAATTCGCCGGCGCGCACGTTTATACGGAAAGCAATGATGTTTTAATAGCAGACTCAACCATAGTCGCGCTCCACTCGCTGCGGTCAGGCGAAAAGAAAATTTCATTGCCAAGGCCATCAGATGTATACGATGTCATAGAAGGTGTGATGATAGCCGAAAATGTGATGTCATTCACCTTTTACATGGATGCCCCGCAAACGCGAGTGTTTAGAATAGTGAAGAGAGAAGAGTGAAATTTAGAAGAGAGAAGAGAGAAGAGTGAAGAGTGAAAAATTGACAATTGACAATTGACAAGATATCGATTTCAATCGACTGCTAACGATTTCTTACGACTTCACTCGATTTTAAAAATATTTATTTGACAGATAATATAATTACCGAGGAACCCGATGAGAATTTATCAATTATTATTAATATTGCTGCTTATTTGCATGCCCGCTTTTTCAGTTGAAATTGAGGTGCCATTTTGTAAAGATGCTGCCGCGTCGGGGGAGTTTGCCAAACATGCGCAAACTGCCGGGCGATGTTATGTTGCAGACCTTAGCATGGCGCAAGTCGGCACTATTGTGAAGGGGAGAACCGAGGCTAATCTTGCTCCCGGTTGTTATCGCGCGCGAATGTCGCTGGCGTTAACTCCGCTGGGCGACCCGGTTACAAGTGGTATGACGGTAAAAGTGGCGGTTGGCAATAATATACAGACGTTAACCCCGTTAGTGTTTGCCGAACCAGGTAAATTCATCGACACGACAATTAACTTCAACATTTCTGATGCGTCATCGCCACCGGTTTCAGTATCATGGGAAGGGGTGAAAAAGTTAAAGGCTCCTGCTGTCGCGACTGATGACCCGGACCCTGATGCCAAAGATAATGTAGATGATGGCGAGTTATTCCCGGCGGTTGGCGAAGATAAAATGGTTAATTTTGCGGAATTGAAAGGGTGCAAATATTATCTGGCGGTGCAGGGATTATATATTGAAAAGCTATCGCCAGTTGAGGTAACGAAAGCAACTGTTGATAAAGTGATATACAAAACCAGCCAGACAGCAAAAGGTGAAGTGACATTAACGAATTACGGGACTGACCCGGCAAATGTAAAATTAACGGTTTCCTTGCTTTATGGACTTGATGGCCAGCGTGTGGTGGATACTAAAAATTATACCCTGGCGCCGAAAGAAACGGTTAATTGGACAGGCGATTTTCCGGTGAAGGATTTGCATTACGGCGTTGAAATGAAGGCGGCAGCCACCGTTGATGGCTGGTCATCGGCAAGCAAAAGCGATATATTTGCGGTTAATGACAATATTTACGAAAGCGCGATGATTGGTGCAATGGGCAGCGGGACATTAGCACCTGTTGATAAAGAATATGCCCGCAATAAAGCGTTGGAATTCCGCAACAAAGGCTTCACCGGTTTTGAAACATTTTTCTGGGCACCGTGCGACATGTTGGAATTTACTCCTGACCAGGAAGATTTCTTTGGTGGTCAAGGCGGATATCCTGCTACAGTAACCGGTACAAAAAATGTGGTAGCCGCTTTTCATGACCAGGGAATGGTGGGGACATTTTACTCGAACCTGTGGGGCGGCAGCGGACCGCCGGCTTTTGATAATATGCGCAAACACCCGGAATGGTTTGCTCATGGCAATTTTAATTCCGCAATAATTTCTGACTGGGATTTATTGGGCAACTCTGGCGGTGATATGAAAAATCACCATATACGGGCGCCGGGGATAGATTGGGCATTCACTCAAATAAACCTGCAGCCGCCGGACAGTTTGTTCCGCTGGCACGCGAAAGAAATTATCGACTCGCAAAAGATGTTTGGTTGGGACGGCATTCGTTACGACTCGTCATACAGCCGGTATTGGGAAATCCGCGCTATGCGGGTAGTACGCGGAATAGTGGATAATGCGCTGCCAAATTTCGGCTGGGGATACAACGCGTTTGCGACATCCGACTATAAAAATAACGCGCTTGACACGTTGATTCATAACGGCGGTATGGTGATGGCGGAAGGTATTCGGCTGAATTATCTTGGCGGAAGCCTGGCATCGTATTTGAATGAATTAAACGTCTGGCGAAATATAGTCTGGCCTTACGGCGGACACCTGGGACCGTTATATGCTCCGCCGGAAATACCGGATAAAAAAGAAACCCCGGAATCCGCAAAAGCAAAAATGATTGACGCAGTTTATGTATCATCAGTTATATTGGCAACCGGCTCGCATCCTTATTATCACCCGTTGGAAAGCGATACCGGAAAATTTGGGCGTTTTGCGCTGCGTTATGGCGAATATATTTGGGATAATCGGATGCGACCATTGGTTGACCCTGCCAGTGTGGTATCTTTTGGAAACAACATTGACCCATTTCAATGGAAACCGCTGGTGCGCACCCTCAATTTGGGAGGAAACAAACGCCGATTAGTCATTCATTTATTGAATATTGACCCGAAATACCAGGCTTATGTAAACTTTGATATGAAGGTCATGCCGCCGATTCGCAACCTGCCGGTGACATTAAACTTGCCTGCCGGCGCGGCAGTGACCGGGGCATGGTCGATGACGCCAGTTCCGACTCCTGCCCAGATGGCGGTGAAATACCAGATGGATGGCGGGAAAGTGAATCTGACAGTGCCGGAAGTGCGGTTTTACAATGTATTGATGGTGGAATATACCGCCGATCAGCCATTGGCGGAACCGTTGAATCCCAAGTCCGCCACTGATTCCAATATGCAGGACTGGTATCTCATCGGGCCATTCCCCAGCAATCTTGATTTTTCTGGATATGATGCGGCATACCCGCCGGAGAAAGGAATTGATTTAACAGCGAGTTATCCGGGAGTTGATGACAAGCCGGTTAAGTGGAACAAATATCGCAAGACAGGCGACCCGGTGCAGTCATCTACATTTATCGACCTGGGCGAGTCTGTCAGCAATGCTTTTGGGGTATGCGGTTATGCTTATACCAAAGTAATATCCGACCGCGACCGTGACGCAATGATTTTTGCCAGCCATGACGATACCATGACAGTATGGTTGAATGGCGAAAAGGTGATGGAAACCGGCAAAAAAGAATGTGAAATCCAGCTTGACCAGTCAAAAGCAGCGATAAAATTGAAGAAAGGCGAAAATACCATTTTAATTAAATGCTGCCAGAAATGGATGTCCTGGGGTTTCCTGTTCAGGATTGCCGACAAGGATGGACGACCGCTAACAGATGGCATGACGTATGTGTTTACGAAGGATTAAGATGATGAAGATAAATATAAACGGTTCTGAAATTTGGGACAGACACGGGAAGCCGTTCCGGCACATCCGTGTCAGTCCCATCACTACTACCGGGTACAGGCACGAATCCGGTGACTCATTGTCATTGCGGGTTGGTCTGAAATCGCCGGATTCAAGCCAGTCCCCTTACCCCATTAATCCTGTAAATCATGTTAATCCTGTAAATCATGTTAATCCTGTCAAAAAAACAATATTCCTACTTCTTGCCTTCTTTATTTTATCGGTAATGGTCTTTGCAGGGACGGATGATACCGCGGCAGGCAAAGCGGCATTGGCGCCGCAATTTGGCTGGACTTACAATGCTTCCGGTGCGCGGAATATTCATATTTTGCGCGGGTTGTGGACTGACCAGTATCACATAGAAGAGGCTATCGGACGCTCTGGCGGCGGGGTTATTACTGAAGGATGGCATTGGGTATCCGGCGGTTCCGGCTGGCCTACACCATGGCCGGAACATTTTGGCAGCGGTATTTTTGACTTTCCCTTCAACCCGTCAGAGATGGCAAATAATGACTTGATAATTATCAGCAACATCAACGCCGACGCGATAAATGCTGTCACCCGGGTGCGGCTGCGCGAATATGTTAAAAATGGCGGTTCGTTGTTGGTGCTGGGTGGGCGTTTTGCCTTTGGCGAACAATATCGCAACACCGCTTTGGAAGAGATGATGCCGGTTACTTTTCCGGCGGGATTCGGATTCCTTCAGCCTGAAGGGGGGTCAGTTTTAACGCCGACAAATGATGAATTGGCGAAAAAAATGGATAAATTAAGCTGGAATTTATCTCCAAGGACATATTGGATGCATACCGCAACCCCCAAAGAGGGGGCAAGGGTAGTGGTGAAGGCGGGTGACGCGCCATTGCTGGTAATTGGCACTTTTGGCAAAGGTAGAGTCGGTTATTTCGCCGGTACTGTATTGTGCGAACCAGCCGCCGGACAAACCGCGTTTTGGGATTGGGATGGCTGGCCTGTTGTGTTGGGAACTACTATTCAGTGGCTAACCGATGCTCCCCGGGCAGCAAACCATGTCCTGAATGATGATTTTGATAAAAAGATAGAGACTGCTGTTGCCGGCACTGCAAAAGATGCCTGGGAAAAGAGCGATGCGCTGCTTTGCGAATCCGCCAATGCCTGCCGCGATGCCGCGTCAGTAGTGAAACTGCTCACCGCGGCGACGGGACAGGAACGCGATTTCTCCCAGCGTTTTACCGAGATTGCCATCGACCGGCTTTCGCCTGTTGCCGACAAATCTGTCGCGGATGTTGCCACGCAACTGATTGACGCCAACATGCCGGGCAAACGCGCCGTCGGCCTTGCCATGCTGGGTGTATCCAACGCGCCGGGGGCATTGGCAACGTTAAAGTCATACCTCGATAATCCGCAGTTAGATGATGAAGCACCCGGCGAGGATGGCGCCGATGCGGTAAAGCCAACCATGGATATGGCAGAAGTCGGGCGTCCACTGGTGCGTCTGGCTGCCTTGCGTGGCATGGGCAACCTGCGCGACCCAAAGGCGATACCGTACCTGAAAGCGTCATTGAAAAATTTTAACGTTCCAAAATTTGCCGCCGGTCACCCAACCCCGGAGAATTTCTTGGATACCATGCCGATGGAGATTAAGGTGTATGAACAGGCTGTCTTGTCATCTGCTTTGTGCGGCGATGACACCAGTGCTGGCACGATGATAGATTGCCTGCTGGAAAATCGCTACATCATCGCTCGTGCCCGCATGGAAAAAAATAAGCCGAAAGACCGTCTGGAACAGGTGCAGAAAAATTATTCGGCAATCAACGATTGGCAGAAAAACCTGCTCCGCCAACTGGAAAATATCCCGGCTACCGTACATCCCGCCATCGCCAAACGCCTGGCAAAAGAAACCGACCCCCGCGTCATCCAAATAGACGACGCAATATTCGCCGGCAAAAAGATAACCCCGGAAGTGAGTGCCGTGTTGAAGACGAGTGTGGTGAAGGGGATGAGTGTGGGGATGGGAAATTAAAAATGGAAATGGTAGAAACTTGTTTATTATCAGCTTACTTAATTTTGAAGGTTTGTTTTCATTTTAGTATCCGATCTGATAAAAAAGAATGGCAGCAATAGGGGACTGACTCGAATCCCAGCATAGATAAAAACTAACAATCACAGATGATAGGGATTCGTGTCTGTACCCGGCAAGCTATACCACTCGAAATGAACCGGAAAAATGATGTGGCAAAGTGAAATATGGACTGATTTGATAGCAATATGATAATATATAATAGTGAGATGTACCGATTAGAATAAAATTTTTTAAGTAAACAGGTGACGATAATGGCAAATAAAAAAACGGCGATAAATGCTGATGGAATTGGGCGGTGGCAAAGATGAATAAAGTTTCCGTTCGTTTTTTTGATGATAGTGAAGTCCGTGCTGTTTGGGATGATGAAAATGCCAAATGGTGGTTTTCTGTAGTTGATATTATCGGTATTTTAACTGAAAGCACAGACCCTCGTAAATATTGGACTGTCTTGAAAACACGTTTAAAACAAAAAAATATTCAGTTGGCTACAAATTGTAGTCAACTGAAATTGATTGCTAAAGATGGTAAAAAATATGCAACTGACTGTTTGATTCAAGATGACATAGTTTCGCTTGTTGAAAATGTGCCAAGTAAAAAAACAAAAGAATTTATCAAATGGTTCACATACAGTGACGAAACCATTGATGGAAAAAGCAAATCGAAGGCATACACCCTTTTTGATAGTTCTCTTTTAGATACTATTGAAGTTGGCACATTAAAAGGTTTGCAACAGATTCACGGCTATTTATTTGGTGGGCTGTATGACTTTGCAGGTCAAATCCGAACACTAAACATTGCAAAGGGTGGCTTTCAATTTGCAATGTCTCGGTTTTTGCCTGAAACACTTAGAAAAATTGAAAAAATGCCTGAAAGCACTTTTGATGAAATTGTAAATAAATATGTAGAAATGAATGTTGCACATCCTTTTATGGAGGGCAACGGCAGAAGCACACGCATTTGGCTTGATTTAATATTTAAAAAGAACCTTAAACTGTGTGTGGATTGGAGCCTTATTGGTAAAAAAGAATACCTTGCCGCGATGGAGCAAAGTGTAATGAATAATAAGACAATTAAAGCCTTGCTCGCGACTGCATTGACGGATAAAATCAATGACCGCGAACTATTTATGAAAGGCATAGATTATTCATACTACTATGAGCAAGAAGATGATATAACGGATGGATACACTGATGGCAAATAAAAAACAGTAAAGAAATTACTATTCGTATAGTAAACGAATATATTCAAAAAATATATGATAATAATGAATTGGTATCAAATCCAACTATCCGGAATTTCCGAATAGTTCAAACCGAAGGTTCACGACAGGTGACCCGCGATATTAAACATTACAACCTGACTTTATAAGGAACTAAAAACCCATGACCAACTGGCAAGACTATTATAATTTTAATGATCCTTCCCGCGAGATTGATTTTTGGCGGTCGGATATGCCTACGCCCTGGATTAATTATTTGTCTAATGGCAATTTTCATGTAATGATCAGCCAGGCGGGGGGCGGATTGGCATGGTTCCGGTCGCCGCAGATTTGGCGGATTACCCGGTACCGGTTTTACAACTTGCCGATGGATAGACCCGGGCCATACTTGTACCTGCGCGACGCGGAGAGCGGGGAATACTGGTCGGTCAGCGGTGAACCATGTACCCATAAGCCGGAGCAGTGGTCATCTTCTCATGGCATGGGGTATTCGCGGTTTAGTTGCGAGGAAAAGGGGATTGCGGCTTCGGCAACATATTTTGTGCCGCCAGACGAGGATGTGCTGATAAAACGGATGACGGTGAGCAATAATAGCGGACGGTCGCGCCGGATAGACCTGGTCGCCTATGTCGAGTTTAGCCTGATGGAATACCTGCGCGAGGTGCAATGGCAGTGCTATATGAAACATCAAATTTCCGTCACCTACCAGCAGGATTATGATGGTTTGTTGTATCATTATGGGATGATTCAGCAGATGAAGCCGATGGAAACACCGGAGATTTATTTTGCCGCCGACCAACCGCTGACTTCCTGGGATGGCAACCGCGACGTGTTTATCGGCTCGTACCGGTCAGAGGCAGACCCGATTGGACTGGAAAAAGGCTGCCAGAAATCGGACCTGGTTGGCGGCGATGGCTGCGGCGCGTTGCAATGTTCGTTGGAACTGAAGCCGGGGGAAACCCGGGAAGTATCATTCTTCCTTGGCGCGGTGCAAACCCCGGTTGGTGTTTCAATCGCGGCGCACAAGGCGATTGAAATTGGCACTGAAGCGGCGAAAAGCAAGCTGGAATCGTTGCGCGCGCCGGGAGCGGTAGAGGCACACTGGCAGGCATTGAAAAGCTATTGGGACGCGCGGTTGAACGTTTTTCAGGCGCAGTTGCCGGATACTGATGCCCAGCGCCAGGTGAATGTGTGGAACCCGTATCAGGCGGAACGCAATTTTCTGTTTTCCCGCAGCATATCGTATTATGCACTCGGTTTTCGCGGGGTAGGTTTCCGCGATACCGCGCAGGATATATTGGCGACCATCAGCCTTGACCTGTCGACGTCGCGGGCGAAGATTCACGAATTAATGGGACAGCAATACCAGGACGGGCATTGCAACCACATGTGTTTCCCGGTGGAAGGGATGGAACCGCTGAACAAAGAACATTCCGACGATCATTTGTGGCCAATATTGACAGTGTGGAGTTGGATAGCGGAAAGCGGCGACACTGCTATTTTGGATGACGCGGCGCCATATTATGATGGCGGCGAGGGAACCGTGTATGACCATTTGTGCCGCAGTTTCGCCTTTACCCGTGGGAGAATGGGGGAGAATGGTTTGCCGCTGATGCTGGCATCGGACTGGAATGATTCCATGTGGAAGGTTTGCCAGAAAGGGAAGGGCGAGAGTTTTTGGACAGCGATGCAGCTTGGCGTGGTGTTGCCGAAACTGGCGGAAATGGCGCGGATAAAGCACGATGAAGAAACCGCTAAACTGGCAGAAGATTTCACGGCAGAATTGACCGCCGCAGTGAATAAAATCGGTTGGGATGGCGCGTGGTTTAAACGGGCGATAATGGATGACGGCACAGTGTTGGGAACCCATACCGCTCCACAGGCGCAGATATTTTTGAACAGCCAAAGCTGGTCGGTTATGTCCAATATGGGAACGCCAGAGCAGCAGCGACAGGCGATGGACAGCGTCGCGGAATTGCTGGATACCCCGCTGGGAATCAAGAAGGTGCATCCGGCGGTGACTGACTACCCAAGCGCGGACGACCCGCTATTTTCGTACCATCCTGGCATGGGAGAAAACGCCGCCATATTCTGCCACGCCAACACCTGGGCAGTCATTGCGGAATGTATGCTGAACCGGCCGGAAAAGGCGTGGAAATATTACCACCAGATGATACCCCACATCGCGTCGCAAACAGCGGGAATGGAAAAATATATGGGCGAACCTTACGCCTATGCCAGCAACCTGTTCGGCCCCGACGCCGACCGTTTCGGGCTGGCAAATGTCACCTGGCTCACCGGCACCGCAGCATGGATGTATATCGCGGCGACGCAATATATCCTGGGGATCAAGCCGGAAATAGCAGGTTTGCGAATAACCCCCTGTATCCCAAAATCATGGCCAGGTTTCAAAGTAGAACGCGTATTTCGTGGGTGCAAATACGACATCACCGTAGAACAAACCGGCAGAGATAAAGCAGAAATAGAGGTGGATGGCGTAGTTATTGAAGGAAATTTGATAACACATTGCGATGAAAGAGTGAGTTGTAAGGTTGTAGTTAAGTTGTAATCATTTGTTACACAGAGATTCACAGAGAAGACATATAAAATTAAAAATTAAAAATTGAAAGTTAAAAATTATCTGTAAGTTTTATTATCATTTACAAACTCATTTAATTATGATAAAAAAAATTCTATTGAATACTTACAATTTTTAATTTTTAATTATCAATTTTTAATTCATTTCTCTGTGTAATACCCAAAAAATCTACTTTACTAATGCGCTAACTGCTTTAACTTTTTCTGATTCTTTCAGGAATGTTTGCAGGTATGGAACTATGCCGATGGCGTATTTCATCGCGCCAAAGTCGCTGAGGTGCAGCACATCTGCCCTTAAATAATATGGATCGTCGATGATATCCAGGCCATTGATAAGAAATAGTTGTTTGTCGCCAGCCATTTGCATTTTTTGGCAGGTATTGGTCATTGTTTTGCGTACCTTTTTAGTTCCTGCTGCGTTTATTCCCATTTCAAAATGGCTATATATTGGGGTGCATACAATTATTGGTTTATTCTGATGGGATTTGCGGATAATACTGAGAAAGTTTTGGAATCGTTCTGGAAAATCGTCAATATCATCTGCTGTAGCGCAATTTATACCCATATGCAGTGATAAAACGTCAAAATCCTGACGTGATGCGATATATTCCGCCATTTCAAGTTCTGCCCGTCCATAACTGCCGATGCCCAGGTTAATTGGTATCATATTCAGCATGCGGGCGGTTAAATCTACCCATGTACATGACGGTGAAGAGACATTCGACCCCTGGGTGATGGAATCGCCGTGAACAAGCCATTTTTTTCCTGGTTGTTCGGTATTTTCGCTATAGTCGTAAGATTTAAAATTGGTATACATTTCTGCATTATCATCAACCGAAACGCTGATTATTTCCAAAGTGCAATGTGTCGGGAAAATAAAACGGATGGGATATTGGCTGCAAAAATTATTTTCAATATCAAATGTCATCGTTTGGATGTCTGTCGAATACGGGTCAAGATTCCAGGTGGGCAGGAGTTTGTGCGGCCCGCTGAATAACTCAGCGGTAACGCCATAAAGGTCGGAATCGAGCAGACGCAATTTTATTTCCAATTGTGATATCTGCCCTTGTACTTGCATTTCGATGCCGGCGGTCATGCGGGCTATTCTCGCCATATTGCCAAAACTATTTATTGCTGAGGTAGGAAAACGCTGTGGTATAACCCCGGAATTTCCTAAAGAAAGTTCCTCGACATGTTCCCAATTTATATGCGGCCCATTTAATTTTAATTGTTTCATTTTTTAACTCAATTCCAAGTTGATATCCAATTTATGGAACGATACAATTATACCATTTGCCTTATTTTTGTCAAGAGAATATTTGTGATGAATTGAAAAAAAATGCTTAGCGATTTTATCAGGTACAGGTAATTATTCGGTGTGCCAGGTAATACAATGAAAAAAGCTTTCTTAATCTTAGCCATCTCCAAACTCTAATATTCGAAAACAGTATTTATCAAGCCTTTCGAGGCGCTGTTGAACTACGCACCATTAGTTCAATAGGCAGAATAATTTCGTCTTCGGCTGAATCAGTTTCGGTAATCTGACTGATGATTTGCCGGGCAGCAATTTCGCCGATTTCTTCCAGCGGTACATGAAGTGAGGTAAGAAGATTGCGTCCTTCAGAATCAAATATTCCATCTGTATCGTCAAAGCCAATTATACTGATATCGTCCGGAATACGCCATCCTATACCTGAAAGGGCATACCAGGTTTGCAAAGCATTTGCATCATTCAGACCTATAATTGCTGTAATCTCTGGATGGGTGTGCATAAATGCCAGAAATTGTTCACGATATGGATCAGGTTTTATTTCCGCATCCGGGACATTCATACGCTGTCCCGGTAAATTTCCAGGGTTCATCCAGCTATTAAAGAGAACGATCTCCATTGTCTTCAAATAATCAGCAGCATTAAGACCTGCATGTGCATATGCATCGCGCAACCCCGCCAGTCGAAGTTCCTGTGCTGTATTCTCTGTAGGGAAAATAAAGTGCAAAATATGTTTATGACCAAGTTCCAGCAGGTGTTGTCCGGCAATATAACCTGCTTGCCGTTGATCAGTATCTATCAGTGTTGTTCCAGCCATCGGCGCCATTAGACTTACTACCGGACGATTGCCGAAACCATGCATGGTACGCAAGCGCGGAATTATATCACGGGTAGAATACATTGGGAAATGGATGATGCCGTCTATATTACCACCGCTAAACATGTGCTGAAGCGGGATGGGTGCATGGTCGTCGGTCAAACTGTTTGGCATAGTTTGTACCAATAATCCAAATTCTTCAGCAGTGACAACAGTAGAAATCCCGCGAAATAACCTACCGAAAAAACCATCTCCTGATAAATTCTCACGCGGGTAAAGTAACGCAATAACCTTGTTAATATATTGTTTACCACGCCTTCGCATTATCATACGTCGTGCCGCATCATGCTGGTTAAGGTCATAACCCATCTCCATAGCAATTTCCGCAATCCGCACCCGCGTCTCTTCATTCACCAATGAACTGCCATTTAACGCGCGCGAAACTGTAGCCTGACGCATACCACAGGCACGCGCTATATCTGCCTGAGTCACTTGATTAATTTCGATGTCGGATATACATTGTTTTTGTAATGCCATACTTTCTCAATCCTATTCAACGATGTTCAGATACCTATTAAATCATGTTTATTTACATGAAAAGTATAAACAGAAATTCTTTCCCAGTCAATAAAATATTTTTTAAATTGGTAATTTTAGGCTTGACAAATGGAATTATACACTGTAATGTATACGTATGCAATACGTGGTAAGCCATGTTATATATTATCAAAGGAGAAAATTATGAATCGACGCGGTTTTACCCTTATTGAACTTTTAGTCGTAATAGCTATTATTGCCATCCTCGCCGCAATTATTTTTCCCATCTTTGCCCGCGCACGTGAGAAGGCACGGCAAACAACCTGCACCAGCAATCAACGACAGATAGCAGCATCTGTGCAGATGTATACCCAAGACCACGAAGAAATACTGCCATCCTCAACTACAATCTGGCAAGATATAAACGTTGATAACAATATCCTACAGTGCCCTACCGCTGGTAAAAATATCATGAATGCTTATACCTACAACGCCGCCAGTTGCAGTGTTTTTGCATTAGGCATTATCCCTGACCCGAGTGTGACCTGGCTCACCGCAGATGGCGATAGCAGTGGTATTGTCTACCGCCACTCCAATAAAACCATAAAAAGTTTTGTAGATGGTCATGTAACAATATCGTCATTACAGGTACAAGCGGTAAAAATGGTTGCTGGTCCATCATATAAATCGACAACTGACTTCAAAACCGGCACATCAACCGGAGAAATTTCACCGACAATACCATGGTCATATATGTATACATCATCTACAACCGCCCTTAACAGTCAGGCAATACTCATGACATGGACTACAAATTGGCTTGGATTGGGAAGGTTAGCCTGGACTTCACCGAACTCGGGGCAGGTAATTCAAAGTACAGGCTCTCTCGGTCCAGGTAACAGCAATAGCACGATATTCCGTTGGACAAACCCCGCAGGGGCTGGTCAGATACATGTCAAATTGGACTACACTGATGGCGATGGAAGTACAAACGGTGATGGTGTAACTGTAAAGTTAGCATCTAATGATACCACTTTGAAGTCGTGGTCATGCCCGGCAGGAAACAACCCGGCATTTTCTTATGAAACAGATATCACTATTGCCACGGGCGATAAAATCTATGCACGAGTCGATCCCAACGCCAATAACGGTTGGGATGGCACGACTGTGGTAATGACGATTACCACACAATATATACAGTAAACGAAGCAACTAAATATTATCTATTACCGCTTTCTCTTAATCAGGGATAGCAGTTTAACTATTACTATTATATCCCACAAAACAAATTAAGGAGAAATCTTTATTATGGGAATTCCTCAACATCCGCTTATGGGTGGCATGAACACCATCATGAAGCGTTACGCCGGCAATCCTATTCTAACTCCTCAGGATTTCTCCGGTGCGGAAGCCGTCTTTAATTGCGGCCAGGTCACGTATAATGGAAAAACGATTTTACTGGTTGCCATCATAATGGGAAATGACCCAATGCCTCGCATTCATGTTGCCGAAAGCGATGATGGATTGAGATTTCGCATCCGTCCTGAACCATTTATAAGTTCATCCAAAGACCCTCGCCTGGATGGACTTGATCTATGGACTATTGATCCACGAGTCACCTACTTTCCCGAAGAAGAGACATATTATATTATGCGTCCAGGACAATGCTATAGTGGTGTTGTGGCACTTTTAGGGAAAACAAAGGATTTTCAAACCTATGAAGACATCGAAGTAATTTCTCTACCAAGCAACCGCGTTCCGTGCCTCTTCCCGCGCAAGATCAATGGTCAATATGTGCGACTTGACCGGCCTTATGCGCTTACATACGATGTTGAGCCTTGCAACCCGATGGGACATATATGGCTATCCTCATCGCCGGATCTAATCCATTGGGGACGCCACCGATTAGTGCAGCGTCCGTGGATTCACTGGAATGGTTTTAAAATTGGTCCGACCCCACCTATAGAGACCCCTGACGGATGGTTGGAAATCATTCATGGCGTTAGCGGTTCCGGCAATGCCCGCCGTTATAGTATTGGCGCTATGTTGCTGGACTTAGACGACCCAACTAAGGTTATCGGTTGCGCAAACAGTCCAATTTTTATCCCGGATACCACGTATGAATGCCAGGGACGTGTACCCAACGTAGTTTTCCCATGTGGCGCCATCGCCGATATCGCCGAAGACAATCTTCGTATTTATTATGGTGCTGCCGACACCTGCATTGGTCTTGCAACCGGTAAGATCAGCGAAATAATTAATTTGTGTAAAACGAGTGGATAACAAGTTTGAATACTAATCAGTTTAAATGTGAACCGACATTCAAAATTAGTTCGCATTATAAAGTGCTTTCTCTTATAAAGTCTACCTATGGCTTTATAGAAGATTTCATATATCCCACTTTAATAATAAATTGCCATTTGATAGTTCTGGGTTTCGTCAAGCTTGTGATCCACTGTAATTATAAACAGGATTGAAATTTTCGAATAAAAGATACTGTCTCGGGAACTGATGACAGTTCCCACATAGTATTCTAATTCCTTTACCTTTTAATTCTATAGCCCACGGCAACGCCGCTGGGACTTGGTATCATCACAAAGATTAAGCTCTTACAGAGCGTCAATAATTATGATTAAATTTTCCCAGCGGCGTTGCCCTCACCCTTATACACATTTATGATTATCATTTCACTTGACTGTTAAATGGGAAGTTGTACCCAACTTCCCCGAAAGAACCGAAATAATGATGTAAAAAAGCGAAATAGCGACAGATATTTTGCGTGGTGTTGTAATTGCAAACCTTGTTTTGTCGTTATGTCCAATTGTTGTTGTTAAAACAGACACTTTCGCGGGAGTTGAGTACAACTCCCCTCCCATTTACCGTATATTTTTCAATTAAGAAATCTAAAATATGAACCATCTCTGACTTTTTCTATATGTTTTTAATAAATGTGTATAAGGGTGAGGGCGTTGCCGTGGGCTATGGAATTGTGTTACTAATAAAATTAACGGGAGATGTGTAGAATACTATGCAGTTCCCCTACCGTCAACCGGCAGTATCAGTTCAACTTTTCTTATTTTCCCCGGTAGATTTCCGCACTGTCAACTTTACTGGCAATATAATTTCCTGGGGTTCATCTTCTTCTTCTTTTATTTGCGCTATCAGCAATTTCGCTGCTTCTCTGCCAACTTCGCGATATGGTACATTCACGGTGGTTAGAATATTGTAATTGTCTTTATCTAAAATAGAATGATGGTCGTCAAAACCCACCAGTGAGATATCGTCGGGGATTTTTATACCGTTCGCAGTGAGTCTATTATAGATGTTAATAGCGCAGTCATCATTCCATGCCAGTAAACCGGTGATTTCCGGGTGATGAGTTAAATAATCTGTCAATTCAACATCTATTATTTTACTATTCTCTGATGTTATGGTAAGTGGAGTGAAGTGTTCTTTCTGTGAATCTTTATTTATCCACCCAAAACCAAGGGTAAGTTCGTGTAAATAGATATTTGGGTCAAGTCCATATTCTGATAAAGCGCGCTTAACGCCTGACAAGCGCAATTGAATCATATCATCAGCAAATAGAGCACGAAAAAACAATAAATGCCGATGCTTTAATTCCAATAAATGCCTGGCAGCCTGATAACCGCCGTCTACGTGATCGATGGCAACTCTATTCGACCCGGTGCGGATGCTTAATGCCTCAATCGCCGGACGGTGGCCAAAAGATGTGTTTTCTTCAATCAACTGCACAAAGCGTGAAAAATGGTCCCAGGGAATTGTACTTATCAACCCGTCAATATCTCCGCGAAGAAATACCGGTGAACTCTCCAGGGTGATTTCAACTTCCCTTGATGTAATCACCGTTACCATATTAAAACCGGAAGTCGTCAGTGCATCGCAGATGCCCAGGAAAGGTTCAAGCGAATAAGGGCTTTTATGAAAATCATCCGGCAGTAAAATTGCTATTAAATGGTTGAGTGTCTTATTTTGATGGCGTCGTCCCACCATTTTTCGCGCCCACTGCGTTTCTTCCGGTCGATATCCAAGGATACGCGCTGCTTCCAGCACCCGCTCAATTGTCTCTTCCGGCACATGCTGGGTATCGCCTTTCAAAGCGTAAGAAACGCTGGACTGGCGCAATCCGCAATATTCAGCAATATCGCGTTGGGTAACTGGTTTTTGCCGACTTATAATTTTAGCCATAATATCCCTGTATTTTTTTCATGATAGCATATTTGCCTGCTTTTTTTAAGTTTCTCTTGACATCTGAGAAATAGAAAAGTAAAATATAAATAAGGAACGTTCCAATATTCAGGTGAAAAGGATTAATATGAAAAACATTTTTTATCATCATTTATTGTTAACCATCGCTCTGTGCATCTTTGTATTGTTTACAATATCTGCATCTGCTGAACAAGCTGCCTGGGATTTGACGGCGGCTGAACTGGCACCGCGGTCTGGGCAAACTGCGCATATTGTTGATATTGATGCCGGAAAGACAATGGAACTTGACGGACCATTGAAGCTGGAAATGTATGGCTTGCAGTCGCGGCTTACTGAAGGGTGGTGGCGCATTACTTTTAAGCTGACACCGGACCGGGCAGCGAAAGAAAATGAGCAATTGGACTGTTCTATATGGAATCCTTATGGTACACCGGGAGCGTATAGATTCAACACGGTAATTACCCCAACCGACTTTGGTGCTGGCAATAAGCAGGTATCATTTACCAGGCAAATGCATGCCGGGCCGGGAAACGGCAATGTCGGCATTCTTCTGCGTGGCGGTTGGAAAGGCTTGCGACTGGATGGCATTTACTTTGAACCGTTGATTGACCCGCTGTTTTTGACATCAATTCGCGCTGACAAACTGGTATATAAACTAAAAGAAATCGGCAGCGCAACTGTTGTAATTAGAAATGGTGCCGCAAAACCGCAAACAGCGCGACTGGTTGTGGAAGTTGAAAGCGGTTTAGGAAAACCGGCAACTATATCCGATGCAGAAATTGAAATACCTGCCGGCGGCAAAGACCCGTATAATGTGTCGGTAAAGCTGCCCGTACTTCCTGAATATGGTCATCAGCTAAAGGCTACCTTGAGTAAAACAGGTAAAGACGGCGAGGTAATTGGTGAAGCGCGCGACTGGTTTTATGTCAGCGACAAACCTGTGCGCATAGGCCACCTGGCCGCGTGGGGGTCGGACAAAGATTATGAGCCAAAGAATGTTGATGAATTTATCGGCAATATGCGAAAGAATTGTTTCCCGCTTGCCGAAATAACTTTCTGGGCACCCGACGATTTTTCGATGTTGACCCCGCCGGAAGGTAAAGACCGCTGGTGGAGCGGTCAGACCCTGGCACAATTGAGCAGCAAAACTATTGATGCCCGCATCAAGGCGGCGCACGCACAGGGAATGCAGGTTTTATCATACGCTGACCTGCGGGTTGATTTCGGTTTCCGCGTCAGCGAACTGTTTCGCCAGCATCCGGAATGGTGCAACTGGGACAGCAATGATGAAATGATGGGATGGAGCAACGGTGAAATCACCCGTCAATTGCGCGAAGATGATAATGAACGTTTTGACCCGGAGACGAAAAAAGCCCGTTTCGGAGCGCGTGGGGTATGGGGTCCACAAACAGGAATGCCTGGACCGGTGGACTATCACATTTCGCAACTGGTCGCGTCCACTAAGCGTTTTGATTGGGATGGATTCCGCTATGATGACCTTTATGATTATGACTTTGCCGGTGCTGATATGCTGGGGAATAAAGTTCCGTATAAGGGAATGACTTCACCGGTTTTGATATCCCGCCTGCGAACCGCGCTTGATAAAGCAAAACCAGGCATGATATATGGACACAACATGGAATGGTCAAAAGAACATCATCCGCCTTTTGAACAGGTGATGCCATTTGATACCCCGCCGATGCCGAATGATTATTATACCGAATATCTGCGGGATGATGGCTTGCACCTGCAGGAACGCGTTACCGCGTATTGGGGAACCGGCACAAATTGGGATACTATCGCAGAACAGACAAATAGCTTGGGCAACAATTCTGCACGCCGTGGCGGACATGCGTATGCGATTACTCCGGCGCATAATTATGCTTATGACAGTAGAACCATGACAGCATTGATGATGGCTGGCCGTGTCCACCTGGCGTATTGGGCGTCAGACTGGCAATTGCCATATTTGCGACTGGCAACACGGCATTGCGACCTGTTGTATGGCGATTCATTGCGTCCGGTATCTGATGATATATTGAAACTCAACAAAAAAAGTGATAGAGATTTATGGTGGAAGCAATATATTCGAGTGTTGGAACCATCCGCAGGCAAACGCGTCTATTTTGTTCACCTGATTAATAAACCGGAAAAACCGGGTGTTGATAGTAAAAACCTGCTCCCGCCACCGGCAATTGACGGACTTGAACTAACCTGGAGCCTGCCTGCCGGTTGGAAGGCGGAACGTGCCTGGCAAATCACTGCTGACCGCAGCGAGGGAGTTGAAACATCTATAGGCAGCAATGAAAAATGCGAAACCACCACAGTAACAGCAGGCGCAATGCCAATACGGGAAGATTTGCCTATTACTAAACAAGATAAATCAGTGATTGTAAAACCTTCAGCATTAATTCAATGGACAATTGTTGCAGTCGAATGCAGCGGGCCTGTAAATGATAAATTGCCGGCATGGCGATATTCATTGCCGCCTATGCCAGCTCAGCCGAAAGATTTTACTACAGAGCCTTTACCGGCGAATTATACGCCGAATGGATTCCCGCCGGTTGTATTTTCTGCTGGTCATCAAATGTGGAAATTGCAGAAAGTCCGCGTTGATGATGCATCATGTGTAGATGGAAAAGCTGTAAAAGTGCAGGCACCATTATCAACAGAGGCATATTTTGGCGGTGTTTCCGGCGGTAAATATCGATTTTCACTGCGGGTAAAAAGTCCGGATGCGCCGCCTGCTGACGGAAAGATTCATTTCCGATGCTGGCCGGCAGGACGAATATGGACTGTTGACCAGGATTTCCCCCTGGTTGATGTAAAACCGGGGGTTTGGACAGATTTAGCAATTGAAACCACCATCGGCTGGGATCGCGGTAATTGCGGCGTGCAGGTTACCGGCGGATGGGATGGCTTATTGATTGACCGGTTGGAAGTAAGAGAATTGAAAGGCCTATCTGAAACTGAACGTATAACTGAACAAAAATTGCAAACCTGGCCTGCTGATATGGTGCCGGCAAAAGATGGCGGCGCATGGTGCATGATGGGTATATGGAATGAATCGCTGCATGTACCGGAAGTATTAAAAAACCTTAATGTCCCTGTATCTGAATGCGACTGGTATGTATATCGCAGTCAGCGCGGGTGGAATGGCCCACAGTTAAACAAGCCGGAAGACCTGGCAAAATATCGCCTGGTTGTATTGTCAAATGTTGATATCCGAACATTGTCAATTGAAAAGCGTGGCTGGTTGAAGAGTTGGGTAGAAGCCGGCGGTTCATTGTTGATGACCGGCGGACCGTATGGTCTGGGACGTGGATGGTGGCAGGAAAGCGAATTGATTTCATCAATATTGCCAGCTACGCTTAAATCATTTGACCTTAAACCTTTGGGAGAAAAGAAAGCGCTGACTCTTAAAGGTGAAGGAAAATTGGCAAACCTTGATCTCGGGCAGGCAACAACTATCTGGCTGCACGAATTGACGCCAAAAGCTGGCGCGCAAACGGTATTAACTGCTGATGGCAAACCAGCAATGATATTTGGAGAAGCGGGAAAAGGCAAGGTAGCATTATTAGCACTGGCGCCACTCGGTGAAAATACCGCAAATTCTTGGTGGCGAACAGATGCCGGCAAGAAAATAACAGATGCTGCCTGCAGGTGGCTGCTGGGTAAATAATCAACGGTTTCAATACATGAATTATATTTCGTAGAGACGCACGGCCGTGCGTCTCTACATGGTAAAACCAACGCAAGTAATAGTTTTAAAAATAACTTTTTAATTATTTTTTAACAAAACACGATGATTTACCATTGACATATAGTATGCAGAGTTGTATAATTATTTAATAGTTATACGTATCACTAATTCGATATTGTAATAATTCAATATTCAAGGGGGTAAATATGAAAAAACGTCTTTCAGCATCGTCAGGTTTTACACTGATTGAATTGCTGGTAGTGATTGCCATTATTGCTATTCTCGCTGCTATTCTCTTTCCGGTTTTTGCCAAGGCACGGGATAAAGCGCATCAGACTACCTGTCTCAGCAACCAGCGTCAGCTTGCCGCAACTATCCAGATGTATGCACAGGATCATGAAGAAACGCTGTTCCCATCTGGTTCCGCGTCGTGGTCAACTAATTTGGGCAGTGGTGATTTGGGCGGCATTTTTGATTGTCCAAGCTGCCCGGGAAAAGGCAGCCAGGGAAACCCTGAATATGGGTTTAACTCAAACCTTTGCAGCGTTTCAATCGGTAATATCAGTGATCCGTCTGCCACTGTTTTAACCGCTGATCGAAATGTCAGTAATAACAGCGTAGGTGGAATGATAAACAGTTTTGATTCTGATTTGGGAACATGGCATAGCAATAAATCAGTTCTTTCATGTGTTGATGGCCATGCCGCGGTAGTTAATATCGCATCCGAGTTCCCTTCAAATGATTTATTAAAGGCCGGATATATTCTATTACCGCTTTGCAGTAATTATCTTGCCAAGTCATACCCTGATGTATTAACTATAACAAATCCAAGTACTGGTATAGATAAATATATGTCGTCTGCATCCCTTACTCTTCCATCGGGATGTTTCCGCGTCACGGCAAATGATCCGATGCCGAGTATGATGATATCTTATGATTTTTCATTCGGACAACCGTGTAATCCCGGTGACAGAAACAGGATGGCATTGGGTATGTTTATAAGTGATCCTGCGGAACTAAACCTTGGAGCAACTTCAACAACTACTGATGTCAGTTCTGGCTATTATGCCGGGATATGGAGATGCCGGGGAGCACCCGGTGAGGCATATGGCGACGCGTCTGGACATAGATTCTGCATGGGCAGCAGCACTACATGTCTTGATGATACACTACCAGCAAATTTCATGAATGTATACGCCATGTATTACAGCGACCAGTGGTATCGAATGGAAGTTGTATTTCAGAATTATATGGCAACATTAACAGTCAAGAAAAACTCGAAGATTCTCGGTTCATTCTCAATGCCGGTTAATCTACCGGTAGATATGGCACCGGGTGCGGATAAAATAGCATTGTATTCAAGATGGCCAGGAGCTAATAAGGTCATAACTGTTAAGAATATCAATGTTTATAAACTGCCGGAGCCGAATTTATAATATTTCGTAACTACGGGTGAATACCAGTAGTTAAAACAAGGAGAAGAACGATGAATATATTAATAAGCAAACGAAAAGGTTTTACCCTTATTGAATTGCTGGTAGTAATTGCCATTATTGCCATCCTCGCCGCCATACTGTTCCCGGTATTTGCGCGGGCACGTGAAAAAGCGCGCCAAACAACCTGTACCAGCAATCAGAAACAAGTTGCGACGGCTGTTATGTTGTACGCACAGGATCATGACCAGAAATTTATCGCAGATCCGTTATCAACATCCTGGGTCTCAGGCATGGGTACTGCCAGTGATGCAGCCAGTTATGATTGTCCATCTAATACTAATAAAGGTACAGGCGGGTCGCCAGACTATGGTTTCAATCCATCATTGTATGATGGTTCACTGACTGATGTATCTTCACCCAGCCAGACATTATTGACTGCAGATATAAAACCTACAAGTACTAAAGCTCTGGCAACCTTTGCATTGTCAAATTTAGATACTGACATTGACGCCAGGCATAGCAGCGGATTTATGACCAGCTATGTTGATGGACATGTTGCGTATATACCGACGAATGGACAAACGAATACTGTTGCATTAATGAATGCAGGTGTTTTAACCTACACCAGTCAGTTGGCGTTGTCAGATCGGCGTCCATTAATTTCAATTGGCGGTGAAGATAAATGGCATGATTCATCATTTGCATTCACATTACCGGAAGGCTGTTATCGACTTGCAGCTACTGACCAATGCCCACAAATTACCGTTGAATGGGATATGAATCGTCTACCGTTACAAAATGGTTTTACCAACGCTGAGTTTATGTATGCTGTCCTTGGTATATTCTGCAATAACAACGAACTGGGTAAATACGGACCAACCGGCGGATTAAGTGATGTCTCCTCCGGTTATTACCTGGGTTTCAAATGCTATGGTGGCGCAAATTATGATTCGAATGATACTGGCTGGACAGGTCTTTACAGCAATGGTACACACTTCTTTGGCCAGGGTTCAACTGCCAATGTAATTCCTAATATTTCACTGCCAGCCAACAAAATAATAGTAAATCCAATGCGCACTTATACCTATTATCGCTGCCGTGCTACTTTTGTGCCAGATGGCACCACCACAACCGGCAAGTGCTACATGTCAGTAACTGACCTCAGTAATGGAAAATTAGTGGGTAACAATTCAGGCACTATTACACTGGCAAATGATTGCGCACCAGGGAATAATAAAATAGCCGGCTATGGTTTTCTGCGCGGTCCATCGGCATATGAATGGATTAAAAATGTCAGGGTTTATCATTAATCTGGCATACTATATTTTCATTAATGATTTTCGCACCTTTAATTTAAAGGTGCGAAAATTTAGCAGTTAAATATAAGAACCGTTCCAAATAGATTTTGTCTAATAATTAAATCCTATTTTCAGGAGATAATATGTTGCGAATATTGTTAATTGCGATTGTTACAGGCTTAATAGCATTAACTGCTTCAGCCGCAAATCCGGCGGTATTATTTTATGGTAATGTGCATCGTGAATATGTAGCGAAGCCTCTGATCGCTATGGGGTTTGAAGTTGATGTTTGTCCAATCGGCAAGCTGTCTGATTATTTAAAGGGCGATAAATACAATGTTGTTGTGGTTAGTACAACAGATGATGCAGAGCGTGGCATACTTGATGCATTCATGGCTCGCGGTGGTGGGGTATTCGTATGCAATCCTGAAGGATACTGGCATTTAAATATTTGGGGACCATCTAATGAATGGCTTGTGAAATTAGGAGCAAAACCCCGATGGGAATTGCTGCAGGATAGCGATAAAACTAACCTGTATCGCGATATCATGGGATGCCAGCTTTCATGGAGTACTGATGTCGTCGCGCCAGTTAACGATGGCGTGCGTGGGGTACTTACCTTAACATGGAATAGCACCACCGGTGTTGAACCGCCAATGTCTTTCGATTTTTCTCCTGATTGGAATGTGGTGGTTCGTGGTGCCGCCACCCATAAAACCACACCGGAAAAACGCAATGATATTCCACTACAGCCATGGATTCCTAAAGAACCGGTAACAGGTTCACCGGCTCTGCTGGGTATTCGCAGTTTTGAAAAAGGAAGAATGGCGGTATTGGGCATTCGCAGTCATTGGCTGTTTACTGTAAATGGCAATTGCCCAACTACCGAAGCGATGCTTACCGCAGGTACTGCCGGGAAACCAAGCGACTGGCTGAAGGTTTTCGCAAACACTTTCAAATGGCTGGCCGAACCATCTTTGAAAGCCGGGATGGGGGGTGCAGTTACACCGGATACGATACTTAACCCGCCTGTCTACCAATGGGAAAAAGCGAAGCCGCTTGATTGGAGCACAACGCCGGACATCAAAGATATTCCTGACCAACCGAGTATACGCGGGCTTATCGGTGCCCGAACAGCACTCTCCAGCGGCAAAGGTACCGTCGCCGATTATGTAAAGGCAGCTAAAGATGCTAAATTACAATATATAGTTTTCCTCGAAGATAGCCTGGTGATGGACCAAGATAAGTGGAAACAGCTTGTTGCTGACTGTAAAACCGCCTCCGATGAAGGTTTTGCTGCGATACCAGGATTGACATACGAGGACGCGCAAGGCGACCATCTTTATGCATTTGCAGATAATGTACAGTTCCCCAAATCTGACATGTTGTTTGAAGATAAGCGTTTAAAGACTACTCAGAGCATACGGTCAAAGGTTTATTTTGATTATATTAATGAATTAATAGCACAAAAAGCAATTACCGGTTTTTGGAATCACCGCGGCAATAACTTGCCGGTGGTTGATTATAAACTATATAACTCATTCCCACTTTATTCATTCGATAACGGTCGGCAAATTGATAATGCGTTTGGCGATTACCTGTATTTGCAGGGGATAGGCGGGTGTCAGGCACCATTGGCACTTGAGTTTATGTCTGATCCGTCGCAAGTTGCGAAACGAACTGCAGACGGTTGGATGGTGGTGAGTTATAACAATTTGCAGGATCTGCAGACAATATGGCATCGCAGTGCGTTTTCATTCAGTGGCAGCGGTGCGCAATATGTCACTAATGGCCCGAAAATTCTTGTTTGGCAAAGTCCCAATCGTCTCGGAGAGCCGCATGGCGAGTGGCGGAGGCCGGATATTTGGGAATACCGCACACAACTTCGTGTATCATCTGAAAACGGTTTGAAGATGGTAACTCTATATGATGGTGATCGACAGGTACTTCGCCGATGGCTGCCAGCAGGAGCGAATACATTCGAACAGGAAATAATAATGGCAAACAGCCAGCAGCTTGGTCAGGTATTGGTAGTGGAAGATATGAAAGGGCGGCGGGCAGTGAGTGCCGCTTTCTGGAGCAGAAATCTTAATAATGAAGAGTTTATCTGTTCTGATCGCTGTAATTTTTTGGGCAATGCCCGATTGCGTACATTAAATGGCGGACAAACCTGGACACAGGTCAGCTTTAATGCAAATATGGGAATTACGCCATCAAAAGGTCTGTTAATGCTCCGGGCATCGCCAGCGTTGGGTTTGACGCCATCATCTCCATCACTGCCAATTGATGGAGCACCGGCCGGTTTCCCGACGCAGATGCTGGACTTCTATCCGCGTATTCCCGGAGAATTGCCATCGCTTTATGCTTATCCGCAGACTTACCTGGTAGGACCGGAAATCGGAATCGGGCAGGCAGATATCCTGATGGCGTATGACCCGCAGGAAACAGGACTTGCCGCTAAAGTCACACCGTTAGGACACCCTTACGACCAGAAGCAGGAAGGATGGGGCAATTCATGGGGAAGCTGGCATCGACTGGTGCCAACGCAAAAGATTGAAGGATGGGCGCGCATGTATGCCACTACCTGGCGAACAGATGGTTTTCGCATGGGTGGTTATGAAGCAAACCTGCGGGTGAAATCCGGCATTGAAATGCCGGCAAAGGGACTCAACGTTACATCATGCCTGGGTGAGTTGTGGAAAAATGGCGAGAAAATCGGTACTGCAGAAACTCCTAATTTAACAGGCAATTTTGCACCCGGTGTATTTTTGATATTACAGAATCCCGGCGGAGTGGTTGTCCTTATCGGAACTGGCGGCAACCTTGTTTATGAATATAACAAGGGGAATATGACGGTATATTATAAATCTGATAAAGACCTGCTGTTGCCGGGTGATGTAATAAAATACAACATCCTTTTCGCCGGTGCCGGCGGGCAGACGAAGAGTGAAGAAACACTTGCTTTTGTTCGGCAATTTGGCATTCTTACTCCGGGCACGGCTGGATATAACCCCCAGATGATTTCGGGGAAAACAATAAGCAACTATGGTTTATGGAATGTTGATGCCATGGGCAGTTCTGTGCAGGCAAAATTTGTGAAAACTGCCATGCCAGGTTTTCTGACAGCATGTATTGATGGCTTGAATGATAAATGGTCGGTATACCTGTTGGATAAAGCCAGAACTGCCCCCAACGTTCGCGCCTTGCCTATCCGTGATGGCCGCGCCTGGGCACAACTTGATCTTAATATGGCAGGTAGCGACCTGTTCATGGGGCATCCAGTAACCGCTGATAATCCGAATGTCACTATTGATGTAAATTGGAAACAGGAAAAACAGTGGAGTATTGAAGCGCATAATTCGACAAATGCGCCTATTACAACAACACTGGCAAATACCCCTGGCTGGACACCATTTACATTTAAAGAAACTGTCACCCTGGCACCGGGAACCAGCAAGATTTGGACAGTTAAAGAATGATGGTGAATGGAAAGTAACAGTGAATCTGAAGTATAAATATCTCTGGTTCAGAATTAGTTATATTTTGAATATATGGTAAAATATCGCGATTACGCTCCGATACATGATGGTGATTATTTAGTGAATATTTAAATAAAGCAAACTTTACATAACAAATCTTTACGATTATTGGAATATGATAAAATTTTGGTGATAGTGGCGGCGTGTGCTTTCACCAGCTGCAGTATAGATATTGTATCGCGCATGGAACATTCGACAGATTCATTTATACGCGGGCACACGAATTGCGCGTTATAAGTTGTACAGGGATAAAATGTGTAGTTAACAAGCGCTGGTCATCTGATGAGTTCATATTTGCAAGCAAGCAATTCATTGCGGTTGCACCTATCTGTGATGGTTGTTGGTCCACAGTTGTTAACTGCGGCTGTGTAAATGTGCTGACATTCAAATTTCCGCATCCAATAATGCTGATGTCTTCAGGTACAGAAATTCCTAATTTATGACATGACAATATAGCATTGGCTGCTATTATATCATCACCGGCAATTAATGCTGTTGGACGTGGGACCATATTCCAAAGTTTTCTGATAACTTCAATATCCGCAGTGTTTTCATATGACTTTCCAGACGGTTCAATACAGTATTGTGTTGGTAAAAGCCGTTTTTTTAACGTTGCTTTAACGGCAGAAAATCGTAGATTAGGTACATGATTCAGCCAGGCAATACGATGATGACCAAGTGATAACAGGTAGTCAATTACTAGCTCGGATAATTGTTCTTCATCAGTACGCACCGTATCAAACTGGAGCGGTTCGCATATCGCATCAAAGGTAACAGCAGTGATACTATTACTTCGCAGACTCAGTATCAAGTCTGCAGGCAGTGGTTCACCCAGACCAGTATAGAGTAGCGCTCCATCAACACGTTGTTCTATCATGGCGTGTATTGCGTACTTTACTTTATCTAATTGTGAGTATGTTTCAAAAATCATGCTTCGATATCCTGCATCCATCACTGAATTAAGCATAGCCGATAGAATAGAGGCATTAAAAGATATCGTCAGTTGTGGTAATACCATCCCGATTACACCGCTTTGTCCGGTCATCAAACCGTGCATTAGCTTATTAGGATGGTAATGATATTCACGCGCCAGATTCTGAATATGTAGACGCATCTTTGTTCCGATGGACGGATCATTCCGTAAGGCACGGCTGACGGTTGAAGGCGCGACACCAGCTATGCTGGCCAAAAAAGTGATGGTTGTCAATTGCTACCTCATTTACGCAATAAGTTTGCGTAGATTTTACTATTATAAATATTGCGCGTCAAGTATTCGGTGTTATAATAATTCACACGTTCATTTTTTGAGCGAAACTAAGGAGGAATGCATATGCATTATTTACGCAATACGTTTGCGTAAATTCTATATAAATTCCTCTTGCATGTCAATGAAATGTGAATTACAATCATTGAAAGTCTTAATTTTAAGTCTTTAAACGAAAGGAGAAAAACATGAAAACTAATCAAAAAGGTTTCACCCTCATCGAATTGCTGGTCGTGATTGCCATTATTGCTATCCTCGCCGCGATTCTATTTCCGGTATTTGCCCGTGCGCGTGAAAAGGCACGGCAGACTACCTGTACCAGCAATCAGCGTCAGATTGCCGCCAGTATACAAATGTATACCCAGGATCATGAGGAATCATTGCCGGCTGCCGATTCCGTCTGGAGTGCTTTGAAGCTTGATCCAAGTATATTGGTGTGTCCTACTGCCGGCAAACAAATACCCAATGGATATGTTTATAATAACAGATGGGCCGGAGTTTCCCTTGGTGATATTATTTCGCCATCAGATAGTCTATTGACCGGCGATGGTATACATGCCGCGACGCAAGATACCTTTCTTTATCGAGCAACTTCCGATAGTAATATCTTATACACACGGTCCGATCTAAGCAAGCGCCATAGTATTGGATATATTCTGTCATATGCTGATGGACATGTCTTGTGGAGTAACAATGAGCCGGGTGACCTGTTACCACCAGAAAAAGATAACATATCATTCGTTATTAAACCTACATCGGCCACCGCAACGAAAAATGGACTAACATCAGCGTACTTAGGCAGTGCCGCCGCAACAATAGACGGTTCGGGAGGGGCGTCTTTTAACGCTGCTCTTGTGACCAACGAACAGCCCATTCCCTCACCCTGGCCGACGCATCGTTCTGATGGCTCGACGGATCGTGTTTGGCTGTGGAATAATAACGGTGATTGGTGGACATACAAGTATGTTGATAGTCTGACATATACACTCGATCGTTCCTACAAAATAAAGGGGTTGCACTTTTGGCCTTGCGGCTGGGGGTCTATAAAAGAGATTAAGGTTGAGGTATACGATAGCGGTGGAAAAACCTGGACGACCGCGAAGCAAAATACAAAGTCAGTTGTGACTATCGTCAATACTCAGGGCGATGCGATTCCTGGGGAGGATTGCCTGTTTGACAAAGCGGTAATCGGCAACACCGTTAGAATTACCCCCACCCTGGATGAAAACAATGGAGCACATGGTATCGGGGAGATTCGTTTCTTGGGAATCACTCCTTCAATATGAGTTTTATAAAAACAATAATAGTCATACAATAAGGTTGACATGGAAGGTCAATTGATTAAGAGCCACGCGACAGTACTGCTCGTGTTCGACTTCACCGAGTCACCGAGGTGGTATTATATGGCAAGCCATACAATACCGCCTCGGGTGAAAGAATCACGGTAAACGGAGAAACGACATTCGTTATTCCGCTCTTCGGCGATAAGGTGGAGGATGTGAAGACCGGTCTTGATGAGCGGTACACCTTAGTAATAAAACATGGCAGTTTACAGCGCGCAAGACTCAATGTAAACGGATACTTTAAACGGAGAACGCACAATACATCATGACAACTACAATTGCAGCTACCACCTACTACATCGATGCACGGTGTGGTGACGATACACATTGCGGTACCACCCCGGACAGCGCGTGGCGGACCTTGGCTAAGGTTAACGCTACTACGTTCCAACCTGGCGACCGGATTCTACTCGCAGCCGGTTCGGCTTGGACAGGGATGCTCCACCCGCTTGGTTCCGGGCAACCGGGCATGCCGATCACTATCAGTTCCTTTGGCAGCGGCCCTAAACCTGTAATCGATGGCGGTGGCTCCCCAGCCGCCATCTGGTTGGAAGACCAACAGCACTGGGTCATCGACAATCTGGAGCTTCGCAATACCACCACCAATCGCATGATCACGGGTTATCTCTCGGGCAAGCACAAAGAAGAGGGCAAGGAAACGCAGGTGCCCGGCCTGCGCAGCGGCATCGTGGTGCGTGCGTCGGGCACGGAACGTATGGCGGGGCTACGTATCACCAATTGCGACATCCACTCAATCCAGGGATCTTCCTGGCGTCTGTCCATGCCGGGGATGTATGACAATGCTGGGATTCACATCAGCACCATCGCGCCTTTCGATGAAGTGACAATCGAGAACAACCATATTCACGACTTGGATACCATCGGGATGATCGTCTGGGTCGGCACTGGGACGAACGCCCATAACTGGCAGGCCAACGACAGCGCGCTCTGGGGACGCAGACTCATCGTCCGCGGCAATCGCATTGTCAAGACGGGAGCCGACGGCATGATCGTGGGAAGTTCCGATGGCGCGCTCATCGAACACAACGTCTGTTATGACGCCGGCATCAATGCCGAGAAAACACAGGATGTGAGCGGAAATGCGGGCAATGATGAGATGCATATCGCTGGCATCTGGTGCATTGCCAGCAAGGATGCGGTTTTCCAGTACAACGAATGCGCCCGAACCCGGGTCTTCGCGCACCCGGCGGACAGCGAGGCATGGAACGTAGACATGGGCTGTCGCGGTACGATTACCTATCAGTACAATTACTCCCACGACAACTCGGGCGGCACGCTGATGATCATGAATTGGAATCCCTATCTCGACAACGTGGTTTTCCGCTACAACATTAGCCAGAATGACGGTCGGCATAACAAGTTGGGCCGGCAACTCGCCATGTACGAGCACCCTGGCCAAATGTTCAAGAACGCGGAGTTTTATAATAATGTGTTTGTCAATACGGTGGATGATAAGGGCTTTGGGATGGGCGACTGCGAGGGCGTAAGCTATCGTAATAACATCTTCTACTGGCACCTGCCGGGTTCCCAGGTCGGGCCTCAGGAGCACTGGCCCAGCGCCTATCCCAAGCGCGCCGTTTTCGAGGCGAACTGTTTCGCCGGGCATGAGCCTCTCGTCAACGATTTGAAGAAGCTCGTGGCCGACGCGAAGTTTGCAGAACCACCCGGTAAAGGCGGCGACGGCGTGGTAACCGTGGCGGGTTACCAATTGCAGCCGGACTCGCCCTGCCGCGTCGCCGGCGTCCTGATTCCCGATAACGGTGGTCGCGATTTCTTTGGCAACCCGTTGCCCACACAAGCCCCACTCGCCATCGGCGCACATCAACCGAGGTAACCACACATGAACAATCGTGAACTCTTTGTGAACCTGATGAACTACAAGCCGGCCGACCGCATGCCCGTGGTGCATTGGGGCGGGTGGGCGGAAACCATGGAGCGCTGGTACGCCGAGGGACTCCCGCGCGACCAGGATATCCATGCGTTTCTCGGTACCCAACCGCACTGGACCGGCGTGGGCGCAAATGTCGGCCTGTTTCCCTGTTTCGAGGAACAGACGCTCGAAGAGACGGCCGACAGCCGCATTATCCGCGACGCTGAGGGCGTGATCTGCCGGATGTTGAAACACCAGACCAGCCTTCCGCACTACCTTGATTACACACTGAAGACGCCGAAGGATTGGGAGGAACATTATCGCTGGCGGCTGCAGCCCGACCCGAAACGCGTGGCGGCCGATATGGAAGCGCAACTGGCGCGATCCCAAGCCTCGGGGTTGCCGATCTTCTTCTGGACAGGTTCGCTGATGGGGTCGATCCGCAACTGGATGGGCGTGGAGAACCTTGCCTATTTCATGTACGATCACCGCGACGTCTTCGCTGAGATGGTCATGACTTTGGCCGATCTCGTGTGCTGGGCGGCGGACCAGGTCTTGCCCAAGATCAAAGTCGACCTGGGTTCCGGGTGGGAGGACATCTGCGGGCGCAGCGGACCGTTCGTCAGCCCGGACATCTTCCGCGAGTGCGTGGCGCCCGGCTATGCAAAGATCCGGAGCAAACTGGAGCAGTACGGCGTCAAGCTCTACGGCATCGACTCGGACGGTGACGTGTCGGCGTTAGTCGGTCCCTGGATAGACGCGGGCGTGAACGTGCAGTTCCCGATCGAAGTCGGTGTCTGGCAGGCCGACGGCATGGCTTACCGGCGCAGGTACGGCAAGGAACTGCGCATCATCGGGCACTTCGACAAGATGACGCTGGAGAAGGGACACGCGGCTGTGAACGCGGAGCTGCAACGACTGGTTCCGCTGATGCAGGACGGCGGCTACATGATGATGCCGGACCACCTGATCACGCCCGGCGTCGCTCTGGCGGACTATCACTGGTACCTGGACCAGGTCCGGGCGTTGCGATTTTGAGCGCTATTACATAACATCAAATAAATAAAGGAAAACACCATGAGTATTCGATCCTCATTCGTATTCGTAATTCTGTCTCTGAGCTTCTTCATGGGCCTCGCCGTCCACGCCCGCGCCGCCGAACCCGGCGCGGCCGATGGCGCGGTGTGGGTGCCGCCGGGACCGAGTGCCCTTAATGCCAAGCGTGATTTTGGCGCGGTCGGCGACGGCAAGGCCGACGATACCGCCGCGCTGCAGAAGGCGCTGAATGCATTGCAGGCCAGCAGCGATGCCAATGGCCCGTCAACACTGCTGCTGCCGCCCGGCACCTACCGTCTCACCGCGACGCTGCGCATGACCTCCCATTTCAAGACGACCGTGACCGGGCTCGATCCGGCCACCACCCGCCTGGTCTGGGATGGTCCGAAGACCGCCGACCCGGCGCGCGAGGCCGTCGACGGCATTCCCTGGCCGGCCATGATCCTCGCCAATGGCGTGCGCTGGACGGTCATTTCCCGGATGACCTTTGACGGCAAAGGCAGCCAGGCGGTCGGCTTCTACCACGCCTGGGATGGCAAGACGCCCGGCGCCGGCACCTGGAACCGGCACGAGGACGTGACCTACACCGATCTGCACGCCGGCATTTTCGCCGGCCGCTCCGGCCCCAGCCTGATGGACGCCGAGACGGTGGTGACCCGCTGCACCTTCCGCCGCTGCACGGGCGCCGGGATCGTGATCAACAGTTTCAACGTACTCGACTGGTGGGTCTGGCACAGCCTTTTCGAAGACAACGCCATCGGGGTCACCAACATGCTCAAGGGCACCTACGGCGGCGGGCATTGCCACGTGTACGAGAGCCTGTTCCTCCGCTCGAAAGTCAGCGACATCCAGACCGGGCACAGCTCCTACTTCGGCATTCGCGGCAACCGCTCCGAGGGGTCGCAGATGTTCCTGCGCAGTGTGCGGCCCACAGGCTGGGGGCCCGAGCACAAGGGCCGCTGGGCCGACACCGATACCTGGGGCGCGACGTTCCACGTCCAACGCAACACCATTCTCGACTGCCGGGACGCGACCCCGATTCAGATGGCGGATTCGCCGGCGATGCTGCTGACGGACAATCTCGTCCGCCGGGCCGCCAACGCGACGGATCAGCCGTGGGCCAGGTGCACCGGCCCGGGTTCGTCGGTGTTCGTGGCGATCGGCAACCGAGTCGCGCCCACCGGTGGTTATCAAGCGAGTCAGGTCGTGGACATCGCCGGTTCGGCAGCACTGCCCGCCGACTTGCCGATGCCGGCGGCGGTCGGCGTCATTGCCCCCGCCGCAACCGGGCCGATCATCGACGTGGCGGTGGTGGGCGATGCCGCCGCGTTGCAGGCCGCCCTCGACAAGGCCGGCACATTGCGCGGCCAACACCCGGTGGTTCGAGTCCCCGCGGGTACATGGAAGAGCGAAAAAGGCTTCACCATCCCCGCCGGCGCGGACCTGATCCTGGTCGGCGACAGCAACCGGACCCTCCTGATGCGCACGACTGACGGCGCGACGTTGACCGTGCCCGCCGGGTCACCGGTGACGGTGCGGGCAGTGGAGTTATGGAGTAGTGAAAACGCCGCCGCGGTCACCGCCCTGGCCTGTACCATCAACGATGAAGCGAACGCCGGCCTGTGGACCGACCAGATTCACATCGCGGGTAAGGAAATCGGCATGGACCTGGGCGGACTCACCCGCGGTCGCGTGGAGTTGCGGAACCATCAGTTTGGCAGTGAGCAGGTCGGCATGCGCCTGCGCGGTGGCCGCACCTGGCTGTTCGGCGGGGCGACCTCCAACTGCGGCGACATGTACCAGGTGCGCGACGGTGCCGTGCTGGTGATCCGCGATATCTGGTACGAAGGCGCCCCCGCGACCTGGCTGGTGCTCACCGATCGCGGGCGGATGACGGTCGATTGCGGCAAGACGGCGCCGGGCCGGCCGAATTTCACCTACAACCCCAAAGCCATCGGCATTGACCTGCGCGACTTCACGGGGTCGCTGACGCTGATCGGGTTCGCTTGTGAGACCACGATGCGGCGTACCGGCAGCGCCGAGGTGGCCATGCTCGGTACGTTGTTCGATGAGGCTTACCAAATGCCCTTCACCGCCACCGACAAAGGGGTGATCAGTCTGGGCAACTACTGTCGCGACCACAGTGCGCAACGGGGCCTGACGGGCAATGTGCCGCTGCCCACCATCGGCGCCGAACGACAGGCGGACCTGCTGCGCCTGCTTGCTGACACCCGCGCCGCCAAACCTGCGCCGCCCGGTCCCGGCATGGTGCGCCTGATCCGCGTCACCACCGGCTGGAACATCACCCGCGGCGTGACAGTGAACGTGCCATGAACCAAACAATCACTCAGTTGGCAATGAGCGTGGTACTCGTTGCCGCAACTTCAGGAACAACCATGGCCAATGATTACTACCTCGATTCCGCGAGCGGCAATGACAATAACGAGGGAAACTCTCATGCGTCCCCGTGGCAAACCATAGCCAAACTCAATGCCACCACGTTCCTGCCGGGCGACCGGATTCTGCTGAAGGCCGGCGGTGTGTGGGCAGGGATGCTGCATCCGTCTGGCTCGGGTAAACCCGCGGCGCCGATCACCCTCGCCTCCTACGGCGAAGGCGCCAAACCCGTTATCGATGGCGGCGGCTCCGAGGCGGCCATCTTCCTGGAGAATCAACAGCACTGGGTGATCGAAAACCTCGAACTCCGCAACACCACAACCACCCCGATGGTGAAGGGGTATCTCTCGGCGAAGCATAAAGAAGAAGGCAAGGAAACGCAGGTGCCAGGCATCCGCAGCGGCATCGCGGTGCGTGCGTCGGGCACGGAACGTATGGCGGGGCTACGTATCACCAATTGCGATATTCACTCAATCCAGGGATCTTCCTGGCGTCTGTCCATGCCGGGGATGTATGACAATGCTGGGATTCACATCAGCACCATCGCGCCTTTCGATGAAGTGACAATTGAGAACAATCATGTCCACGACCTTGACACCATCGGGATGATCGTCTGGGTAGGCACCGGCAAGAACGTCCATAACTGGCTGGACAACGACAGCGCGCTCTGGGGGCGCAAGTTGATCATTCGCGGCAATCTCATCGTCAAGACCGGGGCCGACGGCATGATCGTGGGCAGTTCCGATGGGGCGCTCATCGAACACAACGTCTGTTATGACGCCGGCATCAATGCCGAGAAAGCACTGGATGTGAGCGGAAATGCGGGCAATGATGAGATGCATATCGCTGGCATCTGGTGCATTGCCAGCAAGGACGCGCTCTTTCAATACAACGAATGCGCCCGAACCCGGGTCTTCGCGCACCCGGCGGACAGCGAGGCATGGAACGTAGACATGGGCTGCCGCGGTACGATTACCTATCAGTACAACTACTCCCACGACAACCCGGGCGGCACGCTGATGATCATGAATTGGAATCCCTATCTCGACAATGTGGTTTTCCGCTACAACATCAGCCAGAATGATGGTTTTCAGAACAAGTTTGGTCGCAGCATCACGATCTTCGAGCCGCGAAAAGCTGAAATATACAATAACATCTTTGTCGTTACTCAAAACGAAAATGGATACCGGTTGAGCGATGAACCGGAATCGGTATACCGCAACAACATCTTCTCCTTCAAAGGTTACCAATTCGGACCACAAGAGTATTGGCCCAGCACCTACCCAAAGCAACCGATGTTCGAAGGCAATTGCTACTTCGGTCATGAACCGACAGTAAGCGATGCGAAGAAACTTGTGACCGACCCCAAGTTTATTGAGTCTGGCAAGGGTGGTGATGGACGGGAGACAGTAGTTGGGTATCAGTTGCAGCCGACGTCGTCCTGCCTCGGTGCCGGTGTAATGATCCCCGATAATGGTGGCCGCGATTTCTTTGGCAACCCGATTCCGCCGAATACCCCGCTGACCATCGGCAGTCATCATTTAATTCATCCTAAATAGGCTGAAACCTGCCATGTAAAAACAGTCATGAGTATGAAGTCCATTCCTACATATTAACAAGTGAGTATCATTCGAAGAACTGCAATATATAGTATAACAATATCCATTACTTTTTGTATTTCCATTGCAGTCATTCCGTAAATATGGTGTATTTACTATGGAGATGAAACGTTCCAAATCTAATGGTGTCAATATAGTAAAATATATTATTGGAGAAAAATATGTTTAGATTTTCGTTGTTGTTTTTTGCGGTTGCTTTAATAGCACTTACCGCTTTTTCCGCTGACCCTGTGGTGTTGACCTTTGACACGCCGCAGACTGCCGGCATCAGCGGGTTCCGCGCTTTTTGGGATACGCCGGTGGTATTATCCGCGGATGGTAAGACAGAGATGGTGGATAAAGGCGGTTTCGGCAAAGCTGCCAGTGCGGTGTGGGCACCGGCAAAGCGAAACGATGGCAAGACACCCGGCGCTCTGGTTTTTGATGGTGTGCATCGGTCTCTGCTGGTACGCTTCCCCGGGGCTGCCGCCGGAATAGCCGAACAACAGGCAAAGGGCAATGTAATACAGAAAGTTGAGTTGATACTTCCTTTCAAAGGCACTGAATTGTGGCCGGAAGGCTATTCTGAACCACCGGGAATGTCTTTCCTTGGCACTCAATGGGCGAACAGCAAGCCATGCTGGCACGCGGTGGCATGGGCATTGCGCAAGCCGTGGACTGCTGACGCTGCCAACGGTCCAACATTTAACGCGTATATAAATGGTGCCGGATACTGGAAAAAGTATGGTGCGCAAGATGAAAAGGAAGACCGTTATCCCAAACAGTTCGGCCCCGCAGAAGTATCGGCAGGCGATGCGGCACCAATGGATGGCGATTTAAATCTTACTGACATGTTCACCGACCCGACATTTGGCAAAACATTGGCAGACCGGTTGCGCCAATTTGAAAGCTGCGGCGTGCTGGTGAGAAAATGGGAATTTTATGATGTTGCGTTATGGCAGGGATCTTATGAATGGCAAACTGCTCGCGGCCCGCAGGGAATATTGATAAATACCCCAAAATTAAAGGTTACTTTTGAACCAGGAAAAGCTGATACAACCAAAGTTGATTCTATTGTTGATATAACGAAGTTGGCAGAAGAATTAAAAGCTAAAAAGAATGGCGGCGCACCTACAGCAGTCATACCAAACGCTGAAGAATTTGCCAAATTAAGCGCGAAACTTGGTTTTACAAAACCGAAAGATATGCCGGAATGGCAGTGGCAGCATGTACAGGAACTGGAAAAAATGGGTGGCGGCTGGAGTTTCCCAACTACACCTGACGCGTATGGCAAATGGCTCGATGAAATGCTTACCTGGGCACCAAGACGCTGGGGTGGTTTTGACGCAACTAACAATTTGCAGCTTTACAATAAATATTACGAAGCGATTCCCGCGCCGGTGCGTGACCATTGGAAATTATACTGGACTGCCTGGCTGATGCCGGATAAAAGTTACCCGGAGTTTGAATTCAACGGCAAAAAATACAAGTTTGCCCAGGGATATATCGGCGGTCAGCAGGCGCAGGCATATTATAAGGAAACCGGCGACTGGCAAGGAAATTTCTCCGTTTACCGCACTTATTGTTACGACATGGGAACGATGAACTTCAACCACTGGGCGGTAGCCGGCACTTTGCTGGGCGGCGCGGTAATCGGTTCAGACCGGCTTATCAAGGATGGCCGCCATGGTTTGGAATATTGGCCGCTGCGCACCTGGAGCTGGTATGATGGCAGTACCCAGGAAAGTATCGACCATTATTATTTCTCGCATTCACTGACCGCACAAAAGATTTTTGCCGACTTTGGCCCGGAAAAGATTGACCGCATGATGGGTCAAAGCATTATGGCAAAATCGATAGAAGAATTGGCTTCATCTTACCATCCCGGTTTGCGCCGTTTTGTCAGTTCATCCGGCCGCACCGGAATCGCGTATCTGCTGGGTATTCAGGATGGCTTGACGGCTATTTTACACACCCTTTCTCCCAGCGGCAGCTATACCGATTTTGATAAAAAAGAAGTTACCGCTTCTAATGTTGATAAAATGCCGGTTGTCGGTCATGATTTTCCGCCTGGCCTTGCTGCACAGCAAACCATGAACGGCCCATGGGCACCGGATTGGATGGCGAATATTGTTGATGATAAACCGCTGCCGTATGAAATGACTGTCAATTATAAGCAGTGGGGCAACTATGCTTCTACCCCGTTGTGGCGCAAGACTTACATGGGAAAAAATTATGGTATGGCAAGCCTTGATGTGTCATGCGGCAACGAAACAGTGCCGGTGATGGGGCAATGGCGTCGTGAAGAAAAACAGGCGGCATCGATGACTGACCTTGGCACATTAATTGTGCGGCCCGGCATTAACCGCACTGAATTATTGGATAGCATTTACCATGATAATGGCCAGCGCAATCCTAATGGCTGCGTCGGCACTCAGGGAAGTACCATTACTACTCTGCAGAATAAAAATAAAATGGTCGTATTAACCAGTCCATTACCCAAGCTTGAGTTTGGCGGTGGCAGGCCAGTGCCAGCGGAAGTCCGCAGTCTGCAAACAACCATCGGCTTATTCAATTTTCAGGAAAAACCAACCTGGGAATTGTATGTAGATGGCAAACAGGTAACAGAATATCCTTGCGTCATAAAATACGGCCAGCGGATAACTATTAAAGATGGCGTAAGCTATGTTGGCATAATACCAATCACCGCTGCCGACCTGGGACGCGATATTGACGTGGAAATAGTTAACGATGGCAAAATGACTGAAATGCAGGGAGGGGGAAAAGCGCAGGAAGCACTGCGAATAAATGCCTACATCATGAAATCCGCCAATTCATTGGATAAAACAACAGCCGACTGGGCTAAAATTGACCAGGCTTATGGCGGGTTTGTTGTCGAAATGAGCGATGTGAATGAATACAAAAACTTTGCCGATTTCCAGAAATATATCGCTGACGCGAAGTTGGATACAGTATGGAATGGTGCGGACAAATCTTTAAATCTCACCTACGCAAGCGGCAATGACAAGATGGAATGTACCTATAAACCGGAATATACCGGTGGTACAACCGATAAATGTTTCCCTGTGCGCAAGGTTAACGGGCAATGGCCTTATCTGCCTGCCGGCATTAATCGCGACAGCACCTGCACATTGCAGGGAACCACCGGTAAACTGGAGAAAAATGGCGCAACCCTGACCACTGAAGCCGGTAAAATGGGTTACCTATTGACCGACCCAAAAAGCGGCAGTTATATCGGAATCAATCCATTTCCTGATCCGACTGCAATGACATTGTCCCTGCCGGAAGGCGTAACGGTGGAAACTGATGGGAAAATTGGCATCACCCGATTGATAGTACAACCGAAAAACGGGAAAATATCGATTGATTTCGCCAACCGCGACGACCAGACCGGCGCGGATATGGCGAAAACAATTACCGTTTATGGCTTGAAAAACAAACCTGTAGTTGATGTGAACGGTAAAAATACCACCGCCATCGCGAAAATAATCAAAGATAAACCAGCGTATGTTATAACGTTGGTTCCGTGAGTTAATAGGGGGTAATGGGTTAGTCAGTTAGCAATCAAATCTGAATAAAAAAAGTCATGATTTTAAATTGAAAATTGCATATCGTCGAAAACCACCCCCGCCCCTCCTTGGCAAGGAGGGGAGTGTATTTTTATAGTAATATTAGCAGGTATTGAACTTGACGATGAGACTAACTCTGAAAACTTAAAACCGAAAACTGAACACTTATTTATCTCATCTGGTTACCATGGTAACCAGATGAGATTACTCTTTTATGTTAACACATTGATATCAGGTAAGTATATTGGGCTATAGCAGTCTATCAAACATTGAATAGTTCAGGTAAACTTAATTAACACTCCCCATTTTAATAGTAAGGAAAATATTGTTACCCGGCATTATGACAAATTTAATATAAAGTGATGAATATAATGCAGCCAATAAATCAGCTTCAATTTAATGAGATAACCCCATTTGCGTCACAGGGAATCGGTGGTTTGGTGCGCGACCATTTTGCGAATGGACGTATTTACGCGACAGTGGGTGCCCATGGCGGTTTGCTTGGCATTGGCTATTGGGGTTGCCAGCATTTGGGGGCAGCCAATTTTTTCAAGGGTGACGCGGAAAGTGCCTGGGTTAAATTATTCAGGATATGTGTGCGTATCGGTGAAAAACGCTATTATTTAACCCTCAATAATACATCGCTGTTCCCGTTTGGCTACGCCAGCCAGTGCGAGATTGATGGCGTTAAATTTTCCCATGAACTGATACTGCTGGCTGACGCATTGGTTCAGCGCGCACGGGTAGTGGATAACCCGCTACAGAAGCCTATTCAGTTTGAAATGGTGCATCAGGAAGCCTGCACTGCCGTCAGCATGAAAAACCGAGAATGGGATGAATTTACTTTTGATACGGTACATAATGCGTTAATAGTATCATGTCATGATAAAAATCAGGCTCCGGCTTACATTATAGAATCAGAAGAAGAATCGCTGGCGCAGCAGGGATTGGTGAGAGATGCGCCTGTTGCCCCGGAAGCAGTTACCTGGATTGGCGTAGGTTGTGACGCCACGCTGAATGTTCGCCGCGGTTATCATCGCCGCAGCAAATATTACCTTGCCAGCAATCCAATTCAAGGCAGCGACGCGGCATATTACACCGTTTTTGCGACAGGCCACGCACAGTTGGAAAAACGGCTTGATGAACTATCCGGCAATGTACATCAGGAATGTGACAGTGTCGTAAATAATTACAAAAGTAGATTGCAGAAGCAGCCAAAAATTGATGTTGGCGACCCGGTACTTAATTCCGCGTTTGGGCAGTATCCTGAAGTCATTAATTCAATGAAAATATCTGACCGTCCCGGTGCCGTGCGTGCTACTGCTGCCGGATATTTCGTTTGGGGTTGGGACGGCATGACGCCAATGGTTCCCTGTACCCTTGCTAATGAACCTGAATATACTGCCGAAATATTGCGCTTTATGCAAAATACTATAAATGCAAAATATGGCATCCCGCATGCTTTTACTTCAACATTTGATTTGTCAATGAAAGCGCCATTTCCGGCGCAGTGCCAATATATCGCCAGTCTTTACCATTATGCTGCCATTACCGACGATCTTTCCGTTGTTAAAGAAGTTATGCCAACCTGTAAGTTCATCATTGGCCATTGCCGGTGTGACGAAGTGCAAAATACCGGTCTTATTTCCGGACATGCCTTATGGCCGGATTTCCCCGAGGCGATGGAAGAAGATGGGAATGATATTAATGCGCTGAATAATTCATTGTTATACCAGGCATTGCGCGGGATGGAATATCTCGCCAAAGTCGTTGGGGATATAGATCTGGCGGATGAATGTAGAGACTGGACAAAGCGATTGCGGGCAAGTTTCGTTAAATACCTTTATGATGAAGAAAAAGGTTATTTCATATCTTCCTGCTCATCTATTACGCTGAAACCGCGCAAACATTATTGCTGCCAGGCTATCTTCTGGATTACGCCATTTGCCCGCGAATTAACCTCGCATGCACCAAAAAGAATTGCAGATTTTATGGATAAACACCTGCGTTCCGACAAGTGCCTGTTGTCGCTGCCGCATTGGGATACCGCATGGATGGCGGATGGCAACCAACTCGGTTCCAGTTTCCCAACTGCAGATTATTTTTACCTGAATATCCATAAAATTACCGGAAATGATTATGGCTTAAAAGCCTGGCTTGGAGATGTTGAGTGGTTCTGGCGACATCATACCGCGCCGGAAGCATTCACCCCGGAAGCGGAAAACGAGGCGGAACTCGGTCCTGATAACCCGGGTTGCAAACAAATGCAGGCGGTAACCTGCTGGTATGCAAATCTGTACATGGGATTAGCCGGGATGGATTTTGACCATGAAGGAGTTACGCTTACCCCGTGGGGTGACAGGAAGATTTCTATTCGGGGGTTGATGCTGCGCGGAGTATCGGTAGATTTATCAATAAGCGGACGCGGTACACATATCAAATCATTAAAGCTGAATGGCAATCCGCTGCCGGCAGGAACACGAAAAATTTCATGGCTGCAATTATCCGGCAATAACGCAAAGATAGATTTAATCCGCACAGAAGAAGAACCGCAACACCCGGTAATAATACGGGCAGACGGGCTACGGGTGACAAAAATAACATCTGAACCCGGAAAACTATCAGCATGTATAGATGGCGATATATCTGGCGAAGTAGTAATACAGTCTTGCAAACCTGTAAAAGTAATGGTTGATAATCAAACTGTTGAATGTGCTTATGATGCTGATACCAAAACTATCACTGTTCCATTTGCTGGTACCGGGTCGAATGTTATTAATATTGGATAAAAATCAATTCATGAAAGATGAATTAAATGTTTTGATTGAACATAAATAGTATTTTGCGAAAAATCAGATATAGCACCTATTTTGCATTTATCAATTCAGAAATATCAGGCAGATGGTAGGGGAGCTGTCCCCAGCTCCCGCGATAGTGTCTTTCTTATAAAAATGAATGGATTGTATCGACAAAATAAGGTTGAAAAACACAACACCACTTAAGAAATCTGTCGCTATTTCGCTTTTTTACATCATTATTCCGGTTCATCGCGGGAATTGGGGACAATTCCCCTACCTTGTCATCCAACATTTTAATTAAAAATGTGTAAGGGTGAGAGCGATACTGTGGGCTATGGAATTATGTTGCTTATAAAATTAACACAACAGCACGGAAAAAACTTGATTTTTCCGTGCTGTTGTAATTTTAAAAATCTCTTATTCTACTGTCAACTTACTCAAAAAGTCATTTAGATCTTTTTCTGCGGTGCGCAATTTTACCAGAGTGGCATCGTCGCTTTCCAGCAGATTTTCCATCTTTGTTTCTTGTTCGTTGAACTTGGTTACATAACGTTTGTACAGGTCGCTGTTGCGGTCGAGTGCATTCATATTCTGGCGAATGCGGTTTTGTTCGTCAGTGATTTGCTGACGGTATACCCGGTTATCCTGCTGTGTCTGCCGCAACACATCGATATTTTTCTTCATCTCGATAATCTGTTTCAGCGTCTGTTTTACTTTGTCAGAAACATCTTTATCGGTGGTGTAATTCAGCATCCAATCTATGCTTTGACTGCTGATACCTTCATAAGTGAAGTCGGTTTTTTCTTCGACTACTTTTAGTTTTGCGGCTTTTTTATCTTTTGCGTTAACGGTTACGGCAAAACGGTAAAGGTCGGGGGTGGTTTCCAGCGCTTTCTCCGGCTCAATTAGTTTATAGTCCTGGGTGATATGATGCTCTACCAGCATGTTGCGGTCGCGGGCATCTTTTGACTGGAAGGTATAAGTGGTTATCTGTTGGCGTTTCCAACTGCTTTTCCACTGGCCATCTTTAATACCCACTGCCAGCCTGGTCGAGTTGCTATTAACATCTTTCAGGCAGGTTACGCCAAGGTCAAGGGCGTAGGAAACCAGGCGTTCTTCACCGGGGTTCAAGTCTTCAAATGTCGCGTCGCCGGCGTAGGTGTTGCCTTCATACACAGTGACCGGACCGCCCATCAGGTTGATGCCGGTGTTATTCTTTAACTTCAGTCCATACAGCGGGTAACTGGCGTGAACGGCATCGTTATAGATAGAAACCCGGGTAGTATCAACCGGCGAGTTTAATATCGGCAGCAAAGCGGATTGCTGGCGCGCCAGTGTGACCGGTTCAAGAATGTCGTAGGTAAAAGCCTCACCCAAATTGGTGGCTTTAACCGCGGATTCTACCCCGGATCTTAAGACATTGCCGGCATTGAACATACCACCATAACCTGAACCAAGTTTTCCTGCCGGTGCAGCACCATTGAATGAGTTATACATTTGATTTTGAAACATCGGTGCAGGAGCATTATTTCTTGCCTTCATCTCACTATCAGTTACTGGCATATCTGCTGTAACTTCATCACCTGGTGTTATCCCGCCAGCATAGGTTACCGGACGAATTGAGGCGTATAACTGTGACTGTACCATGGGACGCTGCAGGTATAGCGGGGTATACAAGTCCTGCATGAATGAGATAGGACGACCGCTGACCAGTGATAGATTTACGTTATTCCAATCGCTGTCGCTGGTGTTTTCCACTATTGCCCATCCCTGCATGCTGCTGGCCTTGTCGCCAATTACTACCCGGTAGGAAGTTTTCCAGATAGGGGTCTTTTCGATATAGCCAACTGCCACCCGGCGTTCACCCTTGCCCAGGAAATTTATCGATACCGGCTTGCGTTGGTTATCCAGTCCTGATGCCAGGGTGGTAAGGGCATTTTGCAGTTCTTTGTTCAGCCTTTCGTCAAGAATTTTCAAAGATGATATTTCATCAAGATTGATCGATTTTATCCCGGCATTGGTAATCAGGTTAAGCTGTTCAAAAGTAACAATCTTGTCACCTGCGGCTTTTTGTTTGACTTCTACGCCGATGATTTTGCCGGTGATTTTCTTGGTGGCTTCAATCTCTACCGAGACCCCGCGCAGGCGGTCAAGCAGTTTCCCCATCGACGGATTGTCGTTGATGTTAATGGCGTAGGAACCGAGAGTTTTGCTTATCGGGTCTTGAGTGCCATAATTAACCGCGCCGATTTTGCCGCCGTCCAAATCGAAAAGCACCATCGATTTCAGCAGGTCGTTGACTTCTTCGGTACGGAAAGAAAGTTGTACAGTGGCGTCATCGGTGACCTTGCCCGAACGCTCGAAGTAACCCACACCGCTGGAAAAAAGCTGCAAATGGGTAAGTGGCAAATCCTGCGCGTATAACGCAGTGGCACCGAGGAGCATAATAGCCCCCAGCGCAATTCTCGCAATTTTCATATCTTGACTCCTTTAGTTTAAATTGTCTTATATATATTATAACTGTTATCACTGCCATTATGTTACATCATTTTTGGTTTTTTTTGTAATTTTTATTTTTTACATCGATTAACAGGATTAATTGGATAAGAAATTTTTAGAATCATCTTTATCCTATTAATCGATGTAAAAATAGATTTGACAGGGCTTTCGCTTTTAAAGAGAAATATGTTTTAAAATGGTCGCTTCGACAGTCTCAGCGACCAGTCACTGAGACTGTCGAAGTGACCTTAAGTTAAAGTTCTGTTTTCACTTTGATTAACAGGATAAGAAAAATATAAAATCATTTTTATCTTATTAATCGATGTAAAACATCATAAATAGCTTCCCCCACCTTGACGATGTAATCCGTATTACTTATAATTTCATTATAAAAATTCTCATTACTTTTTAGTGATTTGTGTGTCTGCGTAATTGAGGGGTGTGTTTATGCGATTATTTTCTTTTATTTTTGTGCTGCTATTTTTAACAATTGCTGTTTCGGCGCAGATGACACCGGCTTTTTCGGCGGCAGATTTGGACGCGGCGCAATGCATTGCCTATGATGGCGGCAAGGTGGTGGGGAATGCACCGATGCCGGCACTGGAAGGATTACTGGGATTACGGGCTGATGTGATAGCGGATAGCTGGACAGCACCTAAATTTATCACTAATAAGCGATACTTCCGCGTTGCTTTTAATAAACCGATAGAGATTGGCACCATTTGTACGGATTTCAGCGGAGAAACGACGGTTTTCTGGTTTGCTGTAAATCTCGAACGCACAGTGAGTTATCTTAAACCGGATGCCGCATATCCCGGTGATATAACTACAGAAGAACAATGGGTGACGCTGCCCATGGGTGCGGTGAAAACACTACCAAAGGGTGTTAGTACCCGGGCACTTCGTTTTGCGGAGGTTTTTCCGTCCATGGTGGCAACCCCCAGCAGCGACCAGTACCAGACCCCGGCGTCGAAAATGGGTGGCGCGGTATGTTTTAAAGAGCGTTACTACAACCCGACAGTGTTGGGAAAACAGCGGTCTATTGCCGGCAAACCACCGGTGTGGTTTGGCTATTGGCGTGATAATTTGCCGGTTGCCGGTTTTGTCATCATCAGAAACAGGGTAGGCGCAATGACGTCGTCATTGAAGGTAGAATATTTAAAAAATGATGCCACTGATCATGCCACCATTGCGCCGACATCCGCGTGGAAACGTGGTAAAGACGCTATCATTCAGGAAGAGCAATTAATTTACCGTTTTGACCAGCCGGTAGAAACAAAAAGCCTTCGCATCACGCCTGATAAATACGCCGGTGATTTCGAATATACTGTTCGCGGCGCGTTATATGCTTTATCGCCGCTTGGCGATACTGCTGACCCGCCAAAACTTACACGTTCTACCGCGCCATTTACCTTGCCATATAATATGCCGATGACCGGTCGCGTCGCCATCATTATTCAGGATAAGGCAATCGGCAAGAATGTTCGCCGACTGGTTGCCGAAGTTGACCGCACCGCTGGGAAGATAATGGAGCCGTGGGATTTAAAAGATGACGCCGGGCAATATGTGCCGCCGGGGGAATATATCTGGAAAGGCACTGCGTGTCCACCACTGAAACTAACTTACGAATTGACAGTCAACAACTCCGGCAATCCGCCATGGTGGGCACCGGTTCGCGGCGGAGGAAGCTGGATGGCTGACCATTCGCCACCGGTAAGCATTGGCACTATAGGTGGAAAAACCATGATAATGGGTTCCACTGTCAGTGAAAAAGGACAGGCGGCGATTTCCACCGACCTTGATGGCAATAAGTTGTGGGGAGAAAGTCCAGTATTGACCGGTTGGGGCGGCGGGTTTCGCGTCACGTCGGATGGGCGATATGGCTACATCATGAATAATTACGGAATTCAGCGTGTTGACCCGGAAGTACCTGATTTTGCCCCGACAGAGATATACAAGTTTAATTGGACACCGGAAATACCCGGAGTTGTGTCATGGGGTGGAGAAGACCTGGGCGGTATGGCGGCGAAAGGTGATAAATTATATATTGCATACAATGCACCACCGACACCGTGGATAACCCCTTCAATAAAGGACGGCATTGACCCCAAAAAATGCCTGCCGTATATCCGCAACACTCATGAATATAAAGAAAGCGAATACGACGATATCACCCGGCTAAATTCGACTTTCTCCATAGGTTCCGCACCGAATACCACGGTGGCATATTTTGGCGATGCTCCTACTGCCGGTCCATTGGGGGGAACATTAACGGTAGCGTTTCGCAAGCCAACCCCGGTAGGTTCGGTAATGGTGCCGGATGCCGCAATAAAGGTTTACGCGTTAAAGCCAGGCGCAAAGTTAGCGAATGACCCGGATGTAATAGAAGATGATATGGGTGGGGGAGTCGATGACAATGATTGTTTTGACCCGGAGAAATGGATACCGCTGACAACAGAAGGAAAAGCTGGCACGCCAGCAATTGCTGTTATTGATAAAGGCGTGCAGACCGAGGCATTGCGATTTAAAACAAAACGGCTGGCATACGCCACCGTACTTAGCCGGCGATATGAAGATGTTGCCGGGCAAGGTGAAATGGTGCCATTGGAAGGAACTGTCACTGCAAAAGGCGGTTGGAAGGTAGCGCGAAAAGAAGGGATACCAATAAATGACGACACCCCGGCGCTGATGGGATTAATCTGGAAAGAACCAAAAGCGTTGCGCGGGGTATCATTGAGTTACCCAACTACCGCAAGTATGGCAGTAGATGCCTATATTGGTGCAGATAATGCCGACCCGAAGGAAGCATTAACCGACGATGACCAGTGGAAACAGGTTGGCTTTATACAGATAGAGATTTTCAGCGGTTATTGGCCGCAAACCGCGTCGGTGCGCAATATTGACTTCCCCGGCGGCGTTACTACCCGCGCTTTGCGATTTCGCGCAGTATTGGCGGCAGGTGTATTGGGGGTGCAGGGATTCAAGAGCGCGGTGCCTGGCCCGCAAATTGCCGGTTTCGACGGATTGGTGGTTTATTCGCATTTAGGCGCGGGCGACCCAGAACTTCCCCCGACCTATTGTGAGCGTATTTCCGAGTTCAAACTGCCGCAGGATAAAACTGGCAAGGTGGAAATGCTGCGGCAAATTCCGATATCAAAACCTGGTTATCTCGCCTTTGGAAAAGATGGTGAATTATATGCCATTTCTGACAAACGGTTGGTGAGAGTTCCGCTGGATGGTAAAGGTGAACCTGTTGAAGTATTGCCAAAAGGGATGATAGAAAAGCCGATGGGCATCGCGTTTGATGCGGATGGTTTACTATATGCGATAGACCAGGGACCGGCGGTGGTGAAAGTATTCGATATAAATAAAGCAAAACAGGTGCGAATTATTGGTACTCCCGGTGGATTAAAAACCGGCGTGTGGGATGGTTTGCATTTCAACAATCCGT